>Ga0210408_10000948_pt1 | contig 32064 bp, 28 predicted proteins | sample IncBWH4MmetaG_FD_155471 | JGI IMG/M metagenome (GOLD analysis project Ga0210408, IMG submission 155471) | Forest soil microbial communities from Barre Woods Harvard Forest LTER site, Petersham, Massachusetts, United States - Inc-BW-H-4-M | ecosystem: Environmental > Terrestrial > Soil >... | reverse complement strand
AGGGTCTTGGAAACCAAGCACCGCATTCTGCACCGACTGGCTCGCCAGCTCGGCCAGAAAATCGTCCCCAATCCAGCGGCCGTCGTCTGACAGCGTGTTCATGGAGAGGGTTTAATGACGCAGCAGCCTTAGCAACCCGCCGCGATGGCGAGGAAATCGGTGGCCTTCAGGCTGGCGCCGCCGACCAACGCGCCATTGACGTTGGCCACCGCCATCAATTCCGCGGCGTTCGACGGTTTCACCGAGCCACCGTAGAGGATCCGCATCTTGCGGCCTTCGTCACCAAAGCGCGCGAGCAGCACCTCGCGGATCGCGGCATGAACCTCGGCGACGTCATTCGTCGTCGGTGTGCGCCCCGTCCCGATCGCCCAGACCGGCTCATAGGCCACCACGAGATTGGCCGCCGTCGATCCCTCGGGCAGCGACAGATTGAGCTGGCCGCGGCAGATGTCCAGCGTCTGGCCGGCATCGCGCTGGTGCTGGGTCTCTCCGATGCAGACGATCGCCAGGAGCCCGGCCCGCCAGACCGCCTCGGCCTTCTGGCGGACCAGGATATCGTTCTCGCCGTGATCGGTCCGCCGTTCCGAATGGCCGACGATGATGGCGCTGGCGCCCGCATCCTTGAGCATCTCCGCGGAGATGTCGCCGGTATGCGCGCCTGATGGTTTTGGGTGGCAATCCTGCGCACCCACCGACAGCGTCCTCACGCCCCTCGCCCGCTCGGCAAAACTCGAAATCAGCGTCGCAGGTGGGCAGACCAGCAGGTCGGCCTTGGCAGAAACCGCAGAGCTCCCGGCCAGCATGGCCTCGAACTCGCTGAAGGCCGCCTTCAGGCCGTTCATTTTCCAGTTGCCGGCAATCAGCGGGCGGATGGCATCGGTCATGGGGCAAATCCGGCTTCAGTTGTCTGGCGCATGCGCTAGCAGAGCCGCAGCCGCAGTTCCAGAGCCACCGCCCGGCATTAACACCCGGCAATACCTCGAAATCACGCTTTTGGGTGAGGTTGCGGGCACGCGGCGCGCACTTTATGATATCGGGATCGATCGGTGACGCCCTTCCGCAGTACTTGAAAGGTGCGAGCCGCCCTCCTTCAAGACAGATTGGACACATGCTTCGAGGATTACGCAACGCCTCATCAGGCTGGCTCGGCAAGACCATCATGGCCGTCGTGATGGGCGTATTGATCGTCAGTTTCGGGATTTGGGGCATCGCCGATATTTTCCGCGGCTTCGGGCAGTCGACGGCCGCCAAGGTCGGCTCGACCGAGATTTCACTCAACGAGTTCCGCCAGATCTACAATGACCGCCTGCAGCAGATCGGCCGGCAGTACGGCCGCCCGTTGACCCAGGACCAGGCGCGCGCGTTCGGTCTCGACCGCCAGGTGCTGCTGCAAACCATCGGTGAAGCTGCGCTTGACGAGGAGGTGCGGAGGCTCGGACTCGGGCAGTCCGACGCGGAGACGCTGCGCACGATCTACGACGACCCCAATTTCAAGGGATTGGACGGCAAGTTCGATATCCAGCGTTTCCAGATCATCGTGCGCCAACTCGGCTATACCGAAGCGCGCTACATCGCCGATCGCCGGCGCGTGTCGCTACGCCGCCAGATCACCGACACCGTCTCAGCCGGGCTGGAGCCGCCGAAGGCGCTGATCGAGGCGCAGAGCCGGTTCAACGACGAGCAACGTTCGATCGACTATGTGCGGCTTGGCGCCGCGCAGGCCGGCACCATCGATGCGCCCTCGCCCGAAGCCCTGGCGGCCTATTTCGACGAGCACAAGGCGCTGTTCCGCGCCCCTGAATACCGCAAGATCGCATTCGTCGCGATCACTCCCGAAGACGTCGCCAAATGGTCCGAGGTGTCTGACGACGACGCCAAAAAACTGTTCGAGCAGCGCCGCGACCAGATGGGGACGCCGGAGAAGCGGCAGGTGGCGCAGATCGTGTTCCCCACTGTCGAGGAGGCTCAGGCGGCGCGCGAGCGCATCACGTCCGGCCTGTCGTTCGAGGATCTCGCCAAGGAGCGCAATCTGAAGACGGCGGATTTCGATCTCGGCCTGGTGACGAAATCCGCGATCCTGGATCCCGCGGTCAGGGATGCTGCTTTTGCTTTGCCCTCGGGCGAGGTGAGCCAGCCGGTGAAGGGCAGTTTTGGCGTGGCGCTGGTCAAGGTCGGCACCATCCAGCCCGCGGTCGAGCCATCTTATGAGAGCCTGGCGCCCGAATTGAAGCGCGAGATCGCGACCGAACGCGCCCGCAGCCAGGCATCGAGCCTGCGCGACAAGATGGAGGACGAGCGTGGCGGCGGCGCAAGTGTCGTCGAAGCGGCCCAGAAGCTCGGCCTGACCGCCACCACGATCGAAGCCGTCGACCGCCAGGGAAAGCTGCCGAGCGGCGAGCCCGCGAATATTCCGGTTGGCCTCAATGTGGTGGCGCAGGCCTTCAACAGCGATGTCGGCGTCGACAATGATGCGATCCCCTTCAAGGGCGGCTATGTCTGGTTCGATGTGCTCGGCATCACGCCCTCGCGCGACCGCAATCTCGACGAGGTCAAGGACCAGGTCGAGGCGCGCTGGCGCGAGGACCAGGTCGCCACGAAGCTGCGCGCGAAGGCCGCCGACATGACGCAGAAGCTCGGCGCCGGCGGCAGCCTCAAGGACGAGGCGGCCAGCCTCAGCCTGAAGGTCGAGACCGCGACCGGGCTGAAGCGCGAGACATCCTCGCCCGGCGTTCCCGCCGGCGCGATCGCGGCGGCGTTCCGCACGCCCAAGGACGGCGTCGGGCAGACACCGGGCAGTGGCGGCAGCGAATGGATCGTCTTCCGGGTCACCGATGTCAGCGTACCGGCCGTGGATTTTGCCTCCGCCGAGGTGAAGAAACTCAAGGAGACGCTGCAAGGCAACTTGACCGAGGAGCAGGTCACGCAATACGTCCATCAGCTGGAAAAGGACATCGGGACCTCGATCAACGAGGCGGCCGTCGCCCAGGTGACCGGCGCAGGCGAACAACAATAATCGAGCTTTTGAAAGCCCTGGGATGGACGACCTCAAATCGATCATTGGCAAAGTTGCCACCGGCGCCTCGCTGTCGCGCGAGGAGGCCGCTTCCGCCTTCGACAGCATGATGTCCGGCGAAGCGACGCCCTCGCAGATGGGCGGGCTTTTGATGGCGCTTCGCGTGCGCGGCGAGACCGTGGACGAGATTACCGGCGCGGTCTTGGCGATGCGCGCCAAGATGCTGCGGGTCGATGCGCCTGCGGAAGCAGTCGACATCGTCGGCACCGGCGGCGACGGCTCCGGCTCGGTCAACGTTTCGACCTGCGCCTCGTTCGTCGTCGCAGGCGCCGGCATTCCCGTCGCCAAGCATGGCAACCGGGCGCTGTCGTCGCGCTCGGGAGCCGCCGACGTGCTGGCGTCGCTCGGTGTCAAGATCGACCTCAGGCCCGAGCAGGTCGGCCGCTGCGTCAAGGAGGCCGGCATCGGTTTCATGTTCGCGCCGGCCCATCACCCCGCGATGAAGAATGTCGGACCGACCCGGGTCGAGCTCGCGACACGCACCATCTTCAACCTGCTCGGACCGCTGTCCAACCCGGCCAGCGTCAAGCGTCAGGTGGTCGGGGTGTTCTCGCGGCAATGGGTCCAGCCGCTGGCGCAGGTCCTGAAAAATCTCGGCTCCGACGCCGCCTGGGTGGTGCACGGCTCGGACGGGCTGGATGAGATCACCCTGACCGGTCCGACCTTCGTGACCGCGCTCGAGAACGGCAACATCCGAAGTTTTGAGATCTCGCCTGACGATGCCGGCCTGCCACATGCCCATGGCGAGGCGTTGAGGGGCGGCGATTCCGAGGCCAACGCGATCGCGCTGAAAAGCGTGCTCGACGGCAAGCCGAGCCCCTTTCGCGACGTCGCTTTGTTCAACGCCGCGGCCGCATTCGTGGTCGCGGGCCAGGTCAAGACCTTGAAGGAAGGTGTCGCGCTGGGCGCCAAATCGCTCGACAGCGGAGCCGCGGCCGCGCGGCTGAAACAGCTGATCGCGGTCTCCAACGGCTGAACGGTGCCGGCATGTCCGATATACTGACGAAGATCGAGGCCTATAAGCGCGAGGAGATTGCTGCCGCGCGGCGCGCTTGGCCGGAGACCGAGATCGCGGCCCGCGCCAAGGCTCAATCTGCGCCGCGCGGTTTTGTGCGCGCGATCCGCAACAAGCTTGACCAGGGCGATTATGCGCTGATTGCCGAGATCAAGAAGGCCTCGCCGTCCAAGGGACTGATTCGCGCCGATTTCGATCCGCCTTCGCTGGCCAAGGCCTATGAGGCCGGCGGCGCCGCCTGCCTGTCGGTGCTGACCGATCAGCCGTCGTTCCAGGGCCATCTCGATTTTCTGGTCTCCGCGCGTGCCGTCACAGGTCTGCCGGCCCTGCGCAAGGATTTCATGTTCGACACCTATCAGGTCGTCGAAGCCCGCGCACACGGCGCCGATTGCATCCTGATCATCATGGCCGCGCTCGACGATGCCGCAGCTCGGGATATCGAAGACGCAGCACTCGACCTCGGCATGGACGTGCTGATCGAGATCCACGACCACGCCGAGCTCGAGCGCGCCCTAAAACTTCGCTCGCCGCTGATCGGCATCAACAACCGCAATTTGCGCACCTTCGAGACCACGCTTGCGACCAGCGAGACGCTGGCGCCGCTGGTGCCGAACGATCGTCTGCTGGTCGGCGAAAGCGGCATTTTTACATCGGCCGATCTGGCGCGGCTTGCGCGCGTCGGCATCTCCACGTTCCTGGTCGGCGAGAGCCTGATGCGGCAGGCCGATGTCGCAGCCGCAACGCGCGCCCTGCTGTCTGAGCCTGTTGGCGCGACGGGCACGCGCTGATGTCGCGCAAGCCGGTGTCCGAGGCCCCCGCCCTCACCCATATCGACGCGGCCGGCGAAGCGCGCATGGTGGATGTCTCGGCGAAACCCGCGACCGAACGCACCGCGGTCGCCGAGGGCCGCGTCATCATGAGCGCGGCGACGCTGGAGTTGATCCTCACCGGCAACGCCAGAAAGGGCGACGTGCTCGGCACCGCGCGCATTGCCGGTATCATGGCCGCCAAGCGCACCGCGGAGCTCATTCCGCTCTGCCATCCGCTCGCGCTGTCAAAGGTCACCGTGGACATCACGCCCGACCACGGATTGCCCGGATGCGTCGTCCGCGCGAGTGTCAAGGTGACCGGCCCGACCGGCGTGGAAATGGAGGCGCTGACCGCGGTGTCGGTCGCATGCCTGACCATCTACGACATGATCAAGGCGGTCGAGCGCGGGGTGCGTATCGAGGCCATCCACCTCGTCGAGAAGATGGGCGGCAAGTCCGGGCATTATCGCGCCTGAGCACAGCCTTCACGTCGGATTGATTGAACGGAACGGTCGGAGCGCCCGTCGGAATATCAGAGGTTGTCTCGTCAGGAGCTTGCTCAATCCGGAGGACACCATGCTGCGATGCACGATTTCCGGCGCCGCGATCGCGCTGGGGCTTGCAATGGCGACACCGCGCCCGACGGCGGCGCAAGAGGTTGTAGCCGAACCCGGCAATTGCGCGTTCTTCTATCCCTATGCCAATTGCCAGAACAAGGGGCCGGGTAACCCTGACGCCGACCCCTACTTCCGGCGCAGTCTGGGTGCGAGGCAGCCGAACTGGTCAGGCGGGACCTTTGCCACTCCCGAGCGAGCACGCATACGCCACTCCGAGGCCATCAAGCGCCTGGAATGATCCATCACCGCAACGACGTGCTGACCGCGGCCAGTTTGCTGGACAGCTGCTTGCCAGCGCCGTTGACGCTCGAAATCACCGCAAGCGAGATGCAAGCCACCATCAGCCCGTATTCGATCGCGGTCGAACCGGATTCGTCTGAGAGAAATCGGGTGAGAACGTTCTTCATCGCTGGACCTCCTGCTTGATCAAAAGGTCTCGCAAGGACGATGCCAATTCACGACCAAGCCGGCTCAAGAGGTTAGGTGGTTAACCACGGGTCAAGCGCGGCAAAGGGCGGAATCTCTTTCCGCTCGCCCCGGCAGGGCCGGCAAATAATTCCGCTTCCATTCCCTGACGCGACGCCGCATGGGCGCGAAATTAATTTCGAATTTACCGAGATTGCTAACGTCACTTCCATACCGGCAGCGTAGCCATGAGTTGGGGTTGGGTTTCGAATAGGCGGTCCCGATCGCATTCGGGTGTTCCCTCCTCTCCAAGGCTGCCAATGACAAGCGGTGTCCCGGCCATCACGACCGATCGTCCCGAGCGCCGCGGTCCGGTCCGCTTGCTGGTGATCGGCGGGCTGTTCCTGATCGTCGCGATCGCGGTCGGCACCACCATCATGGCCGGCATTTTCCGGGAACGCGCCTTGAACAGCGCCAAACGTGAACTGGAAAACACCGTCCAGTTGCTGGCCCGGCATTTCGATCAGCAGTTTCGCGATCTTGGCGCGATCCAGCAGGACTTCGCCGCGTTCGTCCGCGCGGCGGGCATCGATACCAGCGAGCGGTTCAAGCACCGGATGTCCAGTCCCGACATCCATTTGATGCTCAAGGCCAATGTCGGTGCCTTGTCCTATGTCGGCAACGTCACACTGTTCGATTCCGACGGCGTGCTGCTCAATTCCTCCGGCGCGTGGCCGGTGCCCGCGGTCAATGTTGCCGACCGGCCCTATTTCAGCGCCTTCAAGACCGACCCGAACGCGCCGGAGGTGCTGGTCGAGCCGGTCCATAGCCGCATCTCCGGCGCCTGGACCACGGTGCTTGCGCGCAAGCTGATTGGACCCAACGGCGAATTCCTAGGGGTGATCGGACGCGGGTTCGAGCCGGTCCATTTCGAAAGGTTCTTCGCCTCGGTCGCGCTTGGATCCGACGCCTCGATCTCGATGATCCATCACAACGGCACGCTGCTCGCCCGTTACCCGCATCGCGATGCATTGCTCGGCCGCAATTTCCGCAACAGCCCGCTGTTCCGCTTGATCGGGGCCCCGCATGGCGCGACCGGCGGAATCTATGTCAGTCCCGCCGATGGCCGGGAACGGCTGGGTACCGCCTATGGGCTGGAGAATTTCCCGATCTTCGTGGTGGCCTCGACCACGCTCTCCTCGGCCCTTGCCGGCTGGCGGGAGCAGATGAACTTCCTGATCGGCGTCGGCGGCACTTCCGTGCTGCTGATCGCCAGCATGCTGTTCGTCGCGGTGCGCAGGCTGTCGCAGGACCACCGGAGGTCGGAAGGCCGGCTCCGGCTGGAGACGCAGCGCCTGGATCGGGCCGTCAACAACATGACCCAGGGACTCCTGCTGTTCGATGCATCGCAGCGGCTGGTCGTCTGCAACAACCGCTATATCGACATGTATGGCTTGTCGGCTGACGTCGTGAAGCCGGGCTGCAGCTTTCGCGACGTAATCGAACATCGCAAGGACACCGGCTCGTTCGTCGGCGACGTCGACGAATATATCGATTCGGTGCTGCGCGACACCGGGCGCAAGAAGATGACGGTCATCGAGACCTCGGACGGGCGCTTCGTCCAGATCGTCAACGAACCGCTCGCGGACGGCGGATGGGTCGCAACCCATGAGGACGTCACCGAGCGGCGGCTCGCGGAGCAGCGGATCACGCATCTTGCTCACTATGACGCACTGACCGATCTTCCGAACCGCACGCTGTTCCACGAATGGCTGAAGCAGGAGCTCGCCGACATCCTGCCGGGACAACGCATCGCCGTGCACTACATCGACATCGACGAATTCAAGAGCGTCAATGACTCGCTCGGCCATCTCGTCGGCGATGAGCTGCTCAAATCTGTCGCGCGTTCTCTGAGCGATTGCGTCGGCACCGGCGGCTTCGTCGCGCGGCTGGGCGGCGACGAATTTGCCATCGTGCAGACCGCGATCGGGAAGATCGATGACGTCACCGACCTCGTCGAACGCGTGTTCGACGCCATCAGGACGCCGTTCGACTGCCTCGGCCACCATCTCACCACTGATGCCTCGATCGGCATTGCGCTGGCGCCCGAACACGGCATCGATCTCGACCAGATCCTGAAGAACGCCGATCTTGCGATGTACGCCGCCAAATCGGCCGGCCGGCACACTTTCAGCTTCTTCGCACCGGAGATGGACGCGAAAGTGAAGGCGCGTCACCAGCTCGAGGTCGATCTCAGGCAGGCGATCGCCGCAGGCCAGTTGGAAGTCCATTACCAGCCCTGCGTCAACCTTCTGGACGACAGGATCACCGGCTGCGAAGCGCTGCTGCGCTGGCGCCATCCGGAGCGCGGCTTCGTGTCTCCGGCCGAGTTCATCCCGATTGCCGAGGACACCGGACTGATCAATCAGCTCGGCGAGTGGGTGCTGGCCACCGCCTGCGCCGCCGCGGCCGGCTGGCCCGACGACATCAGGCTCGCCGTGAACGTGTCGCCGAGCCAGTTCAAGAGCGGTACGCTGCCGCTCCGGGTCGCCTCCGCGCTCGCCGCCGCCGGCCTTCCGGCGAGCCGCCTGGAGCTCGAGATCACCGAAGCAGTCCTGATTCGCGACGACGAGACGGCGCTTGGCATCCTGCACCAGCTTCGCGCGCTCGGCGTATGGATCGCGCTCGACGATTTCGGCACCGGCTACTCGTCGCTCAGCTATCTGCAGCGCTTTCCGTTCGACAAGATCAAGATCGACCGCTGCTTCGTCGCTCATATCACGGAGCAGGAAGGGTCATCGAGCATCGTGCAGGCCGTGCTGGATCTTGCCGCCGCGCGACACATGAAGACGACGGCGGAGGGTGTCGAGACCGAGGAGCAGCGGCGGCTGTTGCGCTCGCTCGGCTGCACGGAGATGCAGGGCTTCCTGTTCAGCAAGGCAAGGCCCGTGAGCGAGATCAACGAGCTCATTTGCGCGCACCGTCGGCACGCCCGCGCCGCATCGGCCTGAGCCGACCCGGCCTCACTGTTGGCCGTACTGACGAAATTCGTGGCCCGCGCACGCGTCGCCTCTCTGGGACAGAACCGAAATGGCTCGCGCGTGGGCCAATCGACGCGATCGACCGAAGCAGCTTCCGCGAACCGCATCGTTGCGATGGAAACGCAAATATCCGGGATCGGGATGGCACTGGCCGCACGCGAAGGCGGAATGCGCCCATCGCGCGACTTTTCCGGATGACAGGCCGCGATTTGCAGGCTATAGATCCATCATGATCAACCTCGCCATCAACTATTTCTGGTACTTTCGCTACGACAGCTCGCTGGCGGCAGGAGGATCGCGCTCAATCTGAAGAATTGCAGCAAGACGACCAAACAAGCCGCCAGACCTGGCGGCTTTTTTATTGGCCGGCAGGTTCTTGAAACCAACAGGAGCACGCCGTGTTGAGCACGACAGATGATCTTCGAATAAGAGAGCTAAAGGAGCTGAGTACGCCGGAGGCGGTGATGCGTGAGATACCGCGCACCCTGACCGCGACCCGGGTCGTCATATCAGCGCGAAACGCCATCCACGCAATCCTGAATGGAACCGACGATCGATTGCTGGTGGTGGTCGGACCTTGCTCGATCCATGATCCCATCGCGGCCATCGAATACGCCGAGCGTCTCGCCGTGATGCGCGAACGGCTATCCGATCGCCTGGAGCTCGTCATGCGCGTCTACTTCGAGAAGCCGCGCTCGACGGTGGGCTGGAAGGGACTGATCAACGATCCGGATCTCGACGGCAGCTTCAATATCAACAAGGGGCTACGTCTTGCGCGCAACGTGCTCTCAGCGGTGAACAATCTCTGCGTGCCCGCGGGCACGGAATTCCTCGACATGACGACGCCCCAATACATCGCCGATCTGGTTGGGTGGGCGGCGATTGGCGCGCGCACGACAGAGAGCCAGATTCACCGTGAACTCGCCTCCGGCCTGTCCTGTCCGGTCGGCTTCAAGAACGGCACGGACGGCGACGTGCGGATCGCCGTCGACGCGGTGAGGTCGGCGTCGCATCCCCACCATTTCATGGCTGTCACAAAGGGCGGGCGCTCCGCGATCGCCGCGACGACCGGCAACGAAGATTGCCATATCATTCTGCGCGGCGGCAAAACCCCCAACTATGACAAGGCAAGCATTGCCTCTGCGGCGGCCGAGCTTTCCAGATCTAGCGTGCCGGCGCGCATCATGGTCGATGCCAGCCACGCCAATAGCGGCAAGAGGCCCGAGAACCAGCCGCGGGTGGTCACAGACGTCGCGCGCCAGATTTCAGAGGGCCAAACCTGCATCATGGGCGTCATGATCGAAAGCAACCTGGTCGAGGGTCGCCAGGATGTCCTGCCTGGGGTGTCCCTGACCTACGGACAGAGCATCACCGACGGCTGCATCGATTGGAACACGACGGTGCAGACGCTGGAAATCCTGGCCGACGCCGTTGCGACCAGGCGGAAGATGCGCTGCCAGGAATTGCGCGAGCGCTCGGCGTAGAGCGTGACGAAGCTTGTTGTTCGCCTCTCCCCGCTTGCGCACTTTCATTGCGGATCATCCAGCCCTCGATTCCGATCAGCCAATCTCAGCTTTTCACCGGTGAGGATCCAGACTCCGGATCAGTGGCCCGGATGGATGGCATCGCCAAGATAGATGCAGGTGAGGATGGCGAAAACGTAGGCTTGCAGAAAGGCGACGAGCAGTTCCAAGGCAGTCAACGCCACGGTCAGCGCGAGCGGAAAGACCGCGCCGAAACTGCCGAAAATGCCAAGGGTGCCGAGCATGCCGACGAAACCGGCAAACACCTTCAAGGCGATGTGGCCTGCAAGCAGGTTTGCGAACAGTCTTACCGAATGCGACACCGGCTTCAGCAGGAATGTCATGATTTCTATCGGCACCACGACCGGCAGAATATAGATCGGAATCCCTGATGGCACGAACAGCCTAAAGAATTTCAGGCCGTTCTTATGCAGGCCGTAGAACAGAACGATGAAGAAGACCAGAAGCGCCAGCGCGCCGGTGACGATCAGGTGGCTCGAAACGGTGAATGTGTAGGGAATGATCCCGATCAGGTTCGAGACGCAGATGAACATGAACAACGAGAACACCAACGGGAAGAATTTCATGCCTTCGGAGCCGGCGGTGCTCCTGATCATGCTTGCCACGAATTCGTAACTAAGCTCAGCCAGCGATTGAATGCGATCTGGGACAAGCTGCCGCTTGGCGGTGCCGCCGATCATGACCAGCGAGATGACAGCCACCGAAAGCAACATGTAGGCCGACGAATTGGTGAACGCGATTTCCTGCCCGGCGATGTGACCAATGGTGAAGAGCTTGGTGATATGGAACTGATGAATCGGGTCGATCGCCATTCGTCTTCCTGATGCGGTCTTGGCACCGGGAAGATTGGACGATGGATCACGTGCTGGCTTATCGAATTTTGAAATCGCCTGATCGAATTATAAGTTCGACGGGTCGGTCCCTGACTCGCCGTCCCCGGTTTGCCGACCGGCGAGCGCCATTTGCCGGAACTCGGTCGGCGTCAGCCCGGTATCTGCCTTGAAGGCGCGGTTGAACGGCGTGATGGAGGCGAAACCGGCATCCAGCGCAATGGTCAGGACCGGGATGTCCATCTGATCAGGATCCTGCAGCGCGGCCTTGGCCTCATCGATCCGGTAGCGATTGATGAACGCATTGAAGTTGCGGTGACCCAGACCCTCATTGATCAGCGTTCGCAAGCGATGCTCGGGCATTCCGAGCTTGACCGCCAGGAGCCCGATGCTGAGGCTGTCGTGCCGATAAACACGCTCGACGGTCATCAGGCGTTCGAGTTGCCTCAGCCAACGCTGGTTCGGCGGCGAGAGAGCGGCACGCAAGACCGCCCTTCTTCGTGCTTCGCCGGCCACAACACCGGCGAGGGCTGCGTGGCCCATGAATTGTGGCAACGAGGTCCACACGCCGAGCACGGCCAACACGCCAAGCCCGGCTGCGAAGCTGAAGCTGACCGACCGCCAGGGAATGGCAGCCAGGCCAAAGGCCGCGTTGACCACGACAAACGCCGCGGTCGCGAGCAGGAGGGCGACCAGCGGCCGGCGGCGTCCCGCCACCAGGTCCGCGCGCCAGCCTGGCAGGGTCTGCGCAGCCGCCAGGAGCGCGAACCCAATCGAGACCAGCGCGAACATGCGGCCGCTGATCACCGTGAGCGCTGGCGAGGTGGTCCAACCACAATAGGAGAAGAGCCCGAGGCCTGCGACGAATGCCCAGACTGCCACGTGATGCGGTCGCAAGACGAAACCATCGTTGAACACCGCAAGCGCTCACAGCCAGAAAATGACGGGCGAGCCCGTAAACAGGATCACAAGCGGCGCATTCCACCCAAACGATCCCAACGGAAAGTACGGTGCCGTCGAGATCGCGTAGGCGACGGCCGCCGCGCCCAGGGCGACGCGCAGAGTCGTAAGGGTGCGGAACGGCCAATCCCTCAGCAGCAGCGCGCAAACCAGGAGAGCAAGGCCGATGACCGCGGCGCGGAGACCGAAATCAAGCGCCGTCGACGCCATCGCGAACCGTCTCCTTTCGAGCTCTCAAGGTTCGAACGCTGTCGTCAGGATAGCGGGTCGGAGCATTCGGATGAAGAGGCGAACTGCGTTCGGAAAGCGCCCCTCATCCTTGAGGAGGCCGCGAAGCGGCCGTCTCAAAGGATGAGGCCACGATCCGGGCCTCACGGTTCTCCGAGCGATGCGAAGCATCGTCCGAGAGACGCCGCGCGAGAGCGCGGCTCCTCATCGTGAGGGTCTTATGACGCAGTAGTTGTTAGTTCGGGACCGCCGCTTTGGGCGATGGCCGGACGTCCGCATTGAGCGTGACGCCGCGCAGCAGGTTGTAGGCCGCGTTCAACGCCTTGTCGTCCTTCTCCTCCGGCGGCACATAGGATTGCGAGCCGGTCTGCTCGGCGCCGTCGGCGGACAGATGCCCGCGCATCGACGCCTCGCCCCTGATATCGGCCCGGCCCTTGAGTTCGTCGGGGACCTCCTGCAGGATCTCGATGTCGGGCGCGATGCCCTGGGCCTGGATCGAGCGGCCGGACGGCGTGTAGTAGCGCGCCGTCGTCAACGCCAGCGCGCCATTGCCGGTGCCCAGCGGAATGATGGTCTGCACCGAGCCTTTGCCGAACGAACGCGTTCCGACCAGCGTCGCGCGCTTGTGATCATGCAGGGCACCGGCCACGATCTCGGACGCCGAGGCCGATCCGCCGTTGACCAGGACGATCAGCGGCTTGCCCTTGGTGAGATCACCGCCGCGCGCGGTGAAGCGCTGGGTCTCCTCCGGATTGCGTCCGCGCGTCGACACGATCTCGCCCCGCGACAGGAACGTGCTTGCCACCGTCACGGCCTGATCGAGGAGACCGCCCGGATTGTTGCGCAGATCGACGACGTAGCCGGCGAGCTTCTCGGTCGGAATTTCCTTGCCGATGTCGGCGATCGCCTTGTGCAGGCCGTCGGTAGTCTGCTCGTTGAACGAGGTGATCCTGATATAGCCGATGTCGCCGCCTTCGGTGTGATAGCGCACCGGCTTCACCCGGATGATTTCGCGGGTGATCGCCACGTCGAACGGCGCATCCTTGCCCTTGCGAATGATCTTCAGGCGCGTCTTTGTGTTGACCGCGCCCTTCATCTTGTTCACGGCCTGCTCGAGGCTCAGCCCTTGAACCGCCTCGCCGTCGATCTGGGTGATGAGGTCGCCCGAGAGAAGGCCGGCCTTGGCCGCCGGCGTATCGTCGATCGGGGCCACCACCTTGACGAGGCCGTCTTCCATCGTCACTTCGATGCCGAGGCCGCCGAACTCGCCGGAGGTGGTCTCCTGCATCTCATGCCAAGCCTTGTCGTTCATGAACCGCGAATGCGGATCGAGCGAGGTCACCATGCCGTTGATCGCGCCTTCGATCAGCGCGGTCTCGCTGGGCTTCTCGACATAGTCGGCCCTCACGCGCTCGAACACCTCGCCGAACAGGCTGAGCTGGGAATAGGTGTCGACGCCGGCAGCCGCCTTTGCTTTCGCGATGAGCTGTTCACCTTGAGGCCCGGTGGCAAGCAGGGCCAAGCTCGCACCAGCCAGCGACCCCAGGAGAAACAGGACATTCTTCCGCATTGCTTCGCGCTTTCCGCGTTGGTGATGACGCCTTGATACGATGGTGATGACGCTTGACGATAAACCCAGGGACCAACAATCAGAGTGCAACAAACCAAGTTCAACAATCCGAGCGCATCAGACCGAGAGCAACAAACCCAGATACAACCAGCCACGTACGACAAAAGCAACATTCGCCACACCCTGCGTCGGCCGCGCATGCCGCGCGAGCCCGCAACGCGAATGTCAAAAGCCAACTTTCCAGGGAAATCACTCCCCGGCGGCCTTCCGACTCTTATACATCCACCGTGCCGCAACAAAAATGAAATACGATGTTAGAATCGGTAAAGCGGACGAATCACGATACCTTTCTGTTTTCTTCAAGGCTGACGTGTGCAACTGCCTCGTCCCGACGCGGCGTTCCAGAAACCCGCGACATGGACCCGCGGCGCCTAATTTCAAGGCAGCGCACCCAACATCCCGATCCGATTATCTGGATTTTCCCGCTCCGTGGTAATCAAATTGGCTTGTTCGCTGCGTCCAACATGGCTCGGCAAGGGTGCTCACCGCGACCGTCACGGCAATCCGCGCCAGTCGCTCAAATTTCGCAGTCGCCTGCAAAAGTCATACTTTCCTCAGCGACGGCCGCATGGTCATCGGCGATGGAACTTCAGGTTGAAGCCGCCTGAGCCATGCGTTTTTGGGATAGCGCGACCGCGCAAGAAGCGATAGGCGAAACGAGAGGCAAACCACAAACACAGCCTGACGTTACGCACGTTACGGGGAGGACAGGGGATGAACGAAGCGACGCCGATCCGGCCTGCGCGGAAGAATGCCGAGCTTGGCGCAAGCGACGAGAAATTCCAGAATCTCCACGAATTCATCAGCAAGGCGCGCACCAACATCAACCAGAATGCCTGGGATTACATCGTCGGCGGCGCCGAGACCGAGACCACGCTCCGGCGCAACCGGATGGCGCTGGACGAGATCGCGTTCCGGCCGCGGGTGTTGCGTGACGTCTCCAGGGTCGATGCCTCGGTGGAGCGATTTGGCCGCAAAATGCGCTTGCCGGTCGTGCTCGCGCCCGTCGGGGCGCTGGAAATCTTCGACCCCGCCGGGGCTGCGAGCGTGACCCGCGGCGCCGGCAGCTTCGGCGCGGCGCATATGCTGAGCTCGGTTTCCGAGCCCGGCCTGGAAAAGGTCGCGGACGCCGCCCCCGACGCGCTGCGCATGTTCCAGCTCTATGTCCGGGGCGATGACGCTTTCGTCGAGGACCATGTCAGCCGCGCCATCGCCTGCCGCTACACCGCCTTCTGCCTGACCGTCGACACCGCACATTACAGCCGGCGCGAACGCGACATCGCCAAGCGCTATGTGCGCGAAAGCCGGATCCGCGCCACCGGCGGCGACTACCAGAAAGGCCTGAGCTGGCGCACCGTCAAGCTGATCAAGGACAAGTTCGAGATCCCGCTGATCATCAAGGGCATCGCCACGGCGGAGGATGCGCAGATCGCGCTCGATCACGGCGTCGACTGGATCTACGTCTCCAACCATGGCGGCCGCCAGCTCGACCATGGCCGCGGCGCCATGCACGTGCTGCCCGAGATCGTCGATGCGGTGAAGGGGCGCGCAAAAATCATGATCGATGGCGCCTTCTGCCGCGGCACCGACATCGTGAAGGCGATCGCCTCGGGCGCCGATCTGGTCGGTATCGGCCGGCTGCAATGCTGGGCGCTGGCGGCGGCCGGCGAGGCCGGCATCTCGCGCATGCTGGAACTGCTCGAGGACGAGGTGGTGCGCTGCCTCGGGCTGTTGGGCGTGACCTCGTTTGCAGACCTCGACAGGTCCTGCCTGCATCCGGCCAGCCCGACCAATATGCCCGATGTCTTCAGCGCTTTCCCGCTGTTGGATATCGAGCCATTCCGCTATTAGGAGCCGGCGGGCGCATCCCGTCGCGCGCCCCGGGAATTCGCCGCGCATGGCCTATCGCGACAGTCAGAGCTTCTTCGCGGCCCCGCAGGCGGCGGTGTATCTGCTGCTGACGGTGAACATCCTCGTGTTTGCCCTGTGCCTGAAGCTCGCAGGGACGCCGGAGCTACCCGGCCCGCTGTTGTACCGCTACGGCGCAATGTACGCGTTCGCGATTCCCCGCCAGGAATACTGGCGACTGATCGCCTACGGATTCCTGCATTCGAACCTCCTCCATCTCCTCACCAACATGCTGTGCCTGGTGCTGTGGGGCGGACTGCTTGAACGGCGCCTGGGCTGGACCTATTTCGTCGTCGTCTATGCCTGTGCGCTGGTGTTCGGCGCCATCATCGGTGACGCCATCCATTCGAAGCCCTATCTCACCGTGGGCGCATCGGGGGCGACGTCGGGCATCCTGGGCGCGCTGTTGTGCCTGTGGATCCTCGGCAAAGCCGACGTTCCCGCCAACTTCTTCATCATCAACATCGGCCTGAATGTCGTGCTGGCCCTGGGCAATCCGCGCATCGACTGGCGCGTTCACGCCGGTGGATTCGTCGCCGGCCTGATCGCCTGCGCGGTCCTGGACCTGCTCGAAAAGGCGCTGTTCCGCCTGCTCCGCTGCAAATTTCCCGAGTTCGCCAAGGCCAACCTGTTTGCGCTTGCCTGCATGGCCGTCGTGCTGTGGTGGGGCCGCCAGCCCGCAGGCGCCGTCGACAACAGTCAGGCCGTGGCGTTCGCGGGGCTCTTCGCCCTCGCCGGCCTTGTGTCCGTCAAGCTGGTCGATCTGACTTTGACGCGGAGAAAGGGGCTTGCGATCGTCGTGGTCGTGCTCGCCGCCGCAAATGCGGCCGTGGTCCAGGTCGCCGCCACCGTCTTCGCATCGCAACTGGCTTCGGCCTGCGCAACCCGGCAGCCTGGCGCGGTGGCGGCGCTCGACGCCATGATCAACGCGCTCTGCACAAGCCCGGCAGCCGCCGCGATTGGCGCGTCGGCGCTCGCCTTCGCGCTGACGCTCCTGCTCTATTCGCAGGAGCTTTACCGCGGCCTCATCGATGTCGGCTTCGTCGCGACCTCGCTTGAGGCCGGCCGCAACCGCAGCCAGGGAATCTGACCCAAATGCCATCTGCCACCGTCTCTCCAGGCTCCGCCGACGCGCTTTTGTTCGATCTCGGGCGCGTCGTGCTCGACATCGATTTTTCCAAGGCGATTGCGATATGGGCCGCCCATGCTGGCTGCGCGCCGGCGAAGCTGCTGTCGCGCTTCGTGCGCGACGAGGCCTACCGGCAGCACGAGATGGGCCTGATCAGCGACGCCGACTATTTTGCGACGCTGCGCGCCTCGCTCGACGTCACTCTTTCCGACGACCGGTTTCTGGAAGGATGGAACGCGATCTTCACCGGCGAAATGCCAGATATCGCCGCGCTTTTGGTACGCGCGCGCAATCATCTTCCGCTCTATGCGTTTTCCAACACCAATGCTGCGCATGTCGCGCATTTCTCGAAAACCTATGCCGACGTGCTCGGTCATTTTCGCGAAGTCTATCTGTCCTCCACGATCGGGCTTCGGAAGCCGGACAAGGCAGCCTATGAGCACGTGGTCAACGCGATCGGCGTGCCGGCCACGCGCATCCTGTTCTTCGACGACAGCGCCGAAAACGTCGAAGGCGCGCGCGCCTGCGGTCTTCAGGCCGTTCATGTCAAATCGTCCGAGGATGTGGCGGACGCGCTCGCCGCGCTTGGAATTTAGCCAGTTGGATTTGGGAGTTTTGCCGTGGCCTTGATGCCCGTTGCCGATGCGACTGCGGCCATCCTCGCGGGTGCTGAGCCGCTCGGCGAGGAGATGGTCGCGCTGGATGCGGCCTATCACCGCTTTCTGGCGCGCGATGTGATGGCGCTCCGCACCCAGCCGCCACAGGCCATGTCGGCGATGGACGGCTATGCCGTGCGGTCGGCCGATGCCGCCCATCTCGACGCGCGGCTTACGGTCATCGGCGAGGTCGCGGCCGGCCGGCCATTCGACCGCCCGATCGGTCCGGGCGAGGCCGCACGCATCTTCACCGGCGGCGTCATCCCGGAAGGGGCCGACGCCGTCGTGATCCAGGAGGACACGATTGCCGAGGGCGGCAGCATCAGGATCACGGAAGCGGCGAGGCCCGGGCGCCACGTCCGCCCCGCCGGCGTCGATTTCCGCGAAGGCGACGTGCTCCTGAAGTCCGGCAGCCGCCTGAGCGACCGCGACCTGTCGCTGGCCGCCAGCATGAACTATCCGGAACTCCCGGTGGGGCGGCGGCCCCGGGTCGCCCTGCTCGCCACCGGCGACGAACTCGTGATGCCCGGAAATATCCCCGGACCCGGGCAGATCGTCTATTCCAACGGCTACGCGCTGCGCGCGCTGGCGCGCGCCGAGGGCGCCGAGACGATCGATCTCGGGGTCGCCGCCGACACGGTCGAGGCGACGACGCTTGGCATTCGCCGCGCCCGTGACGCAGCGGCCGACATCCTGATCACCACGGGTGGCGCGTCCGTCGGCGACCACGACCTCGTCAAGCAATCGCTGGAAGCCGAAGGCGTGAAAATGGCGTTCTGGAAGATCGCGATGCGGCCGGGTAAGCCGATGATGCACGGGCGGCTCGGCGCGATGCGCGTGATCGGCCTGCCCGGCAATCCGGTCTCCTCCTATGTCTGCAGCCTCTTGTTCCTGGTGCCGCTGATCCGGGCGCTGTCGGGCGCCCGCGTGCTTCACGATGCCCGCGCGCAGGCTCTGCTCGGCCGCGACGTCGCGGCCAACGATCTGCGCGAGGATTATCTGCGCGCACGCCTAGCCAGGCGTGACGACGGTGCATGGATCGCAACCCCCGTCACCCACCAGGACTCTTCGCTGCTCGGCTTCCTCGCCACCGCGCAGGCCCTCGTGATCCGTCGGCCGTTGGCGCCCGCAGCCGAGGCCGGCTCAGTGTGCGAAATTTTGCGGCTGCCGGAATAAGACCGCCGTGAGGCGGCTCGAGCCGACGCGAACGCGTGATTGATCATCGTACCATCGCCGCACCGTTTGAAACTTAGTTTCAAACACTCGCGGTGGCATACCCGCGCAATTCGACCGGGCTTGATCATCGCGGGCGCATGCCGCCACGCGAGACTCAAGGGTCAGCGTCGATTGTTTCCTTTGTCACGCATTGATATTTGACGAGCGCCTCGATCCCGTGGAAGGTTGATGCCAACAAGAAACTTGGGAGGGATGTGATGCGCAAGGTCGCGGCCTCGTCCACTACTAAGGCAGCGCCACTCTACAGCGCGGAGATGCGCCGTGGCCTTTGACTCTCCGCTTGCACCGCCGAACACGTCGCGTCTTCGCCTGAACCTGGCAAAGCCCAACCAGGAACAGATCGTTCTCTTGATCACGATCGTGCTGCTGATCGGCTTCGGCCTGACGCTGCATGGCTTTGCGACGCTGACCAATCTGCTCAACCTGCTGCGCAGCATCTCGATCCTCGGCATTCTAGGCCTCGGTATGGGACTGATCGTCATCAGCCGCGGCATCGATCTGAGCGAGGTCGCGATCATGGCCGGCTCCTGGGCCATCGGCCTCATCGAAATCCAGAAGGGCCTGCCGATCGGCTGGGCATGTCTGGTGGCGCTCGGGCTTGCGATCTTGATCGGCGTCGTCAACGGCGTCATGGTCGCCTTTGTCGAGGCGCCGGCCCTGTTTGTGACGCTCGCGGCCGGCTTCGTGATCTACGGGCTCGCCTTCGCTTTCGCGCCTGCTTGGGTCGTCTATGCCCCGACGGACGCGCCGGCCCTGATGTATCTCGGCGGCGGCCAATTGTTCGGGGTTCCCGTCCCGATCTTCGTGTTCGCGGGCGCCGCAATCGTCATGCACCTGTTCCTGTCGCGGACCTCGGTCGGCCGCTTCATCTATGCGCAGGGCGACAACCCTGAAGCCGCGCGGCTTTCCGGCGTCGCGCTCCGGCCGCTGATCGTGCTCGAACATGTTCTGGTCGCCCTGCTCGCCTGGATCGCCGGCCTGGTCTGGATCGGCACCACCGGCAGCATGCAGATGGCGATCACGCAGGGCACCATGATCTTCGACGTGGTGCTGGTGGTGGTGATCGGCGGCATCAGCCTGGTCGGCGGCCGCGGCGGCGTCTTCAGCGTCGTCGTCGGCTGCGTCCTGATCGGCATCCTGCTCAACGCATTCACCATCATGGACGTCAACAGCGAGGTGCAGAACATCATCAAGGGAATCGTGCTGCTCGCGGCCATCGTGCTCGACAACTGGCTGCATCCCCGCGACGAGGAGACGGCGCGCCAAGGTGAATGACAAACGGAATGACAAGCCGAATGATCGAGGCGGATGATCTGAGTTTTCATATCACAAAAAACCGGGAGGAGTTCATGAGCAGGATATCGAACAGCTGGACGGCAGTCATGGCGGGGCTTGCACTCGCCGCGCTGCCGCTTGTTGCGACGGCGCAGGAGGAAGGCGGCACCAAGACCGCACGCGAACTCCGCTCCGACTACGACAAATCGCTGAAGGACAAGACCATCGCCTATTTGCCGATCGCGCTCGGTGTGCCGCTCTCCGACGAGTGGGGCCGTGTCGTGCAGGAGGAAGCCGAATGGCGCGGCATGAAATACATTGTGCGTGATCCCAACAACAATCCCTCCGCCATGCAGCAGGCCCTGACGGCGCTGGTCGACCAGAAGCCCGACGTGCTGATCGTGCAGAACCCGAGTGTCACGCTGTTGATGAAAGACCTGAAGCGGGCCGAGAGCCAGGGCACCCACGTCATCCAGATCAACATGTCGTCGAACTACAAGTCCGGTGCCTTCGTCGGCGCCGACTGGAACGAGATCGGCAAGCTGCTTGCGACCGACGTGGTCAAGCAATGCGGCACCGGCTCGGGCAAATCGGGCAAGGTCCAGATAATCCAGGGCGAGCTCACGGCGGCCGCCAGCGTTGATCAGGTCGCCGGCATCATGGAGGTGTTCAACAAGGATCCGGCGATCAAGGTCGTCTCCAACCAGGCGGCAAACTGGGATACCAACACCGCGCTCAACACCACGGCTACGGTGATCCAGCAGCACCCGGACCTCTGCGCCAGTGTCGGCTTCTGGGGCATCATGCAGTCTGGCGCAGCGCAGGCCATCCGCAATGCCGGCAAGATCGACGACGTCAAGGTCTATGCCTCTGGTGAGGGCTCGCAACTCGATTGCGACCAGGTCAACCAGGGCAATTTCTACAAATTCCTGAGCTACAAGGCGACCGAGCAGGGCCACGACCTGATGTTCGCGGCCGAGACGCTGCTGGAGTCCGGCGACAAGCCCGGCACCAGGCATCTCGAATATTATACCCGCCCGATCTGGCTGGATAAGAGCAACGCCAACGGCGCCAACTGCTTCGCGCTGCCGAAGAAGTAGCCGAGACAAGGCGCGCCGGCCTGCACCAGATGCGGGCCGGCGGTCTCGCGCGTTGTGACCGGGAGGTCTTTTCCGATGTCGATGGCTGTGGATTCCTGGACCGCCTCGGTGCGGCGCTTCTCGCCTCGCCTGCTGTTGTCGGAGCTGCTCCTGAAGCAATGGTTCGAGCCGGTGATCCCGTTCACGGTCATGATCGGGCTCTGGCTCTATTTCGCGCTGACGATACCCAACTACGCCACGGTGCAGAACACGCTGTCGCTCTTACGCCTGTTCGCCGAATTCGGCTTCGTTGCGCTGGCGATGGGCTTCTGCCTGATCAGCGGCGGCATTGATCTCTCGGTCGGTGCGATCTTCGCCTTCTGCAATTTCTCGGCGCTCTACTTTCTGTTCGTGCTTGAGCTTCCGGTCTCCCTCGCGATCCCGGCGACGCTCATGGTCGGCGCCGCGCTCGGCAGCATCAACGGCTTCCTGATCGGCTTTCTGAAGACGCGACCGTTCCTGACCACGCTGGTGACACTGATCATCCTGCGCGCTTCGGTCAATCTGCTCAACACCCGCTACGCCCAGGTATTCGCGACCAACTCGGTGGACAGCGACGCCTGGGATTTCCTCGGCGTCGGCAGCGTCCTGGGCATCCCCATCAACGCGGCGACGCTGCTCGTCGTGCTGCTGGTCTGCCACATCTTCCTGTCGCGCTCCCGCTACGGCTGGCATCTCACGGCGATCGGCGCGAGCCGCAAGGCGGCACGGCATGCCGGCATCCGGGTCCGGCTGATCCTGTTCTTCACCTATGTCCTGTCGGGCACACTCTGCGCGGCCAGCGGCATCTTCTACGCCGCGCGGCAATCATCAACGGACTCGACGACGGGTGTGGGCTGGGAATTCCAGGCGCTGACCGCGGTCGTACTCGGCGGCGTGTCGCTCGCGGGCGGCAAGGGCACGGTGTGGCGGGCCATGATCGGCGCGTCGATCATCTTCCTCCTGATCAATGGCCTGGTGCGGATGGGAATCCCCGGCTATGTGACGTCGGCTGTGATCGGCATCATCCTGCTCGCCGCCGTCGGCATCGACGTCAAATGGGCGAAGAACCGCGGCAAGGCGATCCAGAAGATCTACGTCAATCCCGCCTTTGTCGCGTTCTCGCCCGCGCCGTCGGTGCAGCCCGGCTCCGCCTCGCCCTACGCGCAGAACGACCGGCTCATCAACGCGCAGGCGATCGGGCTCAATCAGGTCGAGGGGCCCGAGGATGTCATTCTCGACCGCCAGGACCGCCTCTACGGGTCGACCCGCGACGGCAACATCATCCGCTTCTCAGGCCCCAGTTTCCAGACGCGCGAGGTTTTCGCCCATATCGGCGGCCGGCCGCTTGGCATGCAGTTCGACCGCGACGAGAACCTGATCGTCGCCGTCGCCGGCATGGGCGTCTACGGCGTCAAGCCGGATGGCGAGGTGTTCAAGGTGACCGACGAGACCAACCGCACCTGGTACAAGCTCAACGACGATTCCCGCCTGCGCATGGCCGACGATCTCGACATCGGCCCCGACGGAAAAATCTATTTTTCCGACTGCACCACGCGTTACGAGATGACGACCAACACGCTCGACATTCTCGAGGCGCGTCCGAACGGCCGCATGGTCTGCTACGATCCCAAGACCAGGACCACGCGCACCATCATCAACCATTTCTATTTCCCGAACGGGGTCTGCGTCTCGCACGACGGCAGGTCGCTTCTGATCGCCTCGACCTCGCTGTGCAAGATCTTCCGCCACTGGCTCGCTGGTCCCAAGCAGGGCAAGACCGAGGTCCTGATCGACGAACTGCCCGGCAATCCCGACAACATCAATCGCGCCTCCGACGGCAATTACTGGCTGGCGCTGGTCGGCATTCGCACGCCGACATTCGACCTCGCCGCGCGAAAACCCGGCTTCCGGCTCCGCATGGTCAAGCAGGTGCCGACCGACGAGTGGCTGGCGCCGGCCCTCAATCACGGCTGCGTGCTCAAATTCAACGAGCAGGGTGAGGCGCTGGAGTCCTGGTGGGATCCGACCGGCATTTCGCATTCGACCTTGACCTCGATGCGCGAGCACAAGGGCCATCTCTATCTCGGCGGTCTCGAGAACAACCGGATCGGGCGCATCAAGCTCGATGGCGTCGATGAGAGCTGGTGTGGATACGATGCCTATTGGGGCGCCAAGAGCAGACTGACGGGGTAAGCGGCCGTGGGACTCTTCGACCATTTTTTGCGCGACATCCGCAGCGTCATCCATCGCGATGGCGAGCAGAACGCGATCCCGCCGCTCGACGGCGCGCTCAGCCCCAACGACCGGCTGGATGCCTGCACGCCGATCGGCGACCCCCTGCCCGGTCTCGACGACGTCGTCGCGGACCGGGACGGCTCGCTGCTCGTCTCCGCAGGTAAGTGCGTTCTCCGGCTGTCGGGTCCGGGTTTTGCCACGCGCACCCTCGTGGCCGAATTCGATGGCGACGCCGGAGGGCTCGCGATCCACCCTGATGGGCGCCTGCTGGTCTGTGTGGCCGGACGGGGGCTTGCCGCGCTCGATCCCGCACGGCCAGATCCGCGCCGGCTGAGCGCGGTCGACGGACAGCCTTTGACTGGGCTGACATCGGTCGCAGCCTCCCCGGACGGCCGCATCTTTGCAGTCGAAGGCAGCTCTGGCCGCCCGCTGGAAGATTGGCGTCGCGACCTGATGGAGAAGGGTCACAACGGCCGGCTGATCGCCTGCGACGCCTCGCTCGGGTCGCCAGCAACGCTGCTGCGGGACCTCCATTACCCCCAGGGCATCGCAATTGTGCCGGATACCGGGCAGCTCTGGTTCACCGAGAGCTGGGCCCATCGCGTCAGTCGCATGGCGCTGTCGGCCGATGGTTCCGGCCAGCCCATCGTCGTGCAGCGAAACCTGCCCGGCTACCCGGCCCGCCTGACCGGCGACGGGCGCGGCGGCTTCTATCTCGGCCTGTTCGCGCGGCGCACGCATCTGATCGAATTCGTGCTCAAGGAGGACGATTTTCGTGCCGAGATGATCGCGAACATTTCGCCCGATTACTGGATCGCGCCGGCCTATTCCGGCGGGAGCGACTGCCTCGAGCCGATGCAGATCGGCGGCGTGAAGGCACTGGGCATCCAGAAACCTTGGGCGCCGCCGCGCTCCTATGGGCTTCTCGTTCATCTCGATGGCCATGGCGACTTGACCGGCAGCATCCACAGCCGCGCCGGTGGCGCCTTCCACGGCATCACCGGCGCCTGCGCAACGCCGCAAGGCACGGTGATCGCAAGCCGCGGCGCAGGCCGCCTGCTGCTCGAGCCCGGAGATCTCAAATGAACGACGCTGCCACGCTGGCGGACGCGGCCAGCGCCGCGGATCAGGGCCGCAAGCCGGTGCTGCAGGTCATGGGCGGAGCCAAGATCTATGGCGGCGTCCACGCCATCGAGGCGATCAATTTCGATCTCTACGCCGGCGAGGTGCACGCGCTCGTCGGCGAGAACGGGGCCGGCAAATCGACCCTTTGCAAGGCCATCGCGGGCGCGATCCAGCTGACGTCAGGCGACATCCATGTCGACGGGGCACGTGCCGATTTCCAGCAGCCGCGTGACGCGCTCGCCGCCGGCATCTGCATGGTCTATCAGGAGACGAGCCTGGTGCCGACCATGACGGCGGCGCAGAACATCGAGCTCGGCAATGAGAAGCTGCTGACCCGGTTCCGCACCCTGAACATCCAGGCGCAGCAGCTCTTGCAATCGCTCAATTTCCATGTCGACCCGGCGACGCCCGTTGCCCTGCTTGGCACGGCCAAGAAGCAGATGGTCGAGATCGCGCGCGCGATCTACAACAAGGCGCGCATCATCATCTTCGACGAGCCGACGGCGAGCCTGACGCCGGAGGAGATCGTGCATTTCTTCCATCTGGTGCGCGACCTGCGCGCGCGCGGGGTCGCGATCATCTACATCTCCCACGCGCTGGAAGAATCCCTGCAGATCGCCGACCGCATCACGGTGTTGCGCGACGGGCGGCTCGTGATCACCGCGCCGGCGAAATCGCTCAATCGCGACGCGCTGGTGCAGCACATGGTCGGCCGCCAGGTGGCGCAGACGATCTATCAGCGCAGCAAGGTCGTCCCCAGCCAGCGCCGCGAAAAAGTGCTCACGGTCGAGAACGTCACCATGGGCATGGTGGTGAAGAACATGTCGTTCTCGGTCTATGCCGGCGAGGTGGTCGGCATCGCCGGCCTGATCGGGTCCGGCCGCACCGAGATCGCAAAGATCATTTTTGGGGCGCTCAAGCGCAATCTGGTCAATGGCGGGACGATCCGGCTGCGCGGCAAGCCCATTCGCTATCGGGTGCCGCGCCAGGCGATCGACGACGGCATCGCCTACATCACCGAAGACCGCAAGGCCAACGGCTTCTTCGAAACCATGATCGTCGACGACAATGTCTATGTCGGCAAGCTCGCCACAAAATTCGGTTTCAGCTTCCTGCTGTCGCGCGCGAGGCGCTCGAAGCTCGCGAACTACTGGGTCGAGCGGCTCAAGATCAACGCGCTCCAGCGCAAGGCGAAAATCGTCGAATTATCCGGCGGCAATCAGCAGAAGGTGGTGCTTGCAAAGTCGCTCGGCCAGGATCCCTCGATCGTGATCTTCGACGAGCCGACCAGGGGCGTGGATGTCGGCACCATCCCGCATATCCATGCCGAGATCCGCAGGCTGGCCGACGAAGGCAAGGCCGTGGTGGTGATCTCATCCTATCTGCCGGAGATACTCGCGGTCTCGGACCGTATCCTGGTGGCCCGGACGGGGCGCATCGTCGCCGAGTTCGACGCGGCCGAGGCGACGCAGGACAAAATTCTGTACGCCGCCGTGCATTGATCTTGGCCATCAAGCGCCAGCGCTGATTCGTGCGCGCATGGCCGGGCGAAAGCGGGTCGGTGCCGGGCCGCGCGGCCGGACTCACGATCATCAGGCGCGAGGCCAGTCAAAGTTGCGGAAACCGGCCGATGCGACGGCGCCAACACCGGTTCCACGTCCTGTTTTCGGAATCTCGAGCGTCTTGATAGCGCTGCGGCACAGGCACTTCTGATATTTCGGCGCGACTGAAAGCCGGCTTGCTCCGTGGCATCCTGCGATCGCCGCGGCAATGCCGCGGGCACCCGTTACCACCACGACATTTGCCGCCTTCACTGTAAATTAAGGAGTTGCGGAACACATACCGAACATATAGTGTTCGTTCATGATTTGTTTCGAGAGCGGGTTGTAGGCGCGTCTGGGACGTCTGCTCGCAAGCGCGACAATCGAAGGACGCCATCACGGGGGACTTGATCGCGATGCTCACGCGCAAACAGTACGAACTTCTGCGTTTCATCAACGAGCGGCTCAAAGAGGCCGGAGTTCCACCCTCCTTCGACGAGATGAAGGACGCACTCGATCTGCGCTCGAAGTCCGGCATTCATCGGCTCATCACCGCGCTCGAAGAACGCGGCTTTATCAGGCGCCTGCCGAACAGGGCGCGCGCCATCGAGGTGATCAAGCTGCCCGAGCTTTCGGCCGCCGGCGGCACCAGCCGTCGCGGCTTCACCCCGAGCGTCATCGAGGGCAATCTCGGCAAGGTGCGCAGCAGCAGCGCCGGCGCGGATGACGGAGGCGAACGCCCGGTGGCGGTGCCGGTGATGGGCCGCATCGCGGCCGGCACGCCGATCGAGGCCCTGCAGACGCGCAGCCACACCATCAGCGTACCGCCGGACATGCTCGGCTCGGGCGAGCACTATGCGCTCGAGGTGCGCGGTGATTCGATGGTCGACGCCGGCATCCTCGATGGCGACATGGCGCTGATCCAGCGCAACGAAACCGCGGAGACCGGCGACATCGTGGTGGCGCTGATCGACGACGAGGAAGCAACGCTGAAGCGCTTCCGCCGCCGTGGCGCCTCGATCGCGCTCGAGCCCGCCAACACCGCCTACGAAGTGCGCATCCTGCCGCCGAACCGGGTCAAGATCCAAGGCAAGCTGATCGGCCTGTATCGAAAGTACTGAACGGGATCGAGAGTGCCGAGCGGGATGGCCGATGCCGGATACCGCAATCGGGCGTCGGCGGTCGCGGCCTGATCGATCGCTGTGGCTCGCACAGACTATCGGGCACGGTCGGGGTGCGGACGCATGATTTACTCCGCAGTCGGGCGGCTGCGTTCGGCTCCGCGACGAGCCGGGATTGGGCTCGCGGTGCGTCGCGTTGGACGACGACGCAACGGGTCGCATCGTCGACCGCGTCCGCGACGTCTGTCATTCAGCACGCGTGACTCATCGTCGCACCCGATGAAAACAGTCTGAGAATTCGGAGTTGTTGCTGCGAGCTGACGCTACGCTCATTTTCGCGGCGCATCTTATTGCGATGCGCCCTTGTGAGTCTCACTTCGCTGCGAAAATCTGTTTCCTTGCCGCGAGGCAAAGGCAACAACTCCCTTCGATCGAAACGCCGCTCAAGCAAGAGCGCGTCGATCCCATCGAAATCAGCCCTTCATCACATACACAGCGTAAACCTTTGCGATCGCGCGCGCACGCACACGCAGGCAACATCCACGCATTTGTGATCGAACGATTGCGCGCGTTGATCGTAGAATTGCCCACAATGTAGCGAACAATAGAACGCTGTTGTCCACTGATAGAGGCCAGTGCCTCTCGGGGCGCTGGCTCTATCGAAAACGAGGAGCGGACCAATGTGTGACTATAGCTTACACGCCGTCGCGACACGCCCGGCGAAAGTTGGAGAAACCTTGGTAACCACGACATTCCGCGGCACCGCGACGCGCGGCTTTGCCGCCCAGAGCGATCTCAATGTCGCGGTCTGCATGCTGCCTGGAACTGAACTCGCGTTCGCCGACGACGTCCGATACGACAACCGTTGGATCTGGACCAAGACGATCGAGTCGCGCGTCGGGAAATTCAACCAGATCGATCGCGATATTCCGTATCGGCACCACGACGCGGTCGAATTCGCGGACGGCAGCTATGTGCTGGTGACGCAGCTCTGCGAAGGACAGCGTGTCACCGTCCTGCAATTGCCAGTGACGCACGCGCCGGCCGAGCGCAGGCACGAGACGCCGACGACGCCGGTTGTTGAACGGACACCGATCGGATAAGCTCTCGTTGAGACTTTCGATAGCAATTTTCCAGCCCTCGGCGAGGTGTCGCTGGTTCGCCGAGGGGAGATGCTTTGGTCAACAAGATTTCGTGGTCAACAAGATTACGTGGCAAAAAGCCGGTCGGGTTACCAAGCCCGGGCGCTATATGTTTACATTCGGGTGGCTCACGGTCACGGCGGACGATCTGGCTGTTTGGGAAGTCTATCCCGAGGCGTCGTTCACGCTGGTCGAGGTTGCGACCGATTCTGACGCGCCCGATGAGTTCAGGCTCGGCACATTCGATCTAGTGGGATCATCGGCGGATCATCCGCCGTAGAGCACGCGGACCCGGAGGGCCGCGTTGAGCCGCAAAGTGCTCAGCAAAGTGCGAAGCGTGGATCTCCTCGTCCACCTGTCTAATCGTTCGCCTGAAGGTCCGTCTCGGACGGCGTCGCGTCCTCCCCACGTGGCAATGACGGTTTCGGCACGAATGACGTGTCGGTCTCCGCGCTACCGTCTGGTGCGGGCGACCACGGCCGGTCCATCCCGCGCGGCCTAACGGCGTCCACCACGAAGCCACCACGCCTCTCGCGCAACACCAGCGCGCCCTGCCGCTGCACCCGCTTGCGATCGATCACCGAGGCGGCGCACGATGCGGGCGGCTGGCGCGCGCTCACGACGAGGCCGGCGCGCAGGCAATCGTCGGCCAGCGCATCCGCACGCAAGCTGGGCGCCACCAGCGCGCCGTCGGCCTTCGGCACCACGCAGCCCGCATCATCGCAGGACACGCCGTCTGCGAGCGAAGGATCGGTCACGCTGCGTGCACCGGCATCGGCTGCAAGCCATTCCTTGAACAGGAAGGCGTCCTTGCTGGTCCGCATCAGATGCAGCTGCCCGTCCCTGCCTCGCACCGCGACGTTGCGCCCGTCGCCGGAGATCAGGATATCCGGCCGCGGCGTGGCCGCCGCCCAGACAATCGCAAGCGCAAGCAGCCCAGCTCCCGACCAGCGCAACGGCGTGCGCAGCAATCCGAGCAGGACGAGGCCGATGCTTGCGACGATCAACGGAGGCATGCCGAACGCAGCGACCCGTCCGACCGCGCCAGGCAGACCAGACACCCATCGCGTCACCGCGATCATCCAGTCGATTCCGATCCCCATCGCCTACCAGCACGGCCCGTCGAAGCCAAACGGCATGGCGAGAAGCCCAATGAGGCCCGCCGGCATCACGACCGCTGGTACCACCGGCATCGCCGCGAGATTGGCGAGCACGCCATAGGGCGTCACTCGGTGGAAATGAAAGGCCGCATAGGGCGTGGTGGCAAACCCCGCCACCAGCGACGCCAGGAGCAGCAGCATGAGTTCCCGTCCGCCCCACAGCGCCGCGCGTCGCCGCCGAACTCTCGGCCGAGGCAAACAGCCGCGGCATGCCGAACTGCACCAGCGCCACCAGCCCAAGCGTCGCCGCAAACGACATCCCAAAGCTCGGACTCCAATTCCGGATCGCACAATAAAGGCAATGGCTTAACCGGCCTCTTGCGCCCGGCAGTCTGGGACTTATTCTGGGACTTTGCGGTCCGGGCCTTCGCGATGGCCTCGACCGCATCGGCGACGTCGGTATCGAGCACATGGGCGTAACGCAGGGTGCTCTTGATGTCCCGATGGTTGAGCGCCTTCTGGACGAGTTTCAGGTTTCCGGTCTCGCGAAGGAGCTTGGTCCCGAAGTCATGGCGGTAGTCGTGGAACCTGAAGTCCTTCACCCCCGCCTTGGTTCGCATGCTCTGCCAAGCCGACTTGGCCCCAGGGATCGTCAGGGGATAGCGCTGACCCCGTACCCTGCCGAGGCGCTTGTTGCCGTGGACGGCGACGTAGGTGAAAACGAATTCCGGGTGCTGGCCCTGAAGCGGGAACAGGATTTCTCGGATTGTCTCGGTGATCGGGAACACTACGCGGCGGCCACCTTTCCCCAGCCGAACGACCTGGCGCGTGGCGAAGTTCACCTCCGATCATCTCAGCATAATGCACTCCTTCTGCCGCATGCCGCTGGCCCGGACGAACTCGAAGAAGGGCTCGTAATCGGCCCGTATGGCGTTATCGAACGCTGCGACTCATCCTCCTGCAGCTCTCGGACCCGCTCTTCCGGCTCCGGCAGAAGAAGCTCCTCCCATTTGGGCTCGGCGGCGAACCGGGCGCCCTCGTCCTTGGCAAACGAGAAGAGCCGCCGAAGCACCGCGATCGTCGAGCGATTGACGGTCGCATTGGAGATCAGCGGCAGCGCATCCTTTTGCTCCTTGGTCAGCTTGCCGCGCCGGGAGACGCGGTGCCCGCGGCGCAACGCGACCATCTTCTTCGCCTTGGCGTGGTCAATGTCCGTCAGCGCCGTCGTTTTGCCGAAATATTCGACGAGCCGCGCGAGGTTGGTCTCGGTGGCTTCCGGGTCAGCGTCGTATTGCGCCCGGTCGTTCCAAAGCCGGGCGGCAATGTCGTCTATCAGCAGCGACTCGCGGGACCGCGCCATCGCCTTGACCAGCGCGTGGGCTTTCTCGCGCTCTACGGCTTCGAAGCGTTCCGCCGCCCGAGTGCGGGAAATTCATCCAGCATCATCAGGAGCTGGCGATGCCCGCCGTTAGCTGCCTTCGTATTCAACGTTTCAGTCAACCGGCGGCCGATCTGATTGAGGATCAGCCGGATCAGCGGCTTGGTGCGACTGATGTCCGAGGGCGGAACCAAAAGGTAGAGCGTGACCGGCTTGTCGGCGCGGACAAGATCGGCGATGCGCCAGTCGCAGCTTTCGGTGTTTCGGCTCACGACCGGATCGCGGTAGAGCCCAAGAAAGCTCACGGCCGTCGACAGAACACCCGAGCGCTCGTTTTCGGACTTGTTGAGGAGCTCCCGCGCCGTCGCGGCAACGACGGGGTGCACCTTTGGCTCAGCCTCCGTCCCAAGGTGGTTGGTGGCCAGCATGATCCGCAGCGTTTTCTCAAAGGACTGAGCAGGATCTGCCAGGATCTCGGTCACCCGGGTGAGCGTCTTCTGCTCTTCCGCATAGAGAACGTGAAGAATGACGCCTACCAGAAGGGAAAGGCTGGTCTTTTCCCAATGGGTTCGGCGCTCGAGCGCCCCTTCCGGGTCGACCAAGATGTCTGCGATGTTCTGGACATCGCGCACTTCCGCCGTGCCCTTACGGACCTCAAGCAGCGGATTATACCGAGCGCTTCTTGAATCGGTCGGGTTGAACAGCAGGCAATGCGAAAAGGTCGAGCGCCAGCCGGACGTCAATTCCCAGTTTTCACCCTTGATGTCGTGCACCACCGCGGACGAGGTCCAGGACAACAATGTCGGCAGCACGAGTCCCACGCCCTTGCCTGATCGCGTCGGCGCAAAGCACATGACGTGTTCCGGCCCATCATGGCGAAGGTAGTTGTTCTCAAGGCGCCCGAGAAACACGCCCTTAGGCGCGAACAGGCCAGCCGCCTTGATT
>Ga0210408_10000947_pt1 | contig 32068 bp, 35 predicted proteins | sample IncBWH4MmetaG_FD_155471 | JGI IMG/M metagenome (GOLD analysis project Ga0210408, IMG submission 155471) | Forest soil microbial communities from Barre Woods Harvard Forest LTER site, Petersham, Massachusetts, United States - Inc-BW-H-4-M | ecosystem: Environmental > Terrestrial > Soil >... | reverse complement strand
TTGCTACGGTGCCCAGGAAGATCAGGGTCCGCCGAAGCGCTAGCGGCGCGGGTGCGATCTTCGGTTCGCCCTCGCCTCGCCGCGGGCCCCGTAATTCCTGCTTGGACATCGGCAACGGCGACTCGCGCGGAAGGAACGGCCCGCGCGGCCTGACGTCACCGACGTCCAGTTCGGGCTCTTGCCTCAGGGTGTCCATCGATAGACCCACACCTCCGACACGGCATCATCGCCCTGCATCAGTGATGCGCGCAGTTCGATCGGCGACTTCTCGGTGATCGATGCCTCGAAGCTCAACCGCCAGCCCCCGATGGCGGGGTTCGGTTGAGTGACGATGTTCTTGATCTCGGCTTTTTCGGCGGTGACGACGCCGCGCAAGCTCTTGGGATCGATCGACTTGAGCTTGTCGCCGATCAAATCGAGTACGAATATCTTGGCGCCCTCGCCTCTAGCGCCAACTCCGGTTCTGGCAAACCGAGCAAGCGATGAGACCTTGGGCGTACCCGGACCCCAGTGCAGACGATAGGTGTAGGTGTATTCGCCTTTGGCTTGCAAGGGATCCTTCGGGCGCCAGAAGCCCGCGATGTTGTCGTGGATTTCTTCCTTGGTCGGAATTTCGATCAACTGAACGGAGCCCTCGCCCCAATCCCCGATCGGCTCGGCCCACAGGCTTGGCCGCTTTTCAAAGTTCGATTCGATATCCTGATACTCGAGAAAATTCTTTTGCCGCTGCATCAAGCCGAATCCGCGCGGATTGAGATCGGCAAAGGTGCTGATCTGCAGGTCGCTGGGATTGCTGAGCGGGCGCCACAGCTCCTCACCGCGGCCGTTATAGATCGCCAGGCCATCGGAATCATGCACCTCGGGCCTGAAATCGTCGACGTTCATCCGGTCGTTCGGTCCGAAGAAGAACATGCTCGTCATCGGCGCAAAGCCGGCATGATCAAGCGCGACGCGCGGATAGACGGCCATTTCCACGTCGAAGACCGTGGTATCGCCCGGCCGGATGGTGAAACGATAGGCGGCCGCGGCACTCTCGCTGTCCAGCAATGCGTGCACGACGATGGAATTGGCGTTGGCGACCGGCTTCTCGATCCAGAAGGTCTTGAACTGGGGGAATTCCTCCCCTTTGGCCTCACCGGTGTTGATCGCCAATCCCCGCGCCGAGAGCCCGTAGATTTCGCCCTTGGCAACCGCCCGGAAGTAACTCGCGCCCAGAAAGACGCACACCTCGTCGTAGTAATCGGGCCTGTTGATCGGCGCGTGAATTCGGAAACCGGCGAAGCCGAGATCCGTACCGGGGTTCGGTGGCGGGGTGCTGCCAAACGAGAAATCGTCCGACCGATAGGCAATCCTGGTCGCCTGACCACCAGCGACCTCGTAGATGTCCACACGCGGGGCGTAGAAGAAGCCGCGATGGAAGAACTGCACCTCGAAGGGCAGTTTTTCGCCACGCCACAGCGCGCGATCAGGCAGGAAGCGTATCTGCCGGTAATGATCGTAGTCGAGGTCCTTCAGGCTATCAGGCAGTTTCGCATCCGGAGCCTTGTATGGCTTGCTGGCCGCATCGCGGGCCAGCTGCCGAACCATCGCCCGATCGAACGGACTCGAATCTGCTTTCGCTGGGGGAACCAGCCCGCCCGCGGCTGACGATGCGAGTGGCAGCGCAGCCGCTGCCTGTAAAAAACCCCGGCGGTCCAAGGAGCCTCCAGAACGAACGAGAGTGATGCTAGCAAACTCTCTCAAGCGTGCCGGGTTCCATGCACAGGACCAAGACGTCGTCCGGCTTGCTGCGCGGCCGAGCACGTCTTCATCAAATTCATCAAATCGGTGGAGCTTGCCGCAGCAGCATGCAACCTCGGGACGAAGATTACGGTTGCAGAGAATATGCGATGATGTAGTCGCCGACCTTGGTCTGACACTGGAAGAGTAGCGCGCAACGCTTGGCGCAATACCTAAAAATCGGTCTGGCCCAACGAGATCATCTCCCGAAGCATGGCGACCACTTCCTCGTCGCCCATCGACACTGATGACTACTTGAAGAAGCCGACGACCCGCTGCCACAGTGTCTGCTGTGGTGCATCGTGCCGGGACGGTGCGGGTTGACTGGAACTGGGTGGGTCGGAGGCCGGGAACGAGCCTTCCAAGCCCGCCGCCAGCTTGCGGCGCATTTCGCGATCCGCGGCGACGGCAGCGGCGGGGTCCTCAGCGTGTCTGTCGAACGGAGCCGGGTCAAATTTTTCTGCCATGAGGCGCTTCCGTTTGAGCGGCTGCCCGCAGAATATCGGGCCGCATGTTGACTGGATGATCTAATCCAGCTCTTCCGCGATGCAGCAGTTTTCAATTTCCTATGCTGCACCAATAGGCAGGAAAGCGATTGGTTCCCGGCCGAACAGGAATAAGGCGCTTCTGAGGTCAAAGACCCGGTGCTGCTTTCGCCGACCAGACGCGGCGGCAATGACCGCGCAGTCCAGGCGCCGTGATGATCTCGCCATGCTAAAATACGGACTCAGCGGGATTGGAGGATGGCACGACGTCAACAGCTTCGGCTGCGCTCGTGGTCGCATCGACGGCACCATCAATCAGCTTCGCCGCCTCGACGCAAAGCCGCGTGGCGTCTCTGAAGCTCGCGCACAATAGATCCGCCTTCGTCCCTTCCCGCAGCGCGTCCAGACGAGCCGCATCATCCCCGAGCGTCCAGCAACCCACCATGATGATGGCACGGGGCAGCTTGCGGCGGATGCGGCGAACGGCGTAGCGGATATGCGCAGCATTGGTCGTATTGAGGTATGAGAAACAGACCAAGGCGACGCCAGTGGTCTCCAGGCGAAATATGTTGGTCGTCGCAAGGGCATCCGGTCCTTCCACGCGCGCGGCCAACCCATGCACGGTGCAGAGCTGAGCAAGCATGATCGCAGCCGCTTCGTCCAAAGGCGTTCGGCCGGAAATACAAAGGACCGGATGCTCGCCCTGCCATTCCGGAGCCAGATCAGTCCTCCCCAGAACGGCCAAATCGGCATATGCGGGATCGGCATCGACCGCCTCGACCGCAGCCTCCGCCTCGGTATCCCGAGTCGACTGCTCGCCCGTCGGCTCACGATCCGGTTGATCGGATAGATCATTGACAAATTCAAGAACCGTATCGCGAATCTTCATCAGGCGGGGCAGATCAAGCGCATCGCGATCAAGATCGGACTGCGCGAGTTGCAGGCCTTTGAGCGCGACGTCGTCGTAATAGGTCGAAAGCGATCGTTCTTTCAGAAACTCTTCTGCCTTCTCGGCCGCCTCGGTTGGATCACCTACAAGCATTCGCTGATAGAAGATCTCCGGAGGCGAAAGCGCCGGGCGGTCTCCGAACATCACGTCCAAAAAGGCCAGGCGGTCAACGTGACGTCCAAGCACGACGAGGCACACCGTCAAGGGCGTCGCCACGACCAAGCCAATCGGTCCCCATAAGGCCGTCCAAAAAGTCGCCGAGATGACCACCGCCACAGGTGACAGACCGGTGCTGCGACCGTAAATCATCGGCTCGACGACTTGGCCGACGATGGGCTCGGCAACGAAAAAAAGCAGGGCGGTCCATGCCAGCATCGACCAGCCCGGATCGACTGCGACGGCAAGCGCGAGCGGAAAAGCCGCCGCGATGACGGAACCGATGTAAGGAACAAATCGCAAGACAGTCGCAAGAATGCCCCACAGAAGCGCACTGGGGATTCCGACGAGCCAGAGTCCTGTTCCAATCAGGACGCCAAAGCCGGTGTTGATCGAAAGCTGATTCAGGAATAGCCGGCTCAATCTTCCGGCCGCGTCATCGAGCGCCGCAGTGGTGCGCTGAAGGTCATGTGACCCCGCCAGCCGTATCAGCCGGTTCCGGAGGTCCTCGCGCTGCAGCAGAATGAAGATCACGAAAATGACGATGATGCCGGTCGTCGCCAGTGGCGAAACCAATGGCGCGATCAACGATCGCAAATTCTCCAGGGCGCTTGGATCCGGCTGACGTACTTCAACCGGCACGGGCGCGACGGATTTCGGACCCGCCGGACTGATCGGAACGGAATTCGGCGCATCGGTCGAAGTCCCTGATTTTGGCTTGTCGAGTTCTTTGCCCAAATCCTGCAGCATTCCGGCCGCCCGCTCGAGCGTGGAACTGCCTCCCGCGACACCTCGGACCGACTGGATTTTGCCCTCGATGGTCGTTTGGTATCGAGGGAGGTCTCCGGCTAACCGATTCAATTGTGCGGCTATCAGACTTCCCAACGCAAATATGATTGCAAAGGCGAAAAGCACCAAGCCTACCACCGCTATCGTGCGCGGCACTCGAAATCGCTCCAGGAAATTCACCGGAGGTGCCAGGACGAAGCTTAAGAGGATAGCCAGAGCTACCGGGACGAAAACTTCTCGCCCCATGTACAGAACTGTGACGATGATCACCGCCAAAATCGCTAGTGCGACGGCGCCGACCAAGGAGGCGACATCTTCCGGCGTTTGCGGATTGATCGACTTTAGATTCACGACACCGGCCTCATGCCTTCCAAGAGGAACAACGGCAGCGACCCGCCTGTCACCTGATAAGTCCGTCGGAATTCGAATGCAGAAACCTGCTTTCACCCAGAGTGTCGGGAAGTCCTTTCCCTGTTGTCATTCTTGCCCGGACGCAAAGCCAGGTCACTATCATCGTCGAGCAGGCGCGAGCCGCGGTGAACGGCGGCTCGCGGTTCGCTTCATTCGACGATTTCGACGATTCGGTGCGTTCGCGGATCGACCAAGACGGTCCGACCATTGACCACCGTATAGCGGTAGTCCCGAACACCGTACTCCGGGGGGACGTCATAATAGGTCACCCCATCCTCTGGCAGATCTGCGCCGACTCTCAGGTCGCCCCTGTAAGTATATGAGGGATGGTGTCGTTCGACGACGTAGCTATGAAAGCGCGGTCGCTGATCGACGCCCAGGACACCGGCGACGCCGCCGACCACGCCCCCGACTGCACCTCCGACAATGGCGCCCACCGGGCCCGCAGCACGTTCCCCTTCACGCGAGCCGCGTTCGATACCGCCGGGCACCCCCTGAGCGGTCGCAGCGGCGGGGATAACGAGGACTGTTGCTGCAAGCAACGCCGCCGCCAAGACACTACGTTTCATCTCGTTCTCCTCGTTGGTCAGATGCTGACTACAAGGAAATAGGACCGTGATTGTTCCCGTCTGAAGCAGCGCCACGTCATTCGAGAGGCAGCGAAACGTCAGGTATCGGAAACGGCCACTCACGCCACAGGCGCCCCTTCTCACCTTAACTCGCGCGGCTTTCCATCCGCGAGGGAACTCGGTCCCGCTGCTGACCGTTAATGTACCGGAGCTCGAGGAGTCTGGGATGGCTGATATCAGTGCTACTGGCGTATCATCTCAGGAGATGCGGATCCAGCAAGCTGCCGATGAGGCAGTTCGGATTCTGGAGGGCGCAGAAGACCGTCTCGCGCCGGCCGATCGGGATTATTTTCACACGCTGCGCGAGGCAACGCTTAGAGCGCCCCTGCACTCTCTGTTGATTTCGTTCCTGCTCGGCGCGCTGATCGCTTGGCGGCCCAGGGCACACTGACGCGGGATTCCATCAATGTCGAAAGAACCTTCACTTCGTCACGAATACCATGCGAAGAAGGATCGTCTGGAAATCACGATCAAGCGTTTCGCTTTGAAAAAGAAGTCCGACCGCGAAGACCTGATAAGGCATCTTTCCAGCCGGCTCGAGAAAGGTCCGGCTCTCGCAAGAGCAGACGCGAAACGAGCCAAGGGACACAAGCTGCCGAAGGGGCCGATGAAGGAAACCAGATTGGTCCAAATCGGCGATTGAGGGTATCCGCTTCATAAGCGCGACCCCACCGCTGGGAACGAAGTTACGTCCACGATGTCAGCCACGCCAGTTGCAGCAAGCGCAGTCCCGGCTCTGGCTGTGCAGCAATGGAGGGTTTCGCGCCTCAGATCGAGACGACGCTGCCGGGGAATTGATCTCGGGCTTTATCCGTACGAAGTTCGTGAATGGGACGCCCAACCCGCTTCCCGGAAGTCTCGGGCACGCTCTTCATCGATCGATGCGCAGGCCGACAGTCTCATGATCGACGATCTCTGGTACAAGAACGCTGTCTTCTACTGCCTTTCCGTCGGCACCTATATGGACGCGAACGGCGATGGTATCGGCGACTTCAAGGGGCTGTTGCGGCGCCTCGACTACCTGCATGGACTCGGCATCACCACGATCTGGCTGATGCCGTTTCAGCCCTCGCCCGGCAAGGATGACGGCTACGACATCTCCGACTATTACGGCGTCGATCCGCGCTATGGCACGCTCGGCGATTTCGTCGAGTTCACCCATGGTTGCAAGCAGCGCGGCATCCGCGTGATCATCGATCTCGTCGTCAATCACACGTCCAATGAACACGCCTGGTTTCGCTCGGCGCAATCCTCCAGGGATTCGGCGCATCGCGATTGGTATGTCTGGGCCGACAGGAAGCCGACCGGCGCCAACAAGGGCATGGTGTTTCCGGGCGTGCAAAAATCGACCTGGACGCACGACAAGCAAGCCGGCGCCTGGTATTTCCACCGCTTCTACGATTTCCAGCCCGATCTCAACACGTCGAATCCGCTGGTGCAGGCCGAGATTCTCAAGATAATGGGCTTCTGGATCCAGCTTGGAGTCTCCGGCTTCCGAATGGACGCCGTACCCTTCGTGATCGCTACCAAGGGCGCGAAGGTGAAGACGCCGGTTGAGCAATACGACATGCTGCGCGCCTTTCGCGAGTTCCTGCAATGGCGCGAGGGCGACGCCATCATCCTCGCCGAAGCCAATGTGCTGCCTGCGGCCGACATGGAGTATTTCGGCCGGGACGGCGGCCGCATGCACATGATGTTCAACTTTCATGTCAACCAGCATCTGTTCTATGCGCTGGCGTCCGCCGATTGCCGCCCGCTCGCAAAGGCGTTGACCGCGACAAGGCCGCGGCCAGCGACCGCGCAATGGGGCCTGTTCCTGCGCAACCATGACGAACTCGATCTCGGCCGGCTGACCAAGGCACAACGGGACGCCGTATTCAGGGCATTTGGTCCGGACAAGGGCATGCAGCTGTATAGTCGCGGCATCCGAAGACGTCTCGCGCCGATGCTGGGCGGCGACCGGCGCCGCCTCGAACTCGCCTACAGCCTGATGTTCACGCTGCCGGGTACGCCGGTGATCCGCTATGGCGACGAACTCGCGATGGGCGACGATCTCGCTCTGCCCGAGCGCAATTGCGCGCGCACGCCGATGCAATGGTCGAACGAGCCGCGCGCCGGCTTCACAACAGGCGACAAGCCCTGCATGCCCGTCATCGACAAGGGTCCCTATGGCTACGAACACGTCAACGCCGCCAAGCAGCGCCGCGACGCCAACTCGATGCTGAACTGGACCGAGCGCATGATCCGGATGCGCAAGGAGGTTCCCGAGGTCGGCTGGGGCGATTTTAAGGTCATCGCCACGCGCGATCCGGCGATCCTGGTCATCCGCTATGACTGGCGGAACAATTCCGTGCTGTTTGTGCACAATCTTGATGAGAGGCCGCGCGAGGTTGCGTTCGCGGCCGGGCTTGCCGGAGATGCCGGAAAACTCCTGGTCAACCTGCTCAGCGAGGACCATAGCCGCGCCGACGAACGCGGCCGGCACACGCTGTTGATGGAAGGTTTTGGCTATCGCTGGTATCGCATCGGTGGGCTCAATTATCTGCTCAAGCGCAGCGATGTCGATGTGAACACGGCAGGAAAAGGCGATCGTTAAGATCGTTCACGACGATCCGCTTGGCATGATTAGCGCTGCATCTGCATGATCTGATCCATCGGCAGCATGTGCTGGTTGAGGTTCGCCATGATCCAAAGCGAGCCGCCGATCACGAGGAAGACGATCAGCAGGCCGAAAGCGAGCGCCATCACGTTGTTGGTGTTGTCGGCCCCGGTCGTGATGTGCAGGAAGAAGACCAGATGCACGCCCATCTGCGCGATCGCGAGCACGATGATCGCAACCGGGATCGACGGCTGCCAGACCAGGTCCGTGCCCGCGATGAAGAACGAGGTGGCCGTGAGCACGATCGCGAGCCCGAGGCCGATGAGATAGCCGAGCACGCGGAGCTGGACGCTGACGCCTTCCTCGTCGCCGGGTGCCAGATCGGCCTGATGATGCAGTTCGACGTCGCTCATGCTGCACTCCCGAGCAGATAGACCACCGAAAACACCGCGACCCAGATGATGTCGAGCGCGTGCCAGAACAACGCAAAGCAGAGGAAGCGGCGCCTGATGTCGGCACGAAAGCCCTTGGCAGACACCTGCGCCATCATGGTAAGCAGCCAAAGAATTCCCGCCGAAACGTGCCCGCCGTGACAGCCGACCAGCGTAAAAAATGCCGACAGGAAGGCGCTGCGCGAGGGGCCGGCGCCGCGCGCGACCAGATCGGCGAACTCGCGAAATTCGATGGTGAGGAACGCGAGCCCCAGGAGACAGGTCACCGCCATCGCAATCTGGAACCACAAGTAATTGCGCTCTTCGGCGGCGATGCTCGCCATGCCGCAGGCAAAGCTCGAGAACAGCAGGCAGGCGGTCTCGACCGCGACGTTCCTGAGGTTGAACAGCTGCGCGCCCGTCGGCCCGCCGGCGGTCTGCCCCAGCAGCACGGCATAGGCTGCAAAGAAGCAGGAGAACATCACCATGTCAGAGAGCAGGAAGATCCAGAAGCCGTAGCCGGTCACGATCCGCTTCGGCGCCGGTCCTGGATGCTCGGCCTCGAGGCCGATCAGATCAGCATCATGCCCATGTGCGACCGCGATCGACATCAGACGCTCCCGGCAGCGGTGACGAGTTCGCGGCGCGCGGCGATGTTGGCGCGATCGAGGCGCGCGACTTCATCGGCTGGAATTTCGTATTCATCATGGTCACGCCAGGCGAAGACGACAAAGGTCGCATAGGCGCCGATGAGAGCGGCAATCACCATCCACCAGATGTGCCAGATCAGCGCAAAGCCCATCACGGACGCAAAGAACGCGCAGACAAAGCCGGTCGGCGAGTTGCGCGGCATCTCGATCGGTTCGTACTTCAGCTCCTTGGCACCCCCCTCGCGCGCGCGGCGCTTGATCGCCCAATAGGCGTCCTCGCTGGTGACATGAGGCATGAAGGCGAAGTTGAACACCGGCGGCGGCGAGGCGGTGGCCCATTCCAGCGAGCGGCCGTCCCAGGGATCACCGGTCACATCGCGCAGCTCCTCGCGATGGCGGATGCTGACGACGAGCTGCACGATCTGGCAAATGATGCCCGCCAGGATCAGCCCGGCGCCGAAGCTTGCAAGATCGAGCCATGGCTTCCAGGCCGCGACATCGTAATGCTGCATGCGGCGCGTCATGCCGAGGAAACCGACCGCATAGAGCGGAAAGAAGGCGACATAGAAGCCGATCAGCCAGAACCAGAACGAGGCAATGCCCCAGCCCTCGTGCAGGCGGAAGCCGAAGGCTTTCGGGAACCAGTAGGTGTAGCCGGCGAACGCGCCGAACAGCACGCCGCCGATGATGACGTTGTGGAAATGCGCGACCAGGAACAGGCTGTTGTGCAGCAAAAAGTCCGCCGGCGGCACGGCGACCAGGACGCCGGTCAGGCCGCCGATGATGAAGGTCACCATGAAGCCGATCGACCACATCATCGGCGTGGTGAAGCGGATGCGGCCGGCGAACATCGTGAACAGCCAGTTGTAGATCTTCACCCCGGTCGGCACGGCGATGATCATGCTGGCGATGCCGAAGATCGCGTTCACGTCAGGGCCGGCACCCATGGTGAAGAAGTGATGCAGCCACACCGTAAAGGAGATGATGCAGATCGCCATGGTGGCGAGCACCATCGAGCGGTAGCCGAACAAGGGTTTGCCGGAGAAGGTCGAGACGACTTCCGAAAAGATGCCGAACGCCGGCAGCACCAGGATATAGACCTCGGGATGGCCCCAGGCCCAGATCAGGTTCATGAACATCATGACGTTACCGCCGCCGTCATTGGTGAAGAAATGGAAGCCGAGATAGCGGTCGAGGATCAGCATCGCCAGCGTCGCGGTCAGGATCGGGAAGGCTGCGATGATCAGAAGGTTCGAGGCCAGCGTGGTCCAGCAGAACATCGGCATGCGCATATAGTTCATGCCCCTGGTGCGGATCTTCAGCACGGTGGTGACGAGGTTGATGCCGGCGACCAGCGTGCCGACGCCGGATATCTCCAGCGACCACACGTAATAATCGACGCCGACACCGGGCGAGTAGGTCAGCTCCGACAGCGGCGGATAAGGCAGCCAGCCGGTGCGCGCGAACTCGCCGACCACAAGCGAGACGTTGACGAGCAATGCACCGGTCGCGGTCAGCCAGAAGCCGACCGAATTCAGCGTCGGGAACGCGACGTCGCGCACGCCGAGCTGCAGCGGCACCACGAGGTTCATCAGTCCGATGACAAAGGGCATCGCGACAAAGAAGATCATGATGGTGCCGTGCGCGGAGAAGATCTGGTTGTAGTGCTCCGGCGGCAGGAAGCCGTTCGACTGGAAAGCGACCGCCTGCTGTGCGCGCATCATGATGGCGTCGGAAAAGCCGCGCAGCAGCATGACGCAGGCAAGCAGCGTGTACATGACGCCGATCCGCTTGTGGTCGACGCTGGTGATCCATTCGCGCCAGAGATAGGGCAGATGGCCGGCCAACACGACCCAGACCAGCACGGCCAGGATCACGAGCAGCACCACGGCACCCGCCACCAGCGGGATCGGTTGATCGAAGGGAACGGCGGACCAGGTCAGCTTACCTAACATTATTCGCCCCGATATTCGCGGATTCCTGCGGACCGGGGCCCGGTGGAATCTTCTGGCTCACAATCGACAGGAACAGTTCCGGATCATCGAGGCGGTAAGCCGCCTTGTCCTTCGGCACCGACTGTTTCAAGAGCTCGCTCTTGTAGACGTCGCTGTTCAGCACGCGATCGCTCTTGACCGTATTGGAGGCAAAGCTCGCAAACTCCGGCCCCGAGACGACATGGACGTCGAACAGCATGTCGGGAAAACCGTCGCCGGAGAAATGCGCCGACAGGCCCTGGAGAGGGCCGACCTCATCGGCGCGCAGCTCGAGCCGCGTCACCATGCCATTCATGGCGTAGATCATGCTGCCGAGTTGCGGGATGAAGAACACATTCATCACGCTCGCCGATGTGAGCTGGAAATGCAGCGGCGCGCCGATGGGCACGGTGAGCGTGTTGAGGGTCGCGATCCGCTGGTCCGGATAGATGAACAGCCATTTCCAGTCGAGCGACACCACCTGGATGGTGACGCCCTGCCCGGTGCCGGGAACGGGACGCGCCGGGTCGAGCTGATGCGAGCCGATCCACGCGACGCCGCCGAGCAGGATGATGGTGAGCGCCGGGATCGACCAAACGATCAGCTCGAGTCGGCCGGAATGTTCCCAATCAGGCCAGTAGAACGCGCGTGCGTTGGATTTGCGAAACCAGAACGCAAACGCAAAGATCGCAGCGATGGTCGGCACCACGATCGCGAGCATGATCGCGATCGAGTCGATCAGGATCGTCTTGTTGGCGGCCGCAATCGGGCCTTGCGGATCGAAGATGTTCATCGACGAGCGGCCTCAGACTTCCCCTATAACTAGCGCGATCTTGCAAAAAGCACAATCCGATGCGCGGGCACCTGGTTCGCGCGCCCTGCTCGTCGTGACGGCCCTGATTTGGCGCACGGAGGAAACAGTTGCTCACCCGCGCGGGCTTTGGAGCATTTCGTTGCGCCCGAGCGTTTCCGCTCCGGCTCAAATACGGGCCGAATTCGTGGCGCCGGCACTGACCGGATTTGGCGCGATGGCACTGGTCGGTTTCTTCGCTGCCATCGGACCGACGGTCCTTGCGCAGGACCTGCACGAAACCAACCACGCGGTCGCGGGCGCCTTGTTCGGCGAAATGGCTATCATCGTATCGGCGACCATCCTTGCAACGCAAAGCATGTCGAGCGGGACGGCCATGCGCCTCGGCCTCTGGCCCATGATCCCGAGTGTCGCCCTGTTCGTGTCGGCCCAGGTCCTGGCTTCGATGTGGCTATTGATTGTAGCGACCGCGTTCTGTGCCGTAGCGGCCGGTCTTGGTTACCGTGGCAGTTTGCAGGTCGTGAACCAGATCGCTCCCGAGCAGAAACGCGCCGCAATCGTCTCCAGCTATTTCATATGTGGCTTTTCCGGTAACGCGCCGCCCGTGATCGGTGTCGGCGTAATTTCCACGCTGGCGGGAGCCGTCATCGCCGACAGCATTTTTGCTGGACTGATCATGGCGTTCGCGTTGGTCGCACTCGGCATGCGCCTGATCCACGATAAATGATCCGGGATCATTCAGGCGTAGCGCGTCCATCGCGCTGCAACTGAAACAGCCTCAATGCCCTCTCGCTGGAGCGCTCAGATCAATGCGCTTCGGGCTCAACGCGATCGGGACCATGATGACGCCGACCATCGCAAGCAGCCAGAAAACATCGACATAGGCCAGAAGATCGACCTGCTGCCCTCGGACCACCGCCCCGCCCAAGACGCCGCGCGACGGCAGCCGGGGTCCAGAACGCCCCCGCGCTTCAATGGATGTCTTAGGTTAACGACAACGGTGGCACGCCCAGCTATTCTTTGTCTTCAATTTGGTTGTGTGGGAGGCAGGCGTGATCAATGAAGCATTTGATCCGCGCACGCTTGCGCGGATGAATCTCGCGCTGGAACGTGTCTGCGAAAATGCGATCAACGGTGAAACTCATGCGGTTCGAAAGTGCGTCGCCGGTCAAATTATCAAATGCGCGAGCAGCGGCAAGACGACGCTCGACGAACTTGTGACTGCCGGTCAACGCGCCGTCGCGCGCATGGCGCACCCGTCCAGCAATCTCGGTCGTCGTGCCTCCAGCGCGGCAAGGCGCCAGGCCAGATGATGGCGCCGACGGGACGGCGCGCTCCCGATCACCAGGAAACTCCGATTGATGGCATGGTTCGCGGAATTTCCGGAATTTGATGTGGCCCTTTAACCTATGCGACTGATTTGAACGGTCCAGGCTGATGATCGTTCATGCGACGCTGCCAAGACAGAGGGCCGGGCGTTGGACACTCATCGGGCTCCGCTGGAATTGCAGGCAGCCGATGCGTTGCGCAGGGCGAGAAGGCTACCCGTCGGCGCCGAACGCAACGACCTTCGTCAGCTTGCAATCGGACTGCTTTGGCTGCATCGGCGCGGCATGGAGGCGCTTGTCGAGAACCGCGGCGCGGCCGTCAGCCATGATCTGGATCATGACAATCGATTTGGAGAGTAGCGTCGCCGTCATGGAACCGCCGGCTGAAGGCTGCACGCCTTTCACCTCAAAGACCGAGGCCCCGGTGACTTCAACCATTCGTTGATGCGCCATGCAGTCTCTGCCTGTCCCGCCTTCTTGAGCAGCACATCGCGCTGAGATCCCTCTGGGAGTTGCCCGGCAGCTTCGCGCGCTTCACGAGCAGCCTTCTGCAATCGCTCAGCAAAGCTCGTTGTCTGCTTGCGCCGATTTCGCCTGACCGTCATGACTGCCTCCAGCGTCTTGACACGAGCAAGCCTTGCGCAATCGCTGGTCTCGGTCATTTACCTAGGTTTATTTGGATGCCGGAACAAATCACCGGTCATCGGCTTGCCGTCGTGGCACGATCCGCCGATGTCATTGGTCGTGGAGTTGAAGGCGCCTCCGGCTCCGGCAATCGCCGCGGTCGAGCGCAGAGATTTGATTTGTTCGCTCGAGCATTGATTGTCGGCGTTCAAGGCTGGCCTCTCGGGGGCAAGGTTCGTTTCGGCTGAATCTGCAGGCCAACCATCGACGACCAATCCACCTCTCGCTCCGCCGTGGGCGAGCCCGCGACTGCCTCATCGCGTCAGCTCATGGCAACGGATCGTTCCCGTCCTCTCCGCCGATACGCCCCACGATACGCCTTGTCGGGGTTTCCGATCGGCATACGGCCCCGGTCCGATCAGGCAAAAATCGGTCGGATGGGAACCGTTCGGCCGACATGGAGTTGCTCCCTCGTGATCGAACTTTAAGGAGTTTCCCCATGATGAAGATCAGATTGGCGGTCGCCGCATTGGTCATCGCCGGGCTTGCTTCCCCGACCATCAGCGTGAGCGCGAAATCGCACAAGCATTACAGCAAGCAGTCATCGATGGCCAAGGCGCCCAACACGAAGTCCGGCATGACCACCGGCGCCAACTCCAAGCCGAGTTCGGCAAATCCTTCCAGCCAGGGCAACGTCGGTCCGGGCACGAACCACGCCGGCTCCATGCCTGACAAGCAATAATCAGAGGGAGTTTTTGTCCCGCAGCATACCGAAGGCCCCGTTCCACGGGGCCTTTTCCTCACCAATGGTGCCCGCGCGCCTGGTCTGCCTTTGCAGCAGGAAGCTCCCCCTGCTCATCGCAACGGACCTCGTAGACCGGTCATCAGCGCCACATTGTGGGCCGGCGCCGCAACGCCTCGTGGTCATTCCGATTGCCGTTGTCGGTCGAAGCGACTTTCTCATGCAGGGCGCCATGCAGTGGCGTCGATGCGACATGCGACGCGGCTGGTGCTTCGGCCCTGGCGGCGTCCTCGCGAACCTCGCCGGCCATGGTCCTCGGTGGCGCGGCACGATCGGGATCGACCATCGCATGCTCCGCAAGGGTTCCGACGAAACTTAGCCGGTCTCTTTCGTTTGCGATTTCACTTATGTTAAAGCGTGGTTCGATTGCGATTGGTCACCCAGGCGTGAGTTCAAAGTTTCATGGCTACGGAGTGAGAAACCGTGATGGGCTTTTAACTTATGAGACTGCCGGGAACGATGCATTGCGGCACAGTTGTGCCGAAGGTCGGATCGGGGCTCAATTCATGAATTTTTCAGATTCAAGTGATGAATGTTTGTTGCACTACTATGAGAGCGTTCGCCGCCAGGTGATTGCGGACAGCCAGTCGGGCCGTCGATATCGGTTGGTTGGCGCCAATGTCAGGGAGTACGCGGACCGCCTGAAAGACGAGATCGACCGGAGGCGGCTAGAATTCAGGCCGATCGACTGGCCATCGCCCTGACGATATCGAGCAAGTCATTGCGTCCGACAGACGCGACGTTGCCGGCCAGACTGCGGATCGGCGAGCATCGCATCGGCCTCGATAGCGCGGCGCAGAACGCCGCCTTCGGCGGCTAAGATCGCGCAATGAATCGGGTTCGCTACAACCGTTTCTGCCGATTGGCAGCTTGGGCTTGATGGCGACGGCCCCATGAATCGGGCTGGGTGCGACGATCAAACAGTCTTGGGCTCAACGCGCGGAGATCAGTGCGGCCAGCGCGCTGGCCACGCGTGGAATGTCCAGAGGCTTTTCCCAAACCTGCACGTTCGGAAACTCGTGCTCGAACGATCGCTTGTCGTAGCCGGTCGTAAAGATGAACGGCACCCCGCGCGACTGCAGCGCGCGAGCCAACGAAAAGATCATTCCGCTCCTGATGTTGATGTCGAGCAGCGCACCATCGATGCTGGCGCCAGCCTTCAGAAGCGCCTCCGCTTCGTCGAGGTCAGCAATCGGCCCGATGGTTTCGGCTCCCAGCGAGGCGAGGTGACGGTGCAGGTCGTCGGCGAGAAAATATTCGTCCTCGACGACGAGAATGCGCCGTGCGGCCAAAGACCAAGCGGGCTCAGTTTTGCGAGTTGCGGACATCTGGCCCCTGGCGCGCAAGGCGGACGAAGGAACAATCTGCTTGGGCTTAGTCTCGATGAAGAACGCCTTGGGGAACATTTGGTTCCGCAAGACACGGCGCGAGATTTTGCCGCGCGTGAGTCAGGGACTTCAGACTCATGATTGGGAAGATCGGCAAATGGCTGCCGATCTAAAACCAATATTTGCAAGAAATAGCATCAACTAAAGTATCCTATCTGATGCCGTCACGGATCATGTACCCGGCGCCGCGGATCGTATGGAGCAGCGGGCGCTCGAATCCCTTGTCAATCTTGGAACGCAGGCGCGAAATATGCACGTCGATCACGTTGGTCTGCGGATCGAAGTGATAGTCCCAGACATTCTCCAAAAGCATGGTGCGGGTCACCACCTGGCCGGCATGCTTCATCAGATATTCCAGAAGCCTGAACTCGCGCGGCTGCAGCGTGAGTTCGTCCTTGCCGCGGGCGACGCGGTGCGAGAGCCGGTCCAGCTCGAGGTCGCCGACCCGATAGGTGGTCTCTTCGGCCGGGCCGCCGCGGCGGCGCGACAGCACTTCGACGCGCGCCAAGAGTTCGGCGAATGAATAGGGCTTCGGCAGATAATCATCGCCGCCGGCGCGCAGGCCCTTGATGCGATCGTCGACCTGTCCGAGCGCCGACAGGATCAGGACCGGCGTCGGATTGCCCTTGTCACGCAAGGCGCCGATCAGCGCCAGGCCGTCGCGCTTCGGCAGCATGCGGTCCACCACCAGCACGTCATAATCGCCGCCGTCGGCCAGCGCCAACCCCTCCTCGCCGTCGCCGGCGAGATCGGCAACATGACCGACTTCCCGAAAAGCCTTGGCGAGATAGTCGGCCGACTCGCGGTCATCTTCGATGATCAAAAGGCGCATCTGGGAAACAGTCGCGGACAAATGCCTCAGCCTTCCATCAACATGGCGCGGCCGGCACTCTCATGCAAGGCGACCAGCGCCATCCGGTTAAGCGGAAAAGTGGGCGGTGAAGCTGGGGGACTTCACCGCCCTAGACCTTCCGACGGAGGGGGGCGTTTTCCACCGGAAGGAGGGGGAGCGGGCCGCAACCCGCTCCCTGGAAAGTACCGTCGGCGGGGGCGAACGAGCCGGCGACACCCTCCATCTCTAAAAATACTTTGGCCGGGCTTACCCCTTTGCCACGGGCATTGCGACGAAGCGCGACGAACCGCCGCTCTTCACCCGCATCAAAACACTGTTCTTGTTGTCGGTGCGCGCGGCGCTGATAGCGTCGCGGACATCGTTCGGGGTGGCAACGCTCTTGCCGCCGACCTCGAGAATCACATCGCCTTCCTTGAAGCCGCGCTCCGCTGCCGGGCCCTTCGGATCGACGTCGGTGACAACGACGCCTTCCTTGCCGGCGCCGGCGACGCTGTTGGCAGGCGCAACGCTCAAGCCGTACTTGGGCACGTCGGTGCCGCGGGTGGCGCGGCCCTTGTCCTCATTGTCGGTATCGGCCTTGGCTTCGACCGTGTTCGGCAGCTGGCCCAATGTGAGGCCGATGACCTTGTCCTGGCCCTTGTGCAGCACGTTGAGCTTCACGGCCGAGCCGGGCGCGAAGCCGCCGATGGTGCGCGCAAGCTCGCGGGCATCCTTGACCTTCTCGCCGTTCACCGCGGTGATGACATCGCCGGACTCGATGCCGGCCTTCGCTGCCGGGCCATTGGCCTGCGGTTCGGCCACCAGCGCTCCTTCCGCCTTCTTCAGGCCGAGGCTGTCGGCGATGTCGGCTGTGACCGGCTGGATCTGCACGCCGATCCAGCCGCGGCTCACCTTGCCGGTGTCCTTCAGCTGGGCGACGACGCTCTTCACGGTCGCCGCGGGAATCGAGAACGCGATGCCGACACTGCCGCCGGACGGCGAGTAGATCGCCGTGTTGACGCCCATCACCTCGCCCTGGACGTTGAAAGCGGGACCGCCGGAATTGCCCTTGTTCACCGGCGCGTCGATCTGGATGAAATCGTCATAGGGCCCGTTGCCGATGTCGCGGCCCATCGCCGAGACGATGCCGGCCGTGACCGTTCCGCCGAGACCGAAGGGATTGCCGACCGCGAGCACCCAGTCGCCGATTCGGGGCTTGCCGTCGGAGAGCTTTGCGTAGGGGAAGTTCGATCCGCCCTCGACCTTGATCAAGGCCAGATCGGTGCGCGCGTCGGTGCCGATCACCTGAGCGCTAAAGGTCTTGCCGTCATCAGTCGTGACCTCGACCTTGTCGGCGCTGTCGACCACGTGGTTGTTGGTCACCGCATAGCCATCGGCCGAGATGAAGAAGCCGGAGCCCTGCCCGGTCACCGCGCCGCGACCCCGGGGCATCCGGGGCAGAGCGTCGGGTCCGCCGAAGCGGCGGAAGAAGCGCTCCATCGGCGAGCCGGGCTGGAACGGCGTGTCGTCGTCGCCGCTATCATCCTTGGCGACCTTCTCCTTGATGTTGACCTTGACCGAGATCACCGAGGGCTTCACGTGCTCGACGATGTCGGCAAAGCCGATCGGCTGCCCGACATTGCCGATCTCCTTGTTCACCTGCGCGTGCGCCGGGGTCGAAAACACGCCGACCGGCCCGCCGGACGGGCCGATGCCATAGACGGCGACGCCCAGCCCTGCGATCACGGACGCCATCAGCGCGAATCTGCGCGCCGACAGCAGCGATCGCCGCGGCTGGCGATCGGATGGAAGATTTGAGAGATCGGTCGGGCGGTCGAACATTCGGTTTTTCTCCAGATCCGGAAAAGGTTTGGTGCAAGGCCGGCACCTTCGGCTCTGAAGATGGGGATTGACGCCTTACAGCGCGCTGGCGGCCGAGTTAAACTTTTGTAATATAGGCACCATTGGAATGCGGCAGTTTAACGCAGGAAAAACGGATTTCCTGCGGTATGCCGGGGCTTTGATCGAACGATTTGGACGTTGGTTGAAGGAAGGTGACCGTTAACGAAGGTTAACGCAGGGATCCGCCAGTCACGCGCGCGACGAAAGCCGCTCGAACGTCAGAGTCTCAAGACCGGCCCGCCGGCGGGTCGCCCGACATCAAGGCAGCGAGGCGCGCTTTCTCCTCGCGCGTCAGGGCGGCCGGCTCGGCGATCTCCTCTTCCGGCCGCCGCCTGGCATACAGCCCCAGCGCGAGCCCGCCGCCGATCAAGGCAATCGGGGGAATCAGCCAAAGCAGCAAGGTCTGCCGTTCGAAGCGCGGTTTGAGAAGGACGAACTCGCCATAGCGCGCCACCAGGAAGTCGATCACCTGGTTGTCGCTGTCGCCGGCGGCGATGCGCTCGCGCACCAAAAGGCGCAGGTCGCGCGCCAGCGGCGCCTCGGAATCGTCGATCGACTGGTTCTGGCAGACCATGCAACGCAGTTCGCGCGACAGGTTTCGCGCCCGCGCCTCGTTATCCGGGTCAGCCATGATCTCGTCCGGCAGCACGGCACGGGCTGCCGGCGCGGCGATCACCGCGAGCGCGAACAGGATGGCAAGACAGCTCCGCATCGTTCACTCCGCCGCCTGCATCGCGCGCACGGCCTTCGCGGGTTTCGGCGCGCCGACGCGCAACCGGCGATCGGAAAGCGACAACAAGCCGCCAAAAGCCATCAGGACCGGACCGAACCAGATCAGCAGCACCATCGGCTTGTGATAGATCCGCACCACGATCGCATCGTCGGGCGTGGTGTCGCCAAGCGAGATATAGAGCTGGCTCACCCCGCGCCGGAGCAGCGCGGCCTCGGTGGTCGACATGCCGCGTGTGGTGAAACTGCGCTTCGACGGCGTCATGACGCTGAGCGGGTCGCCGTCGAGACTGACGCTGAAGGAGGCCAGCAATTCGCGATAGTTCGGCCCCGGGCGCGGTGTCAGACCCTCCAGCTTCAGTTCGTAGCCGGCGACATTGACGCGATCGCCCGCCTTCATCGATCCGATATATTCGGTATTCCAGGTGGTTTCGCAGACGATGCCGATCAGCGCGACGCCGAGGCCCGCATGCGCGAAAACGGTGCCCCAGACCGAGCGCGGCAGCCCGCGCGCACGCCGCGCGGCTGTAGCCATCGGTACGCTGAACAGGCCGACGCGCTCGACGAGGTCGGTCACCGCCCCGCCGATGACGAAGACGGCAAGCCCGATCGCGAGCGGCGCGAGCGCGGCGCCGCCGCGCGTCCAGGCCCAGACCAGAGCGACAGCGGCAAGGCCCGCTGCTCCCGCCGCCATCAGGCGCTGCGCCGCGCCCAGGAGATCGCCGCGTTTCCAGGCCAGCACCGGTCCGAACGGGACTGCGACCAGCAGCGGCACGAACAGCGGCGCGAAGGTCAGATTGAAGAACGGCGCTCCGACCGAGATTTTTGCGCCAGTCAAGACCTCGAGCCCCAGCGGATAAAGCGTGCCGATGAACACCGTCGCGCAGGCCGTGGTCAGCAGCAGATTGTTCAACACCAGCGCGCCTTCACGGGAAATGGGGGCAAAAAGCCCGCCCTGTTTCAGCGCCGAGGCGCGGCCGGCAAACAGCATGAGGCTGCCGCCAATGAACAGGCAGAGGATGACCAGGATGAACACGCCGCGCGTCGGATCGGTGGCAAAGGCATGCACCGAGGTCAGGACGCCGGAGCGCACCAGGAAGGTGCCGAGCAGCGACAACGAGAATGTCAGGATCGACAGCAGGATGGTCCAGACTCTGAGCGCGTTGCGTTTTTCCATGACAAGCGCCGAATGCAGCAGCGCGGTGCCGGCCAGCCACGGCATCAACGAGGCGTTCTCGACCGGGTCCCAGAACCACCAGCCACCCCAGCCGAGCTCGTAATAGGCCCAATAGGAGCCCATCGCGATGCCGAGCGTCAAAAACGTCCAGGCGAGCAGCGTCCACGGCCGCACCCAGCGCGCCCATGCAGGATCGATACGGCCTTCCAGCAGCGCCGCGACGGCGAAGGAGAACGAGATCGAGAACCCGACATAGCCGAGATAGAGCATCGGCGGATGCACGGCGAGCCCGATATCCTGCAGCACCGGATTGAGGTCGCGGCCCTCGATCGGCGGATCGGCGAGGCGCATGAAGGGATTCGAGGTGATCAGGATGAACAGGTAGAATGCGCTCGCGATCCAGGCCTGGACCGCAAGCACATGGGCGCGCAGCGACAGCGGCAGGTTGGTGCCGAAGATCGCAACCAGTCCGCCGAACAGCGCGAGGATCGACACCCACAACAGCATCGAACCCTCGTGATTGCCCCAGACCCCGGTGACCTTGTAGATCAGCGGTTTCAGCGAATGCGAGTTCTCGAACACGTTGGCGACGGAAAAGTCGGACGTGACGTGCAGCGTCACGAGCGCCGCAAACGACATCGCGACGAACAGCAGCTGGCCAACGGCGGCCGAGCGCGCGACGTTCATCAAAGCGAAATCGCGCAGCCGCGTACCGAGCAGCGGCACGGTCGACTGGATCAGGGCCAACGCCAGCGCCAGCACCAGCGCATAATGCCCGGACTCCGCGATCATCGCGTGGCTCCTTCCGCTGATGACGCAGCGCCTTGCGAGGCCATCGCGTCCGGCTTTGCCCCGGCGCCCGCTTTGGCGCCATAATCGTCTTTCCAGTGGCCCTGCTTCTTCAGCGCGTCCGCGACGTCCTTGGGCATGTAGGTTTCGTCATGCTTGGCGAGCACGGTGTCGGCCCGAAAGACGCCCGATGCATCAAGCGCGCCCTCGGCGACCACGCCCTGCCCCTCGCGGAACAGGTCCGGCAACAGCCCCTTATAGGCGACGGGCAATTTGGCGCCGCCATCCGCGACCTCGAACTTGATGGCAAGATCGTCGCCGCGTACCAGCGATCCCGGCTGCACCAGACCGCCGAGCCGGAAGCGCTTGCCAGGCGCGATGTGCTGTTCGGCCACCATGGTCGGCGTCGAAAAGAAGACGATCGAATCGCGCAACGCGTTCAGGACCAGCGCGGCCGCGACGGCGAGCACCGCCAGCGCGCCGCCAATCATCGTCAACCGCCGTTGCTTCCGCGTCATGCCCGGTCTCTATCCCTTACGTTGCGTCGCACACCGTTCGGTACGTTCCTATCCGTCGAGCCCGAGATTCTTCAGGCCCTCGTTGAGCTGCTTGAGCCGCTCGGCATCGTTGGCAACGGCCTGGCGCGCACTGGCCTCTGCGCCCTTCGCCTTGTCGCGATCGCCCATCACCATATAGGCGCGGACCAGGCGCAGCCATCCTTCCACGTCATCGCCGTTTTGTCGCAGCCGGGTCGCGAGCCGCTCGACCATGCCGCGGATCATCGCCTCGCGGTCGTTCGCGGTCATGCCGTTCGCCGCGGCCATCGCATCGTCGGACAGCGCCGGAGCCGTCGAACTACCGACCCGTGTCAAGGCGCCCTGCACCATCGCCCGCCATGGCGCGTCCTGCGGCGCCTTTTCGAGCATCGCCTGCCAGATCGAGGCCGCGTCGGCGCGGCGGCCATCCTGTTCCGCCGCGAGCCCGAGGAAATAGCTCGCCTTCGCCTCGCGGGCATCAAGCGCAACCGCGCGCTCGAACTCGCCCTTCGCCTCGGCCGTGATCACGCCGCCGGCCGCGGCCGCGATGACTTCGCCGAGATCGGCGCGCCGTTCCGCGCTGTCGCCGGCATAAGTGATGGCATTCCGGTAGGCCCTGATCGCATCATCAAAGCGGCCGAGCCGGGCCAGCACCGGCGCCAGCACGTTCCAGCCGCGTCCGTCCCTCGGATTTTTCTCCAGGTGCTGCTCGACCTGCGCCACCATCGTTTCCAACGGCTGCGTGCCATCGGGCGCACGACTGCGCGCTGCCAAGGGAAAGTCGCCGAGGCGCGGCGACCCCAGGGGCAGATAGACGGCGACCGCCAGCGCCGGCAGGCCCACGAGCGCCAGCACCGCGGCGGCGCGGCGCCACGTCGTGCTGGGTTTTGGCGCAAGGCCGGCCTCCTGGTCCACAGCGGCGATCAGGCGACGGCCGATCTCGACCCGCGCGGCATCCGCTTCGGCCTTGCCGATCTGGCCGCTTGCAACGTCGCGATCGACCTCGGCCAACTGATCGCTATAGACGGAGGCTTCCCGACCGTCGGATCGCGGTGACGCACGCAACCCCAACGGCAAGAGCACGGCGAATACCGCCGCGGCCGTCATCAGCGCGAACACAAGCCAAAGCGTCATCGGGCGGGTTCCGGCAGCGCCCAGCGGCGCCCATGTGCGCTCGCTTTACACCACGGCCGCCAACCCCGGCAATTGACAATTGTCAATTCGGCGCGAGCGCGGGAAAGCCCGAGGCTGCGGCAATTTGATGGTTAGCCAATCCTGAAATCGACACTGCGCGTGAGATAGCTGCCGTGCGCGTTCAACGCCTTGAGGAAGTAGACCCCCGGCTTCACCGCGTCGGGCAAGCGGATCCGCAGCGACCCCGTCGGCAGCGGCGACGCAATCGTGGTCACCGGATCGGGCAAATCCGTGCCGCTGGTGGAGTCGACCAGCAGCACCTTCGCCTTGACCATCAGATTCCGGTAGGTCGCCGAGACAACGTGGTTTTCAAATTCAACGAAATTGATGACGGAATTCATGCGCGCAACAAATAATTCGAGTCACGTTGACGGTACGTGGTTGCTCCACAATCGTCAACCCAAAATTGCGTCGCTGGTGTCTGGCAATTCGTTAACTCGCGCGCGACGGCTTGCGCTCGACCGTCACCGTCGTGGCGTTCTCGGCAGCCCTGCTCATGAGCGCGGCATAGTCGCGGCCGAACAGAACCTCGCAGAAGCGGATCGCCGCCTGAGCCTGCATCTGCCGATAGGCGCGCGCCTTGGCGTCGCCGCCGCGCAACGACTGGACCAGCGCTTCGGTCGATCGTTCGACATAGTGCTGCAGGTCGGAATAGGTGCGCAGCGTGACCTCGTTGATCGCCAGTTCGCTTGCGAAGTTGCGACACACCGCGACGAATTCGATGAGGGCCGCAGCCTCGTCGACCTCGATACTGTCGATCCGCAAGCCCGCGGAGATGTCCTTGTCGGCCCGTTGACGCAGGATACGCCTGATGCGGCCGGGAACACTGTCGATCTCCGACTGCAGGGTGTTGGAAATGTCGGCCCTGATCGCGGTCAGCTGCTTGCCCCAGTTCGACTCGTTGCGGAGATCGAGTTCCGTCCGTAACCCGCGGATGCCGTCGTGCAGCGATTTCAGGTTTTCCGCGACATTGGTGAAATGACCACGCCTGATGTCCATGCGGAGCGCGGCGGCTAGATGGGCCAGGTCGTGCAAGGCGATCGTGACCGCGGTGCCGTAAGGTGTGGCGGCGACGCGAACCTCGTCGTCGGAGGCCGCCATCTTGATCGCGAGGCGGATGATCTGCCATGGCGCGGTGAGGCGCTGCATGACGAGCGACAATGCAAACGGCAGCAATTGCGGCGTCTGCAGCGAAGGAACGTTGAGCGCCTCGTTCACGGCTGAGATCTGCGCGTCTCCGAAAACCTGGACGTAGCGCGGCAGCCGGCCGACCAGACCATCCAGCGCCTCGCGGGCCTTCAGGACCGAACCGACCGGCAGCAGATCCTCGATCACGTCGGGCGCTCCGACGCGCGCCAGCGCGCGTTGATTGTCGTCATGGCCGGGACCCGCGATCTTCAGTATCGACTCGGCGGCTGCGCGTTGCAGCTTGCGCACCGCCTTGTCGACCTCGCGCGAAGCTCCAGGATCGTGCGTCGTGGCCATCATGGTTTCATAGTCATGCGCCGCTTCCGGTGCTCCCTCGCGAACCAACCAGAGCCAGATCGGCGACAGCGACGCACGGCGGATCTGCCCCGGCCGCGTCGCACTGCCATCGACGAGAAAAGGGTCCAGTGGCTGGAAGAACAGCCGTGCCATGTCGCCGGTGCGGGGACGATTGTCCTCGCTGCCGCGCACCATGATCCGCAATTGATCGAGAACCAGGGTCGCAACCGCGACGTCTTCGCCGCGCTCGATGGCGCGCTCGAACTCCCGCATCAGCATCGCCTGCGACTGTGGCGGAAGCTGTCCGAGATAACTTCTCAGCCGCTCGATCGGTGTCTGGCTCATGCGCCCGGAATGCAGATTGTCTTGCGCGAAGGTGCAATCGCGTCGCTGACCACAATAGATGCACCCGCCTTAAGAAGTCCTTAGGAATGCCGTATCGAAACATCGGCCAGGACATCCGCCCCGTCGGGCAAAAACGCAGGGTTTGTCATGGACTAAACCCCCGGTAGCTGCAATTCGGCCCGTAATCCCCCGGTCGGCGCGTTGCCGAGCGAGAGATGGCCGCCATAGAGCGCGGTCAGATCGACCACGATCGACAGTCCGAGCCCCGAGCCCGGCTTGGATTCATCCAGCCGCTGGCCGCGGCGTGACACCTTGGCGCGCTCGTCAGCGGAGAGCCCGCGCCCGTCATCGTCGACGATGATCCTGAGCTTCGATCCGGCCCCGGGTTCCACCGGCGGCTCGACCAGTACGTCGATGAACACCCGCGACTGCGCCCATTTGCACGCATTGTCCACGAGGTTGCCGACCATCTCTTCGAGATCCTGGCGCTCGCCGCGGAATTTGGCCTGCGGATCCGCCTTGCTCTCGATGACGATCTCCCGGTTGCGATGGATCTTCTCCATGGTGCGCCGCAACGCCTCGATGGTAGGCGCAACCTCGGTAACCGTGCCGACGATGGTGACCCGCGCGGCAATGCGCGCCCGCTCCAGATGATGGGCAACCTGGTCGCGCATCATGTCGGCCTGTTCCAGGACCTTGGATGCGAACGGGTCGGCGCCATGGGCCGAGGCCTCGTTCACGATCACCGAGAGCGGTGTCTTGATGGCATGCGCGAGATTGCCGACATGGGTGCGCGCGCGCTCCACGATCTCGCGATTGGCATCAATCAGGGCGTTGGTCTCGCGCGCGAGCGGCGCGATCTCGACCGGAAAATCGCCCTCCAGCCGTTCGGCACGCCCGGAACGGATCGCGGCGATCGCCTCGGAAATGCGCTTCAGCGGTGCAAGGCCGAAGCGGACCTGGAAGATCGTGGTCAAGAGCAGCACGATCCCGAGCGCCGTGAAGGTGCCGCCGAGGTAATAGTCGAAGCTGCGGGTTTCGTCGAAGATCTCGGAGGCGTCGCCGGCGACACCGACCAGGAACTTGCCTTCGGCGCCAAGGTCGACCGGCCGTTCCACCATGCGGAGTGACTGGCCCTCCGGGCCATCGACATAGCCGATGCGGATACCGGCCGCGGTCAGCTCGATGCCCTGCTCCTCGAGTTTTGGCAGCTTCTTGTCCCACAGCGATCGCGAGGCGCGCACTTCCGACTTGTCGGTGTCGGTGCGGGTGATCTGCCAATACCAGCCGGACAGTGGCAGCTCGAACAGCGGCTCGCCCAGCGACTGGAACTGGCGGTCCGGCGGCTCGTCGGGAGTGGCGACTTCCGCGATCAACGTGCGAAGATAGAGATTGAGACGGCGGTCGAACGCCCGCTCCGTCGCATCGCGATAGACCGACGACAATACCACCCCGGTGATGGCCAGGATCACCACCAGCCAGGCGCTTGCCGACAGGAACAGGCGAGTGGCGAGCGAGCTGCCGCGCATCAGCGCCCGATCCCGGAGGTTTTTGGCCCGGCCCGGGTGGTCCCGATGGTCGAATGTGAGCTTTGGGAGAGTGTCATGTGCGACCAGGACAACACGCGCGGACCTGATCGACACGCCGATCAGGCGCTGGAAGGCGGCGGCGTCAAAAGATAGCCCAGTCCGCGCACAGTCTGGATGACGTCGACATCCAGCTTCTTGCGGATGCGGCCTACGAATACTTCAATTGTGTTGGAGTCGCGATCGAAATCCTGATCGTAGAGATGCTCGACGAGCTCGCTGCGCGAGACCACCCGGCCGGTGTGATGCATCAGATAGGCCAACAGCCGGTATTCGTGCGAGGTCATCTTGACCGGGTTGCCCGATACGCTGACGCGTCCGGTGCGGGTGTCCAGGGTGACCGGTCCACAGGTCAGCTCGCTCTGCGCGTGGCCGGTCGAACGGCGCAGCAGCGCACGAATGCGGGCCAGCACCTCCTCCAAATGGAACGGTTTTGCGACATAGTCGTCGGCGCCGGCGTCGAACCCCTGAACCTTGTCGCTCCAGCGGTCGCGGGCGGTCAACATCAAGACCGGCATCGCGCGGCCGTTGCGCCGCCACGCCTCCAGCACCGAGATGCCGTCCATCTTGGGCAGGCCGATATCGAGCACCACCGCATCGTAGGGTTCGCTGTCGCCGAGATAGTGGCCTTCCTCGCCGTCAAAGGCGCGGTCGACCACGTAGCCGGCATCGCTGAGCGCAGCAGTGAGCTGGCGGTTAAGATCAGGGTCGTCCTCGACAACGAGCAGGCGCACGCTTGCCTCCAAAGGTGAACTGCACGAAAATGCCCGGTCAGATGACCGCTTTCGGCGTGAACCGTCTATGAACGGCGCGACCACGCCAACCTTACTTTTTAGTCATAAAGCAGCTTGATCATAAAACAGCGCATGGCGTCTTTTTGGCAGCGCCGGAGGCCCTGCCAGGCATTGATTTTAAGCGCTTCTTGAACCCAGTCGGAAGCCCGTCCGGCGACGGCGACGTGGAGGGCGACGATGCGCCTCCACAACCTAACATGAATGTTAGGTTGCCGCCGCACGACCGAGACAATGCCTCCCCGCGAGAGATGTTCCCGGTATTCGCATGCCGAGCGCCCGAGTTCGGTTAACGTCATTTGGCAATTCCTTCGCGATTGCCCGGGCCCGATTGCTTGAAACGCGCCTTGCCGGTGCTATCCTGTTTCGTCGTCCGTTCGCGTTCCGGAGTATGCCATGGCCCCCCGTGCCAACTGGAAGGGTTTTTTGCGCCTGTCGCTCGTGACCTGCCCGGTCGCGCTGTATCCGGCAACCTCGGATACCGAGAAGGTCTCGTTCAACCAGATCAACCGCAAGACCGGCCATCGCATCAAATATTCAAGGGTCGATGCCGATACCGGCGAGGAGGTTGCCTCCGAAGACATCATCAAGGGCTACAAGGTCGACACCGACACCTATATCGAGGTGACCAAGGACGAGCTCGAGGAGGTCGCGCTGGACTCGACCCACACCATCGAGATCGACGAATTCGTCCCGCGCACGGACATCGACAGCCGCTATTTGATCCGGCCCTACTACCTCGTTCCCGACGGCAAGGTCGGCCACGATGCATTCGCGGTGATCCGGGAGACCGTCCGCGCCATGAACAAGGTCGCGATCGGCCGCGTCGTCTTGACCAATCGCGAGCACATCATCGCGCTGGAGCCGCTCGGCAAGGGGCTGATGGGGACCCTGCTTCGCTACCCCTACGAGGTGCGCGGCGAGGCGGACTATTTCGACGACATCCAGGACGTGAAGGTCACCAAGGATATGCTGGATCTCGCCAGGCATATCGTCGACAAGAAGTCCGCAGCCTTCGAACCGGAGAAGTTCGAGGATCACTACGAGACCGCGCTGGTCGACCTGATCAACCGCAAGCGCAGCGGCATGCTGACGGGCGCCAAGCCCGCGCCGAAATCGAGCGGCAACGTCATCAACCTGATGGATGCGCTCAAGCGCAGCCTCTCCGACACCAAGGGAGAGGTCGAGGAAGCCCCGGTCGCCAAGACCAAGGCCAAGAAGCCGAAGAAGCGGGTCGAGGGCCAGCGCGAAATGCTGCTGCCGATCGCGGGCAAGAAGCCCAAGGAAGAGAAAAAGGACGCGCCGAAGAAGGCCGAAAAGCCGGTGCGCACCGCCGCGCGCGCGAAAAAGGCCGGCTGATCCCCCGTTCTCTCGGCGCCTGCTCGCCTGCCCGTGCCTACTTCAGCGCGGTGCTGATGGGCGTGATCTTGTTGCTCACCGACGTGCCGATCGAGTTGACGGAGGCGAGGATCACGATGCTGATGCCGGTGGCGATCAGCGCGTATTCGATGGCGGTCGCGCCGGTCTGGTCGGCGATGAATCTCAAAACCAGCTGCCGCACTTGATGCTCCCGTTGACGTCCGGTGCGGGATAGCCCCCTGCCGTCGCGCAGGCAATGTACAGCCACATTGGTTGCCGGGTCATTGACCGGACTACTGAACAATTCGTTAAGCCCGACGCCGGGCACCGGGGCCAAGCGGACACGGTGCCTTCACCGTGACTGCATGGCAGAGCTTCCGGGACCGCTGCGCCCGCACGCTTTACCGTCAGCGCAAATGCTGGTCCAAATGACCGCCTCGACAAGGCCGAGTCCGACATCGGCCGACGATGGGAGGAACGGTCATGAAACTGGGCGCCGCGATCGCGGAAATCATGAAGCGCGAGGGCATCGACATTCTCTGCGGCTATCCGGTCAATCATTTGATCGAATTCGCCGCCGACGCCGACATCCGCCCCGTGATGGTGCGCCAGGAGCGCATTGGGCTGCACATGGCGGATGCGATTTCCCGCGTCTCGTCGGGGCGCCGCATCGGGGCCTTCTGCATGCAGCACGGGCCGGGCGCCGAGAACGCCATGGGCGGCGTCGCGCAATGCTTTGGCGAGTCGGTGCCCGTCCTGGTGCTGCCGATGGGCTATGCGCGCCGGATTTCCAACATCGAGCCGAATTTCAACTCCAGCCAGGCGATGAAGGCGTTCTCCAAATCCTCCGAGCCGATCATCCTGGCGAGCGAGGTCTGCAACATCTTCCGCCGCGCCTTCACCAGGCTGAAGAACGGCCGCGGCGGACCCGTGATCGTCGAGATCCCCTCCGACATGTGGAATGAGGAGGTGGGCGAGCCACTCGACTACACGCCGGTGCTGCGCACCCGCTCGGCCGCGGATCCCGTCCATGTCAAGGAAGCCGCCGAGCTTCTGGTCGCCGCCAGGCGCCCGGTGATCTATGCCGGCCAGGGCGTGCATTATGCGCGCGCCTGGCCACAACTGAGGCGCCTCGCCGAGCGGCTTGCCATCCCCGTCGTGACAAGCCTCGGCGGCAAGTCGTCGTTTCCGGAGACGCACCCACTGTCGCTCGGCTCCGGCGGCGTCGCCATGCCGCGCGCGGTGCCAAAATTCCTCGCCGGGGCCGACGTGATTTTTGGCATTGGCTGTTCCTTCACCGAGACGTCGTTTGCCGTTGCGATGCCCAAGGGCAAGACCATCATCCATTCGACGCTCGATCCCAACCATCTCAACAAGGATGTCGAGGCCAAAATCGGCCTCACCGGCGATGCCGGCCTCGTGCTCGACGCCTTGCTCGACGAGATCGGAAAGCAGGTCACGGCCGACCGCGACGCCAGCGCAGTGACGGCCGAGATCGCCGCCGTGCACAAGGAATGGCTCGCCAAATGGCTGCCGAAGCTGACCAGTAGCGACGCCCCGCTCAACCCCTACCGCGTGCTGTGGGAGCTGCAGCACACCGTCGACATCAACAACACCATCATCACCCATGATGCCGGCAGCCCCCGCGACCAGCTGTCGCCGTTCTGGAGGGCGGTCGCGCCGCTGTCCTATCTCGGCTGGGGCAAGACCACCCAGCTCGGCTATGGGCTGGGCCTTGCGATGGGCGCCAAGCTCGCGCATCCGGAGAAACTCTGCATCAATGTCTGGGGCGACGCGGCAATCGGCTTCACCGGCATGGATTTCGAGACCGCGGTGCGCGAGCGCATCCCGATTCTCTCGATCCTGCTCAACAACTTCTCGATGGCGATCGAACTGAAGGTGATGCCGATCTCGACCGAAAAATATCGCGCGACCGACATCTCTGGCGATTATGCTGCGATGGCGCGCGCGTTCGGCGGTTATGGCGAACGCATCACGACCCCTGAAGAGATCAAGCCGGCGATCCTGCGCGGCATTCAGAAGACGCAAGCGGGCGTGCCCGTGCTGCTCGAGTTCATCACCAGCAAAGAGACCGAGGTCTCACGGCCGGGAACCTGAGGCCATTGCATCATGGGGAACGGCCCGGAGCGGGCCGTTGCGTTGATCCTCTCATCCCCACCAAGTCGATATGTCACAGTGCGCGCATGATCCTTGCGATCATTCCGCTTCGGGGGAACTCTTCGGGTCCCTGGAGCTCTCCGGGCCGCGGCTGAATACGCCATAGTCGCTCGACTTCACGCCGGCCATGCCGGTAACGCCGATTCCCGTAAGGCCTAGTCTCAACAGTTCCCGGACGGCCGCCGCCCGGGTTGGCATCCGGTGCTTGAAACGAAAATCGTCAACGGCTGCCAGCTCTTCCGGAGCAAGCATCACCTGCAATCGTTCAGGACGCATCTCGTTCATGGGGTCACACCTCATGGGTACAATGAGTAATTTACTCAATTCACCCAGACGGTGCAAGTTCCAACAATTTTGCAAACGCCTCCGAACTCGCAAGTTCCGACGACTTTGCTCTTGACCCAAAATTAGTAGAATACTCTAGCAAAATCAATAGTTTACTTCAAAGATCGAAAGCGTTAGGGTGAGGCTGCGAGGGGTGAGGAAGGCGCAGGCATGATGACCGACAGGACCGACAGGATCGAAGTGCCCCGGATACCGAAAGACCCGAAACCGCGACGTCCGAGCTATGACAAGGTCGCCCGGAACATCGAGAAATGGGCCAACAGCGTTGGGCTCCAGAAACCGAGGCAAGGCTATGCGCCCGATGACCCCGAATCGAACCTGGCCTGATCTTCCCGAAGTGAAGGAGGTGCGCATCCGGACGTCCTGAAATGGCCATCTATCGGATCTTGCAGAACACCCCATTCGGCCCCGACGAGGTCGCTCGTCTGGTCACCGCCTATGAGCAGACGCTCAAGGCGCTCGGACTGACAGATCGCAACGACCCGATCACGGAACTCGTGGCGCGAAAGATCATCGAGATCAGTCAGACCGGCGTGCGCGATCCCCTGCTGCTCGCGAGACGCGCGATCGAGGACCTCGGTGCTCCCTCGGCATGAATGCAGCGCTTCTGCGTTCGCAATCCCATTCGAATGTCAAACAGCATTTTGAGCGCAGAACGCTGCGTTCTCGCGGCGTGCAACGCCCGAGTGATGCATCGTTCTTGGCCCTCCAGAATATCGTTCTTGGCCCTCCAGAATAAAGAGGGCGCAGGGAATGCCGGTGCTGGCCGCAACCCATGGCCCGCCAGCAAATAGAAAAGCTGGCGGCGGTTACCACAGATCCTATGGGCGGCGGGTGGCCAGGAGAGGTTTAGGATTGGATTAGCGAAACCATCCAGCCTCGGAGGATGAAGATGATTAAGCTCGATCGCGCTGACACACCCGCCGCACCGGAGCATGCCACGATTTAGCTAGCGTTTGAACTGAGCAAAGCGAAATGGAAGCTCGGGGTGTTGCTTCCGGGTTCGCAGAAACTGA
>Ga0210408_10000943_pt1 | contig 32135 bp, 28 predicted proteins | sample IncBWH4MmetaG_FD_155471 | JGI IMG/M metagenome (GOLD analysis project Ga0210408, IMG submission 155471) | Forest soil microbial communities from Barre Woods Harvard Forest LTER site, Petersham, Massachusetts, United States - Inc-BW-H-4-M | ecosystem: Environmental > Terrestrial > Soil >... | reverse complement strand
CCGTAGGGTGGGCTAACCGCGCCGATGGGCGCGTAGCCGACGCTTCGCGTCGGCGTTCTTAATGAAAAGAACGGTGGCCGAAGGCCACCTACGCCCACGGAGGTTTCAAAACACGAATCAAACAAATGGTGGGCACGTCCGCCTTCCGCGCTACGCGCTACGGCGGCCTTAGGCCACCCCACAGCCGCGCTTCCGCGGGGCATGACGACTCAGAGTCTGTGGCCGCTGGTCGAGGCGGATATTGCTTTTCTCCGAATTGTCATCACGCTATTTCGGCGTCATGCTCCCATGCCGCGCTTCACCGCATCCCACCACGGGCAGACGCCGCTCATGCGCTCGTAATTGCCCTCGATCACCTGCAAGGGCGCATGGTTCGGCTCCGGCGCCGACATCGGCGGCGGTGGGGGCGCATCCTGCGGTGCCTCGCCCAGCGATTCGAACAGGCCTTGATGCCCCCAGAAGCTGGCGAGGGATTTCAACTCGACCGGCTGCCAATCGGAGGCGACTTCGCGGCCACCCCATCCATGCTCGATCAGGAAATCCGAAGGCGTGCGCATATAAAATGACGTCATGAAATCGTTCCCGTGCCGGCCGAACTTCACCGCAACCCGGTCGTCCTGCTGGGCGAGATCGTAACTCTGGCCGACGTCGTCGAGCGAGTAAAATTCCATCATCAGGTGGTGCACGCGGGTGTGTGACGCTTGCGCAATCGCGAGACTGTGGTGGCGGCTGTTGACGTGCATGAAATACACCGATACCGGCGGACCCATGAAATCGGTGATCTGAAAGCCCAGCAGATCGCGATAGAACCGCAGCGCCGCGTCGATGTCGGGCACCGTCAATACGGCATGTCCCAAACCTTGCGTCCCGGTACGAAAACCGCCGCTATGCCGTGACGGGCGGAACGGTTGATCGGCGATTTGGCCGCCGTGGAAAGCTTCCACGCGGCTGCCGGCCGGATCGCGGAACGAAATCACTTCGGCGACGCAACGTTGGTCCGCCACGGCAGTGGGTTCACGGCGGACCGCGACGCCTGCCTTCTCCAGCCGCGCAGCCAGCGCATCGAGGGCTGCCGCGTCCGCGACCTCCCAACCGAAAAAACGATCTCCGTCGGCAAAGCCGCCGTCGACGATGAGGCGCTGCTTACGATCGTCCATGCGGAAGGCGCGCATGGCGCCGCCGCGATCGACGGCCTCAAGCCCAAGCTGGCCGACCGCAAAACTCGACCAATCGTCGAGCTTTGACGTGCCGACCCAGAAATAGCCCATCGCCTGAACGGTCATGGCAAGCTCTCCTTTATGAGTTGACAGGTTTCCGGCTCGATCGCCTTAGTGTTATCCCGCTCTGATGCCGGCCGTTTGGATCACTTTACCCCATCTCTCCGTCTCCTCGGCAACGAACTTGCCGAAGTCGGCCGGGGAGCCCGGCATCGCGGTAGAGCTCAACTGAGCGAACCGGTCCTGCATCCGGGGATCGGCGAGCCCCGCATTGATCTCCTTATTGAGCGTGTCGACGATCTCGGCGGGCGTGTCTTTCGGCGCGCAGACGCCGGTCCAGAAACTCGCCTCGTAGCCGGGCACGAAGTCGCCGACAGTCGGGAGATCCGGCAGCACCGCAGAACGCGTCGCGGTCGTCACCGCCAGCGCGCGAAGTTTACCGGCTCTGACGTGCTCGATCGACGAGGAGATGACCGCGAAGATAACCTGCACCTGCCCGCCCATGAGATCGACCAGCGCGGGAGCCGCACCCCGATAGGGCACATGCGTGAACCTGACGCCGGTCAGCATGCTGAACAATTCGCCGCAAACATGATTTCCCGAACCGACGCCGCCCGACCCCATGTTGATGCCGGGATTGGCCTTGGCATAGGCGATGAACTCGGGAACCGAATGGACCGGCAGCGATGGATTGACCTCGATGACATGCGGCTCGCGATTGACACCCGCGACCGGTGCGATGTCGCGCATGAAGTTGAATTTGAGATCGTGATAGAGCGTCGCATTGAAGGCGTTCGACGACGTCGCCAAAAGAAGCGTGTATCCGTCCGGCGCCGCGTTCACGACCGTCTCGGTCGCAAGGTTGGTACCGGCTCCCGGCCGGTTCTCGACGACGAACGATCCACCCATCCGCTCCGAAAGCCATTGTCCCATCAGGCGGGCCATGATGTCGGCGCCGCCGCCCGCGGCAAACCCAACGATGAGCCGCACCGGCCGCGTCGGATAGGCCTGCGCCCTCACGATGCGCGGCACCCCCGGGAACACGGCGGCGCCCGCAGCGAGCTGCAAAAATGCCCTGCGCGGAAGTTTCATCGCATTGTCTCCGAATTGCGCTGCGGGTGCGCCCGCGAAGCTACACCGATTCCATATCCGGCGGGTCAGCCCGTCGGCAGCACCTTCTGGAACTCCGGCCTGATCCCCGGCGGCGGTGAGAAACCGAAATCCCCACGGGCGATGACCGCTTCGCGTCCGCCATGCTTGGCGAGAACCTGCGCCTGGCGCCGCCGCGCCTGCGCGTCGACGGCGAGGGGATCGCACACGCCCGCAAGGGCCGCGTGGCAGGGGCGAGAAGGTCTTCATGCCTACCGCGCAGCGCGAGATCGTCGACTTCCTCGGGATCCGTCTCGAGATCGAAAAAGCTCGGGCGAAAACTTCGTATAGCAGACGTACTTGTGCCGGCCCTTGCGCACCATGAAAACGCCGGACGTCGATCCCATGCCGTGATATTCGGAAAAAATCAGGCGGTCGGGCTCGGGCGGCGCGGCGGCAACGTCGAACAACGACCGGCCGGGAAATCCCGGCGGCAGCGCATCGCGGACGCCCACTGCCGCCAGCGCGGTCGGGAAGAAATCGACTTGGCTCGTCGGCGTGGCGCACACCGTGTCGGCCGCGACGCCGGGCCCCGCCATGATCAGCGGCACCCGGGTCGATTCCTCATACATGGTCGATTTTCCCCACACGCCACGCGCGCCGAGATTGTCGCCGTGGTCGCTGGTGTAGACGACGCGGGTCGAGCCGCCCAGGCCGCAGTCGGCAAGAGTCGTCAGTATCTTTCCGATGTTCTCGTCGAGAAAGCTGCACAGTCCGAAATAGCCGGCGACGGCGCGCCTGACCTTGTCGGCATCGTCGAAGTGTTCGTCGTAGGCAAAGCTTGCCCCGTACTCTTTGAGATAGGGATGTTCGGGTCGCCGTTCCGGGGCATAGAGCTTCGGCAGCGGCAGGCGCGCGTCGTTGTAATAGCGATAGAAGTGTTCGGGCGGCGCGGTGAGAGGAAAGTGCGGCGCCACGAACGACACAAACAGGATCCAGGGCCGGTCGCGGTGCTGGGGCGCCTGCTCGCGCAACCATACTTGCGCGCGGGCGGCGATCTCACGGTCGTAAAACGTATAGGGCGACTCGCCGGGGCCGGCCATGCCGGCCATCTTCCATGAGGCGCCGCGTTTGGGCAGGTCGTCGCGGATCAGGCCGAGGAGATCGCCCTGCCCGTCGACGACGTGCATGGGGATGATCTCTTCGGAAAAACCATTGTCGTCGTCGGTGGAGCGATAATGCAGCTTGCCGATCGAGACGACACGATGACCGGCCGCGCGCGTACGGTGATGCCAGCTTTCCACCGATCCGTCATAGGGATTGGCGTTGTCCCAAAAGCCGACCTGATGGACGTAGCGGCCGGTCGCGAAAATCGCGCGCGCGGGGATGCACACGGGCGAGTTCGTGTAGGATATCGCGAAGCGTGTTCCGCGCGCCGCCAGCGCGTCGATGTACGGCGTCTTTACCAGCGCAGAACCGTAACATCCCAGGTGCTTGGCGGAGTGCTCGTCCGACATGATGACGAGCAGATTGTGCGGTTCGACGGTTTGTCCGGGCATGCGCCGACGTTCACTCGATCGTCACGTTGAGGTCCTTCACCAGCCGCCCGAATTTCTCCCATTCCGCGCGCACGAACGAGGCGTAGGCTTCCGCCGTGCCGCCGACCGGTTCCTGCCCCTGATCGGCGAGAGCCTTGCGCACGGCCTCGTCACGTAACGCCGCGTTGACCTCGGTGTTGAGGCGCGTCGCGATCGCCTCCGGCGTGCCGGTCGGCACGAACACGCCGATCCATTGATCGAGCACCAGCTCGGCAAAGCCCTCCTCGCCAAAGGTCGGCACCTTCGGCAACGACGGCGCGCGCATGGCCGTCGACTGCGCCAACAGCTTCAACGTGCCCGCCTGATAGTGGGGAACGAGCGGCGTCGATCCGAGCGAGCCGAGCTTCACGTGGCCGGCGATGAGATCGTTGATTGCCGGCGCGCCGCCGCGATAGGGCACCTGCTTCAGCGTGACGCCGGCGAGCTTCGCGTACCACAGCGCCACCATGGCCTGGGACGAGCCGACGCCGCTGCCGGTACCGAACGGCAGGCCCGGCTGTTGCTTCGCCAGCGCGGTCAATTCGGAAAGCGTGTCGACGCCGAGCGAGGGATGCGCGGCGAGCAAGATCGGCTGGCGCGAAATCTGCACTACTTCCGCGAACGCCTTAAGCGGATCGACCGGAATCTTGTAGACGTGCGGATTGCTGCTCAGGTCTTGGGTCGCAACCAGTACCGTGTAGCCGTCCGGCGCGCTTTTCGCCGCGTATTCGATGGCGATGTTGCCGTTGGCGCCCGACCTGTTCTCGACCACGATTTGCTGACCGAGCCTGCCCGACACGAAGTTGGCAACGACACGCGCGGCGACGTCGGTCGCGCCGCCGGCCGGAAACGGAACGATGAAATGGACCGGACGCTCCGGCCACTCGGCCGCCGCGGTCATCGGCAGCGCAAACACCGCGGCAGCCAAGATCGAAGCAAACAGCCGCAATTTGGTCATGGCCGAGTTCCCCCCGTCGGCCAAGTATATCCGGGCGCGTCCGTTCCTGTCTCGGCTCGAGAGCCGTTACGTGAGAAACCCAGACCAATGCGCTGCGGCGGCCGCAATGCGCAGCGCGCGCGGCCACTTGATCGCGACGGCGCGTGCACCGTTGCTAGACGGACGTTCAGGCTCGCGGCGGCGGCGAAAGAGCGTGGTGACTTTTCGTCGTCACGCTCTGACTTCAGGTCCTACCAGCCCCAGCCACCGCGCCAGCCCCATCCACCGCCCCAACCCCATCCACGGCGCCAGCCCCACGCGGGTCCAAGGCCCGACACGACAGGACGACGCCAACCCCAACCACGGCGCCAGCCCCATCCACGTCGAAAGCCCCATCCACGCCGAAAGCCCCACCCGCGGCGAAAGCCCCACCCGCGGCGAAAGCCCCACCCTCTACGCCACCAGGCGTCGGCGGGCGTAGCGGAGGTCGCCAACGCCAGTGTCGAGACTCCGACCGCTGTGGCAACCTGGGCGGCGAGACTTCCTGCCGCACAGGTCCCGATTACAGCGACGACAGCCAAGCCACGAACCATCGTGGCTCTGGTCTTCGCCAGAAGGTTTGCAGTCATAGGGATAGCTCCCGTCTTACAAAGTGCTCGCCATTACAGGATAACGGAGGCCAAAACCGTTTGTTCCGGCGGGCGGGCCTCCGCTCACGAATAGCCCTGCGGTGCAACGCACCACCTTTCCCTGGTTGCCTCCCCGGACTTGATCCGGGATCGGATCGCGCCAACGATCCGTGAGGGGGGACTCTCGGCGAGTAGAGCCGCCGGAATCATCCCCGGAACGTCACCTCTATTTCCCAACACTATTGTCATGTTCCCGTATGCGGAAGCCCCCCTCACCCGGATCGCTGACGCGATCCGACCTCTCCCCGCAAGCGAGGAGAGAGAGGTGGAGCACGCCGCGATTTCCGAGGGCAGCCACTACGGTCCGAGCCGCTCACCCAGATTGTGCGAGTCGTCGATGTCCAAACTAAACGCTCCCGCGATTGTCGTTGCGTCAGCGTCGCGCGCGTTCGCCTGGATGGCCCTGAGGGCGGCCCCGGCGTCCGCATCGGCAAGCAAGCAGGAGATTCGTTGTTCGTCGCGCCACGTCCACTTGCCGTCCTCCAGCCGCGCATAGACCCGACCCGTCGCACGGTCGGCGAAATTGATCGTGGGGATCAAACGTGCGCAGCGTTGCAGAAATTGGACATTGCGCTCGGGCGCCAGCTCCTGCTCGACATATAACTCCTCCGGTTTTTGCGCGCTAATGTTGATCTTCCTGAAGCGGTCGATATCGAGGATTCGTTTGAGGTCGAGAATGGTCATTTCGCCGTTCCAGCCGAACGCGACGGTCAGCGGCCGGCCTTCCGCCACGCTGTTGTCGAGGAACTCGTAGTGCACCCGTCGGCGGGTATTGAGCGCCCAGGTAAAGAACAGTTCGGGCATGCCCGCATAGGCTTCCACGTTGTGCGCCAAGAGATCGTCGAGCGCCTTGTAGCGCCCCACTTGCAGCCCCCGCTTCCACGCGCGTTCGACCGTCATCTCAGGCGGCGTGATGAGGAAGAACATGTAGACGAGGTCGCCGAACCGCGTCAGCAGCCGCGTCGGCTCCTTGCCCTCGACGAAACTGTCGAAGCGAAAGCGGTCGATCAGCAGATGCGACGTTTCTCCCCGCGTTGCTTTCAGCGCCATATGACGATCGAGCTTCTTGTCGATGATCTCGACCTCGTGTCCCGTCATCGTGCCGGCATATTTGTAGGCGGAGCCGAGCGAACCATAATCGAGAAGAAACTTCCGCCAGATATCCGGACTGATCAGAGCAAAACTCTCCCAGGGGAAGCCGAGCTTTCTCGCCAGCGCTCGCTGCAGCGGCCGCATCGTGCTCTTGCCAGCGGCCGACGCGCCCTTCACGTTCATGATGACCGGGCGCTCCTGCGGCGACAACGGCCGGTAGCCTTCGCGCGCGGCCGCTTGGTGGATCAACGGAGCGATGGCGTCGCCGATGGCTTCGCTGCCGAAATCATTACACACCAATCTGACGGCGAGATCGCCAAGCAATTCCTTGGTCGCGAGCAGCCTACCGCGCCGAGCCGTGATCGCCGTCGCAATCGTGCTCAATGCGCGGAAGCACGATTGTTCGAGCCTGCTGCCCGCCGCCTGTGCCTTGTTCGACCATTCAACAAGGGTCCTTCGCTCACGCTGTTCGGCAGCCTCCGGGACTTGGGAATCCCGCTTGCGTGCCGCGAAACCGAATGACCAGCGCGCCCGGCTTGTTTGCTCGGCGCCGGCTCCCGGCTTAAGCCTGAGCGAAAACAGATAAGACAGTTCCTGCGCGACGATGGCGGAAGCGGCGCTCCTCACCTCCTCGAACACGCGCTTTAAGTCCTCGAAATGAGGAGCGATGTCCTTGGTGAGAATGGTCGAAGCTATTTTACGAAAGTTCCTGCCGAGATCCTCGTAGTCGTTCCCGTCCGGGACCGCGAGGCCGGCAGTCACGCGAATCAGCAGTTCGTGGACGATGAGCCGCTCGGGACGAAAGGCGACAAGCTCTTGCGGAGGCATCCCGCAATAGTCGCTAAGCTCGAAAGCTTCGGCCACGCTGGTCGAGACGTTTTCGCGCCGGAACACTGTTGCGAGCGGCAAAAGCTCGCGCGGCAGCTGCGATTCCAGGCCGGGATTCCACGGCCCATTGCCGCCTGTCGCCGCTCGATCCTCCGGCCTTGTGGGCGCTGTTGCCATGGCCACGCAAGCAGATAGGCACGCACCGCGGGTTGTCAATTCCGCTGCGCATCCGCTCGCTCTTTACCCTCGAGCGGCTGGGTAGTGGACGCTTTTTTGCATGCGTTCGTGAGAGGTATCCAGTAATGCAGCGACGTTAGAGCATGATGCCGAAAAGTGGGTACCGGTTTTCGGAAAACATCATGCTCCAACAATGACCTAAAGCGGGATGGCGATTCGAAGAAAGCCATCACGCTTTAGTGGGCTCGAGCTTCAGGAAGCACCCTGCGGTTCGTCCGCCTTGGCTTCTACCAAAGTACCGGGCCCGAGCCTTTGCAGGTTGCCGACGATGACGCGGTCGGCCGCGTTCACCCCCTTGGTCACGACTATCAGGTCGCCGTCCGTCGGGCCGAGCGAGACGTAGCGCTGCTCCGCCTTGTTGTCGGGGCCGACGACGTACACGAACTTGCCGATCTGGCTCGACCCGACCGCCGCCTGCGGCACGAGCAGCGCGTCATCGATATCCCCTACGTGCAGGCGCACGCGCACATACTGGCCGGGCAACACGGTTCGCTGCGGGTTGTCCAGGGTCACGCGCGCGGTGATCGTCCCGGTCGCGCGATCGACGCTGTTATCGAGAAAAGACAGCTTGCCGTGCAGGCGCGCCCGGGTATCCCTGCTAAGCAGAATCTCGGCGTCGACGGCGCCCCCGGCCGCGGCCTTGCTGATGCGATCGAGATCCGTCTCGCTGGGATTGAACGTGGCGTAGATCGGGTCAAGCTGGACGACGGTGTTGAACGACGTTCCCGCGACCGTCACCAGGGCCCCCTCGTGCACCTGGCTGCGGCCCAGGCGACCGTCGAACGGGGCGCGGATCTCGGTGTAATCAAGGTTGTTCTCGGCTGTTTGCAATAGGGCGTGGTCGATGGCGACGGCGGCCTCGGCCTGGTGCATCGAACTCGTAACCTGGTCGTAGGCGTCGTGCGATACCCAACCCTGTTTGTTGAGCGTCGCGTTGCGTCCCTGGCTCGAGCGCGCGTAGTCGAGCGCCGCGGAATCCCTCTCCCCCTGCGCCTTGGCCTGATCGAGCGCCGCCTGATAATCGCGCCGGTCGAGCACGTAGAGGAGATCACCCTGTTTCACATCGACGCCGTCCGAGGCTGCCTGGCGCGACAAGTAGCCGGTCACTTTCGCCTGCAATGTCACGCTCCTGATCGCCTCGGTCGTCCCAACATAGTCGAGGAAGGTCGGCACGGTCTTTTTGACGACTGTCTTCACCGGAACCGACAGGGCGTTCTCCGGCCGCGCGCCCGCCGCCGGCGTCCTCTCGACGGAAGGTTTCCCTTCGACGCTGTAAAACGCCACCAGCGTCGCCGCCACCGCGCCAGCGAGCAGCCCCATTGTCACTCGGACTTTGTACATGACACATCTCCTAAAACTAATGTGTTTCCGCCAGGGTTGGCCGGCCCGAACCCGACGTGTGAGCTTCGCTGCGCCGCGCCTCGACGCCTTCGCGCAACCGCTCGATCACCGCATAGAACACCGGCACGAAGGCGAGGCTGAGCACGGTCGCGACCAGCATCCCGCCGAACACCGTCGTGCCGATCGACTGCCGCGCGGCGGCGCCGGCGCCCGAAGCGATCATCAGGGGAATGACGCCGAGGATAAAGGCGAAGGCGGTCATGAGAATCGGCCGCAGCCGCAAGCGCGCGGCTTCCATCGCCGCCTCGACGATGCTCTTGCCTTCCTCGCGCTGGTGCTTGGCGAACTCGACGATGAGAATGGCGTTTTTGGCCGCCAGGCCGACCAGCATGACGAATCCGACCTGCGCATAGACGTCGATCTGCCGGCCGCGCAGCCATAGCGCGAGGACCGCGCCCAAGAGGGCTAGCGGGACCGCCAGGATGACCATGAACGGCATCGACCAGCTTTCGTACTGCGCGGCGAGGAATAAGAACACGAACACGATCGCGAGGCCGAAGATCAGCGCGGCCACAGAACCGGCCTTGAGTTCCTGGTAGGTGATGCCGGTCCACTCGTAGCCGAAATCGGACGGCAGCACCTTGGCGGCGGCACGCTGCATCGCCTGGATCGCCTGGCTCGAGCTGTAGCCGGACGCGGCGGTGCCGTTGATCAGCGCCGTTCCAAACATGTTGTAGTGCGGCACGGTCTCGGGCCCGACGACCGGCTTGAGTTCGCCCAGCGTGCTCAGCGGCACCATGCGGCCGACGTTGTTGCGAACGTAGAGCTGCGAGAGGTCGGCCGGATTGGCGCGCGCATCCTTGTCGGCCTGGAGCGTGACCCGGAAGGTCCGCCCGAACGCGTTGAAATCGTTGACGTAGAGCGAGCCAAGATAGATCTGCATCGTGTTGAACACGTCGGGCAGGTTTAGGCCGAGGAGCTTCGCCTTGTTGCGGTCGAGATCGTAGTTGTACTGCGGCGTGGAAGTGCTGAACGTCGTGAGCACGGTTTGCCCGTTGATCTCCGGCTGTTTCCTAGCCTCCGAGATCAGCGCCTGCGTGATTTCGTCGAGCGCCTGGCTGCCCTTGCCGGTGAGATCTTCCACCTGGAACTCGAACCCGCCGAACGTGCCGACGCCCGGTATCGACGGCGGCTCGAAGCCGAGCACGGTCGCCTCCGGGGTATCGCGCAGCTTCTGCCGCGCCGAGGCGAGGATCTTGCCCGCGGTCAAAACGCTCCCCCGCTCGTCCCACGGCTTGAGGATCGCGAAGACCGCCGCGGAACTCGGCTGATTTGCCTTCGTCACAAAGTTGAGCCCGCTGATCGTGATGACGTCGGCAACGCCTTCTTGGTCGCGTAATATCTTGCGCACGCGCTCGGCCACTGCGTCGGTGCGCTGCAGCGATGCGGCGTCGGGAAGCTGGATGACCACGAAGAAATAGCCCTGGTCCTCCACCGGCAGAAATGTGGTCGGGATGCGGGCAAAGATAACGTAGGCGAGCGCAAGGCCGCCGGCGAATAGGCCGAGGATGAGCCAGCGAGCGCCGATCGCGCGGCGCACCCCGTTGGCGTAAACATGGGCCAGCCAGCCGAAGCCTTCATTGAATTTACGGAACAGAACAAAGCGCGCGGCGCCGCGGTGCGTGAGGAACAGCGCTGACAAAGCGGGGCTCAGCGTGAGCGAGTTGATCGCCGACAACGCCATCGAGATGGCGATGGTCAGGGCGAACTGGTTATAGAGGCGGCCGGTGATGCCGGGCAGGAAGGCGACCGGCACGAATACCGCCATCAGCACGGCCGTCGTCGCGATGATCGGGCCGGTGACCTCGGCCATCGCTTTTTTGGCCGCCGCGAGCGGGGCAAGCCCGGCTTCGAGCTGCCGCTCGACGTTCTCGACCACGACGATGGCGTCGTCGACCACGAGGCCGATGGCGAGCACCATGCCGAGCATGCTGACCTGGTTGATCGAGAAACCGACCACCTTCATCACCGCGAGCGTGGCGATCAGCGAGACCGGGATGGCGATGGCGGGAATGAGCGTCGTTCGCCAGCTCTGCAGGAACACATAGACGACGACGAAGACGAGCAGCATCGCCTCGCCGAGCGTGATCATGACGTCGTGGATCGAGGCCGATACGAAGCGGGTGGTGTCGTACGCCATCGCATACTGCAGGCCGTGCGGGAAGCGTTTCGACAGCGCGTCGATCTTGGTCCTGATTTGCTCTTGCAGCGCGAGCGCGTTCGCGTCCGGCAGCTGATAGACGGCGAGCGCGACGCTCGGCTTGTCGTTGAGGTAGACGATGGAATTGTACTGAAGCGCGCCCAGCTCGACGCGCGCCACGTCGCGCAGCCGCAGCGTCGCCTCGCTGCCGGTTCCGGCGCGCAGCACGATGTCGCCGAATTGCGCCGCATCGCTCAACCGGCCCCGGGCGTTGACCTGGTAGTCGAACACGGTGCCGGGCGGGGCCGGGTCGTCGCCGAGCTTGCCGGCGGCAACCTGGACGTTCTGCTCGGCGATCGCGTTTTGCACGTCGACCGCCGTGACGCCGAGCTTGGCGAGCTTGTCCGGATCGAGCCAGACCCGCATGGAGTAGCGCCGCTCGCCCAGGATCGAAACGTCGCTCACGCCCGGCAGCCGTTTGAGCGGATCGACGATCTGCAGGTAGGCGTAGTTGCTCAGCGTCACCAGATCCATCGAGTCGTCGGACGAGAACAGGTTGACGACGACGAGGAAGTTCGGGTTCTGCTTCGAGATGGTGACGCCGCCCTGGTTGACGATCGCCGGCAACTGCCCGGCGGCCTGGGAGACGCGATTCTGAATGTCGACCGCCGCTATGTCGGCGGAGTATCCGACGTCGAAGGTGACCGTGATGGTCGAGGTGCCGTCGTTCGCGCTCACCGACGACATGTAGATCATGCCGGGGACGCCGTTGATCTGCTGTTCGAGCGGCGTCGTGACCGTGTCGGCGACCACCTGCGCTCTCGCCCCCGGATAGGTCGCTTTGACCACGATCTGCGGCGGTGTGATCTCGGGAAACTGCGAGATCGGCAGCACCCGCATGCAGATCAGGCCCGCCAGCACCATGACGATCGCCACGGTCGAGGCGAATACCGGACGTTCGATGAAGAATTTGACCATGGTCCACCTGCCGTGAAAGCAAGATTGACGCTGCGGATGAAGATAGGGAGGCCGCGACAAATGAACATAACGCTTCCTGTTGCACACTCTGTTGAGCCAATTTCAGTAATGGAGTCGTAATCATCGCCCGCGCGCGGTCGCGTGGGGTGGGCTTAGCTCACACTACGGCGGGGAGTCGGCGTTACGCCGGCGCGGCGTCCGGTACCGCTTGCGGCTCGGCGCGCTCCTCGACCGGGCCCGCGCCGCGGCTGAGACTCAGCGCGGCATTGATCAAACCGACGTGGCTGTACGCCTGGGGAAAATTGCCCAGCATGCGTCCGGTGAGCGGATCGATCTCCTCGGCCAGGAGGCCCACGTCGTTGCAGCGCGCAATCAACCGATCGAACAGCTTGCGGGCTTCCTCGCGTCGGCCCTGCAAGATGTAATTGTCGATCAGCCAGAAGCTACAGGCTAGAAACGCGCCTTCGCCCGGCGGCAGACCGTCGCTCGTCTCTTCGCTTTCGTAGCGCAAAACGAATTCGCCGCCGATCAGCAGCCGTTCCTCGATGGCGCGCAACGTCCCGCGTACGCGCGGATCCTGCGCGGGAAGAAAGCCGACGATCGGGATCAGCAGCAAACTCGCGTCGAGCTGTTTGGAGCCGTAGGCCTGGACGAAGCTGCCGAGCTCGCGGTCGAAGCCGCGCTCGCATACTTCGGCGTGGATTTCATCGGCGATCGTGCGCCACAGCGTCGCCGTTGTTTCGCCGAAGGCTTCCGCATCGTTGGCCGCGCGGTCGAAGGCGACCCACGCCATCACCTTGGAATGAACGAAGTGCTGCGGCCCGCCGCGCACTTCCCAAATGCCTTCGTCCGGCTCGCGCCACGCCTTTGCCAGATACTCGAGAACCACCGGCCGCAGCTCGAGGGCGCGCCGGGTCGGCTGCATGCCGCCCTTGAACGCCTGATACATGGCATCGGCGATCTCGCCGATGACGTCGAGCTGGAGCTGCTGGTAGGCGGCGTTGCCGATCCGCACCGGCGCGGATTTCTCATAGCCCGGCAGCCAATCGACGGTCAGTTCCGGCAGCCAGCGCTCCCCGCCGACGCCGTACATGATCTGAATCTGATCGGGGCTGCCGGCAACCGCGCGAAGGAGCCAATCGCGCCACGCGAGGGCTTCTTCGTGATATCCGAGCTGCATGAAGGCGAGCAGCGTGAAGGTCGCGTCGCGCAGCCAGCAATAGCGGTAGTCCCAGTTGCGGACGCCGCCGAGGCGCTCGGGCAATGATGTGGTGGCGGCGGCGACGATGCCGCCGGTAGGCGCGTAAGTCAGCGCCTTCAAGGTGATGAGGGAGCGCTTGACCGCCTGCGTCCAGCACCCGGCGTCGGGACAGCGGTCGCTCCATTTTCGCCAGAAATCTTCCACGCGCTCGAGCGCCGCGAAGGGATCGAGCGGCGGCGGCAGGCTTTGATACGAAGGCCCGCAGGAGAGCACGAACGGAATCGACTCGTTTGCCGCCACCGTGAACTCACCCACCGTTTTCAGATCCACGCCCTGAAGCGGAGCGGGCGTGCGCAACACCACGCGCTCCGGCCCGGCGATCGCGTCGAGCGCGCCGTCGTCGCGCCGGCTCACCCACGGCACCGTCTCGCCGTAGTTGAACCGCACCACGAACTCGGTTCGAAAGTCCACGCGGCCGGTGCGGCCGATCACGATGCGCACGACGTTGCCGCACACCTCCGGCGTCATGAAATCGATCACCGCGGCACGGCCGGTCGCGGTCTCGAACTCGGTCTCCAGCACGAGGGTGCCGGGACGGTAACGCCGCCGCACCGCGCGCGGCGCCTCGGTCGGCGCAATGAGCCAGCGGCCGTGCTCGGGCGTCCCGAGCAGGGCGGCAAAGCAGGCCGGAGAATCGAAACGCGGCCAGCACAGCCAATCGATCGAGCCGTCGCGGCCGACCAAAGCCGCCGACCTGCAGTCGCCGATCAGGGCATAGTCCTCGATGCGCAACGCCATGGATTCGCCCGCAAGTTTGAGGCACGCGCCCTTCAGTTAGTCGTCGCGGGGCGCGGTCTCAAGTTCCGGGCTTCGGCGGCGCCGAAGTCCCGGCGGCCGACTGTCTGCGGCTCGTTATAGGGGAAAATCAAGGTCGAGGTCGTTCCCGCCGATCCGGACTTTTGCTCGAAGCGTCCGCTGAGGCCCTTGGTCAGCTCCTCGACGATTCTCAGCCCGCGTCCCGGCCTGATGTGCGCGGAAGCCGATCCGTTATCGCGAACCGTGCACCTTACATTTTCGCCCGCATGCGCCACTTCCACTTTAATTGTTCCGGGTCCCCCGGCAAATGCGTGCTTTGCGGCATTCGTTACCAGCTCGTTCACGATCATTCCCAGTCGCCAGCAGCGATCCGATTCCAGCAACAAGAGAGGAGCCGCGAGCACCAGGTCGATGTTCATGTGGTCGAGCTTCGATCGGCTGATCGAGCGGCACAGGCTGCTGAGGTATCCCTCCGCGCTGACGAGGTCACCCCGATCCGGAGGCAGCAGAGCCCGATGGACTTGGGCGTAATGGTGCAGGAGCTGCGCAACTCCACGCAGGGCGCGTTTGACGTCGTCGTTGCCGGAAGCCGTCGCCGCACGCGACACGATGGCGATAAGAGAGGCGAACTCGTTGATGATCCGGTGGTTGAGCTCGTCGAGGAGCAAAGGCTCCTCAAGCGAGGGGAGGTGCGGGACAAGTTCCGGCATCATGGTCTCCTGCTCCAGCTTGGCAGTCACGTGAGAATCGCGGGCGTACGTGCGAACACGCCTGGCGCGTCGCAGGGCGACCGGTCAAGCCGGCCGCCGAGCGCGAGCACTCACCGGCATATTGACAACAGCGGTAAAAGAAAATGCACTATCTTTTGAACTCGCTATTGAGCAGAATTCACTAATGAATCGGAGCGATCTCGCAGATTTGAACGCCTTCGTCGCGGTCGCCGATCACTTGAGCTTTCGCGCGGCGTCGTCCCAGCTCGGCGTGACCGCCTCGGCGCTGAGCCATTCGATGCGCCAGCTCGAGGAGCGCCTCGGCGTGCGGCTGCTGCATCGCACGACACGCAGCGTCTCGCTTACCGACGCCGGCATCCGCCTGCTCGAAGCGCTGCGGCCGGCGATCGATCAGATTTCCGGCGCGCTGCAAACGTTGCATCAACAGCGGCAGCGCCCGTTTGGTCGCTTGCGGATTCACGCATCCCATCTTGCCGCAACCGCAGTAATCGCGCCGATGTGGGGCCGGTTCTTATCGACCTACCCTGACGTCAGTCTCGAGCTCTGGGTGGACATGAAACCAATCGACATCGTGGCGAGCAGTTTCGATGCGGGCATAGGCCCGAAATACTGGGCAGCTGCCGACATGATTGCGGTCCGATTGAGGGGACCCATGAAGATCGCCGTGGTCGGGGCTCCCAAATACTTCGAGCGACGGCGTCCGCCGCGCACGCCCGACGATCTCGCCTCCCACAGCTGCATTCAATATCGTTTCACGAACGATGGCCCCACAGTACCATGGACTTTCGAGCGCAACGGCAAGACCAAGCGGATGTCGCTGGCGGGCGGCGCGACCGTCAACGTTCCGGATCTCGCCGTTCGCGCCGCGGTCGACGGTCTCGGAATCGCGTATACCGCCGAGACCTTGGCCGCGCCGTTCCTGCGCACGGGCCAACTGGTCCGCGTTCTGGAGAGCTGCTCACCCTCTGTCGAGCCGTTCTTTCTGTTTTACCCCGGCCACCGGCAGATCCCCGCCGCGTTGCGCGCCTTCATCGACATGATCCGCGCGCCGCAATCCGGGCAGGGCCGCCGTCGGTGATCCCCGGCGATTATCGCCGGGGATCGGGGTAACAAATGCCGCCCTGGCCGCTGACCGCGGCCCGGCATTGCTGCCAGCTCGTATAACCGCAACTGACGAAGCCGCCGTCCGGGCCGGTGACCGAAGCGCACCAGCCCGCCTGCGCGCTGCTGGGTGCGGCAACGGGCGCGGCAACAACGGCGATGCCGAGCACAAACGCGACGCGCATTGCCGGCTTACGCTTCGGCATTTGATCGGGATTCATCGGTCAGTTTGGAAAAAACGGCCGCTTGTGCTCGGAAAACGGCACGGCGTGGTGGCGCCTCGACCGGCCAGTGGATGACGGCTGTATGGAAACGCTCGATGACCCCTTCGTCAGGATCCTCGGCGCGTGCGGCCGAAAGCGAAGCCAGCGTGATCGCGAGAACGATTGCAGCTTTGCGGAACATTCCTTTCTCCCGTGTTTTTGGCACGGCGACGCCGCGCTGACAGGGATAAAGGACTCCGCGGTGGGCGCCGAATTCCGCCCGCTCCGCAGCATGTGTTCGCACATGCGAGATGCTGAAGTTTACGTGAGGATTTGTTCAATCGGCTCGCGCATGCTTCCAACTACGCAACACGAAGCGCGAACGCCGTGTCCGCCGGCGGCGGAATGCTGCGGCCGTCGCGGCCGACCGAACGCACGTCGACCGTGGCAATGATCTCCTCGTCCAGCACCATGTCGAACACCCCGTTTCGCTCCGTCGGCCGAAAAGCGACATCCTTGCCGCGCAGGCGTTTCGAGACGCGCACCACGCGGCCGAGCAGGCTGACACGGCCGCCTTGCTGCACGCGCCGCACGATATCGTGCCGGGAGTTGACACCCGCCGATGGCAGGACCTCGGCCGGCGCGGGCTGCCGCTCCGTTGCCGGCACCCGTTGATGCTGATGCATCGCCGCCAGTGCCTTGTACTCCTCGGCCACCCGGCCGTACGTCTGCTCCTCGATATCGTCGAGCAGGTTATAGAGAATGCGGCATTGCTCGGGGCTGAAGGTGTGGTCGAGCATGGTCGCTAGCCCGTTAAAACGGCTCGCCGCCCGCTCGTATTTGTCGCGCAGCCGGATCAGCTTGAGCATATCCATGAGCTTGTGCTCGATGCTCGATCCGTCGACGCGCAGTTCACCGCGCCGCTTGGCTTCCCGGATGCGCAAGATGTCGAGCGAGGCCTTGATCTGCTCCAGATAGCTCGCCTTGAACACGGCGAAGTCCTCCGCCGACATGGCCTCGAACGACGGGAGCATCGTGCCCTTCATTCGTCCAACCATGATGCCGAACTGCCGCAGCGTCTCCGGGCGGGCAAGGTCCCAGCGCTCGACCGCACGCAAGTACTGGAACAGATAAAAGCACTTGCCGCAGCAATCGCGTCGTTTGAACGGGCGGCGCAGGCGCGCGCATCCGCAATTGCGGCAGCGATCCTGTTCATGCGCCATGGCCGTGTTTCTCCCGCCTTCCTGTTCGCGTGCCGGTTCCCTTTGTTTCATGACAAGGCGCCCGCAAACGCGTCGACCAGGCGGCGGCGCGCCCGCGCGAGACGCGACATCACCGTGCCGATGGGAACGGCGGTCCGCTGCGCGATCGCGCGGTAATCGAGGCCGTCGATTTCGCGCAGCACGACGGTCTCGCGAAACGGCGCCGGAATCGCTGCGATCGCTGCCTCGACGCGCGCGGCTTCGTGCTTGGCAATGAGCGCCGCCTCGGGCGTCTGGCCGCCCATGCCGGCGATCGCCGCCTGCGCACAGGTCGCAGCGTCGACGTCGTCGACCAGCACCATCGCCTGCGGGCGATTCTTGCGCATCCAGTGATAGGCGCTGTGGCGTACGATGGTGAGCAGCCAGGCGCGGGAATTGCCGTCGGCAAACCCGACGATGGCGCGCAACGCCTGCAGGCAGGCGTCCTGGACGACGTCGTCGGCGTCGGTGGCATTTCCCGTGATGTGGCGCGCGAGCGCTCGCGCGTCATCAAGATGCGGCAGCACCACGCGGTTGAAACGCGTCCGCACGGTTTCCAGCTCCGAGTAGTCGTTCGCGGCGATCGACGATTCGGCGCAGGCACCGCTCCAATCGGATTCGCGACTGGAGTCGTCGGCAAGGCTGTTCTCGAAGTCCATGAGTGATCACCCCCGGTTACGGCCGCCGCACGAGGGCGGCCGTCGGCAAGGCCGAACATCCGCTCGTCACCAGAACAATCCCCGTATGACAGACTGCAGCGGGTCGCGATTTATTCCCCGCGACGATCAACAAATAATGCGCTGCTCCTGGTCGATGCCCGAGAGGTAAGCCCGGAACCCGTCGCACGAACGCGTGATCGACGGGTTCCGGGCTCGTTGCTTCGCCCGTGATCCGGAATGACGGGCCAGCGGAAGCAGGAACAAAAAGAGGCCGGCTCGCCGCCATACGGAGAGCCGGCCTTAGTCCGACTCGCGCGCAGAGGGTAGAAGGCGCGAGCCGGGATGCAGGGAGCGATCACATGCCGGAAAGACTCACGGGCGGCGGCGCAAATTCCCGCGCGGATCATTTTAATTTGAGTCGGCTTGTACGGTGAGTAACACCCTGGGCACTTTCCCGAGGCGTGCTCACGCGTTCTTGATGACCGTGCCTGCGTGGGCACGGCGCTTCGCGCCTTAGCCCACCCTACAATTAAAAAAAATCCGCAAGCCGGGGGCAGCCGGCTTGCGGAGGAGGTCACGTGCTCTCGGGACATGAGAGCACAGGGCAAACGTAAGACGCTGTTCCTCCTTTCGGTTATGGCCAGAAGTTGCGTTGTGCGCGGAAGATCGCCGCGAGTATGCCTTGGTCCCTGACCTGGAAGTTCTGCGTCGGCTGCGCGACGGCGGCGTTGACGATCGCATTGCCGCCGAACCCGGTCTGGAGCTCGTTCCACATCACCTCGACGCCGAGATCCAGATTCTTCACCGGGTTCCAGATCGTGCGCGAACCGACCTGCCAGAATTGGAAGTTGGGCGAGCAGTTGGTGGGCGTGAAGCCCTGGAGCCTGCCGAGGTTGGCAAAGCCCGGGCCGGTGCAGATCAGTGCGGTCGCGGCCGTGTCGTAGCTGATGGCCGTGTAGCCGCCGTAGAGCGAGGTGCGCAGCGCCGGGGTCCAGTAGTGCTCGACGCCCGCGGTCGCCGCCCAGGCGGTGGTAAGTTCGAGCGCGCTGCCGTTGGCCGCGCTGGTGCCGCCGTAGACGCCGTCGACCATGAAGCCGAGCCCGATCTGGCCGCCGTTGAAGATCACAAAGCTGCCGACCGCACCGTCGTTGACGTAGCCGAGCGCGCCGACCCCGTAGGCGAGCTGGAAGCCGAACGTGTCGCCGGCGTTCCACGGCAGATTGAGGACCGAGCCGATCTGCGCCGCCCAGCCCCACTTGCCATCGGGACCGCCGTTGGTGATGAAACCGGGGTCGCCGCCGCCCGGCGCCACGTTGCCGGAGGTTCCGTAATAAAGGCCCTCGGCGTGATGGGCGGCGACCGAAGCCGACACCATGCCCCACGCTTGGTCGAGCCGCACGTTGAAAACGGGATCGGAAATCTTGTAGCCGGCCTGCGCGCTGAGCGGACCGTTGTTGAACACGCTCTGCACGTTGACGCTAAAGTAGCCGGCGCCGTTGACATTGGTGATCGGGTGCGAGCGAGAGTAGTTGTCCTCGAGCGCGACCGTTGCCGACCAACCGCCACCGAACTGATAGGTGTAGGCGATCTGCGGCGTGCCGTTGCCGGCGACGCCTTCCGACCCGATGATGCTCGACTGATAGGAGTGGATGCCGAACACGTAGGAATCGTAGAACGACACCGCTTTGCCGAAGGTGAAGCCGGCGAACTGGATGAACGCACGATCGAGATAGGCGGGCGCGTTGGTTCCCGCGCTGATCGGATCGCCGGTCGTCCACTGCACGCCGATCCGCGAATACGAGCGCAGCACGCCGTAGTCGGTCATCGTGCGGGTGTCGAAGGTGACCAACTGTCGGGTCCGCGTCACGAAGTCGTCGGACGTGCGGTCGTAACCCCAGACATGCTGGAGCGCACCGTTCCCCGGAGTCACGCCGGGCGAAAACGTGCCGCCCGCGTTGTGATCGACCTCGGCGCGCAGATAGCCGCCGAGCTTGATGCACGTGTCGGTGCCCGGGATGTAGAAGAATCCCTCGCCGTACAGGCTGCATATTTTCACGTATTCGGCCGGCTTGGCCTTGACCGGAAGGTCCGCCGCCTGCGCGCCGGATACCGCGATAATTCCCGCCGCCCCGCCGAGGAGAAGCGCCTTCATCCTGTTCATCATCGCCTCCAACTTGTGTGGAGGGGTTCCGTCCCCGGAAGTTCCCCCGTCGTCCCGGCGAGCCCCCGCTCGCCCGAAACAGGAGCACGATGCGCGCTGCTGCCAAGATTTTCCAATCACGAGGCCGCGTTTATTTGATTGTTTCGTACGCGACGTTTTGAAAGGGAATTGAAGTCGCGCCGGGAATATATTTGTTCGACCTGTGAGCCAATGGGTTGGTGGAACCCGTCGATCACGCCAAAAGAGTTTTCAGAAAAATTCCCGTCTTTTATGCAACTCAGCCATGGTCGTCATGCATGACACGGGGGCTGAAACGGTGGTTTTCACGGTCGTTTTGCAGGTCGGAACGAATTATTCAATAAATAAACACGGGAACGGGAATAAAACAACCGCAATTTCACTCATAACCCTTTCCGACCTATCCGCACTGGGCGAAAAAGTGGGGTCATTTCAGTGGCATTTATGCAACAACCGGGATTTGTTGGCGGCACCCTCGGGGGTCGCGGGAATAAACGAAGCTTGATCGGACTCTTTATGCTTCTGTCGATAATCCGAAGGCGGCCGAAGGGGGACATGATGGGTGACGACAATGTTCTGCTCGATCATGCGCGTCGCTATTTCACGCAGGCGGGGCAGAGCCGGGACATCAAAAAAATGAGAATGCTGGCCGAGTTAGGGTTCGAGTACCTTAGGCTGGTACAGAACGGTGGGCGGGCGCGTACGCGCGCAGGCGGGTCGATCGAACCGCCAGCCACACCGACGCCGACGCCGGATAAAGGCGGAACGGACCAGACCGACAACTAAATCACGCAAGATTTTCGGACGTCCAGGAGCGCGATGACCTGACTTTTTTCTTGAAGACCGGTTCCCACACCGCATCAAGTGCAGGGCACGCTTTTTGAAACCATGCTCGAGCGGAGCATTCGCGCCGGCGTGATGGGCGCGCATGCGCGGTCGCGACTCTGTGAAGAAATAAGCCGCGCGTTCACCAGTCTGCTCTCATGACGGCTCCGTGATCGGGGGACACGGCTTCTAAGGCTGTCGGGGGGGAAGCGTGCCATGGCGGGCGAGGAACGGCCGGTCTTCGGGCCGGCCGTTCCCGCACCCCGAGACAAACAAAGGGAGATCAACATGCTCGCGAAGATCACACTCATCGCCGCACTGGCTGCCCTTGTTTGCGCTGGATCGGCACGAGCCGACAGCGTCGACGGCAAGCCGACGCATCCGCACGATCGGCACGTCCCGGCAAGCGTGCGCGGGTCCCCGTCAATCATCTTCGAGGAGGTCGGCGCGCTGGGACCGGTCGACTCCTGCGCGAGCGGCGGCGGCTACGGGCTCGCGGACTCGTGCAGGACTCAGGGCAGGTTCTAAGACGAGACCGCCGTCGCTACCGGCTGCTCGAAGCACACGCCGATTCCCTGGAACTCACCTTCACTTAGAATTGCGGCCGGCCCCCCGGAGGGAGCCGGCCGCGTGCGCGCCCGGATGCAAGGAGACCAACAACGGGCGCGGAACCTTCAAGACGCTTCTACTGCCTGGCCGGCGAAGCTCGTCATTAAGACCGGCGCCGTCGCCTAACTATTCCACCGCTGGCCGCGCGACAGTGCCGCACGCTCATTTCGATTCGTGCAAATCGGCCTTCATGGCGTGCACCTGATAACGCGCTGCTCGCGCGTTCGCGAGCAAGCATCCCAGCGCGCCACACCATCGTGATCGCTACCGCAGCCCCGCCTCGGAATAGCGGCGAGCTTTCCCGGGTCTCCTCGGCATCGCAACCCTGCCGGCCGCTGTTGTCGGGGCCCGCTCGAACAAGGACCACAACAATGAACAAAACAATCGCCGCGATGTGCGTCGGGCTCTTGCTCGCCGCCGCAGCCGGTCCGGCGTCGGCGAGGACGAAACATCAGCGGCACGCCGATCCGGCCGCCACACCCCAGAGCCACATCAATTCCGGCTGGGGGCCGCCCCGCACTTGGGACGAGATCGAGATCAGCCATCCCGAAGGCGGCGGCTGAGCGCACCGCCCTCACGACCGAACAAATTGAAGGAGTCTTTCGATGAGTACAAAGCACCTATCGGCGGCACTTCTGACGCTGCTGTTCGCAGCGACGGTAACGGCAAGCGGCGCCCAAGCCGGTTCGCACCGGCGGCACGACCCCGCGTGGTCGGCGGGCACCAGTCACCCGGCCGATGATCCGCCGTGGACTTTCGCCTGCATCAAGGATCACGGGACCAGCCGCTGCAATGACCTGAATTGACGGGCCGAATATCGTGCGCCCAATGCGATTTTCCGGAAATTGAGGAGCGCCCACGATGATCATTTGTCGGCAGCGAACAAATGGTCGAGGCGAAAAGAGTAGCCCACGCCCACGATCCAGCTCGGAGCGCTGGGATCCAAGCCGAAAGCAACGTGGAAGTCGACCTGCTGCGTCGGCGTTATGCGGTACGCCAGCCCTGAGTTGATCAATTGGCTGGTTGGTCCGCCCGACCTGACATAAGCGACATATTCGGCAAACAGATCGGTCTGGCGTCCGAGCTTTCGCTCAAGCACAAGCGTGTACTGCGAGGCGAACCTGCTCGCAGGGTCTGACGGTCTGAAGAACTCCGTCACCATCCCGTTTACGGCCCAATCCTCGGACAATTCGAGCGACCAGGGAAACTGGAGATAGGGTTGTGCGCCGGGACCGCTGATGCGGCTCGCACCGGTCGGCAGCCCGACGCCAGTGGTCACCGAGAGGTCGAACTTGCCGGGCAGCGGACTTATCTGCCACTTGAGGGCGGGGCTGAGGTTGGAGAACCCCCAATCCGCAGGGCCTTGAACGCCGGCGGAATAGCTCGGCAAGTCGACGAGCAACTCGAAACACGGAGCGACGCCCGCGCGCAGCCTGGTGTTGGTTCCATTCAGCACCCGTGTCCCGCTGCCCGAGGTGAGGTCGACCCCATTCTCGCTCTGCAAGCTTCCGACCGGGACCACAAGGCTCGAGTTCGTAACGTCGGGCCGATCGGTGGCAATTTCCGATGAGTCGCCGGGGCAACCGTCGGCCGCCATCGCCCGCGTAAGGAGAAAAAACGGCGTCACAAACGTGAGAAGCGCCCGCCAAACGCGAGTGCGCGCCAGGGTCGGCGGAATAGATCGCCCGTTCCCGTGTAAACAACATGGCCGCACGGCTGGAGAACTCCCATCCGAAGCCGAGATCGCTAGCGGGACCTCGGGCCATAGAAGGCGAGCCGGATGCGGCGCTGCTGCGCCGCGTCGATATTGTACGCCTTGACGTAATAGGCCTGCTGCGCGCGGCTTAGCGCGCGCACGTCGGCACATGTGAAAGCGTGCGCCGACCCGGTACTGCCAACGGCACTCGATCCGACGAGGATCGCCAAAAGAACTGCCGCCTTTGCTCTGCTGTACATGGTCGTCCCTCGGGCATGGGGATGGGTGCGAGCAGAAAAACCCAAATCTTCCGATTTCTATTCCCGTCGATTGCAGAGCGGTCGGTTGCCTTGCGCCTAGTGCCGCGAACCCGAAGTTCGCTTCGGCGCCGCGGCAAACTCAGGCGAACTTCGGAATCGGGACACTGGGCTGCGCACTCGCGCGTAGCGGGGGAATAAGGCGCATTTCGGCTATGGGGGAAGATCTATTGGTTCTCGCTTATTTCTCATCCGCTCGCTCAATCCGTCACGTGAACTTTACTGCCCGCGCGGCCCGGACACGAACGCGGAGGCGGGGGAAGGTGTCGCCGATCGCCGAGTTCTTTACCCTTGTCAGCGCGGCGTCGCCGCGCCAAAAACACGGGAGACAGGAATGTTCCGCAAAGCTGCGATTGTTCTCGCGATCACGTTCGTCGTCGGCTCGCTCTCGGCTGCGTCTGCCGAAGATCCGGACCAGGACTTCGTCCAGCATTGGACTACGGCCGGCCATCACTGGGAGACCGGGACGCGCCATCATGGCGTGCCGTTTTCCGAGGCGCAGCGGCCGAATTACGCGAATTGACGCATGAAAATTCACCCGATGCCAAATGACAAACCGGGACGGCGCGCCGGGCTCGTACTCGGCGTTGCCGTCGCCGCTGCGCTCGCGGGCGCGCCGGCGCACGGTCAGGCGCGGTGGTGCGCGTCGGTCGAGGGCGGGAACGGCGCGTTCGTCAGTTGCGGCTTTGCGACGTGGCAGCAATGCCAGGCCGCCCTGAGCGGCCAAGGCGGCATTTGTCATCCTGATCCCGGGGCCGGCGCCAATGCACCTTCGATTGCGAGGCCGCCAAGCCGCCGCGCGCGGGCAAACTGAAGATCGCCGGCGTCACCCCTTGGTTCGTCAGAGGCTAGTGCCGCTTTGAACCCGAAGTTCGCAACCGGACTCGCAGCACTAAATTAGTGCAGGCCTTCGCTGCTTCCGACGGTTTGCATCAGCCGCCGGCGCGCCCGTGCAATCCGCGACATCACCGTACCGACCGGCACCTGCGTCACGGCGGCGATCTCGCGGTAGGCAAGATCCTGGAGATCACGCAGCACCAGGACCTCCCGGAACGGCGCCGGCAGCGCCGCAATGGCCGCCTCCAGCTGTTGCGTCGTTGCCTTGGCGATGAGTGCCGATTCCGGCGTGTCGGCGTCAAGCGGGGCGAAATCCGCTTGTTGATGCTCGACGAACTCGAGATCCTCGACCAAAACAATTGAGGCCGGGCGGTTCTTGCGCAGCCACTGGTAAGCCGCGTGGCGCACGATGGTCAGCACCCAGGCACGCGCGTTACCTTCCGCGAAGCCGCCGATGGCGCGGAACGCGCGTAGGCAACTCTCCTGCACCACGTCGTCGGCGTCGGCGCGATTGCCGGTGATCCACCGCGCCAGCGCATAGGCGTCGTCAAGATGCGGAAGGACGATACGCGCAAACCGCGCGTTGGCCTCGCGCGCATGTATCTCGGGGCTTTGATTGGGCGGCGGTGGGTGCCAGCGCCCGGCGTGAATGTTCATTTCCAGCTCCCGCATGCCATTCCCGTGGCGCGCAGGTGCCGTTAGGGCAGCCGATACTTCAATGGATCGGCGATGCTTTATTGCTGGAAAAAATATCCCCGCAAAAATCCAAGGAAATCAAAGACTTTTTCGGAATCATCCTCTTGCGCGGTGTTCCTTACGCGCGCAATAATACCGTGTTTGCGGCGTGCAATCATGAGTCTGCCATGCAGGCCAGTGCCCCGCCCACGAGGCTGCGCTTTGGGGTTTTTGAGATCGACCTTCGGGTCGGCAAACTGACCAAGCGCGGCGCGCGGGTCAGGTTGCAGGACCAGCCATTTCAAGTCCTCGCTGCGCTGATCGAGAAACCCGGCGAACTCGTCACCCGGGAGGAATTGCGCGCCAGAATTTGGCCGCGCACGACCGTAGATTTCGATCACGGGCTCAACAAGGCAATCAGCAAAATTCGCGACGCGTTGGGCGATTCCGGCGACAGCCCGCGCTTCGTCGAGACGGTGCCGCGGCGCGGCTACCGCTTCCTCGCCGAGGTCGCGCCGATCGAAGGTCCAGGCGCGCAATCCACGGCCGCGTCGGAGGGAGCCGCATCCGTCGACCCGCCCGCCGTCGCCCGGTCGACCGGCTTATCCCGTCTTCGCCGCGCCGGGACGCTGGCCGCAGTCGCAACGGCGGTAGTGCTCGCAGCCGCGATGACATGGGTCGTTCACTCACGAACCGACGCGAACACGCAGATCCGTTCCTTGGCGGTGCTGCCGTTGGAAAATCTCTCCGGCGACGCCGGGCAGGAGTATTTCGTCGACGGGATGACCGACGAGCTCATCACCCGGCTGGGGCAGATCAGCCGGCTGCGCGTGATCTCACGTACGTCGGCGATGATGTACAAGGGCACGCACAAGCCGATGCCGCAGATCGCGAACGAACTCAACGTGGACGCCGTGGTGGAAGGAAGCGTCCTGCGTTCCGGCGAACGGGTGCGGATCACCGCCCAGCTCATCCGACTGCCGGACGACAAGCACATTTGGTCGGAAAGCTACGAGGGCGACATCGGCGATGCCCTGGCGCTGCAAAACCGGGTCGCTCGCACTATCGCCGAGCAGGTGCGGGCCACCTTGAACCGCCAGGAGCAGGCGGCGCTGCAGACCTCCAAAACGGTGCGGCCGGAGGCGTATGACGCCTATTTCAGGGGGCGTTATTTTTGGAACAAGCGAACCGGAGACGGCCTGCGCAAGGCGATCGAATATTTCACTCTGGCGATCGAAAAGGACCCGAATTTTGCCGCCGCCTACAGCGGCCTTGCCGACGCCTATGCGCTGTCGGGAGATTGGGAATACGGAATTCTGTCGCCGCAGGAGGCATTCGCGCGGTCCAGCGCGGCCGCGGCGAAGGCACTGGCGCTCGACGAGCAGCTTGCGGAGGCCCACACGTCGCGGGCATTTGCGCTCGATCTTTATGCCTGGGAGTGGGAGGCCGCCGAGAGTGAGTACCGGCGCGCCCTCGCGCTCAATCCCGGCTATGCGACGGCGCACCAATGGTACGCTTGGCATTTGATGGTGATGGGGCGCACGGCGGAGGGGATTGCTGAGCTGAGGACGGCGGAAAGCCTGGATCCGCTCTCGCCAATTCTCACCGCCGACTTGGCCGATGCGCTGTGCATTGCACATCTGTATGACGATTCCCTGCGGCAAAGCCGGACGGCGCTCGAACTACATCCCAATTTCGCCGTCGCCCACTATCAATTGGGCCAGACCTTGGTGCAGATGCGCAAGTACGACGAAGCAATCGCAGAATTTCGCAAGGCGATCGCGCTCGCCGGCGACAATACGACGTTCGATTCCAACCTTGCGCACGCTTATGCGATTTCCGGACGCACCGACGATGCGATGAACATTCTCAGGGACCTGGAAGGACGCCAGACCGGAGAATCGCCGACCGACGCCAGCGTCGCCTTGGTCTATGTCGGGCTTGGCAATAAAGATCAGGCGATGGCGTGGCTCGAAAAGGCCTATCAGGCGCGCTTCAATCCGTCGATTCTGCTGCGGCCGGCGTTTGATCCGATCCGCGCCGATCCCCGCTTCCGGGATTTGCGAGCCCGAATTGGTCTGCCTGCGAATTGACATCGCATTGGCAGGGCGTCACCCGTCATTCAGCGCCCTCCGCGCCAAGTCGACGGTCCGCCTTTCGCTGCAGCATCGGCGATGTGCGCGTCTCGGAAGGTGCTCCGATTTATTCCCCACGCTCTGTCGATTGTTCACTCAACAAGTGGTCAAACCGAACCCGCCGCAAGCAACACGTTGTGATTCGCAATTCCCGGATGCGGCGGCTACACGGGTTGTCGCTTAGGTCGAGAAGACGCCGGTAATCATATCGAACGAATACCGAAGAACCAAAAAAGTCGCGAAGGGAGAATGCGGCTCAAGACGCGAATCGGACCCGCATGGGCGGCAGGTCCCGACACCCGACCGACTGCCGCCCCGTACGGAGATCCAAGCCATGGACGACACCAACCGATCCGCCAAGGTGAAACCCGCCGCCTGGCCGGCGTTCATTTCGCCGTTCGAGTTGCCGAAGGTGCAAGTACCGCCGGCGCTCCGCGAGATCGCCGAGAAGAGCGCGGCCCACGCGAAGGACGCCTGCGACAAAGCGAGGGCCGCGGGCGAGAGCGCGGCCGATTTGATCGAGCAAACCTACACAATCGCCATGAAAGGCACCGTCGACTACAATCTCAAACTCTTCGCCGCGGTCCGCGCCAACGTCGATGCGGCGTTCGATTTCACGAGCGAACTCGCGCGCGTCACGTCTCTTTCCGAAGCGGTCGAGATCAGCACCGCTCATGCTCGCACGCGGCTCGAGGCGCTGACCGAGCAGACTCGGGAGCTCGCGGGCGCGGCCCAGAAGCTTGGCGCCGATACCGTCCAGCCGATCAATACCGGTATCGCCAAGATGTTGAACAAGGCGGCTTGAGCCCGGTAACGGCCGCGGTATCGGTAATCAGCACGTGGGTGATCACAATCAGTAAGATTGCGATCTTTCCGATCACCGATATCTGATAAGCGTGCTTGTCTCCGGAATAGAAAAAATAAAACGGCGCGTAGAGTGGCTTCCGGCCGCATGGGCCTGCCGCAATGAGCTGACGACATTGCGGCCTTGCACCGGGCACATCGATATCGATAACGGCTGCCTGCTCGCCGCGATGACGGTGATGTGTTTGTACACGTCTCAAGTCCCGCGTTTGTCATTTCGCGTGCACGATTTGCTTTTCGGATGACGCGGGCGCGCCGACCCGGGAAATAAACCAGGCGTAGCACGGTCTCCTCGGCACGAGTTCACGAGCCGTGGAGAGCCACAATGCGCCTGACCATCTTCCTTGCCTGCCTCGCCGCCTCGATCGCGGCTGCAAGTCATGTCGACGCGAAGGAAGGTCCATGGCCGCTCGGCAGCGCGTGGCCGGCGCCGGTCGGCCACTTTCAGCCGCGCGCCCGCGATATCTCGCTTGGCCCCTCCGCCTTTCCGTCACAAACGGAAGCTCTCGACCCTGCGTTCGACGAAAAACTGAAAATATGCCGCGGTTGTTAAGCGGCGGCCTCGCTCCTCGCGATTTCGTCAAGAAATAAAAGCGCGCCGTCGTCCGTTTCATCGGTCGGCTGCGGGGTTTCGGAGGAACGAAAATGAAACGCTGCGAAGCGAACCGGCGCGATGAACTCACCTTCCGCCACGCAAGCCTTTGGGACGGAGGTGCGAACGAGAATAATGAGACGAGACAGTTACTGGTGCTCTGCATCGGCACGACGGGCCTGATCGTGGCCGACGCGCTGGTCTGGATGTACTTCTGGATGATCTGATCGGCAAAACCAACCGGCAACCGGTTCCAATGCAACAAATGAAAGCAAGTAGAGCCGTGACCAACGCAGTGGAGCGGTGGAAGCCGCAAGTGCATGACTTCGCGGCGGGCGGCGGTTCGCAGTACGGAGAGCGCACGCCGCGCATCGTCATCGTCGGCGCGGGATTTGCCGGCCTGTCGGCCGCCAAGGCGCTGGCGCACACGCCGACCCAGATTATCGTTATCGACGAGCGGAACTATCATCTGTTCCAGCCGCTGCTCTATCAAGTGGCAACCGCGGGCCTCTCGCCCGCCGACATCGCCGCCCCGATCCGCGGCATCCTGCGCCGGCAGAAACATGCGCACGTGATGCTTGGCAGCGTAACCGGAATCGACCTGCGCAAACGGGAAGTGATATTGCGCGACCGCAGGGTACCCTACGATTACCTGATCGTCGCGACCGGCGCTCGCCACGCCTATTTCGGGCACGACGAGTGGGCGGCGGTCGCGCCCGGCCTCAAGAAGATCGACGACGCCACCCGCGTGCGCCGAAAGATCCTGATTGCGCTCGAGCGCGCGGAAGCCGAGACCAACGCGAAGGAGCGGCGCCGGCTGATGACGTTTGTGGTCGTCGGCGGCGGGCCGACCGGAGTCGAGATGGCCGGCGCGATCGCCGAACTGGCAAGGGTCGCGCTTGCCATGGATTTTCGCGCGATCGACCCCGCCATGTCGCGCATCGTCCTGATCGAGGCAGGCCCGCGCGTGCTGGCGTCCTTTCCCGAGCAGCTGTCCGCAGTGGCCAAGCGCTCGCTCGAACGTCTCGGGGTTGAAGTGCGGCTTGGCGCGCGGGTCACTCACTGCGACGGCGGCGGCGTGAAAGTCGGCGACGAGCGGATCGACAGCCGGACCATCGTGTGGGCGGCCGGGGTCGCGGCTTCTCCGGCCGCGGAATGGCTCGCTGCCAAGCGCGATCGATTGGGGCGGGTCATGGTGGCGCGCGACCTCAGCCTCCCAGGGCATAGCGACGTGTTCGTCATCGGCGACACGGCGCACGTAGAAGACCCGTTCGGCAAGCCGCTGCCCGGCATCGCCCCGGTGGCGAAGCAGCAGGGAAAATACGTCGCCAAGGTGCTGCGCGCGCGCGTCGCCGGACGGCCCGCGCCGGCCGCGTTCCGCTATCGACACGCGGGCAATCTTGCCACCATTGGCCGTACCGCGGCGGTCGTCGACTTCGGCTTCCTACGCTTGACCGGGCTGATCGCGTGGCTGGTGTGGGGGGTCGTGCACATTTCGTTTCTCGTCGGGTTTCGCAACCGTCTCGCGGTCGGGTTCGACTGGCTCTGGGCCTATGTAACCTTCCAGAGCGGTGCACGGCTCATCACCGAGGTGGAGGTGGACGATGCCGAGCCCGAAGACAAACGCGCCCAGATACCGCACGCAAGCTGAGCAGGTCGAACATGCGATAGGGAAAGACTCGCCGTTTGCGCGGAATAAACCGGCTCCGCGGTCGATCTTCCTTCCGACGCCTCGACCTGCCGATCCGGACGGAACGGCAGGATCGCCGCGCAACAAGTTTTCCTCCCGAGCAGCGTCTCATGGCGGAACCCGCTCCCCCGGCACGCCCGGCGTCCTACGACAAGAAGGTCGCGCTGGTGCTGCAAGGTGGCGGAGCGCTCGGCAGCTACCAGGCCGGGGTTTACGAGGCGCTCGCGACGTCGGAATACGTGCCCGATTGGTTGGCGGGCATTTCCATCGGCGCGATCAACGCCGCGATCATCGCCGGCAACGCGCCGGAGACGCGCGTCGAGCGCCTGCGCGCCTTCTGGGAGGGGATCACCACCTCTTGGCCATGGCCCATCGGGTCCGACGCCGCCTTCGACGTGCATCGGCGCGCCAGCTGCCTCAATGCGCTCGTGTTCGGGCAGCCGGGCTTCTTCGCACCGCGCCTGCCGACGCTCGGCACTATGCCTCAGAGCTATTACGACACGCGGCCGTTGAAACAAACGCTCGAGCGGCTAGTCGATTTCGACCGCATCAACGGCGGTGAAATTCGCTTCAGCGTCGGCGCCGTCAACGTGCGCACCGGCGATTTCGCCTATTTCGACAACGCGCGCACCACCATTCGCGCCGAGCATGTGATGGCGAGCGCCGCGCTGCCGCCCGGGTTCCCGCCGGTCGAGATCGACGGCGAATGCTATTGGGACGGCGGCCTCGTTTCCAACACGCCGCTGCAATACGTGTTGGAATACATCCCGCGGCGCAGCCGCCTGACATTCCAGGTCGACTTGTTCGACGGCTGCGGCAGCCGACCGACCAATCTCGATGAAGTCGGCGAGCGCGAGAAGGACATCCGCTATGCCAGCAAGACCCGCGCCATCACCGACTTGTTCCGAATGATCCACGACGTGCGTCACAACTACAACAATCTGTGGGATCGGCTGCCCGAGGAGCTGCGCAACACGCCGGAGGCAAAGTTCCTTTATGAATTCGGCTGCGTGACGACCATGGACATCGTCGAGCTGATTTACCGGCCGGGAGATCCGCAGGGCGTCGCGAAAGACTATGAATTCAGCCGAAGCACGATGCGGACGCGCTGGAGGGAGGGATTGTGCGACGCCCGCACGATGTTGCTCGCCTCGCCATGGCTCGCGCCGATGCCGCCCGAGGTCGGTGCCCGAACCTTTGACGTGATGGGCTGCTCTTTCCAGAGCGGGCGCTAGCCGGTTTTCGGCAAACATCATGCTCCGGCAATGAACCAAAGCGGGATGGCGATAAGAACAAAAGCCATCACGCTTTAGTGATAAACATGCGGTTGTCGGGCACGTGATGCCTGGCGCACACGCGCGGCGGAGGAATAAAGCGCGCGTGTATCCGGTTTTTCTGAAGGGTCGCGGGACAACATTCCCGACCCGGAAGAGGCGGCCATCGCCGTCCTCGACGCACAGGGAGTCAAACATGTTGCGCAAAACGATCGTCGCGCTCGCCGCAGCCCTCGTGGCGACCGCGATCATGGCGGCGGACGCGTCCGCCCGCGGCGGGGGCGGTGGCGGTGGCGGTCATGGCG
>Ga0210408_10000942_pt1 | contig 32182 bp, 30 predicted proteins | sample IncBWH4MmetaG_FD_155471 | JGI IMG/M metagenome (GOLD analysis project Ga0210408, IMG submission 155471) | Forest soil microbial communities from Barre Woods Harvard Forest LTER site, Petersham, Massachusetts, United States - Inc-BW-H-4-M | ecosystem: Environmental > Terrestrial > Soil >... | reverse complement strand
GTGCGCTGCGATCACCGCGTTCGAGATTAACTGGAATCACGTTCAGCCTTGGCAAAAGCCAGCCGAGGATCGGCACATCCATCAACGATTTTTTGGCGAGAAAGTAAATCGCGCGATCGGCGGCGTTGCCGGCGAGCGGCGGATCAAAGAAGCTTTGATGATTCGTGGCCAGGATAACCGGGCCAGTTTGGATCACGCGCTCGCGATGGATGATTCGAAAGCCGAAAAACACCTTCGCGAGCAAACGGCTGAGATGATAACCGAGCCAGTAATAGAAATTCATTCAGCGACTAAAATTGCCTAGCGCGCAGCCGCTTCACAATTTCGTGAACGACTGCCTCGACGGTCATATGCGACGTGTCGATCACTTCGGCATCCTTCGCGACAATCAGCGGCGAAGCCGCGCGGGAAGAATCGGCCTGATCCCGCCGGGCGATTTCGTCCCGGTGCCCCTGAGCCGCGCGCCGTTGAGCGCGGACTCCTGGTGAAGCGTCGATGTAGAACTTGAAAGGCGTGTCCGGGAAAACGACGGAGCCAATATCGCGTCCTTCGACCACTGCATCATGTTTCATCGCGCAGTCGCGCACCGCTTGCACGACAACTTTGCGAACCTCTGGCACGGTGCTCACTCGTGAAACTTCCGCGTTCACGCGGTCCTCATGGAGATATTTGGTTAGATCGACCTCGTCGACCAAAAGATGAAACTCGGAATCCGCCAGCGTTCGGCCGAACGATAGTTTTCTAATCAGCTCCACGATCCGATTCTTGTCCGCCGGATCGATGCCCGCGTTTAGAACCGACCAAGTAATAGCGCGATACATTGCGCCCGAGTTGACGTAGACAAAGCTGAGCCGTCGCGCCAATTCCCGCGCCACACTGCTCTTTCCGGACGCGGCTGGCCCGTCGATGGCAATTACGCGATGTCGATCTTGTGCTTGCATCTCTAATTTCCGCTGCGAGCGCAGCTTTTCGCGAGACGCGCGGGGAAGCAAGCGTTCGATTACTCTTCTACCGGCGCCGCCGGAACAAGCGTGCCGATGACCGGTGTGCTGCTGCGCACCCGTCTCGGACTCATGAACTCGTCCAAATCTCTTTCAAAGCCGGGATACGATTCACGGATGCACTCGGAGTCCTGAATAATCGTTTCGCCGTCGGCAAAAAGTCCGGCGACCGCGAAAGCCATGGCGATTCGATGGTCTCCGAAACAAGCGAGCTTTGCGCCGCGCAATGGCGCCGGACCGTGAATTTCGAGCCCGTCGTTGAGCTCGATCACCTGCACGCCCATTCCGCGCAAATTGTGTGCGATCGCTGCAATACGATCCGTTTCCTTCACCCGCAGCTCCTGAGCGTGACGAATAATGGTAGTTCCGCTAGCCAGTGCACCCGCGACGGCGAGAACGGGAAGCTCGTCGATCAACTGCGGAATTTCCTTTCCATGAATCACCGTTCCCTTGAGCGGAACGCCGGTCACTTCAACCACGCCCCGTGGCTCTTGTTGGTCGGCATTCTCGACCGCTTCGCGCACTTGTGCGCCCATTCGGACAAGAACGCCGAGCAGCGCCGTTCGGGTGTCGTTCAATCCAATGTTGCGGACCAGCAGATGACCGCCTGGTTGCGCGGCCGCTGCCACTAACCAGAACGCTGCCGATGAAATGTCGCCCGGAATAGCGAAGTCGCGGGACTCGGGCACTTGATCGCCAAAAACGCTGACGGTGTCGTCTTCACCTTTGGCGGTGCGAATCAGGAAATAATTGAACATCAGCTCGGTGTGATTGCGGCTGGCCAACGGTTCGTCGACCGTGGTCTTGCCTTTGGCAAAAAGTCCGGCCAGAAGAATCGCGCTCTTCACCTGAGCGCTGGCAATAGGCGACTGATACTTAATTCCACGCAACGCCCCGCCTCGAATCCGAAGAGGCGGCGTCTGTTCGGGGCCTTCGGCGACAATGTCCGCGCCCATTTTGCGCAAAGGCTCAATCACGCGGTCCATCGGCCGCTGGGTCAGCGAAGGATTGCCGACCAATCGCGTTTCAAAGGTTTGACCTGCGAGCAATCCAGCAAGGAGACGCATGGTAGTGGCGGAACCGCCGCAATCGATCTCTTGAGCCGGGGGCGTTAGAACGCGTTTTTTTCCGTGAACGACCAGCACGTCAGGCTCCGGTTGGTCGATCTGAATCCCAAGAGCGCGCAAAGCGTTGACCGTCCGCATGCAATCGTCGCTCGGTAGAAAACCGCGCAACGTGCAGACTCCGTTGGAAAGCGCAGCAATGATGGCGGCCCGATGCGAAATGCTTTTATCGCCCGGAACCGTGATCTCGGCCTCTATTCGAGGCGCTCGTTTGACGCGTAGCTCCATATCACCCGCAAGTCGCGTTACGGAACGAGAAAGATTTTGTTAGTAAACGGATCCTTGACTTCGGTTCCGGGCGGGAAACCTCGCACATCGACCAGACCCTGGTCCGCTGCATAAGGGCTTTTGACAAAGCCGGGTTTGCCCGGAACGGGCGTGCCGTAGGGGTAATCGCCTTTGGCTGGTTTATTGGTGGCGACCGTTGGAGCCGGTGCCGGAGCCGAGGTGGAAGCCTGCCCACTTGCATCCGCGCTTTCTGGCGGCGGGCCGTTTGGATTGAAGGGTTGCTGAGTGGACGGCTGATTTTCCGCCCCGGGCTCGGGATATCTCGCGGCCTGTCGCACGCCGGCGGGCGGCGGCTGCTCTTCCTTGCAAGCCGAAACAAAGAACGCGAAGAGCAGGGCGAGTGACAGCCACAATTTCATAATTTTCTTGGACGCAGTCTACACTGCTTCTATTTCAATGCCAGTGTCCTCCGAATCGCAACTCATTTTGCAAAAGCCAATTCCGGGCCGAATTCCGAACTTGTTGCAGCAATGGAGCCTACGAGAGAAATCCTGATCGTCGACGACGACGCAAACAGCCGAGCACTGTTGGCCCGAATGCTCTCGGCAGCCGGTTATAGTTGTCGGGAAACCGACAATGCCCGCGATGCGCTGAAGCTGATTCATGAAGAGCAACCGTCCGTTTTGCTGCTCGATTTCAAAATGCCGGGCATGGATGGAGCTGAGGCGCTAAAATTATTGCGGGCCGATAACGATCCGGCCATTGCGCAGATTCCGGTGATTATGTTGACCGGACATGGCGAAAGTGAGGTCACATGCCTGGAGGCAGGCGCTGATGATTTCGTGATCAAGCCGATCAAGATCGAAGTGCTGCGCGCGCGAATCGAAGCGCAGTTGCGACTCCACTCGCTACGCGTCCAACTATTGCAACAGAATAAAGCCTTGGAGGAGTGGCGCCGAGCTCACGAACGCGACCTGGCTGCGGCCCGCGCGACACAGCAAGCGCTCATTCCGCAAAAGCCGCCCGAGCTTCCCGGGTGGGAAATTGCCACCTGTTACCGTCCGGTGATTGAGGTCGGAGGCGATATTTACGGTTGGTTGCCTATCAAAAACGGCCGCTGGTTATTTTGGATCGCCGATGCCACTGGCCATGGCGCGTCGGCCGCATTATTAACGACATTGGCCAAACTTTTGTTTCATCATGGACAGGAACAAAACGACGGGGCTGGCCCGATCATGCAAGCGGTGAACAACGCTCTGCGAGCCACTTTCGGCGGACATTCTTTCATGAGTGCGATGTGCGTTGCGCTCGATCCAGAAAGCGGGCGGGCCAGTGTCGCCGGTGCGGGCCATCCTCCGCTCCTGATTACTCGATTCGGACGAGGAACTGAGGCTATTGCGTCGTCGGCGCCGCCGCTCGGCCTGATCGATGAGTCGGAATTCGTGGAAACAGCTCTCGAACTAAATCCGGGCGACGCCTTCACCCTTTACACCGACGGACTGTTTGGCGCGGGAACAAATGGCCGAACCCAAAGAAGGCCGACACAACTTGCCGGAATGATCAATCCATTTGCCGGCAGCGCGAGCGCGTTATTGGAAATATTGTTGAGAGCCTCGACCCCCGATTCCACGGACTCATCACCGGACGACGTCGCGGCGGTGGTCGTTCGGCGGTCAAATTAGCCAGTGGAAAAAAAATGTTACAGCAAAATTCTTATTGCCCTGCCGCGGATGAAGCATTAATCAGCCTGTATGCCGAAAACCAAGACACCTTCAAAACGCAAGCCCAATCCCGCCTTCATGAGACCGGTCCAGCCAGATGACAAGCTCGCCGCTGTCGTTGGCTCGGCACCGCTACCCCGTTCCGAACTGACCAAGAAGCTTTGGAACTACATCAAGAAGAACGGCCTTCAGGACAAAACCAAGAGGACTCAAATCAACGCCGACGACACGCTCCGAGCGGTGTTCAACGGCAAGAGCCAGGTGAGCATGTTCGAGATGACTAAGCTCGTCTCGGGCCATATTCGTTAGGCTGCGATTTGCGGTCTTGATCTGGTCTTAGCGCCAGAACGCGAAATACGGGCTCCGATTTTTGGAGCTGCGTCCGACCCTCGCCGCGCGCACTTGCGCGGCGGCGATGCGTGATGGACACTTTAGGTGTGAAAAATCTGGCAACTGCGGTTCTAATCGCGCTCGGATTGATTTGCGCGGCATCTGCTCGTGCCGAATTGGCTTGGATTACCGATTACAAGAGAGCTCAGGACGAAGCCAAAGCGAGCCACAAACTTGTGCTGCTCGAATTTACCGGCTCCGACTGGTGCGGGTATTGTTTTCAGCTCGACCGGGTGATCTTTTCTCAGCCGGAATTCAAAGATTACGCCAATAAGAACCTAGTTTTGGTAGAGATCGATTTCCCTCGCCGCAAAGCGCAAAGCGCTGAGACAAAGAAACAAAATGCCGAATTGGCGGAGCGATACCAGATAGATGGTTTCCCAACCTTGGTTGTCCTCAACGGCGAGGGCAAAGCGGTTTGGCGTTACGATGGGTTGTACACCAACGGACTCGCCGCGTTCCTTGCCGAATTAGACAAGGTTCGCAAAGGCTGATTGTCGATCTACGCTTCCTCTCTTCTCGAGCGCGCGCTGCAGGATATCGGCCAGCTCATCGAGAGTGAATGGTTTAGGCAGCGCGGCCTGAAAACCGTAGGCCAAAAATTGGGCCAAGGCGGCTTCATCTGAGTAGCCGCTGCAAATGATTGCCGTGACGTTTGGATCAAGCGCGCGAAGTCGCTCAATAGTGGCTAGTCCTCCCATCCCGCCGCGGATCGTGGCATCCAAAATCACAGCCTGAAAATCTTCTCCCCGACGCATCGCCTGCTCGTACGTCTTCAGCGCCTCGGTGCCATCCGGCACCGTCGTCACTCTGTAGCCAAGTGTTCCGAGCAATTCTGAAGTGATGTCACGAATACCCTCTTCGTCGTCCATTACCAAAACGCGCTGGTTGCTAAGATTGAGAGTTCGATTGGCCAAGACCTGCTCGGCAATTGCGGGCTCTGCGTCCGTGGCCGGCAAATAAAATGTGAAGGTCGCGCCGTGCGGTGACGTGTTTTCCAACTGCAAAAGACCGCCGTGCTTTTTGATTATGGAATAGCTGATCGATAAGCCCAGTCCGCTGGCTGAAGGTTTCGTGGTGAAATAGGGGTCGAAAATTTTGGTGACTGACCTCGCGTCGACCCCGCGGCCATTATCGGCGACTTCTACTTTGACGTAGCGTCCTGGCTGCAACGCAATTCCCTCATCGCCATTGATGTCGATATTGCAAGCCGACACGCGAACCGTTCCGCCATCGGGCATGGCTTCGCGTGCATTGATCATCAGCGCGTTCATGACCTGCTCGATTTGAATGGGATCGACGGCGGATCGACACAGATCAGCGGCCACATGGAGCTCCGCAAATAGATTTGATCCGTGCAGCGAAAATTCGACTGACTGCGTAACCAGCTCACTGATTGACGTGACTTTCTTTAATGGCGCGCCGCCTTTCGAGAAAGTAAGTAATTGATTCGACAGCTGCGCCGCATGTTGCGCGGCCTGACCGGCCTTGGCTAAAAATGCGAGTAGCGCGGTGCAATCGGCTGGCGTCTCGATTTGAGCCAAGCCGAGATTCCCGGATATCACGGTGAGTATGTTGTTCAAATCATGGGCGATTCCTCCGGCAAGCGTGCCGAGTGATTCGAGTTTGCTCGTGGTTAGCCGTTCCACTTCTGTTCGCTTGCGTTCAGTCACATCTCTCAAGAAAACGGAGACGCCGCCGCCGCTCGGATACGCGAGGAGCTCAAACCAGACCTGACCATCCGCGTCACTCCCCTCAAACTCGACGGCCAACTGCTCGGACATGGCGCGTCGATAATTTCTTTCAAATACATCGCGTTTGAACTGCGGAAACTCCATCCAAACGTCTTTACCGATCAGATCCTCGCGACGGCGTTCGAGCAGTTTCTCAGCCTGCGGATTCAGGAACGTGAATTTCCAGTCTCGGTCTACGGCAAAGAATCCATCACTCGTTTTTTCGAGGATGTCGGTCATTTTCCGCACTGTTTGTTGCAATTCGGTGCGAGCGTGGAGACGCTCATTCAGGTAACGGATTCGCCGCTCGGCAACCGAGAGCCGGACATTGAGCAGCGCCGCATTGAGCGGCTTGGTCAGGTAATCGTTTGCACCGGCCTCAAGAGCCTGCTCGAGATCAGCGGCATCGTCACGGGCTGTCACCAGAAGAATGAAAAGTTCTTCGCCGCGTTGCCCGGATCGCAATTGCCGACAGAGATCGATTCCACTCTTTCCTGGTAACATCCAATTGAGGATCAAGAATTGGAAAGGCTGCTCGGCCAACTCGAGTTCGGCTTCTTCCGCGCTTCCGACTGCGACGACGTCATGGCCGCGGCGTTCGATCAAATTTTGGAGCGTTCTGCGACTCTCCGGATGATCTTCAACAAGCAGTATTCTCATTCGTAGGCAAGCCTTCAACAAAACCCGTTGGCCCGGTCATGCCAGACCCATTGCCGCTCGGAAATTGCTTTGAGCAAGATGGCTGCCACCAATCGCGTTTTATCGACGAAAAAAGAGACGCGATCAGAGTTTTCCTTAGCGAAGATCGACAACTGCCATGCAATGAGCCGCGCTCACCTTGCGTTAGCGTACGCCTCTGCTAGATACTGGCGAAAGTCGGCAGACGTGAGACTCATGCACATCATTCGTTGGTTTTTTATTTCATCAATTGCCGTCGCGTCGGTTTGTGGCGACGACGCAGCGGCGCCGCAAAGTGGCGCGAAGACCAAACCGGCGCCAGATCCACCCGGGATTACTCTGGATTGGATCCATGTAGATGGGCCCTATATCGCACTGACCTTTGACGACGGACCAAGCGCAAAGTTGACGCCCAAGCTACTTGATTTGCTGGCCGCCCATCACATCAAGGTCACGTTTTTCCTGATCGGCGAGAATGTCGCCGAGCATCCCGACGTTGTGGCGCGCGAAGCGCGGGAAGGGCACGAACTCGCCAACCACAGTTGGTCACATCCCAATTTTGGAAAGATGTCTGATGAAAGCGTTCGGAGCCAAATTCGCAGAACCGACGACGCCATCCGAAACGCCGCCCGCGTAACGCCTACTTTGCTCCGCCCGCCTTATGGCTCTGTCACGGCGCGGCAGAAAAAATGGATCAACCAGGAATTTGGTTACAAAATCGCGTTGTGGGATGTCGATCCGCTGGATTGGAAACGACCCGGACCCAATGTCGTTTGTAATCGCATCGTCAGAAACACCCGTGCTGGTTCAATTGTGCTAGTGCATGACATTCATCCTGGAAGCATCGAGGCAATGCCATGCGTGTTGAATCAACTCGAAGCGAAGGGTTTCAAATTTGTGACCGTTTCTGAATTGCTCGCGATGGAAACGCCCGTTCCACCGAAGCCTTCGGCATCGCCGAAAGCCGCCGGGGCAAAACCGCCACCGACTTTAGCCAGCCCGAACAATTGAGCTTGCCGGCATGATTGCCGATCGATATTTGCAGCTCAAAAGCGAGCTCGAAAGCGACTTCGCCGGATTGATCAAGCTGCACTCGGAGATGCACCGTCCAGCTGAGCAGTTGAACACACTCCGGACGCTCCTCCGCGACATCAGCGAGCCGCTCCTTTTTGTGGCCGTAGGCGAGGTTAAATCCGGAAAGTCTTCGCTCCTAAACGCATTGTTCGGTAATGAATTTGCCAAGGTCGACGTTCTGCCTGCCACCGACCGCGTTTACATTTTTCGCTACGGGCCAGAGGAGAAAACAGCCGAGGTCTCTGCCCAACTGACCGAGCGTTATCTGTCAGTTCCTTTCTTGCGCGATTTCAGTGTGGTCGATACCCCCGGCACCAACACCATGGTAAAAGAACATCAGATGGTGACCGAAGACTTTATGCCGCGCGCCGATATTGTTTTGTTTGTCTTCTCAGTTGCCAACCCGTGGACCCAATCCAACTGGGAATTCTTGGACTTCCTGCAAAAGACCTGGCTCAAGAATGTGATCTTCGTTCTTCAGCAAATCGATCTGCGCGAGCCGACCGAGATCGATGTGATCCATCGACATCTTCAGGACACAGCCATGCGCCGACTCGGGTTTGTCCCGCCGATCTTTGCTGTTTCCGCCCGTAAAGCGCTACTCGCCCGCACCAGCGGCGTCGACAAGGAGACTTTGTGGGAAGAAAGCGCCTTCGCCGCGTTGGAAGAGCAGATCAATTTCATCGTTACCGAGTCGAGCACGCGGATGTTGAAACTCCGCTCGACCTTTCAGGCTGGCCGCGTCGTTTTGGAGGAATTGGTGAGTGAGGCCGGCGTCGTGCTCGGAAGAATTTCTTCCGACGAAGCGGCATTGCGCCGGTTGGACCGTTTGTTGGAGACCCGGCGGGACCAAATGCGCCGCCAAATTGGGAGTCTGGTGCGCGATATCGAAAACGCCTACGATCAAACCACCGACGAAAGGGCCAAACTGCTTCGTCGAAAGGTGAGTTGGTGGAGCGGATTGAAACTAATCGTCGCGCGGAGCTCTCATGAGCAGAATCTGCATGCCGGTATCGAAACGAAGCTGCGGGAATTGATGCAGCCGCAAATGGAAAAAGCGGTGAGCGCGCTGGAAACCGATTTGCGCAGCGTTTGGCCACAAATGCAAGACCTGCTCGAAAATCAATTGTCGGGCGGTTTGCGCAAGGAAGCTCGAACGAGCATTCCGGATTTTGCCGGCCAGCGTCGTGAACTTTCCGAAGCAATTCAGACCGCCTTTATGGACATTCTTGCCGGCAAGTCGCTCCAGGAACGGTTGACCAGATCCTTTGCCCAGACTTCGCTCGCACTGCGAATCGTCACCGCATTAATCGCAATCGCCGGAACGGTCGCTGCCTTAACCAAAAATCGCACTCCGGCAATCGCAATCGGCGCGGCCGCGGCAGCCGCGATTGGTCTGCTTCTGATTATTTTCCTGGTCTTCAACCATCGGCGCAAAATCCTTCGTGACTACGAGCGCGAGTTGGACCCGAAGCAGACTGAATTCAGACGGGCGCTTGAGGGGCAGTTCGGAAAAGCGATCGACTCTTTTTGCGCGGAAATGGCAAAACGCTTTCAGAGCTTGGGCGAAGTCTGCAGGGCCCAACGAGGTAACTACGAGCCATGGTCGGCGCAATTAAACGAGCTGCAAAAAAAATTCGCCGAACTGAAACCCAGACTCGGCTGACGGGCTCGCTATTTCTTGGGATTAGTGGAAGGGCCAGCCTGCTGAACCAGGCGCTGCTCCATCTGACGGCGCGCGAGAACGAAGTTATTATTCTCGCCATAACTGCGCCACGGTCCGGCCGCCACATCCTTAACATCGACAAACTGCCAATCGGTAACGTCGGTCGGCTGGAGACCGAGGTAATCGCGCACCGCCGGTGAAACGTCCAGGCCTGCGCCATGATTCAAATTCGGTTTCGGCCGCTCGTTCCCAAATACGTATTGGAAATGGTCGGTGCGGAATGGCCCGCAATCTTCCCATTGCGCGTAGCAAGTGCGATTACCTTTTCGAATCGCAATCCAGCGATGCCAGCAGACCGATTGCCCTTGCCCCATGTAAGCTTGTTTGAACCACGGAATTACCAGCGGCGCTTCGGGCTTGAACTGCCCGTGGGTCACGTCGTTGTAGGGCAATGCGCAATAGAAAGGATTTTGGCGTGGAATAAACGCCACCGGAATATAACTTCGTCGCGACGAGCGATCGGGATTATCAAATCCGCCGTAATTTGCCTGCCAATTGAGATCCCACGAGCTGCGAAAGTTTGGTACCGGATTATTGCCTCCAGCCTGCTCACCGATCCAGAAGACCGTGGTTACGATGTTGGTTTTCCAAGGGTAACGTTGGATCGCCGGCCGCGAACTTGTGGGCACGAACACCTGCGGCTCGACTTTAAGCAACGCTTGCTCGCGCAGCTTCATCGCGTATCTGGCAAAGTCCGCCGCGGTGGCGTAAGGCGAGCTCGATTGCTCCTCAGCCCGAAGCGCAGTGATGGCGCTTGCAAGGACTACCAGAGCGAGAAGATGTCTCATGCGGGAAAAGAGTGGCCTGTTTCTATCCGATTTTCCCACCTTAGGCAAGGCCTTTCGTTATGGAAAAACCAGCGCCGCTGGCGGTTACGGTGTGTAAAGCACTATCTGTTCCACCCTTACATTCGGCTCATCAGTGTGCTCCGGCCGTAGTGCCCGTCATCTCTTGTTGGATAATCCAGTGTGTAGTGCAATCCGCGGCTTTCCTTGCGGCTCAACGCCGAATCGACGATCAACGCTGCGACCGTAGCCAGGTTACGCAGCTCCAGCAGGTCGACTGACACTCTGAAGTTCCAATAAAACTCCCGGATCTCACGCTGAAGATTGCGCAAGCGGGCGCTGGCGCGTTGCAAACGCTTGTCCGTACGAACAATCCCGACGTAATCCCACATCAGTCTTCGGATTTCATCCCAGTTATGATAAATCACAACAAGTTCATCGACGTCTTGCGCGTCACCTGATTGCCATTCCAGCAACGCGATCTCGCGCTGACTTTGGGAAGATCGACGTCGCAATGCCGATTCGGCAGCGCGGTGCGCCAAGACCAAGCCTTCAAGCAACGAATTGCTCGCCAAGCGATTGGCGCCATGCAATCCCGTGCACCCAACTTCTCCGATCGCGTACAAACCGGGTAGACTCGTCGCTCCGTTCACGTCGGTATTAATTCCGCCGCATTGATAATGCGCCGCCGGCACTACGGGGATCGGTTGCTTGGTCATGTCGATCCCGAACCGCAAACAGGTTTCGTAGATGTTTGGGAACCGTTCGCGCAAAAACTCTACCGGCTTGTCAGTGATATCGAGAAAGACGCATTGCGCACCGGAACGTTTGATCTCGGCATCGATTGCGCGAGCAACGATATCCCGCGGCGCGAGCGACCCGCGCGGATCGTAGCGTTTCATGAAATCTTCGCCGCAATTGTTCCGCAGAATGCCGCCCTCGCCTCGCACCGCTTCTGAAATCAAGAACGATTTCGCTTTCGGGTGAAACAAACAAGTCGGGTGAAATTGCACAAACTCCATGTTGGCGATTGTCGCGCCCGCGCGCCAGGCCATCGCCACGCCGTCGCCCGTCGCAATGTCGGGGTTCGTTGTATAAAGATAAACTTTTCCGCAACCGCCCGTCGCGAGCACGACGCGATCCGAGCGAATCGTGTCGACCTTGGATGTGTTTTCATCGAGTACATAAACTCCAAGGCACCGATCTTCGGCCGCAAATCCCAGCTTGGCAGCGGTGATCAGATCGACCGCCATGTGGTTCTCCATAAGATCGACATGCGATTGTCGCTCTAATTGGCGCAGCAGAACATTCTCAATTTCCTTGCCCGTCACGTCACGCACATGAAGCACTCGACGCTTCGAATGCCCGCCTTCGCGACCGAGATCGAATTCGCGATGTCCGGACACTTCGCGTTCATCGAACTGCAATCCCAGATCAACCAAATCCTGAATTCGTGCCGGCCCTTCGGTCACAATCGTCCGGACAACTTTCTCGTCACAGAGACCGGCGCCGGCTTCGAGCGTGTCGCGGACGTGCAGCTCAAACGAATCTTCGTCGCTGGTAACGCAAGCGATACCGCCCTGAGCCCACACCGTGTTGGTATCGGCGCCTTTGCGTTTGGTCACCACTGCCACCGATCCGTGTTTCGCGGCCTTGAGCGCGAAGCTTAGTCCCGCGATCCCGCTCCCGATGACAACGAAATCGTATTCCTTCATCCCAAGAGAATGTTGTCGATCAAACGCGTCTTTCCAAAATAAACCGCGAGAGCCAGCAGCGCATTCGGCTTCACCGCTTCGATAGGTTGCAACGTTTCCGCATCAACGAGCTTAACGTAGTCGATCTGCGCCAGTGGTGCTTCAGCGATCGTTGCGCGGACAAGATCGACAATTTCTTTCGCCGATTTCTTTCCGCATTCTTTCGCAGCAAGCAATGCTTTCCTCAAAACGGCAGCTTGCTTTCGCTCTTCGGCATTGAGATACGCGTTGCGCGAGCTGCACGCCAGTCCGTCGCCTTCGCGCACCGTGGGCATCGCCACGATGTCGATCTTGTAATTCAAGTCGCGCACCATTCGGCGAATGATCGCGAGTTGTTGAAAATCTTTTTCACCGAACACCGTGGTATCGGGCTCGAGAATGTTGAACAACTTTGCCACCACCGTGCAAACGCCTCGGAAATGGCCGGGGCGCGACTTTCCTTCCAGCAAAGTCGAAAGCGAATTCTCATCGACAAACACCGACCGATCGTACGCGTACATCTCCGCCGCGCTTGGCCGAAACAAAAGATCGACACCCGCCGCGCGACAAAAATCCTGGTCCTCTTTTTCCGGCCGCGGATAGCGTTGGTAGTCGCTGCCAGGCTCGAATTGGAGCGGGTTAACAAAAATACTGACCGCCACTTCGCCCTCTTTGCCGGCCTTCTCGCGCGCGACTCGAATCAACTCGCCATGCGCTTTGTGCAACGCGCCCATCGTAGGCACGAGCACGCGGCGCTTCGCGCGGTTGCGAGGTGAAAGCTTGGCAATCGTCTCAACGATCTGCACGCCCCAACCATGAACTACTCCACGGCGCCGTGCGAATTAAGAAACGCACGCATCACCAATGAAGAAGCCGCCCGCGTAAATGCTTGCCGCCACCAAAAGTGCGGAAGCGATTACGGTCACATCGAACTGCAAACGATGAGCCTTGTTCATTCATAACGGCTCTACGCGCCGGTTCGGAATTTCTTTCAGGCAAAGTTCAAAAAATAAGTGGCTGCAGCGTCAGGCTGCTTCCAGCCAAATTGCCTGACGCGCAAATCGAAATGCTTCGTGACCGAATTCTTTCCAAGCGGCGCGTTCCGCGAGATCGCGCATTTCAGAAAATGAAAATGCCCGAGCCATGGAAAGCCGCGCGTCATACTTGGTCATCGGCTCGGAAAAGATGGTCGCAGTCAAAACATAGACGCCGATCGTTCCAAACCGACTGCGCCGCAAATCAGAAACCAGCACAAAGTTGCGCGAGAGTTCGCGGCAACGTCGCAATACCTTCACAGCATCCGGTTCGCTGAAGTGGTGAAGCGCCAGCGTGCACAACGCAATGTCGTACGGTTCCGGCGGTTCCCATTCCAGAATGTTCGCCTCGACGAACGCGATGTTGGGATAATCCGCACTGAGCTTTCTTGCGATCTCGAGCGTCGCCGCCTGCTGATCAAGCGCATCAATGCGAACGTCGGCGCCTACTCTGCGCGCGTAATCCGCGATCAAGCGCGGAATGTCGCCTGAACCCGTAGCAAGATCGACAATATGCAGGCGCGCGCCGGGCTTGATCCAACGTCGCAGAAAGAACGCAATCAGGGCGTGGCTGCCGAACCAGCAATTCAATCGCCGAAGGTTTCGCAGGTCGCGCTCCAACTCGGCCGAGATCGGTTGCAGCCGGTCCATTAATTCGAGCGTCGCGGGATCGAATTGCCGCTTCATCAACCGTAGGGGACGCTGCTACCGTCCCGCTGTCAAAAGGGAAGCAAACTGGTTCCCTACAGGCCCAAGAATTTTCGCCAGGATGGCGGCAGCTCCGATGTTTCGATTTCGCTCGCGATGCGACCTTCAAACTCCGGCTGAAACGTCGTGCTCGTGCCATAAACCATGATCAAATCTTCCGATCCCTCAGCCCGAATGGCGTGCGCTACGCCCGGAGGAATCACGACTCCAACGTTGTTGCGGCTGCGATGGTTATCGCCATCGACAAAAAAACGCATGTTTCGCGCGGGAAGACCGGCGCGCACATCGCGCAGAAAAACGTCGGCTCGGCCCTGGAGAAAAAACATCACGTCCCACTGCTCGCGATCGTAAGGCCTGAGCGAATAACTCTGCGGCTGAGCCACGAACAACCGTCGCAACCATTTTTCGGCTGTGCTGTCGTCCGGAATGCTGGGTGGATGAATGTGAAACCCCTTCGCGCTGTCAGCGAACATGCGCGCGGCAGACCATTGTCTCGGCCGCAATCCGATTTTGGCCAAAATTCCTTCCGATTCGCGCGCCAACTCTCCGAAACTGCCGCGATGCCGCTGGGGATGAATAGTGCGGGAAAAAATCTCAACGCCAGGGATCCAAACTTTTCTTAGCTCGGCCCTGGTCCGAGGCGAGACCAACTCGCCAGCATCCACGCCCGATTCGGAAACCTGCTGCCCGAGCGAGCCGGTCTTGTAATCGCGCGGTACAAGCGATTTCCGCGCGCTGTCATTCAGTCCATGCCACAAATCCTTTTTCATTTTCATTCGGTAAGGCCGCCTATATGCCTAACGAAGCTACGCGGCGACCGCCACATTATATTCATTGCAGCCCCGCTCAGGCAAATTTACGCTGTGACGCGTTCGGCGAGCGCGTTGGCCGAGATTGATGCTCGAGTATTTCGTTTACCTAATTTACCGAACAGGCTTTGCCCTGATCGCCCTCGTGCCATTGCGGGCGGTTTTCGCGCTTGGAAAGGCGCTTGGATTTTGCGCCTGGCTTGTTCTTGGCAAATATCGACGCCTCGGATTCCATAACGTAGACATCGCGTTCGGCGACGAAAAATCACCTGGCGAAAAACGGGGCCTGGTGCGGCGTCACTTTCAGCGACTCAGCGCTAATCTTCTTTCGAGTTTGAAGCTCGCCGCCATGCCGCTGGAGGAAGCGCGAGCGAACGTTCGTATTGAAAATGCGGATGCCGCGCATCGCGAGCTGCGCGCCGGACGGCCGGTCGTATTTATTTTGAGTCATATCGGAAACTGGGAGCTGCAAGCGCAAATGTTTCCGGCCTTAATCGGGTATGTGCGCAATAGCACCGTTTATCAGCCACTGAAAAACCGCTACATCGACAAACACGTCAGGACGCTGCGGGGGCTCGCCGGCGTTGAAATGTTTGATCGCAACGAAGGTTTTCAGAAAGCGATCGAAGTTTTGCGTGGCGGTGGTGCGATTGGAATCCTGAGCGATCAACATGCGGGTGACCAGGGTCTGTGGGTCCCGTTTTTTGGAAAGCTCGCCTCGACTACGTCGTTGCCTGCGCTCTTGGCAAAACGCACCGGCGCGGCCGTGCTCGGAACTGCGATTTACACCGAAGCCCCGGGGCGTTGGCGAATGTCTTTCGCTGCGCGCATCGACGAACCCGGCGATTCCGTTAAAGCGATCACCGCCAAAGCAAATGAATTAATCGAAAGACAAACGAAGGTTGCGCCGGAGGATGGTTTCTGGCTGCACAATCGTTGGAAAACGCCCCGCCCGAATTTTCTTCTGGTTCGCTACAAACGCGGGGTTTTCATTCCAAGCAGTTTGCCGGCTGAAAAACTGAAACCACTCCGAATCTTGATTCGGAGCAGCAACTGGCTGGGCGACGCAGTGATGAGCGTGCCGGCCGTGCGCGCGATCAAAAGAGGACGGCCTGACGCGCACGTCACAGTTCTCGCACCGGGAAAAATGGCGCCGATGTGGAAACTGATTTCCGAAGTGGACGAGATTTTAGCGCTGCCGAACAAATCATTGCTCGGCGCGATGCGCTTCGTTGGACGCCAGCCGCACTTCGACGTCGCAATTCTATTTCCGAATTCACTGCGCTCGGCGCTCGAGGTTCTATTTGTGCCGAGAAAAGTCGGTTACCGCGGACACTCGCGCGGGTGGCTCCTGAATCAAATCGTGCGCGAACCGCGGCGGCCAGGTCCGCCCGAACATCATTCGATCCGCTTCTTGCGAATCGCCGAGGATTGCGGCGCGGATGCCGATGTCCAAGCGAAGATCGACAACTTTGCCTTGCCTCGGACCTCAAGCGCGAAATCCCAAACTTCAATAGGTATCTCTCCCGGTGCGGAATATGGACCGGCGAAACGCTGGTTGCCGGAGCGTTTCGCCGAAGTTGCGGCATCAGTCAGCAACGGATCAGACGCTAAATGGATCTTGGTTGGCACCAAAAATGACATCGCGGTTGGCGAAGTGATCGCCGCCCAACTTGGGGACAAATGCGTTAATCGAATCGGCCAGACCACTCTCGATGAATTAATTTCGGAACTGCGAAATTGCCGCGCCCTCTTGACCAACGACACCGGCACGATGCATCTCGCTGCGCTGCTCGGCGTTCCCGTGGTTGCCATTTTCGGTTCGACCGAGCCGGCACTGACGAGTCCGCTGGGAGATGGACACATTATTGTGCGGCGTCACGTCGAATGTAGTCCTTGTTTTCTCCGCGAATGTCCGATCGATTTTCGCTGCATGAAAGAAGTGACGACGCAGGAAGTCGTGAATGCGATGATGTCAATCTTGCGATGAGTCAGAAAAGGCCGCACATCCGAACAGAAGTGCGGGTGATGTTTTTCGATACCGATTCCGGCGGCGTCGTTTCGAACATCGCTTATTTGCGCTTCATCGAAATCGCTCGGACAGCGCTAGCGGAGGAACTCGGCTTACTGCTGAACGCAATGGATGAGACGAAACAATATCCCGCGGTCGTGCGCACCGAGATTGATTATCGCCGCCCGGCAAAAGTTGGCGATTATCTCTCGATCGAAGCGTGGCTCGATAAAGTTGAGCGCGCGCGATTTTGGTGCGCCTATCGGATCACCCGCCCGGCCGATGAAACCTTGATTTCGGAATGCCGGCAGATGGTCGCGCTCGTACAAATGCCGGACGGAAAGGTCGTTCGATTGCCGAAGGATTGGGACAAATACGGAGCCGATTCCGCAAAATGAGCGCAGGCACACGGACGTTTACTATCGAAGATGCGCTGATCGATCCACCAGCGCTGCCTCCACCGCCGTTGCGCCATGCGCTCTTTGCTTCGTTGATCGCGCTCGCTGCTCTCATTCATCTGGCGACCATCAATTGGAGCGATCTTTATAATCACACCGAAGGACAGTATGCCGGCGCCGCGCGCGAGATGGTACAAACGCATCAATATATTTGGCCAACCAACGACGGCCTGCCGCGATTGCCGAAACCGCCACTTCTTTACTGGTTAATCATCTGTTCCTTCAAAATCTTCGGGATCAATTCCGCCACGGCGCGTCTGCCGATTGCATTCGCGATGATCGCCACGGTCGCACTCACGTTTCTGACGGCCGAAAAACTGGCGGACTACTGGTGCGGATTTTTCGCAGGCTTGATTTATCTTTGTTGCTGGGGCACCGCCCTGCTCGGACGGATCGTGATGCCTGAACCGCTCTTTAGCACGTTCATAGCCGGCGCGATTTTTTGTGGCGTATGCGGTTATGAACGGCGACGCGGGCGCGGCTGGTGGTTTCTTGGATTTTGGATCTGCTGCGCGCTCGCTTGCCTGAGCAAGACTTTGCTGGGGCTGATTTATCCGCTGGCGGTTTTTGTCTTTCTGTCGGCATTTTATCGCGAAGCCCGATTGCGTTTCGCGCGCCTGTTCCATTGGAGCTATATCTCGATCTTCCTCCTGCTCTTCACTCCGTGGTACGTCGCGACCGAATTGCATTTCCCAGGCTTTTTGCGCCAGCTCGTCGCCATCGAATGGGTCGGCCATCTGCGTTCGTTTTCCAATGTTCCCGGCAGCGATAACGGCGTTCCCCGGTTTCAATTCGTCTGGATGCATCTCGTCTGGTTGTTCCCGTGGTCGTTTGCAATTGTTCCCGGAGCGATCGCTGCGTGGCGAAAAGTTATTCGCCCAAACGAGCTTGGTTTTGCCGAAGCATTGCCGTTGTGCTGGATGGCAGTCGTGTTCTTCCCGCTGTTAATTATCGGACAACGGCAGGATTACTATTCCATGAACATGTGGAGCGCGTTCGCCATTTTCGGGGCGACAGCGTGGCTGCGATCTTCGAAATTCTGGCAGATGGCAGGCGCCGGTATGGTTGGGGTCGTCGGTCTCGTCGCCGGATTGGTCGCGCGCTTGCACCCACACTTCACGCAAGCGACCAACCTCTCCAGCGAAGGCCAAGACGGTAGTTGGACAACGTGGGATGCACTCAGCGAACTGCCTAGCTCGGCCTGGGCGACTTTGCACCCGATGGTCCTCATTATTGCAGTTTCTCTAATTATCGCGGCTGTAATTGCTTTCTATTTCGCCGCAAAGAATCGTCCGCGGCTTTGCCTGACGGTTTTGGCGGTCGGCATGGTTCCAATCGCGCTTTCGCTGGCCGACGGGATCGCCCGCATGGCACCACAGTTTTCATTGGCCAATGTGTCGCGTCTTCTCGACAAGCAGCTGACCGAAAAAGACGCTGTCGTCTTTGAAGGCGAACTCGATGATGCGAGCAGCCTGGTGTTTTATTTGCACCGCCAATTCTATTTGGTGAACGAGCCACCGGATGACGACCTGCGGATCGCGGGGGGCAAGAGCGTTTCAATCACCGAAGACGCAATTGTTCGGCACTGGGGAGATCCCCAGACTATCTATCTGATTATCGAACAGGACCGCATTCCGTATTGGCAACAGCTTCTGACTACGCGCTTTCATATTTATCATCAGGTCACCGGTTCCGGGCGACATGTCGTCCTGACCAACCAGTTGTAATTTTTGGTCACGGCATTTGAAATTTTCCGGGCTCGCGCTAGCTTGGCGCTCACTTTCCCAAGTTTATGTCGCAGCATCGCAGCCTCAGAGGAGCCAGCACGATCGTCGCGAAACGCAACGTCCTGAAGCGTTTCGAACGAGTCGAGCTGCTTAAGAAGCGCGGCCAATGGAAAGAAGGCCGCAAAGTCATTGGCCTTCCCAAGACCAAGCCGGACGCGTAAGAAGCGTTGAGAGATTGAGGTGTTGAGCGGTTGAGGCGAAAAAGCAACCGTGTCTTCTCAACACCTCAACCTCTCAACTGGTTCAGCCATGCGGCTGAACCGCTTTCTGGCCGCGGCCGGCGTCGCTTCCCGACGCAAATGCGATGAGCTGATCAGCACCGGGCGGGTAACAATCAACGGCCGCGTCTGCACCGATTTCAGTGCGCAGCCGACCGAGCGTGATCATGTAAAGGTTAAGGGCAAACTCGTGCGCACTGAGCGCCCGATGACGATCGTAATAAACAAACCGGCCGGTTTCGTTTCAACTCGAAGCGATCCGCACGCGCGCAACACGATTTTCGATTTGTTGCCGCCAAAGTTTCCGCGGCTTTTCAACATTGGCCGCCTCGATACTCAAAGCGAAGGATTGCTTCTTCTGACGAACGACGGCGAGCTTGCCCAACAGTTGACTCATCCGCGCTACAAGGTCGAAAAAGAATACGAAGTTACGCTGGATCGACAATGGGATAGCGCGCTGGCGCCGAAACTTTTGCGCGGCATTGTGCTCGACGGGAGACGCGCCCAGATTTCACGGCTGCATTCGATCGGGTTAGCCCGCGTGCGAGTTGTCCTTCGACAGGGACTCAACCACCAAATTCGCAGAATGTTTTATACGATCGGCTACGAAGTGAACCAGCTCGTGCGAGTTCGAATTGGACATCTGCGACTACGCAATTTGCCGCGCGGACATTGGCGGCCGTTGACCAAGTCGGAACTTGCCGACCTGAAACAAAGCCCGCCGTCTAGAACAAACCCGGCGGGCGCGAGAGAAGGTAGATCCAGTTCGCCAACAGCAACACGATAACCAGCGCGCGAAAAAAAGTTTTCTCGGCCGAACTGAACTGGATTAGCCGCAATCGCGGCGCGCGGGTAATCAGGACCGCGAAAGCGTAAGTATCAAAGATCGACAACCCGCAAAGCGCGACAAAGATCAATGGGTTCCAGTGCAGCGCGCCAATGAAATCGCCGTGGAGAAATCCCATCGTCGCGCGCGTCATTCCGCACGTGAGACACGGATGACCGGTGATCGCCAGAAAAACGCAATGAGGCCACGGCAATCGCAGCTCGAACCAAACCGCGGCAAAGGCGAGCGAACCGAGCGAGACGCTCAACCAAATTAGTTCGTGATCCAGCTCGCCGGGACGAAGACGGCGTCGCTGAAGCTGCATTGGTAATCGACTAATGCTGCGATGCGCTCCAGGCACCGAGCGCGCCAAACATCATCAGAAGCAAGAACCCCCCCCCACAGCAAGCGATCAGCGGAAGCAAGACGGCTATGACCGCGCGGCCAGTCTCGATCTCATGCGATCGAGCGAGCCCGATGCAGTACAAAATGAGCCCCCACACAAACGTGATCAGCCCACCACAGATCGGTATGAGTTGCAGAGGATTAACCGAGCCGCCTGAAAAGCAGACAACGCGGAACGTAGTCTCAAAACTTTGCTTCGCGCCGCCGACAATCATCAGACAGAGATGAAGAATTGCAGAGACAATAAAAGTCCCAATCACGACCAACAGCGGCGATATGATCATCACCAAAATCAGCGCTGCCCCGCCGAGCAGATGATTCAGTGCGTCGGTTCGACCAAAGCCGGCGAAGACGGATTGCAAGGCAAACCGATAGAAAAGGCCGACCATGGTACCGAGCGTTCCACCGATGAGCGCGTAAATGAGCGGTTCGCCCAAGCCACCCTCACGCCTCATTGCGGTAAACGCTTCGCCCGGTCGAGTGAGCACCATTTGTAATGTTTCGATAAAGGCACTGAAAAATCCCTTGGTGTGGCGTTCATCCCACGGCAATCCACTTCGCGGCGCGGTCGATGGTGACCCCGCAGCCGGCGCAATTGCCGTTGGTGGCGTTGGAGTTTGCGGCGGTGGCACGCCTGACGCGGGCGCCGCAGCGGCGATATCGCTGGCAAACTCGCTGAATTGTGAAAGCGGTTGCCAGTTCGCCATTCCTTCCTTCCAACCGAGATCGGTCGGCAGAAAACGTCCGGCCCGAAGTGCTTCACGCACCTGTTCTTCCGGGAATGTGCCCAGACTCGTCGCGCCTCGATTAACGTGGATCGTCGCCATAATGCCGCGTTTTAATGAGCAGTTGCGGCAAAGTCAATCGCGCTACGTCTTTTCGTCGAAGCGATTCGTTTTCTCGGGTGCGTCCAATGCCCGCCAGAAATACCAGGCCGCGACGGAGCGATGCGGCGCGAACCTTTTGCCATGCTTCAAGAGTTGCTTCGGCGTCGGCAGTTTTCGTTTTCCAAACGTTTTCGCGAATCCTTTCTGCACGCCGTAATCATCAACGGGCCAGACATCGGGGCGGCCAAGATCGAAAAGCAACAGCATCTCCACAGTCCAACGTCCGATGCCCCGCACTTGGATCAAACGCTCAATAATTTCTTCGTCGCCCATTCTTGCGAGGACGCGCAGACTTGGCACGGTGCCGTCGATCGTTTTTGCGGCCAAATCCTTAATCGCAGCCACTTTGCTGCGCGACAAACCGGCAGCACGCAGTTTTCGGTCGGGCGTTTTCAGGACCATTTTCGGATCAAGAAATTTTCTCTTTGGATAAAGCGCGCGAACCCGCCCCCAAATTGTGGCCGCGGCTTTGCCGCTGAGTTGCTGGTAGGCAATCGATTCGGCCAGCGCGTCGAATGGCCGAACGAGACCGTTCGGTTTCAGTTCGTAACGTCGCGACCGCGCGATGAGGGCCGCAAACCGTGGATCTGTCGCCGCCAGAAGTTCCTCAGGTGTCGTCGCCATGCGTTCTTCTTTTCGCTCAGGAAAATATTTTGCTCAACCTTTCGTTTTCGTTTTGGTAAGAGAATGTCGCAAACTCAACTGACCTGGTACGGGCAATCCGCATTCAAGATCGTGACGCCGGTCGGCAATGTTTTGCTGATCGACCCCTGGCTAACGAATCCGAAAAATCCAAACGGCAAGGCCGACGTTGCGAACTTGAAACGAGTCGATATGATTTTTCTGACCCACGGCCACTCTGATCACGTCGGCGATTCGGTGGAGATCGCGAAGAAAACGGGCGCGAAATTATTTGCCCAGCTCGATCTGGCGGCGGCAATCACGACGGCGATGAGATTTCCCGAGAAACAAGCCCAGATGGACACGACGCCGCATTTCGGTGGCGAAGTGAAATTGCTCGAGGGCGATGTAACGGCGACGCTGGTGCCGGCGGTGCATGCTTCTGGGCTCGGAATGGAAAATGGTTCGACTCCGCCGTACGCCGGCGAGCCGGCCGGCGTCGTGATCGCGGTGAAAAACGGACCGACCCTTTATCACACCGGCGACACGGATGTGTTTTCTGACATGCGACTCATAGGCGAGTTCAGCAAGATCGACATCATGATGGCGTGCATCGGCGACCATTTCACGATGGGACCGATGCGCGCGGTAAAAGCGGTGAAATTAGTCGGTCCAAGAATGACGATCCCGATGCACTACGCGACGTTTCCGGTGCTAACTGGAACCCCGGAGGCATTCGCAAAGGAATTGAAAAAAGGAGGCGCTAAAACTCAATTACGCGTGATGAAGGTTGGGGAAACGATTACAGTCTGATTCGGCGACAAGAGATTGAAGTTGTCGACGTCGAAGTCGTCGAAAGAAGCGAAAATGGGAATTTTAACGGATGGCGCTGGTTTGGTTGCGAACCTGCTTTCCGCTGGTTTGATGACGGCCGCAAGCAAAATAGCCGAAGCGCCGCGGGGATTAGCCGATGTCGCCTCCAAACTTGCCCAAGCGATCGCGATCAAGTCGATTTGGGAGAAAAAGCACGGAAGGAAAACACTCGTCGTCAAACGCCGAAATCTCCACAGCGAGCAGCTCGCTGATTTGACCAATCTCTATTTTCGCGTGGCCAACATTCCAATTCGCTTTTGGAGCAAAGTGGAAGAGTGGCGACGGTGGGAAGTTGGCTGTTTCGAAATGCTCAATGGCGATCCTTTTCGCGCCTACAAGTCCGGCCAACGCTGCGTGGTCGCCGAAAAACTACCGGGCGAGAGTTTGTGGGTATATCTGAACCGCGGAACTCTGACTCTGCAGGTGCTTCGCGCCGCGGCGGCAGAGTTTCGGCGCGCCCATCAATTTTGGAGCGACGAATTCCGCGACCGATGGTCGCACGGAGATGCTAACATAACGAATGTGATTTATGACGCCACCACGAACCGCGCACGACTGATCGATTTCGAAGTTTACCATGACAAGTCGCTCTCAGCGCCAGTGCGCCAGGCCGACGACCTGCTCGTGTTCCTGCTCGATCTGGTGGGAACGGTGCCGAGTCGGCGATGGCTGCCTTTCTCCACGGCGTTTCTCGAAGCCTACGGCGACACGGCGGTAATCTCCCAACTTCGCCAACAGCTCGAGCTACCCGGCGGACTCGCCTGGATTTGGTGGGGCGTGCGCACAAATTTTACTAATCCTGAGCAAGTGAAGCGACGCTTGGCAATCTCAGCCGCGCAATTCCGAAATTAAAAACTTCACGAAGAACCCGCCGCGGTTCGTGATCGTAGCAAACGCCGGCCCTCAACAAATTGCCAGGTAATGAGACCTGGAATGCCGATTCCGAGCTCGCGAAGACGCATGATTAGAGAAAGAGCGAACGCACTTTCGCCCGGGATGCCAAGAAGACTGCCGACAAAAACATAGCCGCCTTCCTGAACACCGAGGCCGCCAGGCACTGCAAAAGCAGCCGAGCGAATGGTGAAAGCCGTACTTTGAAATATGATCGCGTTCGCAAACGACGCCGGCAAATCCATGCCGTAAAGCGCAATCCAGATTTCACCGGCGGCGGAGACGAAGGAAATAATCGTCCATAGGCAACACCCCGCAAGTCCGCGACGTCGCCCATATAGAGAGCGCACCGTTTCGTCCAAAGTTTCGCCACGCGTCCCGAGCGATTGCCATTCGGTCGAACCCGCGAGTCGCGATATGACCCGGCCTACGAAACCGAACATTCCTTTTCTCTGGGCAATATAAAATCCGCCGAATGCAAAGAGAGCAATGACCAGTCCAAACATTGTCGGACGAACAAAGCTGGTTTTTCCCGTCGCATGGACAAGCAGCAATAATCCGAGGATCGCAAAACCGGCTGTGAGAAAAACCCCCAACGTAAGATCGACAATCACCGTGGCGGCTGCGGTCGCCAGGGGCGCGCCTTTGAATGCGGCCAATCGCGCGCGAACAATGTCCCCGCCGACCGCGGCTGAGGGTACAAGCGTGCTCACTGATTCGCCTATCCAGCGCATCCAAAAAAGGTGAACGAGCGGAATTCGCTCCGGTTTTGGAAACAGAACCCACCAGGCGATCGTATCGACAAATAATGGAATGGAATGAAAAGCAACAATTCCGAGAATCACCCATTCCGGCGTGACCAAGGCTTGCATGACGCGGGCAGCGCCTTCCCGAATCAGCAGCCCCGTAAAAAGCGCCGCGCCGGCGAAGCCCAATAGATAAAACGTCAGTTTGAGTTTCCCTGCTGATTTCATTCGATCGCGATCCCTCGCTCGAACCGAATTCGGTTATTACGCGCAACACCAATACGACTGTGTGCGTGAGATGAGCATGGACTCGAAAGCGTTCGGGTCAATCCTCGCTTGCCGCGCTACCTGAATTGGGATACACGGGGTCTGGGTTTTTGATGCGAACAAAGATCAGCAAGCAGCATCCGCCCGAAAAAAACAATGAAACGCCTTCAGCTCGCCTTAACCGTTCTTTTCCTCGGCCTCTCTTCCGCCGTTTTCGCCGGAACCGGTGGGCTGGAACTCCAGAGGGCGTCGTCCGACCAGGACGAGAATAAAAATTCCACAGAAATCTTTGAGTACGAGACCACCTACACTGGGAGCAGCGATTTTCAGGATTATCGCGGAAAGTTCGGCAGCGGCGACTCAGTCTATAACCAATTCAGTTACGCGCACCGCTTTCTCATTACTGGCAATTGGTATCTGCGTCTCGGAGTTGAGTATGAGCGGTTCGACTTCGGCGGTACCGATAACGGATTGCCCGATCACTTGCAGACCATTCACGGCCTTGTCGCCTACGAATACATTGTGCACGACCACGCCGGTGCGGGAATTGAAATCGACCCCGGTCCGTATTTCGAGAATCATATGAACAGCGATTCGATCGACGTTCCCTGGAAAGTGTGGGTTTCATTCCCGCTTAAGAAAGACAAAATTTTTGGCGTGATCGGCGCCGGCGGCGCGATTAATTCAAATCCAATCGCGGCGCCGGGCGGCGGTTTGATCTGGCTGTTTACCGATCACTTCCGGCTCGAAGGCGTGTTCCCGAAACCCGCGCTGGTCTACAATCCAAATGACGACTGGGAATTTCGACTTGCCGGCAATCTTTTCTTCGAAAGTTATCGCGTCGATGACCTCAATACGGTGGCGCGAAAGCTTCATGGCATCGAGGATCCCGTGGTCCAATACAGTGAGGACCGGGCTGGATTACAGGCGACGTATTCTCATTTCAAGCCGTTCGACCTCACGCTCGATGTCGGTTGCACCTTCAGACGCGACTTCGATTTCTTTCGCGCCGAAGCTCGGGTGAAATCGGATCCCGCGCCTTACGTTCGCTTCGCGATCGAAGCGAAGTTTTAAATCAGCTCGTTGAGGACAAGCCAAGGCCGATGTCGCGTGTCATTTGAATGCCTTATAAGTGTAAGGCGTACTGACCCAGGAGTTGTTTACCTGAGAGTACAGCGTCGCGTAAACCGTGCGGCCATCGGTTGGAATGTTGCTCACGGTGACCGAGAGCGTGTGAATGGTGCCGGAGTTGTAGATATCAATAGTTCGTGCCGAACTGCCCAATGTTAAAGCGTAAGCGGTAGCACTGCCTGCGGTCCACTGGAAGGTGACCGTTGAGCCGCTAAAGGTTGCTCCGGGCGATGGACTAACCATGACTGCTGGTCCCGGGCTTGGCGCCGGTGTGGGCGTAGAAGTGGCAGTGGGCGTCGGCGTTGCTGTAGGGGTGGGCGTCGCGGTAGGAGTTGGGGTGGCAGTGGGTGTAGGTGTATGCGTTGGGGTTGGAGTCGGCGTCGGGGTGGAAGTTGGAGTCGGAGTTGACGTAGCAGTCGGGCTCGGAGTGGGTGTTGGGGCTCCATTAGAGGCGTGGTACGTGTAAGCGTTGCTTACCCAGGCATTGTTCACCTGAGAGTAGAGGGTCGCGTAAACAGTCCGGCCATCGGTAGGAATGTTGCTCACGGTCACGGAAGTCGTGTGAATGGTGCCGGAGTTGTAGATGTCAACGCCTCTTGAGCTGCCACTCAGAGTCAAAGCGTAAGCCGTAGCGCTACCTGCGGTCCACCGGAAGGTAACCGTTGAACCGCTAAAGGTTGCTCCGGGCGATGGACTAACCATCACTGCCGGTCCCGGGCTCGGAGTGGGAGTAGCGGTCGGAGTCGCCGTCGGTGTTGGCGTCGTGGTAGGTGTGGGTGTTGGCGTGGCAGTTGGTGTCGCGGTTGGCGTGGGAGTTGGCGTTGGGGTGGCTGTATGAGTCGGTGTGGGTGTAGCTGTAGGTGTCGGAGTTGCAGTCGGCGTTAGGGTCGCTGTAGGTGTGGGCGTTACCGTGGGAGCTGGCGTGGATGTCGGGGTCGGAGTTGGCGTTGGGGCTCCATTACGGGCGTGGTAAGTGTAAGGCGTACTTATCCAGGAATTGTTTACCTCGGAATAAAGGGTCGCGTAAACAGTTCGGCCATCTGTAGGAATGTTGTTCACGGTGACCGACAGGGTATGGAGAGTACCGGAGTTGTAGATGTCAACGCCTCTTGAGCTACCACTCAGAGTCAAAGCGTAAGCCGTAGCGTTCCCTGCGGTCCACTGGAAGGTAACCGTTGAGCCAGTAAAGGTTGATCCTGGCGAGGGACTAATCATCACTGCTGAGGCAGAGCCCGGCGTCGGAGTAGGGGTCGATGTCGGAGTCGCTGTCGCGGTTGGCGTAGGCGTCGACGTAGGTGTCGGTGTGGGTGTCGCGGTCGGCGTTGGAGTCGGTGTAGAAGCCGGTGCCAGCGGGGCAAATCCCACAAAGATGTATTCTGGGTCTAGGTAGGGATCGCGTTTGGCATCAAAAAAGGAGAAGTCATCCAAGTTGGTATCGGTAACGACTACCCAACCGTCTTTCTGGGCCATAACGATCCGGCCCGTCTCATCGATGTCGATGTCCCTGAGATCTTTGAAGCCACTCGCTACCCCTTTCTCCACGGCGTCACCAGCGGCGTTCAAGCGATAAACGGCTCCATACCACGTGACTAAATAGATGCGACCAATGCCGTCGGCAGCGACACCTTGGATATCATCATGGCTATCAACTCCTGCCGGGACTGTTATCTGCCGGAGAAAAGCCATGCTCGCGGGATCGTAGACTCGGATCGTGCGGTAATCCGACAGGCCATAAATATTTCCATCAAGGCCGACGTTCAAATCGAGGAAATCGTATCCGGCGGCGAAGCGGACATTCGTGCCTTGCAGATCGAAACGAATGATTCCGTTCGCGTTTGGCTGCGAGTTTGTCCCCATGTCGGCGGCGAAAATGAAATGGCTCCATGCCGCCACAGCTCCCTGCGTGAAACCGCCGCGCACGTTCCAATCCGTAAATGTCAGATCCTGAAACGTTCCGCTCGGCAAATAGCGTGTCAGGTATGGATTCTCTGTTCCGTTAAAGGCAGCAATAGCGCCGCCGGCGTCAAATACGATGTCGCGTAAAACTTCATACCCGGGATAAACAGTCGACGACCCGTAGTTAAACGGAATCGTGCGGACAAAAGAGCCGTTCGGGCGAAATTCGTTTACTGCGTTGTTCTGAGGTGAATTGTAGGTCAAACCTCCGAACGAAACGAGAATGTCATGCGTCGGTGTTGGCGAAGGAGCCGGCGTAGGCGTAGGACGTGGCGTCGGTGAAGGATTAGGCGGCGCCGGAACAGAACGCGCGAACGAGACAAAGAGCGACCATTTGTAAACGTTGGGGTCGCTCACCGCGAGGAACGTCCCGAATCCGCTAAATTCCGTGTCCCCTAGGATCACCCATCCGCTTTCGTGACCAATAATCAGCCGCCCCGTTTCATCGACATCAATGTCTCCAAGTCCGGAATCGGCCAATTGCACGCCGCGGTCGAGCGAGCCGTTCGGATTGAGTCGATAGACCCATCCACCACTCGTTAGGAAGATTCTGCCCAATCTATCCGCCGCGATGCAAGTGGCATACGGCACTCCAGAGGGCAACGTCACGCTGCCTTGTTTTTGCAGGCTTACCGGATCGAAAATGTCGATCTTCCCCGAGAACGCATAAAGGCGCCCATCTCCTCCGGTGACTACGTCCGTGTAATCCGTGCCTTGAGCAAAACGCTGGAAGCTTCCATTTGTGCTATCAAAACGAATCAGCCCGTTCGGGGCTCCGTAGGACGTGCTTTGATCGCAAACGAAGACAAAATCCTGGTAGGTCGCAATCCCTCCGGCCGTCCAATCTTGCAAGATATCCCAGCCGAGGAAAGGCTTGTGGAAAAATGTGCCGGTCGATGGTGAATATCTCGTTAGGTACGGGTTGGCCGTGCCGTTGAAGGCATAGATTGAGCCATACTGGTCCACTGCGACGTCTCGGAGCGATTCGGGAAGCGTATAGTTCCGGTTGCCGTAATTGAATTGGAATGTCTGGACGAGCGTGCCGCCAGGTGTGTATTCCACAACATAATTTTGATGAGCTGGCGGTGCTGAATCGCTAAACGGCGTGCCTGCGACAACGAGGATGTTGTTCGGATTCAGCGGCGCGGCCTGAGTTTGAACGATGAGCGCAAGCGACGCCAAAACGGGGGGATATTTCATGAAAAGTCGCGGACAATCGATGAAGACAATTTGTTCTGCAAGTTATTTCCTTACATTGGCGCAGGATTTTTACTTACAGCATTGGACGTCGAGGCAAGGAATGCCCGCCTTTGCAGAGGCTTCCGCGGTTTCTAAGGGAAAATATCGTCGAGCTTGCGCGCGACTGATTGTGAGCCGCGAACTTTCAAGCGGCCGGTCATAAAGGCCCAGGTGCCTTTGAGTTTGCCGTTCGACATTGCGACCCAGTCCTTGTCACTGGTGATGAAGGTCACATCCGGATCGTCGATCTTCCCTTTGCCCATTTTGTAAGTGCCATCCTCAACGTCGATCCACCAATCCCCGCCGTTCGGCCCGCTCAATTCCCACTGATACTTCGCGTGGATGCCTTTCGCCTTATCGGCTTTGAAACTCTCCCGCATCCCGTCGAAGACCTGTTGCGGCGTCGAGTTATGCTCGGCACGACCAAGCGTTGAAAGCGCCAGTGTGGTCGCCAAAGCAATACCGATACGACTCGCCTTCATCTCTTGTATAAATCGTCTTTGCGAATTCTATCGGCCGCCTTAGGTCATCTTATACAATTCAGGACGACGATGAGCAAAGACGGTGACTCGATTTCGAGCGTCTGCGATGATTTCTCCCGAAAGTTCTGCCTGAATCAATTCCTCGCGATCGGGTGAAGCTGCGGCGAGAATTTTTCCCGAAGGATCGACAATCAACGAGCCGCCGCAAAACGTGACGCCGTCATCCGTGCCGACGCGATTTGCGATGATGAAGTAACTTTGATTTTCGACCGCGCGAGCCAGCGCGAGAATTCGCAAATGTTCCGCGCGGACAACCGGCCAGGCCGAAGAATTCACGATGACGTTTGCCCCATATTTCACGACCAGAGTGCGCGCCATTTCCGGAAAGCGCAGATCGTAGCAAATGCTCAGCCCGACATTGAAGGTGTCGATCTTCGTGGTGACGAACTCGTTTCCTGGGGAAAGACAAACGCGTTCGTCGAGCGGTGCCGCGGTGACGAGATGCATCTTGCGATATTTGGCGAGAACATCGCCGTCTGCGCTGACCAAAACCTGGGCGTTGAAAATCGCATCGCCGTCGCGATCTGAAATTCCGGCGACAATTGCGATCGAAACTTCTTTTGCGATTTTTCGTAGCTCCCACGCCGCGCCTTCTTTCCAAGGCCGGGCCTGTTTCTCAATCACCGGCATCGAATAGCCGGTGTCGATCATTTCTGGAAAAACGACCAGCTCGCAGCCGGACTTCTTCGCGCGCGCAGCGAACTCACGAATTTTGCGCAGGTTCGCGTCGAAATCTCCTAACGCGCATGCGCTTTGAGCAACTGCAACTTTCACGATATCGATCTTAACGCAGATTTCGATCGAGCGCGCCGATCTTCCGGATGTCGGGCCATTTCAATGCGGCGCCGATCACAACCAAGATCGTCCCGATTCCACCGCCGACGACCGAGATGACGGGACCAAACAAAGCTGCGGTTAGTCCGGACTCGAGCGCGCCGAATTCGTTCGATGTGCCGATGAAAATATTGTTTACCGCCGAAACGCGTCCGCGCATTTCATCCGGCGTCACGAGTTGAACGATCGAACCGCGAATGATAACGCTCACGCTATCAACTGCGCCGAGAAGAAACAACGTCGCCAAGGATAACCAGAGCACTTTCGACAAACCGAAAATGATCGTGGCAATTCCGAAGCCAGCCACGCACCACAGCAACATTTTGCCGGCCTGTCGCATCGGCGGCAGATACGCAACCGCCAAAGCCATCGCGAACGCGCCGATTGCGGGGGCTGCGCGCATCCAACCGAGACCGACTGCGCCGCAATGCAAGATTTGGTCGGCAAAAATTGGCAGGAGCGCGACCGAACCGCCCAACAGCACTGCAAATAAGTCGAGCGTGATGGTTGCGAGGATTACTTTCCTGCTGAATACGAATTTCATTCCCGCAGCCAGACTTCGCCAAGTGCTTTGCTCTTTCCGTTCCCGCGCTTTGGGCGCGCGCGGAATTGGCAGCGCCAGCAGAAAGAACAATGTCGAAGTGATCGCGTCGATCGCATAGACGATCGGGAAGCCTTGATGAGCGACGACAAAACCGCTGAGGGCAGGCCCGACCACTGACCCGATTTGAAAAACGCTGCTGTTCCAGGTCACCGCGTTCGAAAACGCGTCGCGCGGCACCAACGTTGGAAAAAACGAACTGCGCGCGGCCCAGGAAAATGTCCGAGCGATTGAGCTAAGAAAAAGCAGCAAGTAAATGATGGGAACCGAAGAGTCGTCGAAGTGATACGCGCGGTCGTGTTTCTCGAAGACGGCTGCGATCGCAGTGAGCCCACGGTTGCATGCCTGCAAGATCGACAATTGCGGAATCGCGAGATGTTGCCACGAAACGAGCGCAAGAAGCGCGGACGTGATCGCGCTGAAAATTTGGGAGACAAGAATGATGTGTTTTCGACTGATCCTGTCCGCGAGATGCCCCGCTGGTAAGGACAAACCGACAATCGCGACGGCAAAGACCAGTCCGACCAAGCCCAGCGCGGTCGCGGAATGAGTGCGACGATAAATTTCCCATTCCACTGCAACCGCGAGCATTTGCCGGCCGATGATCGACAACAAATTGCCAGTCGTAAAAAAACGGAAGCCGCGCGAACGAAACGCGGCGTAAGGATCGTGTCGTGGCGGAGGAGGAATTACCGCGCCAGGTATCTCCGGACGATCGCCGATTGGAGGATCATATTGATTCGGTGTGCGATCAATCGGCTTAGCCATGTGCGCGCGAGAGTGTAGCGGCGGGCGTGTCGCCCGCAATCCGTCACACAGCTACAACGCAACAAGATGGACGCGCTACCCAGAAATGAATTGCTTCATCGGCGGTGAATTAGTAAAGGACCGCCATGGCTGACAAAAATAGCAAGCAGCCTTTAAATGTTCCCGGAGCTTGGTACGTTGACACTACTTGCACGCTTTGCCGGACCTGCCTCGAAGAAGCGCCGAATCTTATGAAAGTGAATGCGGACGAAACGGCTGTTCATTTTGCCAAGCAACCCGAAGGCGACGCCGAGATCGCAGCCGCCCAGCGCGCGATGGAAGTTTGTCCAACCCTTGCCATCGGTAACGACGGTTAGCCGCGAAGCTAAACGGGGACC
>Ga0210408_10000939_pt1 | contig 32343 bp, 26 predicted proteins | sample IncBWH4MmetaG_FD_155471 | JGI IMG/M metagenome (GOLD analysis project Ga0210408, IMG submission 155471) | Forest soil microbial communities from Barre Woods Harvard Forest LTER site, Petersham, Massachusetts, United States - Inc-BW-H-4-M | ecosystem: Environmental > Terrestrial > Soil >... | reverse complement strand
AGCGTAATATAAAAATGCTGCCATTCGATTATTGACCTCATTCTGCTTGTCGACCTGTCCCTCCTTCTGTCCCATGACCTGCATTCTGCTTGTCGACCTGTCCCTCCTTCTGTCCCATGACCTGTCCCTGTTTTTTGACCTGAGCCCTGTTTTTTGACCTGTCCCTTTCTGTTTGCTCTCCCTTTCTGTTTGCTCCCAAGAGGAGAATAAAAAAAACTGCCGATAGAAAACCTCTCGAAAGACCCGATAACGAGGAGGGACGCAAGAAACGAGGGACAGGTCAGACATCACGGATCCGGAGCCTGTTTGTTGACCTGTCCCATGACCTGTCCCCTATTCGGTGACCCCTCCCGAGAGAAACGAGGGGCAGGTCAAACTTCACGGATCGGAACTCCGCGCATGCGATATTTGACCTGTCCCCATGCTCCCATGGCAAGCGGTCGGCGACTGAGGCTGATACTCTCGCGATTGAGCACTGCCAAGCGGGTGGCACGGATCCTCAAGTCAGATGGGGTTCTGGGGATGAAGATCGGAACTGAGAGAGGACCGCGTCAACGACGAGTACCGATTTCATCAAGATGTCTGAGCAGGTCGGCGGGATCTTCGTAAACCCGTACAGCTCCAGCGCGTTCGAGTTCATCCTGCCCATAGCCGCCGGAAAGTAATCCAACGCCAAGGGCTCTCGCCCGACGCGCGGCCAGCATATCCCAGATCGCATCGCCAATCACGACGGAGTGCTCGATCTTGGCGCCGAGACGATCGGCCGCCGCTAGAAAAAGGTCGGGATCAGGCTTGCCATACTTGACCTGATCCCGAGTCACCACGGGAACCAAGGCCGGATCGATGCCCAGCACGTCCAAATTCAGCTTGGCCGTCTCCATTCGACCGCTGGTCGCGACTGCCCAGGGACTTTCATTTTCTTTCAAGTATTTGAGAAGTTCGCGTGCGCCGGGCAGAGGGCGCACCTGATGGCAATACCGGGTATAAGCCTCGGCGTGCCGTTGGCGAAGCCGTTCTACACGCTCCGGACTGATCTCAAGGCCGGTTTCCCTTAGGAGCATGTTGGTAAATAGGCCACCACTCATGCCGATCCTGCGGTGAATGCGCCAGACCGACAAGTCTATCCCCTCCTGATCCAGAGCCTCTCTCCAGGCGAGCACGTGCTGGTACACGCTATCGATCAGTGTACCATCCAGGTCGAAGAGGAAAACGGTTTCGATGAGAGACATGGCAGTTGTGTTTGAGCTCACCCAAGGCTACCGCTCTGGTACGAAAATCCCAGGCCTTTTTATTTCTGCATTTCAATTCCGGAGCCCGAGGAGAAAAACCGTGGCCTGCTCCACGAATTAACTGCTAACGCCTGACTAACCACAGCCTTCTGCGAACGCTCCTATTTCCCCTGCACGAGTCTACCCAGTCCACGGCTGTGTCCGGGGAGGCGCTTTCAGGAAGCGGCCCAGGGCCACATCCGTCGAGGGCAGTGGATCGTCTGGCGACCGGAGTTTATAAACGGCACCTGACCAGTCCTTGTTCGCTTCCGTTCGAGATAATCGCTTCGAACAACTTCGGATTTGCGTTTGGGTGTACCTCAACGATCCTGAAATTGTCCTTGTTGGGCTCGGAGGTGATCTCCTGAACGCGGTTCGTCTCGGTATTTTGGACAAAGATCACATCCTTTCCAGCGTCCTGCAGCCAACCGACGAGCACAAGCTTACCAAACATTCCGGCCTGCGTTTGTGGCGTCGTCTGAGTGCTTTTTGCTGTCTGAGTAGCTTCCGGACCCGCTAGAGGAACGAGCATCGTTGGATCGGTTCGCGGTCCGACTTTCTTGTTCGGATCCTGGGTGACTATTCTTTGTTCCCCTCCTGCGTGGGTCGGACTGTAGCCGCTATTGACGCACCCGGTATTAGAGCTTGAATCCCTGGGCCGGGAGTTGCCCGTGTTGATCACAATGACAATCGGGTCATTGTCGGCGACGCGACTGAAGGATTCCGATTGCACAGGCGCGGCGGAATCGTCCAAATACTGATAGTTGTAATCCGGTGCGTATTCCAAATAGGAATAGGCGAATGGATCGTAGTAGGGATACGAGTAAAAAGGCCAAGCAAAATGTTGAAAAAAGAAACGATTTTGACGGCTAAAGAAGAAATGGTCATCGCCATGATGCCGAAATGCGAAGTCATGACGGCGGTCGAAATGTCCAAATCCGCGACCACTAGAAGAATTCGGTGCCATCCGCATGCCGCCGTGTCCTCCTCCCATGCTTTGGGCAGCCGTGATCTGGACCGTTGCCGGCAATAGAGCAACGATGGCCGCTGACATAACCCAGCGAAAAACGTGTAATGGTTTCATATGAAATGCTCAATTGAGAAAGCACCAAGCTCTTTCCCAGGTTCAGGTAAGATCCAGAGAAGCCCCTGAAGCTCCGGAGTCCACGTTGGAGGGACCCAGTTCGGTCCGCTCTTTGAGATTTAGTATTAAGTTTCGTACAGCACGATTTTGGTATAGCCGACAATCGCCGCGACAACATAATAGCCGCCAACTAATAAGACCAGTCGTGACCCCTTTTTTATTCCCGATAGCGACAAAATTTTTGCCTGGCTCTTGATTAGTCGCTACGCCCCATCGATCCGACGACGAGAAACGAGGGACAGGTCAAACACCACGGATCGGAACTCGGCGAATGTCAGCCCGGAAAGAGAAATGCTTTGAGGCGCTGGACGCCGAACGACCGAAGGCGGAAACCATTGAATCCACTTTACAAGTGAAAAGATCAACGCACGATCTTCGTTGGAGCAAAACGATGCTGCACTTGAGCGAGTCCGACTTGCGTTTCCTAGTGGAAACTGTAGCGACCAACCGGCGCGACTACGACCACATTGTAAACCTTATTCGCGATAAAGAAGACCTTTTGGAGCCCATGCTCGATGATCCGAAGCTTACGGAACGACTCTTTCGTGATGAGGAAGCCTTGGTACGCGTAACTCCACACATGCTTTTTTCGGCACTCCTGCGCCGATTGCGAAGGGAATTGGAAAAGGAGGCGTATGTCCTTGACGTGGATACCAAGGGAAAACGTATCCCGGTCTTTGCGGGTCCGGCAGTGGCGGAGATGCTCTCGGACAAACAAACACGTGACTATTTATCCGAAATGCTTTCTTCCTTTGCCCGCACAAACAGCGGAATCATTTACTGGAAGGAGCGTGGCACATGGCATAAAAGACGCTTCACCGACATCGACTTGGATGACATGGTCGAGTTGGCTCGCATCATTGACCCGGAGATGCGACCGGCGCTCTATAAACGAATTGCCGATATTGCGCTGTTTCTTAGCGGTATTTTCCCTGAACATGCAGCTCATTCTTCAGGTTTCCGAAAAAACATGTTCTCAGCCAAGCGCACGCTAAAAGATTACGAGCAGACGGGAAAACGCTTCTACCACGTCGCTGCGCGGGAAACGGATCAAACCCAATGGAAACCGGTTCTTGGAACGCTCGCGGAGAAATTTTCCTTGGCACGGTTGGCGCTGAACAGCTTGAGCGACCGCTATGTGAAAAGGCTCTGCACACAGTATTTTCGATCTCCGGCAGAAAGTTAGTATGCGCTGATCTGAGTCGCCCTTGAATCCTGACGGGGCGAGGGTGTCAGAATCCGCAAGATCTCAAAAGATCAGACAAAGGTTTTGTTCGAGCGTGAAGACGACAGTACGCTCGGTGTAACGGTAGTCGATCCGCGAAACTCTGTGATCGTTCGGGACAAGAAAAGTCAGGCCGAGGTGCTAGACGCCAAACGGCGAACGCGGAAACCATGGATTAACCGATCGCTCTTGTGCCAATGCAACTTTGGCTTCGCCAACGGTTGGCGCAGTGCTATCACTCGGGCCATTATGCGCCACAATCTCGACGCTGGACCGGTTGACTCGCTGTCACGCCTGAAGCGTGCGGCGGGACAGCGTTATGCCGCGCTTCGAGAATCCGGTTATCCGGTGAAGCCGGAAAGAGGTCTTGGTTAGCCTTCCGACCGGTCAGCGGGATCCGCAGTTGGCAAATGTTGCCGTGTTCCGATCTCTGATGAGCTGAAGAGCCTGGACGGTGAACGGACCCTTGTAGCTTTGCGCAATGCGCTCTTCTGCGACATCGTAGGCGGAATCGAAGTCGGACGATTCGACATAGAGACCGATGCTATTGGCTCCCACGCGGGCGAGTATGTAATAGACCTGGTTGCTCATGATCCTGGTGCGTTATGTTAGAAACCAGGCTCTAGATCACTTACAGGCCTCCAGAAAGGCGATTGCCGCGTCCGGAGATTGCTGGCGGGTTATGATGCGCTTTTGACCGTTCCAGATTGCCAAGAAGATTCGGCGCGTGCGTGGAGTTGGATATTTCATCTGTGTTTTTTGGGTTCGTGGATGAGGTTTTGCGACGGCATACGCCTCTTCCCCACAGTCATCGTATCGAGCGATCGGATCCGGCCGCGTTGTTTAAGATGAAGTGCAGAAGGCGTCCGGACTTGATGCATAGAGTAACCCTATCATTCGGCACGGAGAATCTCTATGAACCGAAAGAGCGTTTGTTGATTACCCAAAAGAGGGGTGTTGATCGACGGCGTGCGACTGAAAGATATTGAGCTGCGAATGCCAACTCCGCGCGGAGTCTTGAGGATTGTGGACCCTCCCCTGTTGCGGCCGAATGGTTGCGATCTGAAGCGTTAAGACGACTATCCCCTGGCAGATCAAGGCCGGATATTGGGGGGCTGATTGCGGAGATTGTGTCCGAGTATCGAAACCGCCGCGAGTAAATCGATTTGGCCGGCGGTGGCGGATTTGAGCTTCCCTTGACGATATTTGTTATTGAAGAAGTGATCCGGGTTCCGTACAACCAAGGAGTTTGAGAGACTTCTGCACGCGAACCCGGATCGCCTTAACCAGTGATATCAGACACCGCCACCGGCCTCGCCGTTCAAAAGGGGATCGTTAGTTGGGGCCGATCCAGGCCAGGACGGCAACTGAATGTTGCTGGAAAGTAAAATTTTAGAGGCTTCACCCAACCAGTGTCCAGAATTGTTCTGGCGGGCGAATCTTTCGCAAATACGTGCGCGATGCAGGGTTCGAACCTGCGACTTCTTGCGTGTGAAGCAAGCGCTCTACCACTGAGCTAATCGCGCATACTTCTGAGAAGTCTCGAGGATAATTCATCGCGACCTGGATGCAACAGATTTCACCTTCAGACCTGCGCCGCCGGATCGCGCGGGACCGCGTCCCTTTCGCCCCCATCGCCTGCTAGCGCGTTGCGATCAAGCATCTCCACCAACCAATCTGTCAATGCATCCCTGGTCTCCGTCGTGTGCACCAAACCATTCTCAGTACAAAAACCAAATCCTGGGCCAAAAGCGGCTCCATTGATCACGCACGCGTTAGTCCGGTTGAGCCGGATCTGTTGAATGCCTTCCCGCACAACATCCTCCAGCGTGCCGTCCAACTCGAACTTCCAACCCACGATGTAGGCGTTCGTAAACAATTCGCGGAGCCGGAGAATCAACTTCGGTTTGGGAACAAGCCGCAGTTGGATGGATTCAGCATCGCTTGAAATCTTCGCGGCACCCGGGTGTCCCCCTCGAATGTCCAGTTTCGCAACTCCAAAATCCGACAGTGCAGCAGCGTGAAAAACGGCATGGATATGGTGACGCTCAACGACATCGCTTAGTAGCCGATAGAGGTCCTCATTGGTCCAAAAATATTTTGCGGTCTCAGAGCGAAAGATCGCACCCTGGCCCAGGAACAACTCGACGCTGTGCCCTGAAGCCGCAACTCTTCGCGCGAGCTTGACAGCCAACTCGCCGGTCGATCGATTGGTGATCGCCCGCACCTGATCGATCGGCTCGCTGCTGGGTCCACCAGTGATCACGATCCGCATGCTCTCCTTCAGATAGCCGCAAACCTCTAATTTCCTCAAGATCCATCCAGACGATTTGTTTACGAATTCATCATCGAGGTTTTGAATCTCGGGTTCCATCTCGTAGATTGCCTTTGATGACACCGAGAGCAGCATCGCGGGTTTTTGTCGGAAAATACTCCGAGCAAGCGGTGGTTGAAGTTGCTGAAAGGCTGCGGCACGAGATCGGAACAAACGCGTCTCTCGGTTTTTTGTTTCTGACGCAGGAATGGAGACCCCACGTCGAAGACACTCTAGAGTTGATCCGGCTACACGGCCATGTGCCGCAATTGGTAGGATGTTCCGGATGGGGCTTCATCGGAAGCAGACGGGAAATCGAACATCAACCCGGGTTCAGTCTGATCTTGTTTTCTCTTCCTTCCGAGAGCTTTGCGGTTGTCCAAATCAGCGAAGCTCAGGCTGAAGAATCCACCGGAGCGGAGTACTGGCACGAGGCCACCGGTTTTTCGGCCGAGGATGTACGTTCTTGGCTCGTCCTCGCCAACCCATATTTCGGGGGCGTTGAGAGCTGGCTGAATGAATGGAGTGCAGCCTATCCGCATATTCCCATTCTCGGCGGACTGGCTAGCGCCACCAACTCCGAGATTTTTCTCCTGCGGGACGGGGATGTCTCCACTGCTCCGTTACTGGCGATCGCGTTGAAACAGGGACTCGTGGTTCGGCCTCTGGTCAGCCAGGGATGCCGGCCTATCGGCGATCCCTCGCCGATCACCAAAGCCGAAGAGAATTTGATCCTGGAGATCGGAAATCTGCCCGCTTATCAAGCCTTAGAGGCGGCCTTCCTGAGTATTCCGGCCGACCAACGCGTTTCCGTTCGGAACAACTTGTTCCTCGGTCTCGCAATCTCTGAGTATATCGACGACTTCAAACAGGGAGATTTTTTGATCCGCAACATCTTGGGTGCTGACCCGCAGATCGGTGCGCTCGCAGTCGGCGCTTACCCCAGAGTCGGTCAGACAGTGCAATTTCAGTTGCGAGATTCGAAATCCGCCCGGGAAGACTTGGTTCTCGCTTCGGAACACGTCAAAAAAGGTCTATCGGGCCCGATTGGCATCTTGCTTTTCTCCTGTGCCGGTCGAGGTAAGGGGCTTTTCGGTACCTCGGACCACGACGCCGAAACGCTCGCGAGCATTTTGGGAGATCTTCCTCTCGCCGGATTCTTCTGCAACGGAGAGATCGGGCCGGTGAGCGGAAAAGCGTTTCTCCACGGGTACACCGCTTCAGCGGCCGTGCTCTGCGTAGCGTAATTATCTGTCATCCCAAAACGTTGTGGCCAAGTTGGTGAATGCAAATCCGAACCCGAAAAAGGTCGAACCTGCGGTCTTTTCATTTTCCGATTACTTAGCCGGGGCTCAAGAAAAGCTTCATGTCGGCACTCTTGAAGAGGGGCTACAGCTCCGCCAAAATCGGCAGCGTCCGCACCGGCATGATTTTTACCAGGTATTTTGGATGAAACGCGGAGCCCCATCCTTCACCATCGATTTCGATCAATTGCCGATTGAGGCGCACGCACTGGTCTTCGTTCCACCGGGTAGTGTCCACACTTTCGGGACGCAGAATCCGGCCGCAGGGTTCATTCTCTCGTTCCAAGAAGATTTTCTCGAGACGGAGGGACATTCTGTCAATCTCTTTCAAGAATGTCCGACGCTTGATCCCGCGCAATATCGTCCGGTCTTAGTGGTACCTGAGTCTTCCGTCGAGAGAGTCGACTGTTATTGCAAACGGATATTTGAAGAATTTAATTCGAAGCAAGAAGGGTACCGGGCTGCTACCGCCGCTCTGCTGCGCCTCCTTTTCGTTGAGATTCGGCGCTGTTTGCCGGATCACACTGCTCCCAACGCTTTTCATAAGTATTCGGCCTTAACTGCGCGATTCCTGCGCAGCCTAAGCGCCCGTCCCTACCAGTTGGCGAGCGCTTCGGAGGTTGCAAAATTTCTTGGGGTGTCCCGGAGCTGGCTCAATCAGCTGGTTCGCCAGGAGACCGCAAAAAACCTCACTGAGCATCTTCGAGGGAGGCTGATTCTTGAATCGAAACGTCTTCTGGCGCATTCCGACCTCAACATTTCCGAGATTGCGTACCAGCTCGGATTTGACGACGCATCTTATTTCACCCGGCTTTTCCGACAGGTCGAAGGGAGCAGTCCTCGGGAATTTCGAGAACGTTATCGGTAGATTTTCTCAATCGGCGAAGCGTCCGGCTTGGCTGCCGCGTAAGCGAAAGCTCCAGCTTTTGCTGTATGGCACGCCGCGAAGGCAAAGGCTGGAGCCTTCGCTTACAAGGCGGAACGCGTGATTGAGAAAATCTGTCCAGTCGGAATCTCCTAAAACAAGTGCGAATCGTTCCAATGAATGTTCTGGCAGGTACGATCTGTTCCGCTATTGTCTCTGTTTACCGACTGGTCAACTAGACGAATCCATTTTTTGGACTAACCTATGCGATCCAGTAATGAGCTGGGAGAAGATAATCTATGTGGATCGTCCAATTAGCCTTAAGACGACCTTACACTTTCATTGTGCTGGCGATTTTTATTCTGATCGCCGGCGTTCTGTCCATTCTACGGACGCCAAAGGATATATTTCCGGATATCAACATCCCGGTTTGCGCGGCAATCTGGAATTTTACCGGTATGCCGGCCCAGGAATTCTCCAACCGTATCACTTCGGTCTATGAGCGGATCCTGACGACCGTCGTCAACGACATTGAACACATTGAGTCCACTTCATACAACGGGATAGGGGTCGTCAAAATCTACTTGCAACCGAATGCAAGCGTTCCGGTAGCGATGGCCCAATTGACGGCCGCTTCGCAGGCGGTTTTGAAGCAATTGCCACCTGGAGAAACGCCTCCGTTAATCCTGAGTTTTAGCGCTTCAAACGTTCCGGTGCTTCGCCTGGGCTTAAGCGGAGCGAACTTTTCGGAGCAACAGCTCAATGACCTTGCTTTAAACTTCCTCCGGGTGCAATTGGTGACGGTTCCCGGCGCCGCTGTTCCGTACCCTTACGGCGGTAAGCAGCGGGTGATTTCCATCGATCTCAATAGCCAGGAACTGCAGGCGCGAGGTCTCTCCCCGACTGATGTCATTAATGCGGTCAACGCGCAGAATGTCATTCTGCCCTCCGGAACAGCCAAGATCGGGACGCAGGAATTTGATATCGGACTGAATTCCAGCCCCAAAACTATCAAAGAATTGGGCGACATTCCAGTTCGTACGCTCAACGGTACAACCACTTATATTCGCGATGTTGCGAGCGTGCGCGACGGATTCACTCCTCAGACTAACATTGTTCGTTTCGACGGCCTGCGGGCCACGATGCTTCAGATCCAGAAGAACGGTAAGGCATCGACTTTGGACATTGTCCAGGGCGAGAAGGACCTCGTCCAGCGTCTGAAACCCACCTTGCCTGCCGGTCTGAATATCCAAACGCTCTCCGACCAGTCTGTCTTCGTCACGGCCGCGATTGAAGGAGTGGTTAAGGAGGCGATCATAGCTGGGTGCCTTACCGCTTTGATGATCCTGCTTTTTCTTGGGAGCTGGCGTAGCACCTTAATTATCGCGGTGTCGATCCCGCTTTCGATTCTGACATCGATCGCCGTTTTGGCTGCACTCGGCGAGACAATCAACATCATGACCCTTGGAGGACTCGCTCTCGCGGTCGGTATCCTCGTCGATGATGCCACCGTGACGATCGAAAACATCGACAGGCACCTGGAGGAAGGAAAATCTCTCCACGATGGAATACTCGATGGTGCAGCTCAAATCGCGGTTCCCGCGTTTGTATCAACACTCTGTATTTGCATCGTTTTCGTACCGATCTTTTTCTTGAGCGGGACTGCCAAATTTCTATTTGCACCCCTTGGTGAAGCGGTCATTTTCGCGATGCTTGCTTCGTACGTGCTTTCACGAACACTTGTTCCAACGCTTGCCATGTATTGGCTCGGGGGAGATCATGCAAAGCACGCCCAAGCTGCGGGAAAGGGCGTCGGCAGCTCCAAACGCCAGAATCCAATCCTCGGAATGTTCGGGGCCTTAAATCGAGAGTTCAACCGCAGGTTTGAATCGTTACGCGAAGGTTATCGCGACATTCTCGCGATGTGCCTGAGAAACACTCGAACAGTAGTCATTTTGTTCCTTGGTTTCGCCGCGGCTTCGATGTTTTTAGTTCCGTGGTTGGGTCAGGACTTCTTCCCCGCGGTGGACGCGGGCCAGTTTACGCTGCATGTCCGGACGAAAAGTGGAACGCGGATTGAAGAAGTAGCCAGGCAGGTGGACCAGATCGAAAGCGCAATCCGTCAAGAGATTCCGAAGCAACAACTAAAGACGATCATTGATAACATCGGCCTCCCTTACAGCGGCATCAATCTTACTTATTCCAATTCTGGCGTCGCGAGTGCGGCGGACGCCGACATTCTCGTGTCGCTTGACCCGAAGCACGATCCGACCGCTCAATTCGTGACCAAAATCCGGCAGCGCATTCATCGGGATTTTCCTGGCATAACAGCTTCTTTCCCACCGGCCGATATTGTTGCCCAGATCTTGAACTTCGGAATGCCAGCGCCTTTTGATGTGCAGATCATCGGCGCCAACGTTGCCGCAAATGCGGAACTCGCCAATCGGCTAGTCAGTCAAATGAGTCATATTCCAGGCGCGGTCGATGTTCGGGTTCAACAACCGTTCGATTCACCCCGAATGAATTTGGTGGTCGATCGTACCGAGGCCTCCCAGCTGGGCATCACTGAGAACCAGGTCGCGGGCGCGCTTCTTGGAGCCTTGAGTGGATCTACACAGGTCAGCCCGAACTTCTGGCTCGATCCTAAGAATGGCGTCAGCTATAGTTTGAACACGCAGTCGCCCCAGTACTCAATCGATTCATTGGACACGTTGAGAGACCTCCCGATCCTAGGACCTACGGGAACGCCTGCGGCAGGAACCTCCACGACCGGAACGCCGACCCAAATCCTCGGAAATCTGGTTCAGATAACGCGCTCTTCCGAGCCGCCGATCGTGACGCACTATAACATTCAGCCGGTCGTCGATATTTACGGAGCAGCCGAAGGTAAGGATTTAGGATATGTCGCCTCTGAAGTTCAAAAGGTTATTGACGGGGCGCAGAACGATCTGGCCAAAGGCAGCCGGATCGTATTGCGGGGTCAGGTCCAAACGATGAAGGACTCATTTGTCGGACTTTTTGCCGGTCTGATCTTTGCTATGGTTCTGGTCTATCTGTTAATGGTCGTCAATTTTCAATCCTGGATTGACCCATTAATCATCATTTCGGCGCTGCCGCTCGCGCTTGCGGGTATTGTCTGGATGTTGTTCGTTACCCGTACCACGCTCAGCGTGCCCGCGCTGATGGGTGCCATCATGTGCATGGGTGTTGGAACGGCGAATAGCGTGTTGATTATAACCTTCGCCAATGAGGTGATAGAAGAATACCGAGATTCGTTCAGAGCCGGTCTTCAAGCGGGCTACGTCCGACTGCGACCGGTATTAATGACAGCGATCGCCATGATCATCGGAATGGTCCCGATGGCCCTAGGGTTAGGAGAGGGCGGCGAACAGAATGCGCCGCTGGGAAGGGCGGTGATCGGTGGCCTCTTGTTTGCGACGATCGCAACCCTCTTTTTTGTTCCGACAGTATTTGCTGCAGTTCGCAGGAACAAGTTTGACCGGCAAGCAAAAGTCACTGCGCGAGCGGCAAACTGATTTTAATGGAGAGAAAAATGTCACGGGGTACTTTGAAACAAACCGAACCTTTGGAAGAGAGTCCGCCGATACCACCAGAGAAAGCTAACAGGAAAGGGGTCAAGATCTACTTCCTGGCCGGCGGAGCATTGTTCATTGCGATCGCCGTTCTGGGAATCTCTTCCCGGATCGAATCGACCACGGGACTTGAGCAGCGCTCAAACGAAGCCGCTCAGATTATAGTGAGTGTCATTCATCCGGAGAAGGCATCCACAACAATACCGCTTCAGCTGCCCGGCCAAACGAGAGCCTACATTGAAGCGCCGATCTTCGCTCAGACCAGCGGCTACCTGCAGAAATGGTACTTTGACATCGGCGCGAAGGTTAAGGCCGGCGATGTTCTTGCCGAGATTGATACTCCGCAGGTTGATCAACAACTGAATCAGGCGCGAGCTCAACTCAAGGTGGCGGAGGCTGCACGCGACCTGGCGCAAGTAACCTACAAACGCGACCAGGACCTTTACAATCGGAGAGTGATTGCTGCGCAGGACTTTGATACCGCGGCAGACACTTTTCGACAGAATCAAGCTGCGGTAATCGCTGATCAAGCGTCTGTGAACTCGCTCGAGGCGCTTGAGAACTTTAAGACCGTCAAAGCACCATTCGACGGAATCGTCACAGAGCGGGATACGGATATTGGCGCATTCGTTCCTTCCGGAACGGGTGTGCAACTTTTCCGGATGGCGCAGACGTCACCGTTGCGAGTATACATCAATGTGCCTCAGACATTCTCGCGATTTGTCAAGCCAGGCACGCAGGCGGACCTTATATTAAACGAACTTCCAGGCCGGAAATTTCCTGCGCACGTAACTAACACCGCCGGAGCGATCGACCCGACTTCCCGAACATTGTTAACCGAACTGGAAGTTCCGAATGAAACCGGCGAAGTGCTCCCGGGTGCCTACGCTCAAATCAATCTGAAATTACAGGGCGATACTGGTCTGTTCACAGTGCCTTCCAATGTACTCCTATTCCGATCGGAAGGGACAGCGGTCGGAATTGTCCATCCAGACGGTAAAGTCGAAGTCCGGAAGATCGTGATCAACAGAGATCTCGGAGACAGGCTGCAGATTTCCCAAGGACTGTCGGAATCGGACCAGGTGATTGTCAACCCTTCGGATAGTCTCGCCGATGGTATGATGGTCAGCATCGCGACGCCGAAGCAATCGGAAAAACCGGTTGCCCATGGCTAAGCGTTCTCGTTGCAAATGCCTTTGCTAAACGTGGAACTCGATTCGCCGCCGAAATCCGCCATACTAGGACGCAGGTGCATCCGGTTGACCTGGTCGTCTGTTTGCTAATCGTTCTCGTGGCCCTCGCCACGGTCGCGCGGCGGCTTAACGTTTCGTACCCGATTATCCTCGTAATCGGAGGGATCGTTCTCGCACTAATTCCCCGATTGCCGGAAGTCAGGCTGGAGCCGGACATAGTTTTTCTGGTCTTTCTTCCGCCGCTGCTTTACTGGGACGCCGTCAACTCGTCCTGGCGCGACTTCCGCGACAACTGGCACCCAATCTTGCTTTTGGCAATCGGACTGGTTTTCACCACCACCATGGCAGTGATGCTCGCTGCGCATTTTGTGCTGGGATTTCCTTGGGCTCCGGCGTTCGTGCTGGGAGCTATACTGGGCCCCACCGACACGGTGGCGACCGCTGCGATCCTGGAACGGTTTAGTCTTCCGCGGAACTTATTGGCGGCGGTGCACGGTGAGAGCCTGCTCAACGACGCTTCGGCTCTAGTACTTTACGAGACTGCTGTGCACGTCACCCAGACGAGAACGTATGTTTGGGGATCTGTCTCGATCGGATTTTGCGTGGCCGCTGGCGGAGGAGTCGCAATTGGACTGGCTATTGGTTGGTTGATGCTTGCGCTTCAGCGGCTTACATCGGATTCGTTGGTAAGAAGTACGATCGCTTTGCTGACGGGGTTTGCCGCCTATCTGCCTGCGGACGCGCTACACGTGTCCGGCGTCTTAGCCGTTGTCACCGCGGGTCTTTATCTCAGCTGGGAAGACCCGCGGATCATGTCCGCCAAGACGCGGCTTCAATCGATCGCAACCTGGGAAGTTATGACGTTTCTGCTAAACGGCCTGCTATTCATTCTCATCGGGTTCCAGCTGCGGCCAATTGTGAAGTCGTTCTCGCCAGAATCATTTCGTACAATCGTCCGTGGTTCCCTACTGGTCACTGGAACAGTGATTCTGGTTCGGATCCTGTGGGTATTTATTTCAGCGTACGTTCCGCGCGCATTCAGCGGTCGGCGCCGTGCTTGTGATCCCTATCCACCCTGGAAACAGCCAGCCTTGATTTCGTGGGTTGGGATCCGAGGCGGAATTTCTTTGGCTGCAGCTTTGGCGATCCCGACCTCCCTAGCGAACGGCGCCCCTTTTCCAGGGCGCAATGAGATTTTGATTCTAACGTTTGCGGTTATTCTCGCTACGCTTGTGCTCCAGGGTCTCAGTTTACCGCGGTTGCTCCGATGGCTAAATTTCCCGGCAGACGGAGCGGAACATGCCGCGGAACAGCGAGCGCGAGAAACGATGACCGGCGTTGCGCTTCATTATCTCGCGTCGACACCAAGAAGAGACGAGATTCACGGGCGCGCGATTGAGCAGCTTATGGGCATCTACAGGAACAGAGCGGAACGATTCGAGACAGCAAGCGAAGCCGGTGCGGATCACCCTGAGGCGCGGTACATGAACGAGCTAGTTTCGCTCGAGGGCGAATTGATTGGAATACAAAGGAGAACTTTGATCGACTTGCGAGATCGCGGGGCCATCAGCGATGCCGTGCTGCGACGATTCCAGCTCCTGCTCGACCTTGAAGAATCGCGCCTTGAGGAGGAGGAACGCCGCTGGAACCTGTAGGTCCCTGGGGGAACGTGTCGGCGGGTCGGCGTATTGGCGTATCGGCGTCTAGGGAGTAAGACTGCTTTTCGACCCTCTGGGCCGGGGCCAGTTGGCTGTTTTTCCTCCGCCGCGGCGGATCGACCCGTATGACTCAGATATGGGTCCTTTACCGCCAGTCCGGCTCGGACCGCCTTGAAAAACAGCCAACTGACCTCCGGCAATATACCTGCTATTTCGGGGACAGGACACTAGGATGCCAGGGCGGCCTCGGCACATCGGATGATCTGCGCAAAGTTTCGGGGATCCAGGCTCGCCCCACCGACAAGCGCGCCATCGATATTCTTTTGGCGCATCAACTCCTCGGCGTTATCCGGCTTAACGCTCCCGCCGTATTGGATCCGAACCCGGTCAGCGGTAGCTCCATCGGCGAGCTCGGACAGAACGGAACGAATAAAGGCGTGCGCCTGTTCGGCCTGGGCCGGCGTGGCGGTTCGCCCGGTGCCAATGGCCCAGCAGGGCTCATAAGCCATAACGACTTCGTTAAAATCCTTTTGCGATACTCCCTCCAGGCCGCTGCGCACTTGCCTCTCCAAAACATGCTCCACCTGATTGCTGTCCCGTTCGTGAAGCGTTTCACCGACACAAAAAATGGGGCGAAGACCAGCATCCAGTGCCGCTCGCACCTTTCGGTTAACGATCTCGTCTGTTTCACCGAACAATGCCCGTCGTTCGCTATGTCCCAGGATTACATATTTAACATAGAGCGCCCGGAGCATTGCCGCGCTGATTTCACCGGTGAATGCGCCACTCTTTTCCCAGTGCATATTCTGGGCACCGATTCGCAGCGCCTGGGTCTTCTCAGATGCTGAAACCAACGCGGGAATCGCGGTGAACGGAGGGATGATCACTACCTCGACGTCGTTCACGTCTCCGATCTCTGTGAGAAATGATTGCAAGTAGGACTCAGCCTCACTGTGGGTAAGGTTCATTTTCCAGTTGGCTGCCAAAATCTTCTTACGCATGATTATTTATCTGTGAGCGCGGCGACACCCGGCAGTTCTTTACCCTCTAAAAGTTCCAGCGAAGCGCCCCCTCCGGTGGAGATGAATGTCATCTTATCCGCATAACCGAATTGGTTCACCGCCGTCACAGAATCTCCGCCACCAATGATTGTCTTTGCGTCGGACTCCGCAAGAGCTGCAGCGATTTCTCTCGTACCATTCGCGAAATCCGGGATCTCAAAGACACCAACCGGTCCGTTCCACAAGACTGTTTTTGCTCGTGCAATCTCCGTCTTGAAAAGAGCGATCGTCTCTTGGCCGATATCAACCGCTTGCCAGCCTTCAGAGATTCCTTGGGATCGGGACAGCAGGGGCGTGTTCCTGGAGTTTGCACCGGCTTTAAACTCATCCGTCTCAATGCAGTCGATCGGAACGAGGAATTTTATTCTCTTCTCTTTAGCCAGCTCCAAAAGCTCCTCTGCTAAATGTACCTTGTCCGCTTCGATTCGACTCGCGCCGGTCGGAATACCCATCGCCTTAAAAAAGGTGTGAGCCATCGCACCTCCAATCAGGAAAACGTCCGCCTTCTCCATGAGCGCCTTAATCACACCGATCTTATCGGAAACTTTTGCTCCGCCCAGGATAACGAGGAACGGCCGGTCGGGGTGCGCCAGCTCATCCTTCAAATATTGAAGTTCTCGCTCCATCAAAAGACCCATAGCCGCCTGCGGCATGTATTTAGCGACTCCGGCGGTGCTTGCATGTGCACGGTGAGCGGCGCCGAAAGCGTCATTTACGTAAACGTCACCTAATTTTGCGAGCGCCTGCGCAAAGCCGTTTTCGTTAGCTTCTTCCTCCTTAAAGAACCGCACATTTTCAACGAGCAACACACCGCCGTCGGGTAAAGCCTTAGAGGCTGCTTCCACGTTCGGCCCAATCACCTCCGCAGAAAACTGCACCGGAGGCGGAATCATCTGCGTCAGGTGGTCCGCCACCGGTTTCAGGGAATATTTAGGATTTGGCTGCCCCTTCGGACGACCGAAGTGCGCGAGCAAAATCACTTTCGCTCCTTTTTTCCGCAACAGCTCGATTGTGGGAAGGCTTTCCCGGATGCGAGTGTCGTCCGTAATTCGAACTTTTCCGTCGATTTCTTCCGTCGGCACGTTGAAGTCGACACGCACCAGAACACGTCGACCTCTCACTTCAAGGTCGCGAACTGATAGTTTCGCCATAGGGATTCGTTACAGGATGTGCTTCAGAAGATCAATGCACCGATTCGAATAGCCCCATTCGTTGTCGTACCAGCTGATCAATTTGAAAAATCGACTGTTAAGTTCCATGCCGGAGCCGGAATCGAAGATACTCGAGTGCGCGTCGTGCAAGAAATCGGTTGAGACCACTTCGTCTTCCGTATAAGCCAGCACGCCCTTCAGATAGGTCTCGCTGGCCTGTTTCATCGCGGCACTGATGTCCTTGTAACTCGTCTCCTTAACAGTCCGAACTGTGAGATCGACTACGGAGACTGCAGGGGTAGGCACTCTAAACGACATACCTGACAGCTTCCCTTTAACCTCGGGACATACCAGGCCTACCGCCTTCGCAGCGCCCGTCGTCGACGGAATCACATTAATCGCAGCGGCACGGCCTCCTTTCCAGTCTTTTCGAGAGGGCCCGTCCACCGTCTTCTGCGTAGCGGTGTAACTGTGCACCGTCGTCATCAAACCTTCTTCGATTCCGAAGCCCTCCTTCAACAGGACGTAGACTACCGGTGCGAGGCAGTTCGTTGTACAGCTCGCATTCGAGATGATCCGATGTTTCGCGGCGTCATACTTTTCATGGTTTACGCCGATGCAAACTGTGATGTCTTCGCCCTTCGCAGGAGCCGTAATCAACACCCTTTTTGCGCCCGCTTCGAGGTGACCTTTCGCTTTGTCCGCCGACGTAAACAATCCAGTCGACTCGATTACGATTTCGCAACCGAGCTTCGCCCAGGGCAGCTCCGAGGGCCCTTCTTTCACCGCCAGACACCGGATTCTGTGTCCGTTTACGACCAATGTGTCGTCGCTCTCGAGCTTCGGATTCGATTTTTCGCTGGACACCTCGCCGTTGAAACGGCCCTGCGTCGAATCGTATTTGAGCAGGTAGGCAAGATTATCTGCGGGAACCAAGTCGTTCAACGCAACCACGTCAATCTCCGTACCAAGCAACCCCTGTTCGACAAGTGCCCGAAAAACAAGCCGCCCGATTCGCCCAAAGCCGTTAATTCCAATTTTCGTCATGTTGATTATCCCCAACAAGTTTAAGTTTGAAAAACACAGCCAATTAATCGGGCTTGCGATTCACCGTCAACCAGAGAATCGCCGACCGAGAACGAACGTCGGCTTAAGCTTTAGACTTCAAAGGATGCCAACCCTCTGCGGCCTTTCCCTCACCCGTGCGTCCTGCTCCGCAACGGTAGGGTTCCGCGCTCCCGCGTGACACCGGCACCGTTCAATTGAAGAATCCTGGATCGTGCTCAACGCCGGTCGCGCGGGACCACGCGCCTACGCCGGTGCTTCGGTCAAACCGCCTACGCCTTCGGGTTCGGGACGAGTCGCCTCATGGGGCTGTTCATCTCGTTTCACGGGCGAAGTCGGAGGCGGTGGATTGACGAGTCTGCCGTTATTGAGAATTTCGCGGATCTGGCTACCATCGAGGGTTTCGTACTCAAGGAGCGCCTTGGCGATTGCCACGAGCGTTTCCTTGCGCTGGGTTAGGACCTTCATGGCTCGCTGGTAGGAATCATCACAAAGCCTTTTTACTTCGCGATCAATCTCCTGAGCTGTCGCTTCGCTATAGGCACGCGATCGGGAGATATCTCTGCCAAGGAAAACATAGTCTTCATGTTCTCCATACTCCACCATGCCAAGCCGCTCGCTCATGCCCCACTCACACACCATCTTGCGCGCAATACCGGTCGCCATGCGAATGTCCCCGGTCGCACCATTCGTTACGTCTCCAAAGACGATTTCTTCCGCCACTCGACCACCCATAATGACTACAAGGCGATCTAGAAGTTCGTTCTTGCGATTGGTGTACTTATCCTCCACGGGCAGATACATGGTAGAACCCAAGGACGGGCCGCGCGGGATAATCGTCACTTTGTGGAGCGGATCTGTATACTCCAGCACCTCGCATAACAGAGCGTGACCAGCCTCATGGTATGCAGTGTTTTCTTTCTCTTTCTCGCTGATCGCGAGGCTACGACGCTCTTTACCCCATCGAACCTTGTCGCGGGCCTCTTCCATCTCGGCCATCGTAATCGCCTTCAGCCCGCGTCGGGCAGCCAACAGCGCGGCTTCGTTAATGACATTTGCCAGTTCAGCGCCGGAATATCCGGGCGTACCTCGCGCCACAACTCCCAAATCAACCCCCTCCGCAAGCTTCACCCGCTTCGCATGTACCCGCAAAATCTCCTCGCGTCCCTTAACATCAGGAAGGTTGACCGTGATCTGACGGTCGAACCGGCCAGGCCGCAGAAGAGCTGGATCCAATACATCCGGCCGATTCGTCGCCGCGATAATGATCACACCCTCCTGCGTATCGAAGCCATCCATCTCAACCAGCAGCGCATTCAGGGTCTGCTCTCGCTCGTCGTGGCCACCGCCGAGACCATGCCCGCGGTGCCGCCCCACCGCATCGATTTCGTCAATGAAGATTATACAAGGCGCAGATTTCTTACCTTGCTCAAACATATCTCGAACTCTTGAGGCTCCCACTCCGACGAACATCTCGACAAAATCCGAGCCGCTGATGCTGAAGAATGGCACGTCCGCTTCACCGGCAATCGCGCGTGCCAGAAGCGTTTTACCAGTTCCTGGAGGACCCACCATGAGCACTCCTTTTGGAATCCGCCCACCCAGTTTCTGGAACTTTTTCGGATCCTTCAGAAAATCCACGATCTCCTGAACTTCCTCTTTGGCCTCTTCGACACCGGCGACGTCTTTGAACGTCACACGATTTCGATCGCGGGCTAGCATTCGAGCCTTGCTCTTTCCAAAATTGAGGGCGCCCTTCCCGGCGTTCCGAATCTGTTGCCGGAAAAAGAAGTACAGAATCAGGAAAAACAAGGCGATGGGCAGAAACTGGAGAATGGCCGACAGCATGACGTCGGAATCGGCCTTGATATCGACCTTATAGCCACGATTCTCGAGTTCCGATTTCAAGTCTTTGTTGTACTCCATGAATACCGTCGTCTTGAAGTGGTCCGGAGCGCCGGTCACCGTAGACGGCTTTTTGCCCTTTTCGTACGCACCACGTAGGACCTGGGTCGACCGCCCTTCAGTCACAATCAACTGGAGCGGTTCCTCCTTGCTGATGCGACCTTCATCGAGGTACTTCTCAAAGTCTGTAAAATTGATTTCTTCTACGTTTCCGTAGTTACCGTTGCGTGAAAACAAAAACCCGCCTAACAGAGCTATTGCGCACGCAAACAGGAGAATGCCACGCCAATTGAAGTTGTTGTCGTTCCCGAAATTTCGAGAGTTCTTGTCCTTAGAGGATCTGGGATCTAATTGTGCCATACACTGAACAACTTCCCCATCCTAGCACATAGACACCTGCGTGCAAAGGATGCAATGCCGAGAATCGGGTCGGTAAGGCGGCAGGGATGGCTGGAGATGGCTGCATTTATCGCTTGAAACGCAAAGACGACTATTGCAGAGAGACGTGTCGCCTGCCCGGAAAACCTTCGAGGCGGCACCACTCCTTTTGGCCACCAGCCACTGACCACTAGCCACCACACCTTTAGTTCGACGCGTACTTCACGCTGCAACCGTAGGGTCGTGTCGCGGTGGTCGGAACCGTTTTCCCGGTCATCACCGCATCAAGCGCGGTCTTCACGTAGTTAGTGGCTGTTTTGACGTCGGCCAGATCGGTACTCCGCTTGTTATCAATAGCCCCTTCGTAGACGAGCGTCCCGTTCGGGTCGATGATGTACATGTCCGGCGTGGTCTTGGCACCATAGAGGCGTCCTACTTTGCCGTCCGGATCCAGCAATAGTGCCGTTCGAGCAGCTCCGTCATCGGAAGCAATCTGATTCAGCTTTTCCGCTGGATAATTCCCTTCCTCGCCCGGAGCGGAAGAATCAATCGAGAGCCAAACCACACCCTTCGCGGTGTACGCCTTTTGAAGGGACTGCATATTTCCGGATTTGTAGTGTTTCCCAACGAACGGGCAATCCGGCTGATACCATTCCAACACCACAAACTTCCCCTTGAAATCTGCCAGACTGCGCGTCTTCCCATTTGTGTCCGGCAAAGTAAAGTTTGGCGCGGGTTTTCCAACTTCTATCTCCGCGAGGCTCAAACCGGCTGTCGCAGCAAGCAGCCCACAAGTGATTAGTAACGTCGTGATCATGGTGTTCTTTCTTCCTTACGCTCTATTCTTCCTTACGGTTACAAAAATTAGTCCCCGGCCCGGTCAAGTTTTGTTCAATGCGTCCAGGACCGTTTGAGATGTGATCAGCTCGGGCAAAAGCACCGGTTGTGTGTCTTTGCCCCCGCCGGGATAAACCAGATACATCGGTACCCCTGCTCTCCCGTGTTGCTTCAAGATCTCCGTTATTTCCGGATCACCTTTCGTCCAGTCCGCCTTCAGCATCACCACGTTGCGTTTCGAAAATTCTTGTCTGACCTTCGAGGTATCAATGGCGAAGCGCTCGTTCGTTTTACAAGTGATACACCAGTCCGCGGTAAAGTCTATGAACACCGGTCTGCCGGTTGCCAGCGCATTGTCCAGCTTTGCCTGGCTGAATTGCTGCCAAACCAGCCGGCTCGGCTTGGTGACAAATCCGTATACGCTGGCAGCGAGCAATAATACACACAACATTGAGGTGGCCGCGAGAACGCGCGAACGCCACGAGGATACCGGGGTCCAGAATGATCCCTTGATCCACGCCAGAATCGCTATCAGCAGAAGGAGCGCCCCTAATCGAACGATCGCGTCTGCACCTCGCATCTGGCCGAGGATCCACACCAACCAAAGCAGGGTGCCTGCAAGCAGGAAACCCATGCATTGCTTAAGTCGCAGCATCCAGGCGCCGGGCTTCGGCAAATAACGCAGCCATTTCGGGTTAACCGCCAGCAACAGATAAGGTAACGCCATGCCAAGCCCAATAAAAAGGAATATCAGAAAGGTAGCCCAACCAGGCTGGGCAAAGGCAAAAGCCGACGCGGTTCCAAGAAATGGGGCCGTGCATGGAGTAGCAAGAATCGTTGCGAACACGCCTTGGAAAAACGCCCCGCCATAGCCCTGCCCACCCGCAAGCTTAGCAAGACCCTGGGTCGCCTGAGCCGACACCGACAGCTCGTAAACGCCAAAAAGGTTCAGTGCGAAAGCAAAGACCAAACAGGAAATAAATACGATAAATCGATAATCCTGAAATTGGAATCCCCAGCCGACTTGCGCTCCTGCAGTTCTCAGCAGGATGACAATCACCGCCAATACGGCAAAGCAGCTAATGATCCCAAGCGAAAACGCCATCGAGAGCCAAAACGCTTTTTCTGCCCGTTCACCTGCTTCACTGACGAACCCGAAGATCTTGAGCGAAATAACCGGCAGTACACACGGCATCACATTCAGGATAAGACCACCAAGCATAGCAAATCCCAGGGCTTGCAAAATGCCGCCGAGGCTTATCGCTGACGTAGACCCTCCGGGGTGGAATGCGGTCACAGTCGAGCGACCGTTGACCTCATATCCTTGTCTGTTCTCTCCCGAACTCACAACAACAAGAACACCGTCCATTCGACTGATTGGCTTGGTCTCGGTATCAATTGCAAGCGTCAGCTTGTTTCCGTCTCGCACGACGTGACCAATCACTGCGTCTGCGGGTGGATTTGGGAAAAAATCTAGCGAAGAGCCATTTGGGGCCCACGGGACCTCTATCTCGAGGTTCTTACCAACGCGGCTGAAGCCAATCGGATTTGTCAGATCTTTGGGCACCTTGGAAGCATAGTTCTCGAAGATCTTAGCCGAGTCGGACGCGGTGTTTGCACCACTGTTCAAAGTAAGAGAAAGCTGCGCACGCCCGGGGACACACAGACTCTGACAAACCAGCCAGTCCGATTTTGCCTGGATAGTAATCGGTCCAGGCGGCAAAGTAGCTGGAGCCTCAACGTCGGCAAACAGCAGAACCTCCGAGGTGTAGGCAAACACCTCCAAATCGCCCGGCTCTTTTTCCCGCAGGGGCAGCGGCCACTGCAAATCCCGGATCGTAAAGCCTTCCGGAAGTTGCCATTCGATCTTTGTCGGTATGCCCGAATCCCCCGGATATTTCCAATAAATGTGCCACCCAGGCTCAATGCGATAAAGCACTCCGAGCCGGAACCGCTGACCCGGTTGGATTGAACTCACGTCAGCCACGAGTGTGGCTTTGACGAGTTCTTTCCCATTGTATTGCTGAGCCTCAGCCAGCGCCGCCCAGAAAAACGTGACGCCGGCGATTAAACCTACAAGAGTCCGGGACAGCAATTCTCTCATGACAATCTTCTCTTAGAACCTATCCACATGATCTCCAACGATTGAGAGTGCGGAACCACTCGCCATCTTCCAAACATTTATCACAAATCTTGATGGTAAGCGAAAACTGGAGCTTAAGCGACGGCTCCAGCCTTCGCTCTCAAAACTGCGTCAGGTCTACTGGGCAAAAGCCGCACATAGGAGACTGGGAGGCAAAAGCTGGAGCTTTCGCTTACAATGCAGGACGCTTGCGGCGGGTTGCACAGTGCATGTCTGAACCGCTGTTTAGGCGGGTATTCGCGATTTCTAACTTCCTGATTACGAAATGCTTATATCAATGAGCCGAGCATGGCATGCTTTAAGCCCCTTCTCTCAGGAGAACATGTTTTCATGGGCCATAACCATCCTCATTCTGGCTGTCATGGCGGCTGTGCTGGTAATCTGGGGGTTCACGGGATTGCCGAAATGGCTAGTGAGAGGATTATGTCTGCTCTTAATTATCCTGTTCATCATAGCGGTTGTGTTGGCATGAAACGGAGCCTGCTAACGAAGCTTTCCCGTAACCGGTCAAAAAGGAAGAACTGGCCACTCGGTCGGTTCTTCTACGTGAGTCGGGATTTTCCAGATCTAGGCTCGCCGTTCAGTCTTAAGGAGATCTCGGATTTCGGTTAGCAATTTTTCTTCACCCGAAGGCCCTGGGGCAGCCGCCGGCTTCTTGAAGCGATTCACTTGTCTAATCACGATGAAGAGACAGAAAGCGATGATCAGGAATTCGATAACAGTATTGACGAACAGGCCATATGCGAAAACAGGGATGCCTTTGTCGGCAGCCTCCTTCACTGAGGCCGCATGCTGCCCGTTTAGCACAATAAACAGGTTGGAAAAATCGACCCTCCCAACCAGTAAGCCGATGATCGGCATGAAAATGTTGTTTACCAGCGAGGTAACAATCTTGCCAAAAGCGGAACCGATAATGACGCCGACCGCCAGGTCGATCACGTTCCCTTTGAGAGTGAATTCCTTGAATTCTTGAAGCATTGACATGGAGAATACAATTTTGGGTTTTGAGTTTTGGATTTTGGGTTTTTAGGTGAGACCAACTGCGCCGGCCAGCGAATGAACACTCAAAACTCCAAACTCCAAACTCAAAACTCAAGACTGGCACCCAACCGGCCGACCTGCTCGATGGCGCCCGACGAATTGTCTCATCTGATCACGCTCACGCGCAATTCGGACGAAGCGGCTGCGAAAAAGCTCGTTGAGCACCTCTATCCCGCGGTGATCAGGATCGTCCGGAACCATCTTCCAAGACGCGAGTCGGAAGAGGATTTGTCGCAGGAGATTTTTTTAAAAATATTTGCTAAGCTCCACCAATATCGTGCTGATATGCCATTCGAACATTGGGTTTCGCGAATTTCAGTCAACACGTGTATCGACCACCTTCGAAAGCAACATAACCGGCCCGAATATCGATGGTCAGACTTTAGCCAAGAGCAGCAAGCCATCTTGGACAACCTCAAAGACGATGCCAGTGAACCCGCCCAGCAATCTCCGGACGAAAGCCGGGAACTGTTGGAGAGGCTGCTTCTGAGTTTGAAGCCGGACGAACGTCTAGTGGTCCGATGGCTCTATCTGGAGGAAAAATCGGTTGCGGAAATTTGTGACCTGACGGGTTGGAAACCGTCTAAGATCAAGGTTAAGGCGTTTCGGGCACGACAAAAGCTCACCGCGACGGTTAAAAGACTAAAGTGATGAAGGAGGAGAACCTAGAGAAGCTTTTCGCTGGAGCTCGACGGGTCGGAGCCGAAGGGACTCCGTCTATGCCGGCGGGTTTTGCGGAAGGCGTCCTCCAGCAACACCGTCAGCGAGTCCAAGAAAACAGGGCTTTTTTCAGGGCTTCGATTTTGTCCATCGCAACCGCGTTGATCATTCTGGGAACAGTTCTCGGGATTAACTTCGAAACGAGCAACTCCTCCGGATCGGATGATCAGGAATCGACGGTTGAAATGGCCTACGTGATATGGGATCCAGTTGGAAACTAGTCCTGGTCTTCGCGGTCCTTTTTCTGATTGGCGGTGTCAGCGGATCTGTGATTACTTATGCGGTTCTGCGCAGACAGATGCCGCAGAATATAACGCGCAATTTCCATGGATGGACCGAGAATCTAATGCAGAGATTGCAGCGGATTGGCAAGCTAACGCCCGAGCAGGCCGCAAAGATCCGCCCTCGCGTGGAATCCGCCGTAAAGCAGATGCAAGCGATTCAGATACAAGCGATGCTGCAAGGAAGTGACGCTTTTGACGCCGCGCTGGCTGAGATCGAGACGGAATTGAACCCAGACCAGCAAAAGCGACTGGAAAGCTTTCGCGAACGTCGGCGTGCAAAGATCCAGGAAGGGATCTCCCGGAGGCAGGAGCAACAATAGAGCGGGTTCAGCGGGTTCGCCGGCCGGCAATCTTACTGACGCCGCTGAACCCGCTGTTACCTGGTACCTGTACCTTGGTGTCTTTTGGGTAGGTCCGGCCCGGCGACTACGGCCAAAAGACGCCGCTCAGGCTATCGTTGCTAACTCTTCGGCCTGTACGTCGAACTGCAAATCGTAAAGCTTCCTGTAAATCGTGGAGCTATCGAGCAGTTCGCGATGCGTGCCGATCTCCCGAATTCCACCTCGATCCATCACCACAATTTGATCGGCCCTAAGAACGGTAGACAACCGATGGGCAATAGCAATGACAGTCCGGCCCTCGGACAAGCGATCCAGAGCCGCTTGAATCTCGCGTTCAGCCTCGGAATCCAGCGCAGACGTCGCCTCGTCCAAAAGTAAAACCGGAGCGTTCTTGAGGAGCGCCCGGGCGATCGAAATGCGTTGCTGTTGCCCTCCGGACAATAAGCAACCCTTGTCGCCAATAACCGTCTCGTACCCATTCGGCTGATGCATAATGAAATCGTGCGCATAAGCCCGCTTCGCCGCATCGATCACTTCCTCTTTGGCTGCGTCCAAACGGCCATACCGGATGTTGTTAAGGATCGAATCGTGAAATAAGAAAGTTTCCTGAGAAACCATACCTATCTGTTCACGCAACGAAATCTGCTTGATCGTATTGATATCGCGTCCATCCAGCCGGATAACACCTGCTTCCGGTTCATAAAAGCGCAGGAGCAGAGACAAAATCGTGCTTTTCCCCGCTCCGCTCGAACCGACCAAGGCGTAGTATTTCCCAGGCTCAATATGCAGGCTCAAGTCGCGAACCGCCGCGTGTAACCCAGGCCGGTAACGGAAAGTCACGTTCTCGATCCGGATATCGCCATCGCTGCCTGAGATTTCCTCTGCCCCTGGTCTGTCCTTGATCGCCGGTTCCCGATTCATTATCTCGAAGATGTTGTTAGTCGCATTAAAGCATTGCTGCATCACGAGATGAATTCGGCTGAGCTTTTTGATCGGATCGTACAGCATGAAAATACCAGCCAGGAGCGCGAGGAACTTCGCGGCACTCAAGTGAGTATACCAGACGTAGAAAAGCGCTAAACCGACGCCGATCGCCGCGACGGCTTCGACCATGGGGCTTACGATCTGTATCGCTTTTTGAACGCGGACGCCGCTTCTGAATTGTTCAAGACTCAGTCCTTCGAAATGCTCAGACTCGTGCTTCTCCCGGGCGAATGCTTTGATCACACGGATCCCGGCAAAGCTTTCCTGCAAGACCGACATCATCGAGCCGACTTTCTCTTCCTCGAGTTTCCCCTGTCGCCGCACCTTCTTGCCGTAATAAACGATCGGCACCATGCAGACCGGAAAAAGGAACAGACTCACGACGGTGAATTTCCAATCCAGGTGAATCAAAACTGCGAAGGCGCTGATAACGGTCAAAGGCTGTTTGATCAGGTCACTACTAATACTGGTCAGGGCCGTCTGCGCCATACGTGTATCGTTCGCGACCCGCGAGATCAGATTCCCGGACCGTTCGCGGTTGAAGAACTCCAATGATTGGCCCAGGATATGCGTGTAGAGCTTGCAGCGAATGTCTGCCAAAACGCGCAGGGCCACCCAAGACATGTAGTAACTATTTAAATAGTCGCAGAGGCTGCGCAGAACAAAAATGAAGGGTATAACCGAACAAACTAAGAGCACTGAGTTGATCCCCGCCCCAGTGCCGTTCAAAGCGTCGCCCAGCATGTCTACTTTGTTCTTGCCCTGCGGAAAAACCTGAGAATTCACGTAATTCAACACCAGCGGCAAAAGTCCGGATATCACGCCGAAAACTGCTCCGAAGATCAAGGCTAAGATGAACCGCCCCAGGTGAGGCTTGAGAAAAGGAAACAGATCGCGGTACGGTCCAATGAGCATCCGTAGATATTCGCGAGGTGAGGGTCTTTTTTTTGCCATGGAAAATTTGAACTTCTCTACCGCAATCGTTTCGGTTTGCTCGGGCTTGAAGAGATGCCAAGCGGGGCGCGTCGCTTAATTCCGCTTACGTCGATTCTTAGAATCATTCTCCGGCTGTCGCTATTTCAAACCTTTCTAAGAGCACCTCCATAGCACGAATTACGGCCTCGGTCGACAATTCACTCATCGGCAGCCCCTTCTGACGCGGTTCGAAATGATCGAGGGGGCCCTCAAACCCTGCACGGGCCACGGCGGCGCGCGGGTGCATAGGATGCCAGTGAAACGGATTAGTTGGTCCAAAGAGGACTAGTTGAGGCAGCCGGAACGCTGAAGCCACGTGCGCGGTCGCCGTGTCGACGCCGATAAATAGGGCTCCTCTCCGAATCATCGCGGCGCTCAAGAGGAAGTCGACTTTACCTGCCAAACTCAAGGTCGTCGAGTCGGGACACGTTTCTGCAATGATCTCACGGATATGCTGCAGTTCTGCTGGATTTCGGCCGCCAGTGATCAGACAGGGAATCCCAAGTCGTTTTTGTGCATGCGCGATCACGGCTTTCCAGCGATCGGCCAACCAATATTTATCCGGCCTTGCTGAGCCCGGATGAACGACGAAGTAAGGCCCCGGCAAACCGATCTCCCGCCTTAGCGTTTCAGCTGAGCGTTCCACGCTATCCGGCAGACGCAGCGAAATGCCGCCCGTTGCTGAACCGGAATCCCCCAAGGATCGAACCAGGTCGAAGTAATGATCCACGGTGTGCTTCTCCCGCACAACAGACTGCACCAGGTGCGTGTAGACCCAAGAACGGATGGCACGTTTAGCGACGAAGCTGAACCCGACTCGCTGCGCCGCTTTCGAAAAAAACGACACAAGCGCCGAGCGATCATTACCGGTAAAATCGAGGCAAAGGTCGAATCCTCGCCGGACCAGATCCAACCAGAGGTTGAACGAGGCGTTTCTATTATAAATCAAGACTTCATTTACGTCCGCTATAGCAGGCGCAAGCTCGGCTGAATGATAGTCTATTAGTAACGTGATCCGCGCTTCCGGATACAGTTTGCGCAACGCGTTGAGCGCCGGCGTAGTTAAAATGACGTCTCCGAGCCGTTTGAGTTGGACTACCAGGATGGAATTCATTATACGAGTTGGGCCCGTCGAGTCGCCATTGGACACGGTGAACAGACTCACACAAGGTCACAAACGTCACGAAGGTTTTTAAATATGGGGTGTAATTGGGAGTGGTCCGGTTTGGACAACTTTTATTATTTTGCTTCGTGACCTTTCTGTGAGGATCCTGTCTCATTTAATGAAAATTGGTCTTGTCAGACGCGGATTTTCTCGCACCGGGGGGGCCGAAAGTTATTTGAAGCGGTTTGGACGTGCACTCGCAGATAGCGGCCACCGGGCGACCCTTTACTCGACACAAGATTGGCCCCAAGCGGAATGGCTATATGGTAGTCTGGTCCGCCTGAAACCGTCGAGCCCGCTACGTTTCGCGAAAACCGTTCAAGAATGCCGGCAACCGGATGAGATTCTGTTCAGTCTGGACCGCGTGCTGCAGTGTGACTGCTATCGAGCCGGCGATGGACTTCATAAGCTTTGGCTCCAACGCAGGGTCAGCCATGAACCCGCCTGGCGCGCACCGCTTCGTTTCCTGAACCACAAACACCGTGAAATACTCGAACTGGAGCGAGCCTTGTTCCAGCGGGGCGGCGCAAGACACGTGATCGCGAATTCGCAACTGGTAAAAAGGGAAATCATCACCGAGTTCGCTTACCCGGAGGATCAAATCACGGTGATCTACAATGGACTGCCCGACGTCCATTTCAAAAGGAAGCCCGGAACTCGTCTTGACATGCGGCATGACTGGGGTCTGCGCGAGAACGACATCGCACTCCTGTTCCCCGGTTCGGGCTGGGAACGCAAAGGGCTGAAGTACGCCATTCAGGCGATCAGTCGCATCGCGAATCGAAATGTGCGTCTGCTGGTGGCAGGCAAAGGGAAAAAGCCGGTCTTCAGCTCGAACAATATAAAATTCCTGGGGCCGGTCACAGATATGCAATCGCTTTACGTTGCGGCGGATTTGCTGGTTTTGCCTACGGTTTACGACCCGTTTTCGAATGCGTGCCTGGAGGCTCTTTCCTACGGAATGCCGGTCATTACAACCGTAACAAATGGATTTGCAGAGATCATCGAGCCCGACGTTCATGGTCAGGTGATCGGTCGAGCAGATGACGTCGAAGCTCTTCAAGGGGCGATCGAGAAATGGATCGACCGAGACCGACGAGAGTCCGCGAGAGAAGGCTGCGCCGAGCTTGCGCGCAGATTTTCAATGGGCCGAAACCTGGTCGAGACGCTGAACGTCCTGCAAAAGTTTGAAAAGTGAGATGGAACGCATCGGCGTGTGGGCGTATCGAGCCGGCGCACGTCTCCCATACGCCGACCCGCCGACTCGCCGACACGTTCCCCTCCTACCTCGTCCATCCCGTGTACTCGTTGACATTGTCGCGAGTAATCAATCTCACTGGAATCAGAATGATGTTTTTCTCGGGTTTCTTACCTTGCATGATAGCGTAGCCGACCTCGACCGCTTTCTGAGCCATCGCGTATGGATCCTGAGCGACGGTCGCATCGAAGAGTCCCTGCCTGCCCCTTAAAGCCGCGACAGCTGCAGGAGATCCGTCCACTCCGACAATGAAAAAATCGGTGCGGCCCACCTGCTTAGCGGCAGCATCACAGCCAAGTGCTGTAGGATCATTGATTGCGAAGACTGCGTCTAGATGCTGATAGGCCGTTTGGAGATCTGTCATCTTCTGAAGACCGCCCTCTGGAGTACCCAGAGCGTTCTTGTCCTGAGACATCACCTTGATGGCCGGATACTTCTTAAACACGGATAACACACCCGAGACCCGATCCTGAACGGAGGTCACAGCGGGGCCGTTGACAATCACGACCTGACCCTTTCCTTTGAGCTTGTCGCAAATATATTGGCCGGCGTCTTCACCCGCCTGTTTATTGTCGGACATTACGGTAGCGTCCACTCCCCCCTCAGCGCCGACGTCGACCGCCGCCACAATGATACCGGCGGCCTTGGCGCGTTTGACCGCCGGAGCAATTCCCCTGCTGTCTGCAGCACCGAGTATGATCAAATCGACGCCAGAGGAAATGAAGCTGTTCATTTGCTCAATCTGGTTCTTCGGGTCGTAATTGCTGGATAGCGAGGTGAACTTGACGTCCGGATTATAGGTTCTCGCTTGGGCTGCTGCTCCATGTGCAATCTGGACGAAAAACGGGTTACCAAGGTCGCCGACCGTCAGGCCGACAGCCTTCAGTTCCTTGTCAGCAGCAAACAAATGCCCCGCTAGACTAACGGCGACGAACAGAAACGCAATCGTCGTCGATCTTCGGAAGGTCCAGGCGTTCATGGCGTTTTCTCCCTGTGTGCGCCGACTTCCGGTGCTTCCGGGTTTACTCCAGGGCCAAAGTATCGCAATACGACCAGGTCTTCGACCCCGCTGGTGTTTTCGAACACCACACCCGATTTCGCAGCAGATTCCGTGCAGAACACTTCGTCTTCCGTGAGTTCGGTAAATCGGATGAGTTTAGGGCAATCCAGATTCAGGTTATTGATTCTTCCGCTACCCTGGACCACGATCAAGCCATATGCACCATTGTCGCGAATCGTGCATTTCGTTCCAGGTTCCAATGTTAGCTCCTTCGCGGTAAAGAGCTGTTCACCATTAATCTTTCCGTAAACGATCCAGCGATCGATATATCCTGCGGACCGCGTTTCTGCGACCGGCACAGGCTCAAGGTAATGGTTATCCTTGAAAAGGGGGTCCACATTGGATTCCCAGTCGAGCTCGCTCACGATAAAATCCAAGTCGAAGTGTTTTTCAGGCGGGATATTTTTTACCAAAAGCGCTCTCTGAACTTCCCGGCCTTCAACTAATGATTGAAACATGGAAAATACGTCTGAGCCCCATTGCGGTTCATAGGTACAGAGAGATCCTGGCGCATGGAGGATCCCCGGTCCGATTAGCCATCCGCTCCCAGGTTTCAGACGGTACGCCTTCGAAAGATCCAGAATTCCGTTGTCTCCCTTATTCCAGTTCTCGAGGCAGAGTTTGACCTCGTCTTTCGTTGTCCCCGGCTCGAGTCCCATGAACGTATATGGAAAATTGTTGCCCACAGTATTGTGTTGAGGGGGAAAATAATAGCTCTCCGGTTTCCCTTCCTGCCCGACCAGACTGGCGTGTTCCTGAGACTGATGCATGTGATGCGGGATTGGTCCCATGTTGTCGAAGAACTTCGAGTAGACCGGCCAACGACGGAATTTGTTCCAGATCGATTCGCCGACAATTTCCGCTCCGCATTCCTGGATCGCATTCGCCAACGTAAACCGGGAATCGCCAAAAATGCAGTAGCTCAATCCCTCATCCGGGGTCCGATTTTCATTGGCTGCCGGAGTCGTTGATCCGAACCAACGCTCGTCGATCCCCCCACGGTCCAACCCATAGGAGTACAAATCGTCGGTATGCAGTTTGAGCCTGCGCCCCGGTTGCAGGAATGATCGGGGAACCCAGCACGGCGCCAACCGAAGCAGGCCGCCGCTTTTTTCCAGCGCTGCGTCGACTAGAGAGCGAATGTTCGTCTCGGTTGTCTTGAGGGAAGTCACGGTTTTCATCGATTAAATGGGGGGAAAGGGGGGAGGCAGTTGTGAAAAGTGAAAGGTGAGAGGTGAAAAGACGAAACGGTGTTACGGTAGCTTTTACGCGTTGAGGTTTGCCACATGACGATCCTCGCGGAAAACAAGATTTCAACCCTTGTCGTACGAAGGATATACAAATAAAAGCTTATTCCAACGAGACAATTCCTTGGTGACCGTTCAACCCTCTCCCCTCTCCCCTCTCACCT
>Ga0210408_10000938_pt1 | contig 32423 bp, 27 predicted proteins | sample IncBWH4MmetaG_FD_155471 | JGI IMG/M metagenome (GOLD analysis project Ga0210408, IMG submission 155471) | Forest soil microbial communities from Barre Woods Harvard Forest LTER site, Petersham, Massachusetts, United States - Inc-BW-H-4-M | ecosystem: Environmental > Terrestrial > Soil >... | reverse complement strand
CTTGTTCTGATTGACGCCGACCGGATCGAAGGCGCTGACATCCAGCGCGCGCACTTCGACGTATTCCACCCCGGCCCGCCGCAATGCCTTGGTCGGGCGCTCGCCGGAGCGCGCGACCCGCTTCGGCCGAATGAAGCTGTAGTATTCGTTTTCGATCTGCAGGATATTGGCGTTGAGCTGCAGATATTCGCCGTCGACCTTGACGCCGATCTTCTCGTACGGCGCAAATGGCGTCCCTATCGCCCGCGAAAGATCGCGCACGTACTCATCCAGGCTGTTGACCGACACGCTCACGGTCGCCTGATTCTTGTTGCGATAGCCGATATCGCTCATGCGCAGAGAGGTGCCGAACGGCTCGTAGAAGGTGTCCGCGTCGAACTGGCCTAATGTGGTCTCGCGCCCCGCGAAAAAGCTTTTCGAGACCGCGGGCGACGTGCCGAACAGGTACAACACGAGCCATCCGTAGCGCCGGTAGTTGCGAAGAACACCGAAGTACTGCTCCGACGCGAAATCCTGCGGCCCCAGCCGGGACTGATTGATGTCCGCGAGGACGCCCCACAGACGCGGGGAAAAAGAATAGTTGAAATGCACGCCGGAGATCGCCTGCATGATGCGTCCGTAGCGCACTCCCAGACCATGCCGATAGACGGTCTTCATCCGGCCGACATTCGAAGTGCCGAATTGCGCGAGCGGAATGCCCGCATCCCCGGCCAGATGACACGGCATGCTCGTCGCCCACAAGAGCTCATCGTTCAAATGGCGATACACGAATTGGTGGATATCGCACAAATACTGCAGTAGTTCCCACGTCTCGCCGAACGGCGGGGTCACCAACTCGATCAGGGACTCCGAGAAGTCCGTCGTGATGTTTTCGTTGGTGAGCGGCGCGCCCAGAGCGGTGGGATGCCTCGTTTGGACGATGTCGCCGGCGGGCGAGACGCGCAACGACTCCTTTTCGACCCCCTTGCGGCCGCCGCGCAGTACACCCCGTTCACCGGAATTGATGAGCCCCGCGAGGCGGCGCTCGAATTTCTTATCAACCACGTTACGCAATACCTCGATCCTCGATTCCGCCTTGTCGACTTACGGCAGCTCGGCGACGACTTCGATTTCGACGAGGAACCCCGGATCCACCAGTCGCTGCACCTGTACCCACGAGGTGGTCGGCGGCCGCTCCTTGTCGTAATACTCGAATCGCAAATCAGAGGCTTTCAGCAACGCGTCCATATCGGTCGTGTAGATCGTCTCTTTGACCACCTCGTCGAAGTCGGCCCCATTCGCAGCCAGCGTGCGTCGTATATTGGAGTAAGCGGCGCGCATTTGCCCGGCCATATCGCCCGCCGCCACCAGACGCCCATTCTGGTCGGCGGCCACCGAGCCGGAAATATACAGCGTTTTGTCGATCCGCACGGCCTGCGAATAGCCGAAGTCCTTCTCGTAAGCATTCAGATGGAATACTTGTTTGACCCGCACCGGCGGCGGCTCCGCTTCGCGCTCGCAGGCGGTGAGCCCCGGCGTCGATGCCATCCACGCGATGAGGAAGACTCGTCTCAACGCGTACTACCGTGGGATCTGCGTCTGCACGAATTCAGCGCGCGTGCGCATCGCACGCAGCATTTTCGGCAAGTCGCGCCGCAGGGCCGCGCGCACGATCCATTGCGGGACCCAGAATCCCGGCGCCAAGGCGAGCGTGTAATGCGCGACCGTGTAGTCCCCGTCGACCTGCAGGGCCCAAGAGCCTCGCAGAATGAGCAAATCCCCCGACACGCGTTCGATTGAAACGCGCGACGGCGGGTCATAGGAGGCGCGTACTTCAAATGTCAGACGGGGCATGAACCAGGAATAATTCATCACATGCCGAATCCGCTGCCATGACCGGTCCGGCGCCGTTTCGAGCACTTCACAGCCCACCAGGCCCGGAACCAGCTTCAGTTCCTCCTGGCAGCTCGTGATCAGCGACCAGACCACCTCGCGGCGCGCATGAATTCTGACCGTTGCGCGCGCGCTGCCGCTCTGTTCGGCGGCGTCGAGCACCACGGCAACCTGGATGTCGCCGTGCTGCGCGGATTCCTGGGCAAGACCCCCGGCCGCGAGGGGCTGAGCGGCGAACAGGAGCCAAGCGATGTGTAATGACTGGCGCACTGGATAGTCTGACCCCTATCAACCTCCACTGTTCGGTTGATATCGCCGCCAGGCGGACATTTCGCGGGTGCATCAGCGTCGAGCCTCCAACCAGAGCTTCATTTTCGCCTCGAGAATATCGAGCGGCATGGCCCCGTCCTTGAGGATCTCGGAATGAAACTCGCGAATATCGAAGCGCGCACCCAACATCTGTTGCGCATGGGCGCGCAGCGCCCGGATTCTGAGTTCGCCCATCTTGCACGCCATGGATTCCGCGGGCAGCGCCACGAAACGGTCGGTCATCTGATTGGCGTCGGCGTCGTCCACGGCCAGCTGCGCACGAAGATAGTCGACCGCCTGCGCGTGTGTCCAACCTTTGGCGTGCAAGCCGGTATCGACGACCAGTGCAACCGCGCATTTCAATTGTCCCAGCGGCGCGCCCCTTTTGGCTTCATCATCGCGGTACAGCCCCAAATCCTCGCCCAATGACGCCGCATACAGGGCCCATCCATCGACAAAGGCCGGCTCGCTGCCGAATCGCCGGAACTTGGGCAAGTCGGTCCGCTGCTGCTGGAGCGCGGATTGATAATGGCGTCCCGGTATCGCTTGCTGCAGGAAACCAGCGACATCCACGACAGCGGCAGGCAGCCCGGCGGCCGGCACCCCGACGGTGGGAGGAAACCCGGCGGCGCCTGGCACCCTGACGGTGGGGGGAAACCCGGCAGCGGTGGACGCTCCGGCAGCCGCGGGCACCCCGGGAGCGGCGGACACCCGGCTCGGTTCGGCATTCACATACAAAATGGCGGGCACGCGTCCGTCCGGTGCGGCAGGGCGGTAGGCCAGTAGCGGCGCAGCCTTGAGAACAGGGGGGAATGCGCGAATCTCGAAATCCGCCGGCGGGGAGGCCGAGAATAGAGCCGGCATGGCCGCAAGCGTTTGCTCCTTGAGTTCCCGGTACGCGCTCAAACCAGCTGCCTTGTCTGCGGGCACGCTCATGGGCCGCGGCTGCATGCGCGCCCGAATGCGTTCGACTTCGGCCGCGCCAATGCCGTGGATCTCGTTCGGTGTCAGCAGACCGCCGGTCTCGCGGCGGACCAAGTACGAGTACCAGGACGGCCCCAGCGGCAGCGCCGACAACGCGACGCTGCTCCTCGCTCGAGGCAAATATTCATGTTGAATGAAATCGTGCAGTTCGCGGTAGGCGGGCAGCAGCTTGTCCTTGATGGCCCGGTCAAGGCTTGCGGACAAGCGCGTCCGCTCGGAATCCTTGATGGTCTCAGGCATGTTCTGCAGCGGCAAGTAGAACACGTTGGCCGCGCTATCCGCGCCGAAAGCCTGCAGCATCGGCAGCGTGCGCTCCATCAGGATCCGCGGAGAGGTGTAGCCGCGCCGCAATCCCTCGCGCATATTCGCGATTGCTTGCCGCGTCCACAGCACGTGGCCGTCGATCCGCAGCAGCCAATTATCGTAGTCTTCCACGCTCGAGAGCGGATTGAGCCCCCTATCCGCCGCCATGCGCGCGAATTGCTGCGGCATCCCATCGAACGGATTGATCGGAAGAAGCTCGGCCGGATAGGTAAACCCTTCGATGTCCAACTCGCGCTGACGCTTGAAGATATCGTAAGTCAATTTCGAATCCGCGTCGAGCCGGGTGGGCGGCAAGGCGAGAACTTCGTCGAGTAGGCGGCGTTCGAAGGCCAGTGAATCCGCCAGGAATTGCGGCGATGGCGCCGTGCCGGCGGCGACGCGTTCATCCCAATACCGATCGACGATTCGGCTCAAGCGTTCGCGGGGCGGCGCCGAGTTCGCCGTTTGGGACGGGGCCGAGTTCGCCGTTTGGGGCGGGGTCGGCGCCGGAGCGGGGGCCGGGGCGGAGCCGCACGCGGCGAGTCCACAAAGCGCGAGTCGGAGCGCAACCCCAGGAGCCCTAGACGAAAATCGGATCATGAATGGATTATAGGCCGGTCGGTAGGTTCATAATTCGAAGCTCGTCATCGAGGAGTCAGCTTATGTTGGTCGGAGCAAAGGCGCGCCGCGTTGCAATCATCGGCGGTGTGCGCATTCCGTTTGTACGCGGCAACGGCGCTTACGCGGAAGTGGGCAATCAAGAGATGCTGACATTCGCCTTGAGAGGCGTGGTGGAGCGCTATGGATTGCACGGACAGCGCCTTGACGATGTCGCCGCCGGCGCGGTCATGAAGCACTCGAGTCAATGGAATTTGACGCGCGAAGCGGTGCTCGGTTCGGGACTCGCCGCGGAAACGCCGGGGCTCGATCTGCAACGCGCCTGCGGCACCAGCTTGGACGCGGCGATCCTGCTCGGCAACAAGATCGCGCTCGGCCAGATCGATTGCGCGATTGCCGCGGGTGTCGATACCGTGAGCGATCCGCCGGTGGTCTACCCCCGGAGCTTTCAGCAGCGGCTGCTGCGAAGCTATCGCGGCAAGAGCTTGAGCCAACGCGTCGGTCCCTGGCTCGGCTTGCGCCCGAAAGACCTGCGGCCGGTTCTGCCGGGAATCGCGGAACCCCGTACCGGCTTGTCGATGGGCGAAAGCACGGAACTCATGGTGAAGACCTGGAACATCAGCCGCGCCGATCAGGACCAACTGGCGCTGGAGAGTCACCAAAAAGCGGCGGCCGCTTACACCGCCGGATTTTACAAGGACTTGGTGCGCGACTACCTTGGCGTTGCGCGGGACAACAATATTCGAAGCGACACATCGCTCGAGAAGCTCGCCAGGCTCAGTCCGGTATTCGATACATCGGGAGCCGGTACCCTGACCGCGGGAAACTCGACACCGATGACGGACGGCGCGTCGGCGGTACTGCTGGCGTCGGAGCCTTACGCGCGAGAGCGCAACTTGCCGGTGCTGGCCTTTTTGAGTTACGGAAAGGCGGCCGCCGTGGACTACATCGAAAAGAAGGAAGGTCTGCTCATGGCGCCGGCCTATGCCGTGCCCCGGATGCTGAACGACGCGCATCTGACGCTGCAGGACTTCGACTTCTACGAGATACACGAGGCATTCGCGGGGCAAGTGCTGTGCACGCTCAAGGCCTGGGCCGATCCGGTTTTCTGCCGCGACAAGCTCGGTCTTCCGGGCGCCCTCGGCACCATCGATCGATCCAAACTCAATGTGAAGGGCGGCAGCCTTGCGATCGGCCACCCCTTCGCCGCGACCGGCGCGCGCATCGTCGCCACGCTCGCAAAAATACTCGATGACGGCCGAGCCAAGCGCGGCCTGATATCGATATGCACCGCCGGCGGCATGGGTGTTACCGCCATTCTCGAGCGTTGACGATATCGATGAACGCGCTATCCTGCGTCCACACCGGCTTTGCAGCGCAGCTTGGATTTCTTGAATCGCAACGTGGCCTGAGAAGACGCTTATGAAACTCAAAGACCCTCTGTTGCTGCGCGAGTTGTGCTTCATTGACGGCGGCTGGGCGCCCGCGGACAGCGGCGGCACCGTGCCCGTGCACAACCCCGCCACCAACGAAACGTTGGGTTCCATTCCGAACATGGCCGCAGCCGAATGCCGCCGCGCGATCGCGGCCGCTGCCGCGGCACTGCCGGCCTGGGCGGCCCGGACCGCCAAGGATCGGGCGACGGCGCTGCGACGCTGGTTCGACCTGATGCTCGCGCATCAGGAAGACCTCGCCGTGCTCATGACCGCCGAGCAGGGCAAACCGCTGGCCGAGTCCAAAGGAGAAATCCTCTACGCCGCCTCGTTCATCGAATGGTTTGCCGAGGAAGCCAAGCGCGTGTATGGCGACGTCATCCCCGGACATCAACCCGACAAGCGAATTCTCGTGCTGCGGCAGCCCGTGGGCGTGGTCGCCGCGATCACTCCGTGGAATTTTCCGGCGGCGATGATCACGCGCAAGGCGGGGCCCGCACTGGCGGCCGGCTGCACCATGGTCTGCAAGCCGGCGACCCAGACGCCGTTCTCCGCGCTGGCGTTGGCGGAGCTTTCGCAAAGGGCCGGGATCCCGAAAGGCGTATTCAACGTGATCACGGGATCTGCGGCGGCGATCGGCGGCGAGATGACATCGAACCCCGCGGTGCGCAAGGTGACATTCACGGGTTCCACCGAAATCGGCAAGAAGTTGATGGCGCAATGCGCCGGCACGGTGAAGAAGATATCGCTCGAACTCGGCGGCAACGCGCCCTTCATCGTCTTCGACGATGCCGATCTGGATGCGGCGGTTCAGGGAGCCATCGCCAGCAAGTATCGAAACACCGGTCAGACCTGTGTTTGTGCGAACCGGCTCTTGGTGCAGGCCGGTGTCTACGAAGAATTTGCCAAGAAACTTGGGCTAGCGGTGGCGAAGCTGCGCGTGGGCGACGGGTTGGCCGGAGTCACCGACCAAGGACCGCTGATCGATGCCAAGGCCGTGGCGAAAATTGAGGAACATATCGCGGATGCCGTGGCCAAGGGCGCCAGCGTCAAGTTGGGCGGCAAGCGGCATGCTCTGGGAGGAACGTTCTTCGAGCCGACCATTTTGACCCAAGTGACATCCAAGATGCTGATCGCCCGCGAGGAGACCTTCGGTCCGGTGGCGCCGCTGTTCAAATTCAGCACGGAAGCCGAGGCCATCGCCATGGCCAACGACACCGAGTTCGGCTTGGCCGCTTATTTGTATACCCGCGATCTGGCGCGGAGTTGGCGTGTGTCCGAGGCCATCGAATACGGCATCGTCGGCCTGAACACCGGCATCATTTCCACGGAAGTGGCCCCTTTCGGCGGCGTCAAGGAATCGGGAATTGGGCGCGAAGGCTCCAAGTACGGAATTCTCGACTACACCGAGCTGAAATACGTGTGCGTTGGCGGAGTGAGTTGACAGACCCGTGCTGGGAAGATTCCTGGAGCTCTCGCTCGCGACGCCGGATATTCAAGCCTCCTTGGACTTCTACACCAAGCTCGGATTCTCCCAAGCGGAAGTCGGCGAAGCATGGCTGCATCCGTACGCCGTCGTGACGGACGGCCGGATTTGCCTTGGGCTGCATCAGGAGACGATGCCGGCGCCCGCGATGACCTTTGTCAGGCCCGGCCTGCTCAAGCATTTGGATGCCCTCGAGAAGCTGGGCCTGCAATTCGAGTTCCGCCGTCTCGGCAATGACGTGTTCAACGAGGTCGGCTGGTTCGATCCGTCGGGTCAGCTGATCAGGCTCGTCGAGGCGCGCACTTTCTCGCCGAGCAAGCGGATCGGCACCGACACATCGCGATGCGGCTATTTCCTGGAAATCGCGCTGCCGGCGCCGGACCGCGACGCGTCGAAGGCTTACTGGGAGCAATTCGGCTTCGTTGGAATCGACGAGTCGCAGGATCGACTGCCGCACGTATCCTGCACCAGCGACTATGTCAATTTGGGGTTGTATGACCCCTCGCACCTGCGGCGCTCGACCTTGAGGTTCGAAGCGGATGATGTCGGAGGAACCCTGGCCCGCCTTGCCGAATTTGGCATAACGCCCCGCGGCGAAATACCCGCGCCGCTCCGGCATGGTCCCGCCGCCGTATTGATTGCGCCCGAGGGAACGCCGATTCTGCTGTCCTGAGCGCCAGGCGCCTGTCCGGCTCACGCGGAATACTCAGACAGGCTTCTAGCCCGGCACCGCGACGATCTTGAATTTGATCGTCATCAAATCCTGCACCTGCAGCGCGCCCAGCATGAGACTGTACGGGGTGAGTCCAAGCGACGATTGGCGCAATCCCAAGGACCCGGTCGCGGACAGGCGGCTCGCGTCGCTCTGCAGCGTGACGGGCACCTCGATGGTGGATTCATGCCCCGCGACACTGACTGACACGGTGGCAATCGTCTCCCTCGAGTCCGCGGCGTCTTGCTTTTCCAACACCGCGACGCCGTTGACGGTGATGACGGGAAACTCATCGGCGTTGAGCACCGCCGCGCCCAGCATGTTTTGGAGCGTACCTGACTTGGCCCCGTCGGGAACGCCGGCGGCAAAATCGAGCCCCTCTTCGCCGCGCGCTTGCGCGTCGTCGACCGTGAAGCCGGCGACCTGCACCGTCAGCTGCAACGCCGCGGCGCCCTCCGCCAGAGTTGCGGCCCCGCGAAGCGCTCGATTGACCACCACGTGATTGTGCCCGAGACGCGCCAGCGGGCCGGCGCGGTAGACGAGCACCCGCAGTTCGGACTGACTTTGGTCGATGGAATAAACCTTCCCGGACAACGGCAAACCCGGCCTCGCGGCGGATTCATCGGGATTGTGCTGCGTCCCGTGGCGCGGTCTGGGAGCGCCGCAGGCGGCCAACAACAGCGCGAGCGCACCGATGCCGAGGAACTTGGACATGAGCAGGGCCCCGCTGTCTTGCTAAACTACGCCGAGTGCAGTCTGCAGTGGAGCCGGAAGTATGCCAAGTCGAGATTCGCCGACACGCTACAGCGCGGTCGCGCAAACATTTCATTGGCTCATTGCCGCGTTGATCGTGAACCAATTCGTACTTGGGCTCTGGGCCGACGATCTGCCCATTGGTCTTCATAGACTGGCGCTGCTCGCCCGACACAAGAGCTTTGGCATGACGGTGCTGATGCTGGCGATATTGCGGCTGTTGTGGCGGCTGAAGCACGCTCCCCCGGCGTTGCCCTCCGGCATGACGCCGCTCGGGCAGTTGCTCGCGCGAACCACGCATGTCGCGTTCTACGTGCTGCTGTTTGCGATGCCCATCACCGGCTGGTTGATGTCGTCTGCCAAGAATTATTCGGTCAGCTGGTTCGGGCTGTTCACCTGGCCCAACCTCATCGGCAAGAACGAGACCGCCTTCGACGTATTGCGCTCGACGCATCACATATTGAGCGACGTCCTTTTTGCGATCGCCGTATTGCACATTCTCGCCGCGCTCAAGCATCACTTCTGGAACAAGGATGACGTGTTGTTGCGCATGCTGCCATTCACCAAATCGGGGAAACGATCATGATGAAACGCGTCTCGACATTGGCGCCCTTGCTCGCCGCAATATCTCTATCGGGCGCGGTGAACGCCGCAGATCCGGTTGCAAGTTATTCCGCTGATCCCCAGCAAAGCCGCCTGGAATTCGTCGGGGTCCAGGCCGGCGCCGATTTCACGGGCGGGTTCCACAAATTCACCGCCGCCGTCGATTTCGCGCCCGATCAGCTTGCCGGTTCGCGCATTGATGTGCAGATCGACGTGAATTCGGTGGATTCGATGGACAAGGATCGCGACAAAACCATGCGCGGATCCGACGTATTCGATGTGGCGCATTGGCCCACGGCGCATTACGTCACGCGCAGCGTCACCAAGAGCGCCGCGGGATATGCGGCGGTCGGCGCGCTCACGCTGCGCGGGGTGACGAAGGACGTGCCGATCGAATTCAAGTTCACTCAAGCGGCCGCGGGCGCGAAGCTCGAGGGCACAGCGAAGCTCAGGCGTCTGGAATTCGGGGCAGGGCAGGGCGACTGGAAGAGTACCGAGTGGGTCGCCGATGAGGTGAAGGTAAGGTTCTCGCTGGTGCTCAAACCCAAGACTTAGACTCATGCCGCGCACCTTCGACGACGTCGCCGAGTGCGTGGAGCGGAGCGCTTCTAGCGAACCGGCAGCTCGCGCGATTTTTGGACCGTGCGCAATGCGAAACTGGAATGCACGCGCGCGACATTGGGTAAACGCGTGAGATGCTGGCTGTGCAGCCGCTCGAAATCGGCGGTGTCGGCCAACACCACCCGCAATAGATAGTCATATTCGCCGGACATGAGATAGCACTCCATGACCTCGGGAACCTTTCGTGCCGCCTCTTCAAACGCGTGAAGATGCGCTTGTTCTTGTCGTTCCAGCGTGATGTTGACGAATACGTTCACGGGACAGCCGGCCTTCTGTTGATTGATCAGAGCCGTGTAGCCCTCGATGAAGCCCGATTCCTCGAGGGCTCGTACTCGCCTCAGGGAGGCGGATTCGGACAGGCTGACGCTTTCCGCCAATTGACTGTTGGTGATGCGGCCATCGAGCTGCAAGGCACGGACAATGGCGCGATCGTAGCGGTCCAGCTTCATTCTAAAGCCTCCTGGCCAGAATCGGCAGTTTCTTGCTCTGAAAAGACCAAAGACGCTGTATTCTGCCATTAACCGGTCCCCCGGAACCGGTTTTTGCAATTTTCCAGTGCCGCGCTTGAGTAACCTACCCGCAAATCCCTCAACACCTGCCGGCCAGCGGAGCGTACTCATGAAAATCGGCGTCCCCAAAGAGATCAAGGTCCACGAGTATCGAGTCGGATTGGTGCCGGCGGGGGTGCGCGAACTGGTCGACTCCGGCCATCAGGTGCTCGTGCAGAGCGGCGCCGGCGCGGGTATCGGCTTCGAGGATTCGCACTACGTTTCAGCTGGCGCGGTCATCGCACAGCGCGCCCAGGACGTTTTCGCGAGCAGCGAGCTCATCGTTAAGGTCAAGGAGCCGCAACTCGCAGAATGCAAACAGCTGCGCGGCGGGCAAACCCTGTTCACGTATCTGCACTTGGCGGCCGATCGCGAACAAGCGCAGGCGCTGCTTGCCTCAGGTGCGACCGCGATCGCCTACGAGACCGTCACCGCGCCCGACGGCTCGCTGCCCCTGCTGACGCCCATGAGCGAAGTCGCGGGGCGCATGGCGATACAGGTCGGCGCCAACAGCCTGCAGAAGGCCAATGGCGGCTTCGGAGTCCTGCTCGGCGGCGTGCCCGGCGTGGCGCCGGCGAAGGTCGTGGTGCTGGGCGGCGGCGTTTCCGGAACGCACGCGGCGGAAATGGCGGTTGGCCTGCGCGCCGACGTGACCGTGGTCGATCGTTCGGTCAAGCGATTGCGAGAACTTTCGTCGATCTTCGGCAGTCAGCTGAAAACCGTGTACTCGACGGCGCATGCGATCGAGGAACTCGTCCGCGATGCCGACCTCGTCGTCGGCGCGGTGCTGATTGCGGGCGCCGCGGCGCCGAAACTCGTGACTCGCGCGATGGTCAAGACGATGAAGCCCGGCGCCGTGCTGGTCGATATCGCCATCGATCAGGGAGGTTGTTTTGAAACCAGCCGGCCCACCACTCACGCCGAGCCGACCTACGTTCTCGACGGCGTGATTCACTACTGCGTGACCAACATGCCCGGCGCCGTGCCGCGCACTTCCACGTTTGCACTGACCAATGCAACGCTGCCGTATGTGAGGGCGCTGGCCGATCACGGTTGGCGCCAGGCCATCGCCAGCGATCCCGGGTTGGCGCGCGGCCTCAACGTGCATGCCGGTCAGTTGACTCATGAGGCGGTCGCGAACGCGCTCGGTCTCGATTTTCGCGCCTTTCGCGCGGCTTAAGTTTCCCGCACGCCGCTTCCCGGCACGCCGACCCGCGCCTCGCCTGGCGCCGGCGGTCCGACCTGCGCTTCGCCTGGCGCCGGCGCGCCGGGCGCCGGCGGGTATTCTCTCGTATTGCTACTGTACGATCGATCAATTACTCTGCGCACACTTCAAGCCGCCGCCGCAAATCAAGGGATCCGCCATGGCGCGCAATCCGCGCTTTGATGTTTTGTTCGAGCCGGTGCGTATCGGGCCCGTCACGGCGCCGAACCGCTTCTATCAGGTGCCGCACGCCAGCGGCATGACCAACTCGCTGCCGCACGTGCGCGCGAGGTTCCGCGAGACCAAGGCCGAAGGCGGCTGGGGCGTGGTTTGCACCGGCGCGGTATCGATCCATCCCAGCTCGGACGACTCCCCGCTGCCGTTCGCCATTCTGTGGGACGACAAGGACATCCGCTCGCATGCCCTGATGACCGACGCCGTCCATCGACATGGTGCGTTGGCCGGGATCGAGTTGTGGCACGGCGGCGCCTGCACGCTGAACCGCACCAGTCGATTGGCGCCGCTGTCGCCGTCGGGCATGCCATGGCTGTCCACTCATCTGGGGTTCATGGGTAATCTGCGTCCGCGGGCCATGGACACCACGGACATCCAGGATCTGCTTCGCTGGCAGGCGGCAGGCGCGCGCCGCGCCCTGCAGGCGGGGTTCGACATCGTGTACGTGTACGCCGGCATGGGCTATTTGCCTTACGAATTTTTATTGCCCGAATACAACCGCCGCACCGACGCCTACGGCGGATCGATCGAGAACCGAGTCCGCCTGGTACGCGAGATGCTGGACGTGACGCGCGAGGCCGTCGGCGGCAAGTGCGCCGTGGCCTTGCGAATCAGCCTGGAGGAGCTGCGCGGCCGGCCGGGCAGACACGCCGCCTCGGAAGCGCACGAGGTCGTGGCGCTGCTCGCCGATGTTCCGGATCTTTGGGATGTCAAAATGGATTCGAGTCCGACCGATTGCGCACCTTCGCGGTTTTCGCCCGAAGGCAGCCACGAGCCCATCGTCAATTTTGTCAAACAACTGACCAAGCGACCGGTGGTCGGGGTCGGCCGGTTCACCTCTCCGGACGTGATGGTCTCGCAAGTACGGCGCGGCATTCTCGATTTGATCGGCGGCGCCAGGCCCTCCATCGCGGACCCGTTCTTGCCGAACAAGATAAACGAAGGCCGGGAGCACGAAATCCGCGAGTGCATCGGCTGCAACATCTGCATATCGAGTTGGCACGACGGCGTGCCGGTGCGCTGCACCCAGAATCCGACCGCCGGCGAAGAGTGGCGCCGCGACTGGCATCCCGAGCGGTTCGCGCCGCCTGCAAGCGACTCCTCGGTTTTGATCGTCGGCGGCGGACCCGCGGGGCTCGAGTGCGCCACGACCCTCGCGCGGCGCGGCTACACGGTGACGATTGCGGATTCTGCCGGCGAATTCGGCGGTCGCCTGCGCTTTGAAACGCGCCTGCCGGGACTCAAGACCTGGGGACGCGTGACCGACTGGCGTCTGGGGCAGCTGCGCGGCAGGCCGAACGTCAACATGTATCCCGGCAGTGAGCTCGGCGTGGACGATATCTTGGGACTGGAACACCGCCATATCGTCATCGCGACCGGCGCGCGCTGGACTAAAATGTCATTTTCAACCTTGGAGTTCCCGGTCGGCGAATTCAATGGTGCCGCGATATACACGCCCGATGACCTCGCGGCCGGCGTCGTGCCGAAGGGGCCCGTCCTGGTGTTCGATTTCGACAATTATTATCTGGCCGGCGCCATCGCCGAGCAGCTCGCGAAAGCGGCGGGCGATGTGACTTATGTGACTCCCGCCGGCAACGCATCCGCGTGGACATTCATGACCAATGAGCTGCCGCTGGTGCATCGCGCGCTCGCCAAGGCGCACGTGCCCATTCATACTCTGCAGCGGGTGACCGCCTTCGATGGCGAAGCCGCGACGATCGCGGATGTGTACAGCGGTGCCGAGAAGCGCCTTGCTTGCCGGTCTCTGGTCATTGTGGGGGTCAGGGTGCCGCGGAACGACCTGTATCAAGCGCTGATCGCCAACGGATCGGGTCTCGAGAGCGCCGGTATTGCAAGCGTCACCCGCATCGGCGACGCGCTCGCACCGGGAGCGATCGTGCACGCCGTTCACAGCGGACATCGCTACGCTCGCGAATTCGATACCACGCCCGCGACGGCGCCCTATGCACGGGATTTTCCGCTATGAACGCAACCCTTGGGCCCTTGGAACGCTCTCTGCCCACCCACTGGTATCGCAGCCCGGAAGTGTTCCGGGCCGAAAAGGAGCGCATCTTCTGCCGCGAATGGATCGGCGTCTGCCGCGAAGAAGATGTGCCGAAGCCGGGGGACTATCTGGTGCTGGATGTGCTCGGCGAAAGCGTGTTGTTGGTGCGCCATCGCGAGGGACTATTGCGCGCGTTTTACAATGTCTGCCGGCATCGCGGCTCGCGTCTTTGCCGCACCCCGTCGGAGACCGCAGCGCTGCGCGTGGCCCTGCCCGGCGGGGTCACCGCGGGTCGCATGATCGTATGCCCGTATCACCAATGGTCCTACGACTTCAACGGAGCACTCATCGCCGCCCCGCACATGGGCGCCGCCGCCGGGTTCGACAAGAAGGATTTCCATTTGTATCCGGTCGGGGTCGACGGCTGGGGCGGATTCGTTTTCTTGAATCTGACCCCGGCCGAAGCCAAACCGCTGGCGGCGCAGCTGGACGGCATTCCGGATCGACTGCGACGCTACCCGCTGGCGGACCTTCGGATCGGCGCCACCATTCGTTACGAGGTTGCCGCGAATTGGAAATTTCTGTGCGAGAACTACAACGAGTGCTACCACTGCGGCGGCGTCCACCCGGAGCTGTGCTCCGTGGTGCCGGCGTTCCGCGACGGCGGCGGCGGCAATCTCGATTGGGCCCGAGGAGTCCCGCACCGTGAGGGGGCCTATACCTTCACGCACAGCGGCACCACCGCGCGGCGCGCCTTCCCCGGCCTCGATGCGGACGAACGGGTACGGCACAAGGGCGAACTCGTCTACCCCAATCTATTCTTGAGCGTGGCCTGCGATCACGTGACGGCGTACATCCTGCAGCCCCGCGGCGCCGAACGCACCGATATCACCTGTCATTTTCTGTTCGAACCCCATGAAATGGCGAAGCCCGGCTTCGATCCGTCCGATGCGGTGGATTTCTGGGAATTGATCAACCGTCAGGATTGGGCGATCTGCGAGAGCGTGCAGAACGGGATTCGGTCCCGCGTCCACCTCCAGGGCTACTACGCGCCGATGGAAGACTGGAATCTGGACATCAGGCGCTACGTCACCGACCGCATCGGCGCCTTCGTCGGCGATCCGCCGTAGGAGCCTGCGAGGCTCCTAATCGCTGCGGGTGCCGCCCGCGGTTCGATATAATCAAAAAAAGGAAAATAAATGGCAACGAAGCGTCATGTACCAAAATTCCACCGTGCGACTCCCGCGGTGCGCCGTGAGGCGTTGGTGGACGCGACTCTGCGCTGCCTCAAGCAGTTTGGGCATGATGGCGTGTCGGTGCGCCGGATCAGCGCCGCGGCCGGTGTGTCCATCGGCTTGATCAACCACCATTTTCCCAGCAAGTCGGGCCTGATCGCCGAGACGTATGAAACCCTGGCGCTGTCCCTGCTCGACTCGATCCGCCTCCAGGCGGAGAACAAAGCGGTTTCGCCGCGCGACCGATTGAGCAATTTCTTCCGCGCCTCGTTCGCCCCGGAGATTCTCGATCCCCAGCTATTCAATGTGTGGCTGGTGTTTTGGAGCATGGTGGCGCACTCGGCGGAAATACGTGCCGTGCACTTCAGCACCTACGGCAAGTACCGGGCCGTCCTGGAGTCGCTGCTGGGCCAACTCGTGGAATCCGGCGCCGCGCCGCCTTTCAAGCTGCGCCCGGCGGCGATCGCGCTGTCGGCGCTTCTCGACGGTTTCTGGGTCGAATTGAGCTTGAGTCCGACGGTGTTCAAACCTCGTGAGGCGATCGCTCACTGCGAGGATTGGGTCAACGCTCTTTGCAATGGCGGCTTTCCTCACCTTTTGGGCCGCGCCGCGCCGGGAAAGGCGGCGCCGAAACGCCGCAAAACGTAGCCCGCGGCTCGCCCATCGCGAATATCCCGAGGCTATGATTTGAGAAAGAACAATGGCTGACTCCAAGCCGCGCGACGTCGTCGTCATCGGTGGCGGACACAACGGTCTCGTCTGCGCGGCGTATCTGGCGGCGGCGGGCCTGAAGGTGACCGTGCTCGAAAAGCGCGGCGTGGTGGGCGGCGCAGCCGTGACCGAGGAATTCTTCCCCGGCTTTCGCAATTCCGTGGCGGCCTACACCGTGTCGCTGCTGAATCCGAAGGTGATCCGCGACTTGGACTTGGCCAAGCACGGTTTGCGCATCGTCGAGCGCAAGCTCGCCAACTTTCTGCCGCTCGACGATGCTCGGTATCTGAAAATCGGCGGCGGAAGGACCGAGCAAGAAGTGGCCAAGTTCTCCGCGCGCGATGCCGCTCGTCTGGGCGCCTATGGCGAGCGCCTCGATTTGATCGCCGACGTGCTGCGCGACCTGGTGCTCGAGACTCCGCCGAATGTCACCGCCGGCGGCTGGCTCGAGGCTTTGCCGGAACTGCTGCGCGGCGCGCGCTTGGGAAGGCGGCTCACCAAACTCGATTTGCCGATGCGCCGTGAACTCCTGGATTTGTTCGCCAATTCCGCGGGAGATTACCTGGATTCCTGGTTCGAGAGCGCCCCCATCAAGGCGGCGTACGGCTTCGACGGCATTGTCGGCAACTATGCCAGCCCCTATGGGGCAGGTTCGGCGTATGTGCTGCTGCACCATGTCTTCGGCGAAGTCAACGGCAAGAGAGGTGCCTGGGGCCACGCGATCGGCGGCATGGGAGCGATCAGCCAGGCAATGGCCAAGGCAGCGGCCGAGCGTGGCGTGGACATCCGGGTGGACAGTCCGGTGCGCGAGGTGCTGGTCGAAGGCGGCCGTGCGGCGGGAGTAGTCACCGGGACCGGCGAGGTGTTTCGAGCGCGCAGCGTCGTGTCGAATTTGAATCCAAAGCTGCTGTACGGCTCGCTCATCGATCCTGAGGCGCTGCCGCGGGATTTTCGCGAGCGCATCAGTCATTGGCGCTGCGCATCCGGCACGTTCCGGATGAACGTGGCGCTGTCGGAGTTGCCCGACTTCAAAGTATTACCGGGCCGCGTCCAGGCGGAGCATCACACCTCGGGCATCATCATGGCGCCGAGTCTCGCCTACATGGAACAAGCGTATTTCGATGCCAAGGCCGGCGGTTGGTCGAAACGCCCGATTGTCGAGATGCTCATTCCGTCGACCCTGGATGACAGCTTGGCGCCTCCGGGACGGCATGTGGCGAGCCTGTTCTGCCAGCACGTCGCTCCGGTCCTGCCGGACGGCGCATCCTGGGATGATCATCGCGATCAGGTCGCCGACGTCATGATCGATCTCGTCAACAGTCATGCGCCGAATTTCAAAGCCTCCGTGCTCGGACGACAGATCATGAGCCCGCTCGATCTCGAGCGTACCTTTGGCCTGATCGGCGGCGACATTTTTCACGGCGCCTTGAGCTTGAACCAACTGTTTTCGGCCCGGCCGATGCTGGGACACGGCGACTATCGCGGCCCGCTCCCGGGGCTGTACATGTGCGGTTCCGGCACGCATCCCGGCGGCGGCGTGACCGGCGCGCCGGGCCACAATGCCGCGCGCGAAATCATCGCCGATTTCCGGCGCGGGCGCGTGAAACAGGTGTAACGCCCGCCGTAGCGTAGACCCGCCGTAGCGTAGACCCGCCGTAGCAAGGAACCGCGCTTCGATTTGCACCGATGCGGACAGGCGCGAGGCTATTTCTTCGCCGGGTCCGGATAGTGGAACGGATCGGTGACCTTGGGTTGGCTCGGCAGCACCTTGCGCGGCAATGGCGTCTCGCGATTCGCGGCATCGATCAGAACACTGGCCAGCACCATCGCGGCCTGCCGCAGATCCTCGGGCCGCAAGTGATCGAAGGTATCGAGATCGGTGTGGTGAACCCGTGTTTCGTAATCCAGGGGATCTTGGATGAATTGAAACGCCGGCAGGCCGAGCCGGCTGAAGAATACATGGTCCGTCAGGTCGGTGGGTTCGGCGACCACTGCGGCGGCGCCCAGGCTTGCGAACGGTGAGAGCCATTCGCGAAAGATCGGGACGACGGCGAAATTGCCCTCGGTATAGATTCCGCGGATCTTGCCCGATCCGTTGTCGAGGTTGAAATAGGCCGCCATTTCGGCAAATCCGTCGAGCGTCTGTATCGGATAGTTGTCCAAGGAAAACATCGGCGGCAGATCCGCAAGCTGGGTATCGGTGGGCGGCGCGCGCCGGGCGAGATGTTTCTCGACATACGCGGCCGACCCCAAAAGACCCTCCTCTTCGCCCGCCCACAGAGCGAATCGGATGGTGCGCCTGGGCTGCACGCCTAAGCCAGCCAGGATGCGCGCAGCCTCCATGACCACGGCGCTCCCGGCGCCATTATCGGCGGCCCCATCACCGGCGACCCAGCTGTCCAAGTGGGCGCCCGCCAGCACATAGCCGGCCCTCGCGTCCCGGCCCGGAATGTCGGCAAGAATATTGTAGGCGTTGTGATCCGCATCCTCGAAGTGAACCCGGCTGTCAATTTCGACCTTGACTTCGCCCAGCTTCGCGAGCCGTGCGAGGCGCCGGTAATCCTCGGCCGCGAGTTCCACTCCCGGGAGCTTGGGTGTTTGGCCGACGCGATAGCCGTAGCCTTCCCCATGCAGCAGCCGGCCGTCGCTGCGCGACATTTGGATCCAGGCTACCGCACCCTCTTCGCCCAAGAAGCCATCCAGCTTGGCGCGAAAACGAAACCGGTCGATTCGCTTTTGTCTGGCCTCCGGGTCGAACACCGGCTGCTGGTATTTGTCCAACCTGGCGATGTCGACATCGCTCAGCCGCTGGAATGGCGCATCGATGTCGTCCTTCGGCGGGCCCGGCCAGGTCACCAACACGATCTTCCCCTTGAGCTTGCCTCTCCAATCCGCAAAATCCTTGTCGCTGATCATGGGCGCAACGATCACTGCGGCGTTGAGCAAACCGTTGGTGGCGGGCGTCCAGGCAATCGGAATGCCGCGCAACTCCAGCGTGCGGGGCGCCGTCATTCGCACATGCGCCGATTCGATCCACCACCCGCGGCCGAAGTCGAATCCTTCGGCCCTGACGTCTTTCAATCCCCAGCTCTTGAACTCATCCTGAGTCCAACGCTCGGCCCTGCGCATGGCGGGAGAATTGGTCATCCGCCCGCCGATCTGATCGGCCAGAAAGGCCGCGATGTCGACGACCTCGCCATGATTGAAGGCCGAATCGGCGATGCGATTGATGGCGACGACGTCGGCCGACGGTGCGGCGGCAAACGACGCCACCGCGGCGAGCGACGCCACCACGAACAGAACACGAGCACACGAGCCAGCCACTTTATTTCGCACCGACGTCCCCTTGCTCGGATTTGCGCCAATCGTATCAAGCGGCGGCGGTGGCTTCCATGCCCGCCGCGACACGCGCAACCTCAGACTGGTTCCTAAGTCTCGATTCCCTGCCCCTTGAGGTATTCGTCGTAGTTGCCTCGAAAGTCGGTCATGCCGCCGCCCGTGCGCATTTCGATGATGCGAGTGGCGAGTCCGCCCACGAACTCACGATCGTGCGAGACGAAAATGAGGGTGCCCGGAAAATGTTCGAGGCCGATCTGCAGCGACTCGATGGTTTCCATGTCCATGTGGTTGGTCGGTTCGTCCATCAGGAGGACGTTGGGCTTGGTCAGCATCAGCTTGCCGTAGATCATGCGTCCCTTTTCGCCGCCGGACAGGACCTTCACCGACTTCTTGGTCTCCTCGCCGGAAAATAACAGCCGGCCCAACGTCGCACGAACGATCTGGTCATCATCGGCTTTTCCGGTGTATCGAGACATCCAGGAGAACAGGTCGGTTTTCTCGTCGAACTCGGCCTGCGGGTCCTGCGGCATGTAGCCCGGTTGGGCGTTTTCGACCCACACGATGCGTCCCCCGGTGGGCCGCAATTCGCCGGCGAGACAGCGCATCAGCGTGGTCTTGCCGGCGCCGTTCGGGCCGATGATGGCGATGCGTTCTCCGCCTTCGACGTTGAAGCTCAAGTCGTTGAGCACCTTTTCGTCCGAGCCCGGATAGCTGAAACTCAAGTGTTCCACCGAAACGGCCGAGCGGTAGAGCTTCTTGCCTTGCTCGAAACGGATGTAGGGGTTCTGCCGCGATGACGGTCTGATTTCCTCGATCTTGATTTTCTCGAGTTGCTTCTTGCGTGAAGTCGCCTGCCGCGCCTTCGACGCGTTCGCGGAAAAGCGCCGCACGAATTCCTGCAGGTCGGAAATCCGGTCCTTGGCTTTGGCGTTGGCCGCTTCGACGCGCGCGCGCGCTTGAACCGACGCAAGCATGAAGTCATCGTAGTTGCCGGGATAAATCTTGAGCTGCTGAAAATCCAGGTCCGCGACGTGCGTGCACACCTGGTTCAAGAAATGCCGATCGTGGCTGATGATCACCATGGTGGCGTCGTAGCTGTTGAGCGCGCTTTCGAGCCAGCGAATCGAATTGATGTCGAGGTTGTTGGTCGGTTCATCCAGCAGCAGCACGTCCGGTCTCGAGAACAGCGCCTGCGCGAGCAGCACGCGCAGCTTGAGACCCGGCGGGACTTCACGCATCGGCCCGTTGTGCCGCGATTCGTGAATTCCCGCATCGGTGAGAATGCTGCCCGCCCGAGCCTCGGCATCGTAGCCGCCGTACTCCGCGAACACGCCCTCGAGTTCGGCGGCTTTCATGTAGTCGGCGTCGGTGGCATTGGGATCGGCGTAGATGCGGTCGCGTTCCTGCATCGCGTTCCACAGTTCCGTGTGGCCGCGCATGACCACGTCGAGCACGCGATCGTCCTCATAGCCGAATTGGTTTTGATCGAGCTTGCCGAGCCGCATGCCGGTTTGCAGCATGACGTCGCCGGCGCTTGGCTCGAGGTCGCCGCCCAGCACCTTCATGAGCGTGGATTTGCCGGAGCCGTTCGCTCCGATCAGACCATAGCGATTACCGTCGGCGAACTTGACCGTGACCTGTTCGAAGAGCGGCTTGGCGCCAAACTGAATGGCGACATTGGAAGTGGAAAGCATGTTTGTCCAATCGATGAAAAATGGCGGCATTTTCACACCGCGGTTGCATTAGCAGGGGGTACACGGATGGGTCGCGTCGTCGTGCGTACAGCCCCCCATTCCGGCGGACGGATTATTCGACGCTGCGCGCCTCACCCCTACGGGGCCGCCCTTCGGGCGTTAATCCGTCTTCTCGTCTCGCTCAGTATGGTCAGCGACGGCACCCGTCGAGATTTTCGGTGACGTACGGCTCCACGCGACGGATTCTAACCGAGCCGGCGCGATGAGACAACGTGAGGTGCGGCGAGGCTCGCGTTTGCGCGAGCTACCGAAGAGTCCTGAGATAAGCAATGATCTCGGCGCGCTGCGCAGGATCGGCTACGCCCGCGAACGGCATGATGTTGCCCGGGACGAGTTCTTGCGGATCGGTTAAGTATCGGTCGAGAGTCGCGTCGTCCCAGACAATCGCCGCGCTCTTCATCGCGCGGCTGTAGCGGAACCCGGGAACCGTGCCGGACCTGCGGCCGATGAGGTGCTGCAGCGTGGGACCGGTGCCGTTGTTGCCGTCGATGGAATGACAGACTGCGCACTGGTTGAAAGGAGCGCCTGCCGCCGGCGTATTTTGCGCGATTGCCGCCGGCGTATTTTGCGCGATTGCCGCCGCCGCCGTGGCCAGCGCGCCGCCGATGATCGCCGCCGGCAGCGCGCACCATCGCGCCCTCGAATTGCCGTCGCGCATCACAACTTCCTCGGCCGTTCGATGTAGCGCAGCAGGTCGTCGCCGAGACGCAGCGCAAGCGCGGCCAGCGGCCCGGTGGGGTTGTATCCGGAATTGTGCGGATAAACCGAGGCCCCCACGACAAACAAGTTCTCGGCATCCCAGTGCTGCAGATGCGGCGAGACGGCGCTCGACTTGGGCTCGGCTCCCATGATGGTGCCGCCGGTGACATGAGTGGTTTGATATTGCCGCGTATCGAACGGCCCCGAGCGTCCGGCCACGGGGCCGATGAAATCCGGCGACATCGCCTTGCAGATCTCGCCCAGTTTGCGCGTCACCCAATCCGACATTCGAACCTCGTTCTCGCGGAAATCGAAGGTCATGCGCAGCAGCGGCAGCCCGTAGGCGTCGGTGTAATCAGGATCGAGGTCCAAGAAGTTTTCGCGGTGCGGATAGCAGCTGCCTTGCACAGTGACGGAAAAGGAGTGGGCATACCAGTCCGCAGTGGCTTTCTTCCAGGCCGTGCCCCATCGAGGAGTGCCGGGCGGCGTGAGCCTCGCTCGAATCGGACGCCCGCTGGTCACCCCGGCATTGAAGCTCGCGCCGCCGAGGAAAGGCAGCGCCGAGTGATCGAAGTTGTCGTTGTTGAACTCGTCGACCACGGTTCCCGAAGCGCCCGCCCCCAGGAACGGGTTGATCCAGCGGTCCCTGAAAAAAACACTGACTGCGGACGACGTTTGGTAGCAGAAATTCTTGCCGACCACGCCGCGGCGAGTCGCGGGGTCATAAGGTTCGCCAATCCCTCCCAGCAGCAGCAGTCTCGTATTGGTCATGGTGAACGCCGCCATCACGACGATGTCGGCCGGCTGCTCGTATTCCTGGCCCGAGTTCAAATCGAGGTACCGCAGGCCGATGGCGCGCTTCGCGCGGCGGTCGTAGTCGACGTGGAGTACCTGGGCGCGTGTGCGGATCTCGAACCCCGGACGCCTTCGAAGCATCGGGTACAGCAGGGTATCGGGGGTGGCTTTGGCGTGGGCCTCGCAGACGAACCGCTCGCAGTGGCCGCAATACTGGCATTGACCGAGCCGCTGACCATCGGGATTGACGTACACGCCGGGGGAATTGGCGGCAGGCTGCGGAAAGGGCCTAAGCCCCTGCGACTCGGCGGCGGCCTTGAATATGATATCGGCCTCGCTCCTCTCGAGCGGCTTCTGCGGATACTCGTCGCGTCGCGGCGCCTCGAAGGGATTGCCCCCGGGTTGAATCGCGCCCCTGATATTGCCGGCCTTGCCGGCCAGGCCGAACAGCTTTTCGAACAGGTCGTGATAGGGCTCGAGCTCGCCGTAGGTCGTGCCCCAGTCTTGCAGGGGCATATCCGCCGGAATGGAAGCCTTGCCGTAATGCGACTCGTACCGGGTACGCAATGTGGGGTCGTATTCCGACCAGCGCCAGGCGCAACCATTCCAGTGGCTCGCGGCTCCCCCGACGCCTTCGCCCGGAAGAAAGGCCTCCATCCAGCGAATCGGGAGCGATTCCTCTTCCCGGGAATGGCGCAGCGAGTAGGTTTCGCGCTGCCAGTTTTGCATGAGGCCCTGCCGTCGGTCCCATCGCAATTCGTCGCGCTGGTTCGGCAGCGTCGACTCCGCGGCCGCGGCGTGATCGTCGCCGCGTTCGAGCACCAGCACGTCGATCCCTTTGGCGGTGAGCTGCCGGGAGACCAATCCGGCGCACAGGCCTCCCCCGACGATGACGACCGTGCGCTTGGGCAATTTCTTCGCCACGATATGCCTCAGGTGAAGTCCGCGATTGACTTCGGGTCCTTGCCGCCGGGAAACGGCTTGCCGCGGTAGCGGACCATGTCAAGGGCGTGATTGGCCGGCAGCCCCGGGTAGCCGATCATTTTCCAGAACACCGCGTTGCGATTGCCGCCGTACATGGGGTCGGCGAAACAGGCCTCGACGAAAAGCCGATACACCACCTCGTTGAACCACAGCGCCAGCGAAATACCGTCATTGCGCACATGATCCGATTGAATGGCCTTGAGAAACTCGTCCGCGTCCGCGGGCATGAGCTGATCGAAGGGTTTGCCGCGGTCCCGAATACATGCCGCGTTCGCAGCGGCAATTCCGGCCTTGCAAAACTGTTCGGGCGTGAGCGGCCCCTGCAATCCGAACTCCGGTTTGCCGCCGCGAAACGGGCCGTGCTGGTAACGACCGTCGCCCTTGCCGTAAGGTCCCGCGAGCTGCCGGTCGATGTACGTCGCGAGTCCGCAGTCCACCCCCCGGGGAGAGTAGTCATCCGCCGGACACAGGACGTCGACCAGCGCTTCGATGAATGTCGCCTCGCTCGGGCTGAGCGATTGGTACGGGATCGGCGATGACGCGTCCGGCTTGGGTGACGTCGCCGTTGCCGCCTGCGCGGCGGGAATGTCCACCGCACTCAAGGGCCCGGCTGCGGCCAGGCCGGCAGCTTGCAGTAGAAAAGTGCGACGCGAGCCGGCTTGCTTTTGTTCTGTCATCTACTACTCACCTGCGCTCATGTCATCGCGCTGAGCGGCGATACTCCAAACAATTTCAGATGCGCCCAGGCGATCAGCAGCGCATAGATCGCCAGTCCGAGTACCACGGAAATCACATCGTTCCAGGGTCCTGGCGGCGCAGTCCGCAGTGCCTGCGCCGGCCGACGCTTCAGGGAGATTCGATCCATCACGGCCCAGCCCAGGAATCCGCCGAACAGCAGCACGTCGGCCAACGATCCGTTGGCGAGTAAATGCGCGAACGCCCAGAGCTTGACCGCGGCCAGCATCGGATGTTTGGCCGCGCTCTTGATCCGCCCCGGCAGGTAGGCCGCCAGAAGCAGCGGGAACACCGGCAGCAGGAAGATCAGCGCCGCGTGACGGGCCCAGGCCGGCGGTGCGTACAGCATCGGCGTCGTCGGGCGCGCCAAGCCGAACCCGTAGCAGATCATTGCGAAACCGATCAGCGAGACCAGGGCGTATAGCCCCTTCCAGGCCCCTTCGCCCAACCGTTGGACCGTTCGAGCGCGCAGTGCGGGCGCGACGATGGCGACGGAATGAACGCCGAGGAACAACACCAATCCGACGATCAGCAGGGACATCGTTGCCAGGCCCTCATTTCTTGGCGCGCGCCTTGCGGCGTGCGGGTTTAGCCGCGCGGCGGTTTTTCGCGGCAACGATCTTGCTCCGAGCCCGCACGGCGCTCTTCGCCTTGGGGCGTGCCGCGGCTTTCTTGGCGGCTGCGGCGCGCTTCGGCGCAGCGGCGCGCTTGGCCGGAGCGGCACGCTTGGCCGGAGCGGCACGCTTGGCCGGAGCGGTGCGCTTGGCCTGAGCGGCGCGCTTGGCCGGAGCGGCCTGCGTCGTCGGCGCCCCCACCCCACCCCTGAGCTGATCGAGAATGGCCGGATTCTCCAGCGTCGACATGTCTTGCGTGATCTCCTCTCCTCGCGCGATCGCGCGCAGCAATCGTCGCATGATTTTCCCAGACCGGGTCTTCGGCAGATTGTCGGTCAGGCGAATTTCATCGGGCTTGGCGATGGGACTCAATTGTTCGCCGACCCAGCCGCGCAGTTCGTCGATCAGTGATTTCGCCGCCGCTTCGGCCGGGCGCGCAATGTTGAGCACCACATAGGCGAAGACCGACTCGCCCTTGATGTCGTGGGGCTTGCCGACCACTGCGGCTTCCGCGACGTGAGGATGGGCGACCAGTGCCGATTCGATTTCCATGGTCCCCAGCCGGTGACCGGCAACGTTCAGCACGTCATCGATTCGGCCCATGATCCAGTAGTAACCATCCTTATCGCGCCGCGCCGAATCGCCCGCCACGTAGAAGCGATTCTGGAACTTCTCCCAGTAAGTCGAAACATAGCGCTCGTTGTCGCCCCAAATCGTACGCAGCATCGAAGGCCACGGCCGCTTGACCACGAGGTAGCCGCCGCCATCGGGTGTTCTGACGGGCCGACCGTCTTCATCGACGATGTCGACAAAAATTCCCGGCAGCGGTTTGGCACAGGAACCGGGCTTGGCCGGCGTGACCCCCGGGACGGGCGTCATCATGATGGCCCCGGTCTCCGTCTGCCACCAGGTATCCACGATGGGGCAGCGCTCGCCGCCGATGACTTTGTGGTACCACATCCACGCCTCCGGATTGATGGGCTCGCCGACGCTCCCCAGCAATCGCAGCTTGCGCAGGTCGTACTTGGCCGGGATGGCATCGCCCAACTTCATGAGCGCACGGATCGCGGTCGGCGCCGTATAAAGAATGTTGACGCGGTGTGATTCGCAGATCTTCCAGAAACGCCCGCCGTCGGGAAAGGTCGGCGCGCCCTCGTACATCAGGACGGTGGCGCCCGCCGCCAGCGGCCCGTAAACGACGTAGGTGTGCCCGGTGACCCAGCCGACATCGGCCGTACACCAAAACACATCGTGCTCCTTGAGATCGAATACCCACCGTATGCTGGTCTTGGCATTGAGCAGATATCCGGCGCTGGAATGCTGAACACCCTTGGGCTTGCCGGTCGATCCGGATGTGTACAGCAGAAACAAGGGATGCTCCGCGTCCACCCATTCGGGTTCACAGGTGCCGCTCTGTCCAGCCACGGCGTCATGCCACCAGAGATCGCGCCCGGCCCGCATGTCGCAGTCGCCGCCCGTGCGACGGTACACGATGACGTTTTGCACGGTGGGGCAACCGTCGGCGAGTGCCTTGTCGACCGCGCGTTTGAGCTCCACTGCATGGCCGCCGCGCCAACCGGCGTCGGCGGTGATCACGAGCGAAGCAGCGGCGTCTTCGATGCGATCTTTGACGGCGTTGGACGAGAAACCGCCGAAAACCACCGAGTGCACCGCGCCGATACGGGCGCAGGCTTGCATGGCGATCACCGCCTCCGGAATCAGAGGCATGTAAATGACGACGCGGTCGCCGTGCCTTACACCCAAGCCTTTGAGCGCATTTGCAAACCGGCACACCTCGGCGTGCAGCTCGGCATAGCTCAGCTTGCGTACATCGCCCGGTTCGCCCTCGAACAGAATCGCGGTCTTGTGGCCCCGCTCGCGCAGATGCACATCCAGGCAATTGTGCGAGACGTTCAGCTGCCCATCGGCGAACCAGCGGTAGTTGGGCGCTTGGCTGTCATCCAACGGCTGCGTGAACGGCCGGTGCCATTCGATTTCCGTCACCGCCAAATCCGCCCAGAAGCCGACATAGTCATGCCCGGCCTTGGCGTACATCCCCTGTAATTCGCCGGCCTTGATCGCGGCGTGCTTGCGAAACTGCGCGGTGGGCGCAAACACGCGGTCCTCCTGCAGCACGGATTGAATGTCTTTTTGGCTCATCGCCCTGCCCCCCCAAGTAAAATCAGCCGCTTACGTTTGAATGCCTCATGCGCCGGCGGCGATGCGACGCGCCTGCTGCCGCAAGATATTGCCAAATCCATGCGTATCAAAGAAGAAATCGAGCCCCGCGCGGTTCAGGCTACGCGGCTTCAGATCATCCAGCGTGGCCTCGAGCGGAATATCGCACACGATGCCGGTCAATCGCCGCGCGAGATACGCCGACTCCTTATGCGCCAGCAGCCGGGCTGCGACGGTGGCGGCGCCTCGCAGCTTCATGAAAGGGATACGGTCCAGATTTGCATACAAATCATCGAGGGAACCGAATACCGCGAACAGCTCGGCCGCCGTCTTTTTCCCGACCCCCGGCACGCCGGGAATATTGTCCACGCTATCGCCGGTCAGCGCCAAAAAATCCGCAATGAGCTCCGGCGTCGCGCCGAAACGCGGCCCGATGTCATGGTAGTGATAGCGGGAGTTGCCGCTGTAGTCCCAAAACACATCGCCGTCGCGGATGAGCTGCGACAAATCCTTGTCCCGAGTCACCAACACATTGTTCAAGCCTGCGGCGCGCGAACGCGCGGCCAGGGTGCCGATGATGTCGTCGGCTTCGTACTTCGCGCTCGCGAATTCGGCGAGTCCCATGTGCCGGCAAAACTCGCGGCACAGCGCGAGTTGCCGCTCCAAATCGGCGGGCGGCGCTTCGCGGTTGGCTTTGTACGCGGGATAAATACTGCTGCGGAACGACGTTTCCTGGCGCGTCGAGAGATCGAAGGCAACGGCGATGCGTTCGGGCCTGACCTGCTCCAAAAGATCAGACAAGAAGCGTGCGAAACCGTACAGGGCATGCGTCGCATTGCCGTCGCCGTCCATCATGTCCGGCGGCATGGAATGGTACGCCCGGAAAACAAAATAGCTGGCGTCGATGTAGTACACGACGCCGGAGCGCGCTGGCGGCAGGACGGCGCCTGAGATCACATGGGCCAGCGTTGCATGCGCTCGTGCAGCGGGCTCGAACGGGGGAAGTGCGCGATCAGATACTCCATTTGATCGGCCAGCACGCGGCGGCCTTTCAAGAATATGTATTCCGCGTAGGTCGGAGTGAACGGCACCGCCAGAAGCTGCATGCCCGCCTGCTCGGGCGTCCGCGACGCCTTGGCGTTATTGCAGCGGCGGCACGCCGACACCACATTGCTCCAGGTATCGCGCCCGCCGCGGCTGAATGGCGTCACGTGGTCCCGCGACAGCAGGCTGTAGCTGAACCGCGCTCCGCAGTACAGGCACAGATAGGCATCGCGGCGGAACAGAGTCTGATTGTTGAGCGGCGGTGTGTATGCGGCGCCGCGCAGGTTTCCCGGGTTGCCCGAAGTCCCCAGTGTCGCGATGATCGAATTCACGTCCACGATGGTCCGCAAACCCGTCCTTGCGCAAGTGCCGCCAAACAGGCGGTACAGCAGCGATCCACAGGTATAGGCCACCTGCTCGGTGTGATACAGGCGCGCGGCTTCGCGATAATCCACCCATTCCAAAGGCATGCCGGACACGTCGGTTCGCAGGATTTGTTGCGACAATGGATACCCCAGCGTCGCGACCGCGAGGTCGTCCCGCCAATCCAACAGCTGCGGCTTGTGGTGGGCCATCGGCTTCATAACTGTACTTAAGATAGTCGAGTCGTATGCCATAATTCAACGTTTGGCATCATTTTAAGGTTTCGGGAGAGATCTGCATGGCCGTCGTCGTCGGTGTCCTCACGGAAACCGCTGCCAGTGAAACGCGTGTCGCCGTTGTGCCGGAAATCGCCGCAAAGCTGAAGGCGGCCGGCGTTCGCGTGTTTCTCGAGCGCGGCGCGGGGACGGCGGCGCATTTCCCGGACGCCTCATACACCGACGCCGAGTTCGGCGATGCCCCCGCCATTCTTGCGTCCGCCGATGTCTTGCTGAAAGTTCAACCGCCGAGTCTCGCGGAGGTGAGCGCGCTCAAGAAGGGCGCGGTGGTCATCGGGTACATGCAGGCCTATGCGCGGCCCGATCTCGTGCGGGCCCTCAAGGATCGCGGGGTCACCAGTTTTGCCATGGAACTGGTGCCGCGCATCTCCCGGGCGCAATCGATGGACGCGCTGTCCTCGCAAGCGTCCGTCGCCGGCTACAAGGCGGTGCTCATCGCGGCCAATACGCTCGATAGGTTTCTGCCCATGCTGACCACCGCCGCGGGCACGATCCGTCCGGCATCCGTCCTCGTCATCGGCGCGGGCGTGGCCGGTTTGCAAGCGATCGCCACGGCGAAGCGCCTGGGAGCGGTAGTCGAAGCGTATGACGTGCGTAGCGCGACCAAGGATCAGGTGAAATCGCTGGGCGCAAGATTCGTTGAAACCGGCGTCTCGGCCGAAGGCGCCGGCGGCTATGCCCGCGAACTCACCCCCGAGGAAATGGCCAAGCAGCAGGAAGTTCTGAATGCGCGAATCGCCGCCAGCGACGCCGTGATCAGCACCGCCTCGGTGCCGGGACGGGCGGCGCCGCGAATCATCTCGCAGGCCGCGGTCGAGCGCATGAAAGCCGGCTCCGTGATCGTCGATATCGCCGCCGAGCAGGGCGGCAATTGCGAATTGACGCGTCCGGGTGAAACCGTCGTGCACGGAGGCGTCAAGATCCTGGGCCCGTTGAACCTGCCCGCTTCGGTGCCGTATCACGCCAGCGAAATGTACTCGCGCAATTTGTTCAATTTCCTGAAGCCGGCGCTGGCTGGCCTTACGCTCGCGATCGACTGGAGCGACGAGGTTTTCGCCGGTGCCGTGCTCACTCACGACGGCCAGATCAAGCACGAAGCGACGCGCAAAACGATGGAGGGACAGCAAGCATGATCGACGGCGTCATTGCGCTCTATATATTCATGTTGGCCGCGTTCACGGGCTACGAAGTCATCTCGCGCGTGCCCGTCATCTTGCACACGCCGCTCATGTCGGGATCGAACTTCGTGCATGGCATCGTCCTGGTCGGAGCGATGGTGGCGCTTGCGACGGCCGATAGCACCCCGGTGCGGGTCATCGGCTTCATCGGCGTGGTCCTGGGCGCGGGCAATGCCGTGGGCGGGTATGTGGTGACCGAACGCATGCTGAAGATGTTCGTCACCTCCGGCAGAAAGAAGGGACCTTAAGAAATGCCTTCCGTGTTGTCCATCCAAACCCTGACGCAGCTGTCCTATCTCGTGGCGGCGGCGCTGTTCATTCTCGGCCTGAAGCGCATGAGCTCGCCGGTCACCGCCGTGAGCGGCGTCCGCTGGGCGGGCTTAGGGATGCTGCTGGCGACGCTGGTGACGCTCGCCTTCATGGGCGCATCGTCCTTCAATTTGATACTGGTGATCGTCGCCATCGCGGTCGGCGGAATCCTGGCCTGGGTCAGCGGCAAGCGGGTTGCCATGACCGACATGCCGCAGATGATCGCTCTGTACAACGGCATGGGCGGCGGCGCGGCGGCCGCCATCGCAGCCGTCGAGCTGTACGACGGCAACGAACACAGCATCACACATCTGGCCATCGCCACCATCGGCGGATTCATCGGTTCGGTATCTTTCAGCGGCAGTCTGATCGCGTTTGCGAAACTCCAGGGGCTGATCACCAAATCGGTGCGCTTCGGCGCGCAAAAATTCTTGAATTTGGGCATTTTGCTGGTCACCGTGGCCCTGGGCGTCATGGTGGTCTGCGGCTTGGGACAGGGTTTTCCCGCCGTTTCCCTGTTCTTCGTCTTCGCTTTGCTGCTGGGCGTCGCCATGACCCTGCCGATCGGCGGCGCCGACATGCCGGTCGTGATTTCGCTGTACAACGCGCTGACCGGACTGGCGGTAGGCTTCGAAGGCTTCGTGCTCGACAACGCCGCCATGATCATCGCCGGCACCGTAGTCGGCGCGGCCGGCACACTGCTGACCCAGCTGATGGCCAAGGCTATGAACCGCTCCCTTGGCAATGTGTTGTTCTCGAACTTCGGCGAAGGTTCCGCCGCAGCCGGTGCCGGCGTCACCGGTTCCCAAAAAGCCATCGAGGCTTCGGATGCCGGCGTCATGATGGCCTACTCGCAAAAGATCATCATCGTGCCGGGTTACGGCATGGCCGTGGCGCAAGCTCAGCACAAGGTGTGGGAACTCGCGCAATTGCTGATCGATCATGGCGTCAAGGTCCGGTTCGCCATTCATCCGGTTGCGGGCCGCATGCCCGGCCACATGAACGTGCTGCTTGCAGAGGCGGGTGTGCCGTACGACTTGATCTCCGATCTGGATGAAATCAACGCCGAGTTCGAAACCGCCGATGTGGCCTTGATCATCGGCGCCAACGACGTCGTCAATCCGGACGCGCGCGCCAACAAGGCGAGCCCCATTTTCGGTATGCCGATCTTGAATGCGGACAAGGCCAAGAACGTCATCGTCATCAAGCGCGGCCAAGGGCAGGGTTTCTCGGGCATCGACAATGCGCTGTTCGTGCTCGATCAAACCCGCATGCTGTACGGCGATGCGCAGGCGGCCGCGAGCCAGCTGATTCAAGCCGTCAAGGCCGCGGGGTAATCTCGAAGCGATCCCGCATCTGCCATTGCCGGGGTTTGAGCGCACGTGGCCCCGCGGCTCGCATTGCGCGATGCTACGCACAGGAGACCCTGGCCGCCATGAGATTTCTCGTCCTGACAGTTCTATGCGCGCTCTGCGTTCCCCGCCCCCTCGAGGCGGCGACGGTCCAAGAGGCGCGCTGGCGGCAGCATGCCGACCATGTCCGCATCGTCCGCGACACCTGGGGAATCGCGCATATCTACGGCAAATCCGATGCCGATACGGTGTTCGGGACAATCTACGCGCAAGCCGAGGATGATTTCGGCCGCATCGAGCGCAACTACGAGAACGGCCTGGGGGTCTTGGCGCAAGCCGAGGGCGAGGAGGCCGTATACAGCGATCTACGCCAGCGATTGTTCATCGACCCGGCTCGCTTGCAGCGCAGCTACCGCAGCAGCCCGGCATGGCTGAAGACGCTGATGGTGGCCTGGTCCGACGGGCTGAATTACTTTCTCTCGAAGCATCCCGCGGTACGCCCACGCGTGATTTTGCATTATGAACCGTGGATGGCGTTGTCCTTTACCGAAGGCAGCATCGGCGGGGACATCGAAGGGATCGATCTCGGCAAGCTGGAAGAGTTTTACGGAGCGCACGATCGTCATCGGCCGCTGCCGCCGCAATCCTCGGCGCTGGCGAGCTCGGCGCAGCCGCTCATCGCGGAACCGAATCCCGGCGGCTCCAACGGCTTCGCGATCGCACCCGGCCGCAGCGCATCGGGGCATGCCCTGTTGTGGATAAATCCGCACACGTCTTATTATTTTCGCTCGGAGCTGCAGATGTTGAGCGAGCAGGGATTGAACGCCTATGGCGCCGTGACCTGGGGGCAATTTTTCGTTTATCAGGGGTTCAATGCTCACAACGGCTGGATGCACACCTCGTACGGGGGCGACGCGGTGGACGAATATGCCGAGACCATCGTCAAGAAGCCGGACGGACTGTACTACCGATATGGCGCCACTTTGAGGAAATTGCGGGTGAGCCAAATCACCATCCCGTTCAAGCAGGGCGCCGGGTCCACGTATCGACAGTTCACGGTGTATCACAGTCATCATGGACCCATCGTCCGCGCCGAGGACGCCCCGCATGACGACGCCCGGCGAGGGGACGCCCCGCATGACGACGCCCGGC
>Ga0210408_10000937_pt1 | contig 32438 bp, 26 predicted proteins | sample IncBWH4MmetaG_FD_155471 | JGI IMG/M metagenome (GOLD analysis project Ga0210408, IMG submission 155471) | Forest soil microbial communities from Barre Woods Harvard Forest LTER site, Petersham, Massachusetts, United States - Inc-BW-H-4-M | ecosystem: Environmental > Terrestrial > Soil >... | reverse complement strand
ACTCGGCGTTGGCAAATCCTGCGGACAGATCAGCATCCGCTCGCCGATTTTCTCGACCGTTTTGGGAATTTTATAAAGAGACGAAGCGAGCGCCTGGATGTCTTCGCGTTCAAACGGCGTGATAAAAGTCTTCGTCAGTTCTTCCGTCAGCTCCTGGGTGATTCGTTTATCTTCGCGGCGGCTTTCGGCAAAGGCCGCGAGGTTTGGTGTGGAACTGTTGTTGTCGATCTTCGCCAACAGATCGACCAAATGATGCACGCTGGTATCGGCCTGTTGTGCGCTGGCTTCGAGCAAATCGTAAAATTTCTGGTCGTGTCCGAGAAATCTGCCGATCGAGATCATGGGTTGTTTGTGAGATTACGTTGTAGCAAGCGGCGAAGTAAACAACGTTGATTGGAACAACGGCATTCGCTTCAACGGGTGGCTCTTCCTGGATCCGAATCCGGCCCGGGCTTCGGATTCTTGTCGCCCCAAAGATGAAATGTGTAAGTAAAGACGATGTAGGCAAAGATGCGTCGAGGATCGTCGTTGCTGAAATAAATCGCGGGATTGAATTGGAAGTCGCGGGTGAGATTACAGGTGAAACCAATAGTGGATGAATTTTCCTTGCCGCTCTGAAAATCCACCTGCACCCGCCAGGTTTTGTTGAAGTCGTAGGCGTAACCCAGGATGACTTCGTTTTTATAACCGGCGTGAATCCCGCCAACGATGAACTTGTTGTGCTCGGTGTAATAACCGGCCTCGATGTACGGTTGAGGATCGACATGCGACCGAGGCGACCAATTCGTGAACCCGATTGAAAGCAGGTAAGGCTCTTTGGTCAGAAGGCCAATCTCGGTAGCGAGAATTTCTTCATCGGGGTCGAAACCCTGGAAGACAGCTATTTCCGCCCATTTCGTCAGGCCCAATTCGGATTGTAATTCGTACGGGTTCGCAATCCGCTTGTCCTGGATTTGCAGACTCAATGAAAGGTCGCCCTCGCCCTGCAAATCCGGAGTAACGATCTGGCTGAGACCTTTGGTGGTCGCGCGCGTTGACGGGATTTGCCCGACCAGAAAAGTTATCGTTAGGCCAAGACTTGTGAGAAATCTCATTGGTTCAACAATCGCTGTGGTCGTGTCTTCAACGCCATTCGCGCACGGCTCGATGTTCGGCCTTGTTCAGTTTTTCAGCTTTTGTCGCAGCCTGCGATCACTAGATCCAAGATTTTTTCAGGAGCCAGACTTTCACGACTTGGGTTAGCGCAACATAACAAACGAGCGTGAGCACCAAAAGCATCCAATAAAGCGGCGGCAATGGAACAAAACCAAGGAACGTCGCTAACGGCGAAAACGGCAGATACGCTGCGATCGCCATGATGATGGCTGTGGTGGTCGTGAGCTGCCAACTCGCGCGCGATTGGATGAAGGGAATCAGATTTGTCCGAATCACGTGAACGATCAGCGTTTGCGTCATTAACGATTCAACGAACCAGCCAGTGTGAAAGAGCGCAGCTGCGTATGAGACATCCGGTGACGCGGCATGAGCGAAACGCGCGGCAAGCGCTCCCGGCGGAACAAGGTTTAACTGATTACACTTAAAGACAAACCACATCATCGCGTAGGTCGTGTAATCGAAAATGGAACTGATCGGCCCGATGAAGACGATAAATTTGGCGATTTCACCTATGTTCCACGGACGCGGCTTGGCGATTTGGAGCGGGCCGACGTTGTCGGTCGGGATCGGCACTTGGGAAAAGTCGTAGAGTAGATTGTTCGTGAGCACCTGGATCGGAGCCATCGGCACAAAGGGAAACCACGCGCTGGCACCGATCACGCTGAACATGTTTCCGAAGTTCGAGCTCGCGCCCATGCGAATGTACTTGAGGATGTTCACGAACACTTTGCGTCCCTCAAGCACACCCTCCTCCAGCACCATCAAACTTTTTTCGAGCAGGATCATGTCGGCCGATTCCTTGGCGATGTCGACGGCATTGTCCACAGAGATCCCCACGTCGGCAGCGTGCAATGCGGGCGCATCGTTGATGCCATCTCCGATAAAGCCCACCACGTTGCCTCGCGCTTGGAGCGCTTTCACGACTCGTTGTTTATGGGAAGGCGAGAGGCGCGCGAAAATATCGCTCGTGCCTACAGCGTCGGACAATTGCTCGTCGGACATGTCTTCAACTTCTTTGCCGAGGAAAATTTTCGCCGCGGTGATGCCGACCTCGTTGCAGACTTTCCGCGTAACCAAATCGTTGTCGCCGGTGAGCACCTTGATCGTTACGCCGTGTTCTCGCAAAGCAGTGATCGCTTTCGCCGCGGTTTCTTTCGGCGGATCGAGGAATGCAATGTAACCCGTCAAAACCAAGTCGGACTCATCGGTCTTGGAATAAGCGGGCCGCTTTTCCATTTTCTTCGTGGCGATCGCGAGCACGCGCATTCCATCTTCGTTCAGACTGTTGACCTGTTCGAGAAGGTCGCCCACGAGAATGGGCTCCATGTCGAAAATCTCGCCTTCACTTTCGAAGTGCGTGCATTTGGCAAAGACCGCTTCCGGCGCGCCTTTGGTCAGTAGTTGGCATTCGCCATTTGGTCCTTCGACCGCCACCGACATCATGCGTCGCGAAAAATCGAACGGTATTTCGTCGAGTTTCACAAACTTCTCGATACCAAGCTCGCCGTGCAACTCGGCGTGCTTGAGCACGGCACGATCGAGCACGTTCTTCAGTCCGGTTTGGAAATGGCTGATGAGATAGGCATCGCGCAATACTTCCTCGTTTTCGTTTTTGAAAACGTCGCAATAGATTTCGAGAATCACGCGATCGATCGTGAGGGTGCCGGTCTTGTCGGTACAGAGCACGTTCATTGCGCCGAAGTTCTGTATGGAGTTCAACCGCTTCACGATCACTTTCTTGCGCGACATCGCGAGCGCTCCTTTCGACAGGCACACGGAGATAATCATTGGCAGCATTTCCGGTGTAAGACCAACGGCGACCGCCAGCGCGAAGAAGAATGCCTCTTTCCAATCATGCTTCGTCAGGCCGTTGATGAAAAAAACCAGCGGCACCATTACGAGCATGAAGCGAATCATCAGCCACGTGAATTTCTTCACTCCTTTGTCGAACGCGGTCTCGATTTGTTGCCCGACGAGACTGCGTGCTACTTTTCCAAAATAGGTCTGCGGTCCATTCGCGACGATAACTGCCGTAGCAGTGCCGCTTTCGACACTCGTGCCGAGAAAACACAAGTTGTGGCGCTCGATGGTTGAAACTTTCTCGCGAGTGTCGGGCGCGTCGGATTTCTCGACCGGCAGCGACTCGCCGGTGAGCGTCGCTTGGATAACGAACAAGTCTTTCGCAGAGATGAGCCTTACATCTCCCGGAATCATGTCGCCGGAGCACAATTTTACGATGTCGCCCGGAACGAGTTCACGCAGCGGAATTTCTTTTTGCTGGCCGCCCCGTACCACTGTCGCGGTAACGGTAATCATCGCTTTCAACTTCGCGGCAGCACTGTCCGCGCGCGTTTCCTGCACAAAGCGAAGCATTACGCCCAGCAAAACCATTAGGACCATCACCGTGCCGCCGGCGAAGTCGTCGGTGGCATAAGATAAAGTCGCGAGAACTGTAAGTAAGATGACGAGCGGGTTGCGGACCGCAGTCCATAATCGCGAGAGCCAGGTGTGTCTTGCTTCTTGGGCGACCTCGTTCGGGCCGAAAACTTCCAATCGCTCCGCCGCTTCTTCTTCGCTTAGGCCATTTGGCGATGTCTTGAGACGCTGAAAAATTTCTGAAACGTCCTTCGTTGCAGAAGTATGTACCAATTCCGCAGTACGATCGCCGTTAGGCTCTTTTACGGCGTGCATGTTTGATCAAACGGCTGCGTATCGTTTCAGCACCGTTAACAGAGACTGGAGATGTCGGCGTCCTTCTGACCGAGTCGCGGCGTTTTCAATGCATTCGTGCATGTGCGATTCGATCAATTCTTCACTAAATGATTTCAACGCTTGTCGTGCAGCTACGACTTGCATGAGCACATCCGAACAGTCGGTATCCGTTTCCACCATTTTTTCGAGCGCTTCAATCTGGCCTTTGACCTTTCGCAAGCGCACGACGAGGGCTCGCTTTTCCAAACCGGGACGAATGTGTTTCGATTTCATGGGAAGCCTCCTAATCAATCCAAAAACCAAGTTGATTTAATATACGGCGTGGGGGTATACAGTATCTCCGAAAGATAGGCAATGGGATAAGCCAAGATGATCACTCCAATTTCGCTCGGCGCGGAACACAGCGACATTGGTAATCAGGCTCGAATTCGTCGACGCGCGTTGCATCGCAGAGTTCGTCGATTGCGGCAACAGATGCGTTGCGCAATTCGCATCCAGCGCGAAGACGCCATCATTAGCTATCTTTCCGCTAGACGATTTCCACCAAGATCGAAGGAGGCATTGATTCTGCGGCTGCTTGCTCAAACCGCTCTTCACCGCACAAGAAAACTCGAAGCGCTTCTTAGTCGTCTGTCCGCAACGCCCAATTATAAAACGAAAAGGTGGTTGTTTGATTGGCGACGTTTCTACGTTTCGTACGCTCCGCGGTCTTGGCTGCTTCTATGGCATAAACGCCACAACGGCTAACAAGTCGAGCCAAAGGTAGCGTTGTTACAACAACGTGCCGCGCAGAATCACGAGCGCCACATTGAAGTAGATTACTAACCCGGTGACATCGACTAACGTCGCGACGAACGGGGCGGACGAGGTCGCAGGATCGAGCCCGAGCCGGCGTAATAGAAATGGAAGCATGGCACCGCCGATCGTTCCCCAAGTGACGACACCCACAAGCGCGAGCGCAACCGTCATTGCGATGAGCGAATGGTGTGGCCCGTAGTTGAAGATGTGCAGTTCCTGCCAGGCAGAGATTCGCAAAAATCCGATTGCGCCGAGAATCAAGCCCAGCGCAACACCAGAGAGCAATTCCTTTCGCACGACGCTAAACCAATCGCGCAACGTCAATTCGCCCAGCGCCATCGCGCGAATGACGAGCGTAGTCGCTTGCGAGCCGGAATTGCCGCCGCTGGAAATGATCAGCGGCAAAAACATCGCGAGGATTGCGGCTTTTTCGATCTCGCCGTTGTAGCCTTGCATCGCGGTAGCGGTCAGCATTTCGCCGAGAAAAAGGAGAATCAGCCACGTCGCGCGTTTTTTGACCATTCGCAGGAACGGAATCGTCGTGTAAGGCTCGTCCAACGCTTCCATACCGCCGAGTTTTTGGATGTCCTCCGTCGCCTCTTCTTCAGCAACGTCGAGCATGTCGTCACTGGTCACGATGCCGACTAGCACGCCATTGGAATCAAGCACCGGTAGCGCGATGCGGTCGTATTTCCGAAAAAGGTTCAGCGCTTCTTCCTGCGAGTCGCTGACTTTCAGCGCGGCGAAATTCTGGTCGCGAATCTCGCTCACTTTGGTGTTAAGCGGGCGGAGCAGAAACTCGCGCATCCGGACGTCGTCGATCAATTTGTTATGATCGTCGACCACGTAGATCACATTCAACGTCTCGCTGTCGCGTCCATATTCGCGGACGAAGTCGAGGACTTGCTGCACCGTCCAATCTTCGTGCACCGCGATGAAATCCGGCGTCATCAGACGGCCGACGCTTCCTTCCGGATAACCGAGGAGCGACTGCGCGACGTGGCGTTCTTCCGGCGTGAGCAACCGGATCAATTTGCGCGCCGCTTCGCTCGGAAGTTCCTCCAGCAGCGCGGTGCGATCGTCCGGTGACATCTCGTTGAGAATTGCGATGACCTGTTCGTGCGCCATTGCGTGCAGCAAGGCTTGCTGCTCTTCGATACCGAGGTATTCGAAAACGTCGGCTGCCAGCGAAGCCGGAAGCACGCGGAAAATGATCACCTGTTCGTCTTCGGGAAGATCGAGAATCACATCCGCGACGTCGGTCGGCGGCCATTCCTTGAACAGCTCTCGCAGGCCGTTGAAATCCCGTGCGTCGATCAGGGCCTTGATCTCGGGTGCTAAAAGTTTGCCAACCATGAAAACCTCCGCGCGCGCGTCCGGGTTTTGTAGCATTCCGGCCCGCTAAGAGCAATCGTTCCGCGCTTGGAATTTGTCCGAAATGATTCCAAAGTGAGATCGATGCCGACAGTTGCCACTCAGCCCATGATTCGCCGCGATGTCGGCGACGATAAGATTTGTGTGCTCACGTTCGATCGGCCCGAATCTGGCGCGAACATTTTCGACGCCGCGACCATGCGCGAGCTGAGCGACCACGTCGACGCCATCGACCGCGACAATTCTTTGCGCGGTTTGATCATCACCTCGGCCAAGAAGTCGATCTTCATCGCGGGCGCAGACCTGAAAACGCTGCTCAAACAAGCGCCGACCGGCGAAGTGCGCGACTTCATCGCCGAAGGGCAGGGCGTTTTCAACCGGATCGCCACACTGAAAATTCCAACCGTGGCCGCGATCCATGGCGCGTGCGCGGGCGGCGGTTATGAGGTCACGCTGGCTTGCGATTGGCGCGTCGCTTCGGACGATCCGGCCACGCGAATCGGATTGCCGGAAACAACGCTCGGCTTGATTCCAGCATGGGGCGGCAGCACGCGCCTTCCGCGTTTGATCGGGGAAGAGCGTGCGACCGAAGTGATCTTGAACGGCAAGCTCTATTCGGCCGCCGAGGCGTTGAAGCTCGGCCTCGTGGATGAAATCGTGTCTAAAGAGAAGTTGGTCGAAGCGGCGCGTCGCAAACTCAGCGATGGCAAGCGCGCGGCCGCGACCATTTCGTCATCGGAACCAAAGACGCCGCAGCCGTCCGATCCCAAGTCTGCACGTGCGCGTGCACTGGGCGTGATCAGCACCGGCGTCGCCAATCCAATCGATGAATCGCTGCGCCTCGAGCTCGAAGCGATTGTCGATCTTGGCAAAACCGAATCGACCCAAAATCTGATCCGGAATTTCTTCCTGGCCGAGAGATACAAGAAAGGACGTTCGAGCAAGCAATTCGACAAAGTCGCGCATGCGGCGGTGATCGGTGCCGGCGTGATGGGTTCCGGAATCGCGCAATGGCTAAGCTCGCGCGGGGTGACGGTGATCCTGCGCGACGTAAACCGTGAAGTGCTCAACCGCGGACTGGCAAACATCGAAAAAATCTACAACGACGGCGTCAAGCGTGGCTTGATGACCGAGGAGAAAGCGAAGCAGGGCCGTGCGCGCATCATTTGCTCGACTGCGCCGATGGAATTGCGCGACGTCGCGTTTGCCATCGAAGCCGCTTCAGAAAAGATGGAGATCAAAAAGGAAATTTTCTGCGAGCTGTCGATGCAGGCCGGTGCGAAATCCATCGTGGCGACAAACACGTCGGCCTTGCCGGTAAGCGAGCTTGCGGATTGTACCGTTTCGCCGGATCGCGTGATCGGTTTGCATTTCTTCAATCCAGTGAGCCGGATGAAACTGGTTGAGGTCGTCGTAGCCATCGCTACGTCGGAAAATACAAAAGAGCAGACGCTCGCCTTTGTTCGGCAAATAGGAAAGGTTCCGGTCGTTGTCCGCGACAGTCCGGGTTTTTTGGTCAATCGCGTCCTGTTTCCCTATTTGCTCGACGCGGCCGAGCTTTTTGAAGCCGGCACTGATGCGGAGAAGATCGACAGCGCGCTTACAGAATGGGGAATGCCGATGGGGCCGTTGCGTTTGATCGATGAGATCGGTCTCGACGTGAGCGTCGACATCGCGGCGACGCTTGAAAAAGCGTATGGCCAGCGCGACCGCGCGCCGGAGATCTTGAAAAAGATGCGGGAAGCGAAACTGCTCGGTCGCAAAAGTGGCGCTGGCTTCTACAAGTACGAAGGCAAAGCGCAAACGCGCAATGAATCGCTGGCCCAATGGCTGCGCGCCGGCGCCACCAGGGAAGATGTCGATCTTGCGAACCGGCTAATGTTTTTGATGGTCAACGAAGCGGCCCGTTGTGTGGAAGAAAACGTGGTCGAATCGCCGGAGGACGCCGATTACGGAATGATTCTTGGGACCGGCTTTGCGCCTCACCGGGGCGGACCGTTGCGATTCGCCGAGCATTTTGGTTTGAGGAAGATCGTCGATGAAATGAATCGCCTCGGCCAAAGTGAGCAGAAGTTTCTGCCCTGCGAAATCTTAAAGAAGCACGCGCGCGAGGGAACAAAATTTTACAAGTCATGAAGTCATCGCTGGAAGCGCCCGAGAAACAAGTAAGTCAGGAAACAAGCGCGAAGCCGGAAAAGCCAGCGCCAGTATCCGTCATCGACACATCCAAGATGTCAAAAGGGCAGCGCGAGGCGCTGGAGCTGGCGGAAGCGTCGCGCGATCCGCTGGACGATCGCGGCAGTTTCGCCAGCAACCTTTTCGTTGGGCGCTACGATTTCGACCGGATTCATCCCTGGCCGGCTCAAAGCGAAGAAGACCGGACAGCCGGCGCCGAGTTTTTGGAAAAACTCGAAAACTATTTGCGCGAACATGTTGATGCGGACGAGATCGATCGGAGCGGCGAGATTCCGCCAGAAAATTTCAAGGGCCTCGCTGAGATCGGGGCATTTGGAATCAAAGTCCCAAAGAAATACGGCGGTCTTGGTCTAACGCAGACCAACTACGGACGCGCCGCGGTTTTGCTCGGAAGCTGGGATGGTAACGTCGCCGCCTTGGTTTCGGCGCATCAATCGATCGGCGTTGCCCAGCCGCTCCTTTTGTTCGGAACCGAAGAGCAAAAGCAAAAATATCTCCCGCGCGTGGCCGGTGGCGAGATTTCCGCGTTCGCATTGACTGAGACGCATGCCGGCTCCGACCCGGCGACGCTGAGTCTGCGAGCGGAACCAACGCCCGACGGCTCTGAGTTCATCCTGAACGGGGAAAAACTTTGGTGCACCAACGGCGTCAAAGCTGGCGTGCTGGTGGTCATGGCGCGGACGCCATCGAAAATAGTGAACGGCAAGGAACGCAAACAAATCAGCGCGTTCATTGTCGATGTTGATACGCCCGGGCTCGAGATCACGTATCGCTGCCGGTTCATGGGATTGCGCGCGCTTTACAACGGCGTGGTGAAATTCACAAACGTGCGGGTGCCGCGCGAGAACATCATCGCCAAGGAAGGCCAGGGATTGAAAGTCGCGCTCACGACTTTGAATACTGGGCGACTAACTTTGCCGGCTGCGTGCGTCGGTGTTTCCAAGCGGTTGCTCGAGATCTCACGCAGGTGGGCGGGCGAACGAATTCAGTGGGGCGTGCCGATCGGCAAGCACGCGGCGATCGCTGGCAAGATCGCGGAGATGGCGGGCAACGTTTTCGCTATGGAGGCGATCACGTTTCTCAGCTCGTCGCTGCTCGACCGCAAAGTCGGCGACATTCGAATTGAAACCGCGATGTGCAAAATGTGGGCGACGGAATCGACCTGGCGCATTGCCGACGAAGCGATGCAAGTGCGCGGCGGTCGCGGTTACGAAACGGCCGCTTCGCTCGCCGGTCGCAACGAGCCGCCGATCGCGGTGGAAAGATTTCTGCGCGATTGCCGCGTGAACACAATCTTTGAAGGGTCGAGTGAAATCATGCGCCTGTTCATCGCCCGGGAAGCGCTCGACCCGCATTTGAAAGTCGGTGGCGCCATCTTCAACACTCAATTGCCGATGTCCGAGCGTGCGAAAGCAGTTTTCACGTCCGGGAGATTTTACGCCGGCTGGTATCCGCGCCAGTGGTTCTCAACCGGCGCCGGTAAGATCGACAATCTCCATCGCGATTTACAAAAGCATGTCGATTACGCGGCGCGCACGAGCAAAAAACTCGCGCGCGGTCTGTTTCACGCGATGGCCCGATTCGGCCCGAAGCTTGATCGCGAGCAACTTTTGCTTTCGCGCTTCGTCGGCATCGCGACCGAACTGTTCGCTGTCAGTGCGAGCTGTTCCTTTGCGCAATACAAGATGGATCAAGGCGAGCCGGCCGATGAAATATTGTCGGTCGCGAACTATTTTTGCCGTTCGGCCCGGACGAGAATCGACCATCATTTTGCCGGGATCGCTCGAAATGTGGACAAGCGCGGTTATCAACTGACTCAGGAATTACTGGCCGATAAACACCCGGCCTTGCGCGACGGTATCGTCAGGTAGCGGGTTGCTGCCGTGGCACTCCGGCTGCTCAAAGTCCGGGAGTGGTTTCTTTTGTTTTTCTAGCCGTCGGCATCATCTGCATTTTGATCGGTCGCATTCTTCTGATCAGAGCGGCTTTTGGGGTCAGCGTCGGGTGGGGGCTTGGCATTTTTCTTCCCTTTGGGCCGATGCTGTTTCGAATCAGCTATCCCGATCTCGCGCCTTGGTCGCGGACCTTTCGATTGATCGCGCTGCCGTGCATTCTGGCTTACTTCGTATTCCGACCAGGTCCGCCGAACTACGATAAATTCTTTAAGCAGAAGTCGGTGCCGTCAGCGCCGGCGGATCATTACGGGCTCGAAAAAATATCCAAGGTGGTGGCGGCGCCGAACTTGGAAAAACGTCGGGAAGCCAACGAGAAAGAATTCGCACGACTCGCGGCTTGGAGCCAATCGCTGAAATTGAAAAAGCGTGATCTCCTCAACAGCGATGTACAGGGTAACGTCTTTTACGAGGGCGAGCTCTCGCAATACAATGAGGCACTAGCAAAAGCGACCGCGGAAAAACAAGTACTGTTCGGCTCCGCCAAGTAATCTTTCGCCCGACAGGTTGACCGGCTTCTGCCGTCAGACTACGATCAACGGATGAGTATGCCGCCCATGCTCACGGAGGCGGCCCGCACTTCGCGGCCGCGTTTGAGTAAGAGCAAAAATAAAAAGGCTATCGACACGTCTCGCGTCCTGAACGTGCTCGAGGAGCACATTTTGCTCGATGGATTCAAGATCGTTATCGATCTGGAAAAAAGTCGTGGCTCTTATCTTTATGACGCCGCGAGCGAGCATCGCTTGATCGATTTCTACGGTTTCTTCGGCTCAATGCCAGTCGGCTTCAATCATCCCTACTTCGACAAGCCGGATGTCCAACGCGATCTCTTGCGAGCGGCGAAGGCGAAAGTCGCCAACTCGGACGTTTACTCACAAGCTTACGCCAAGTTCGTGGAAACATTTGCCCGCGTCGCCGGTCTGCCACCAATGGACCGATATCTCTTCATCGAAGGCGGCGCGCTCGCGGTCGAAAACACGCTCAAGGCGGCGATGGATTGGAAGGTTCGCAAAAACATGGCAGCGGGTCATGGCGAGCGCGGCACGCAGATTTTGCATTTCCGTCACGCATTTCATGGCCGCAGCGGTTACACCATGAGCCTGACCAATACCGATCCGCGCAAGACGGATTTGTTCGCCAAGTTCGATTGGCCGCGCGTCTCCTGTCCTTATATCGATTTCTCGTTGGTGGAATCGGAGCGCGAAAAAGACGTGATCGCGCGCGAGAAAAAGGCAGAACAGGAAATCCGCGATTGGATTGGCAAGCGCCAGATCGACATCTGCGCCATCATTATCGAGCCGATCCAGGGTGAGGGCGGCGACAATCATTTCCGCGGCGAATGGTTAAAAAAACTCCGTGAAATTTGCGACGACAACGACATCCTCCTTATTTTCGACGAAGTGCAATGCGGCTTCGGCGTGACCGGCAAAACGTGGTGCGGTCAGCATTTCGATGTGCTGCCCGATTTGATGGCGTTCGGCAAGAAAGCTCAGGTTTGCGGCATCATGGCCGGGCCGCGGCTCGATGATGTCAAAGACAATGCGATCCGATTGCCGAGCCGGTTGAACTCAACTTGGGGTGGAAATTTGACCGACATGGTTCGCTCGACCCATTACATGCACATCATCGAAGAGGAATTTTTGGTGGAAAACGCGGCTAAAGTCGGCACTTACTTTTTGGATCAACTGCGCGATCTGCAGCGTTACGAGCCAATGATCACCGCCGTGCGCGGTCGCGGATTGTTCCTCGCGTTCGATCTGCCGGACGGCCGCACCCGCGAACGATTTTGGAAAGGTCTCTTCGATCTCGGCGTGTTGACATTGCGCTCTGGGGAACGGTCGCTCCGTTTTCGTCCCGCGCTCGACATCACCGCTGAAGTCGTGGATGAAGCGATGGGATTGATGCGGCAATATTGCCGCAAGCGGAAGTAGCGATGCAAGCAGTGCTCGAGAAACTCGCTCTGAGCGAGGACAACGCTGGAGTCTTCGACGGCAATTGGCGCGGTGGTGGCGCGAAGATCGACAAGATCTCACCGATTGACGGCAAGAAACTGGCGACCATTCGCACTGCGGCGGACGAAGATTACAAAAAAACGATCGCGCGCGCGGAGGAAGCGTTCGAGAAATGGAGAAAAACTCCGGGTCCCGTCCGCGGCGACACTGTTCGGCGTTTGGGAAACGCGCTGCGCGAATTGAAACACGAACTCGGCCAGCTCGTGACGCTCGAGACCGGAAAAATAATCGCCGAAGGCGAGGGCGAAGTGCAGGAGATGATCGACATCTGCGATTTCGCCGTCGGTCAATCGCGAATGCTTTACGGTCTGACGATCCAGTCGGAACGGCCGAGTCATCGATTGATGGAACAATGGCATCCGCTCGGTCTCGTCGCCGTCATCACCGCATTTAATTTTCCAGTCGCGGTTTGGTCGTGGAACGCGGCACTCGCTGCGGTCTGCGGCGACTCGACAATCTGGAAGCCGTCGGAAAAAACTCCGCTCACCGCGATCGCGGTGACCAAGATCGCCGAGCGCGTTTGTCGCGATACTGGCGCCGATCCAGCCATTTTCAGTTTGCTGATCGGCGATCGCAAAAGCGTTGGCGAAAAGTTGGCGAACGATCCGCGGATTCCGCTTGTTTCTGCAACCGGCTCGGTCGCGATGGGGTTGAACGTCGCGAAGACCGTTCACGGCCGCCTCGGCAGAAGCATCATGGAACTCGGCGGCAATAACGCGCTCATCGTCACGCCGACGGCGGACTTCGAAATGGCCACACAATCGATTTTCTTCGGCGCGGTTGGAACGGCCGGTCAGCGTTGCACTTCGACCCGGCGCGTCATCGTGCACGAATCGGTCGCGGACAAAGTGCGCCAGAAACTTCTCTCAGCTTACAAGTCGCTCCCGATCGGTAACCCACTCGATAAAAAAACATTGATGGGACCGTTGATCGACAAGAAAGCGGTCGATGCCGTCCAGGATTCGATTCAGAAACTGAAGGCCGAAGGCGGCGAAGTTCTTTACGGCGGCGAACGAATGGACCTCTCCGGCGAATGTTACATGAAGCCGTGCCTCGCCAGCGCGAAGCCGAATTTCAAAATCGTCCAGGAAGAAACGTTCGGCCCGTTGCTCTACTTGATGACCTACCGTGATTTCGATGAAGCGATCGCGATCCAAAATGGCGTGCCCCAGGGATTGACGAGCTCCATCTTCACCAACGACGTCCGCGAAGCCGAGAAATTCTTGAGCGCAGTCGGCAGCGATTGCGGGATCGCGAATGTGAACACTGGGACGAGCGGTGCCGAGATTGGCGGCGCATTCGGCGGCGAGAAAAACACCGGCGGCGGACGCGAGAGCGGAAGCGATTCGTGGAAGCAATACATGCGGCGCCAAACCAACACGATCAATTTCTCGACCGAGCTCCCGCTTGCCCAGGGAATTCATTTCGGCAGCGACGACGCGGGCAGCGCGACGGCGTAGTCTGGGGAGCGCACGCGCCGTCGTGTCCCAAATATTTGGGCACGGCCGGGAATTTCTGTCGCCATATTTGTATCAACGCCCCGACAGAGCGGGGCGACTACAGCGCGATGTCTTAGCGAGCCGTCGTTAGCTGGAGCAACTCGTTAACGTTCTTGGCGCTGTCGATGTTCATGATGCAGCGCTGCAATTTCTTGCGCTGATCGTCTCCGATAACATCGGCGCCGAGCGCGTTGAACTTTACTGCGATTTCTTCTTCGGTCATCGGATCGCGCGGATCACCTTTTGGAACGTCGACCCGTGTTGAATGCTGTTTGCCGTCGTTGGTCGTGATTGTGACGCGGCTCGGTTGAAATTTAGGGAAGAGCGCTTCGAATTCGTCGTTCGCGACCACTTTCACTTTGTCCATGATTGGGATCAGCGCTTGGTCGAGTACGCGTTCTTCTTTGAATTGGAGCGGCGTCACCATTCCATCCACGAGCCCGACCGCCATGCAGTAGGGCAACGAATGGTCGGCCGTCTCTTTCGAGTCCGGCCGATATTTGTGCGGATCGCCCAGGATATCGGCCGCGCGCGCGATCACTTCGACTTTAAGTTCCTTCACATCGCCAGCCTTGATCTTGTTTTCTTTGATTGTCTTCATCATCGCGGTCAACGGCGCGTGACTCAGCGCTTCGATCGGAAAACTCTTCATTCCGCAGTCGAGAATCCGGTAATGCGATTTCGGCGAGTTCGGCAGATCTTTGACTAGAGCTTCGCCGTCGAACGTTGCCGGCTCGCCTTTGTATTGCACATGTTTGAACACTGCAAAGAGTCCTTCCTTGCCATCAATGATGTGTTCCGGTCCTGAAAATCCCTCGCGAGCAAGCAACGCGCTCTCCGCGCCCATTCGTCCCGCCCACGGATCGACCGTGTTTTTCATGTTCGTGAGTTTGCCGGCTGTGACCGCGCCTGGAGAAAATGTCCGCGCCGCGCTAATGCCGATCGCGGAGACCATTTGCTCGACAGTGAGATTTAGAACGCGGCCAGCCGCGACGGGCGCGGCAAACGCGCTCAACGTCGCGTGATGCCACCCGTACTCGCGCACGCCCGGACGGCCGATTTCGCACAGCCGCATTTCGATCTCGTAGGCGATGATCGTCCCGAGGATCAGGTCTTTGCCATTCAACCCTTCGCTTTCGCAAAGCGCGAGCGGCGCGGCGATGAGATCGCTCGGATGACACGGATCGGCTTTCCAATAAATGTCGTTGTAATCCATCGCCCGCATCATGTGACCGTTCAGAAACGCGGCGTCGACCGGATTGGTCTTGAAACCAGAGACGAACGCCGTGGCTTTGCCGTTGCCGCCGCCCATCGTACGATGATGTTTCAGCAAAATCTTGGCGTCTTCCTGCTGACTTCCGCCGAGCGCGCACCCGATCGAATCAAACCAAAATAATTTCGCGGCCTGGATCGCTTCCGGCGAAAGATGTTCGTATTTCAGCGCGCACGCCCACTCCGCGATTGAATAAGAGAGAAGTTTCTTCGATTCAGTTGCTTGCTTTGCCATAATGATGCGATTTTTAGTCTAGGCAGCGGCGTAATCGGCAATGACTTTGGCGACTTCGAGGGTCGAATTCTTGCCACCCATGTCATAGGTGCGGACTTTGCCTTCCTTGATCACGCGCGCGATCGCGTTTTCCAAGCGCGTGGCTCTGTCGTTTTCCTTTAGCCAGTCCAGCATCAGCTTCGCGGTTAAGAGCATCGCGATCGGATTCACTTTGTATTGTCCGGCGTATTTCGGCGCGGAGCCGTGGGTCGGCTCAAACACAGCGTAGTTGTCGCCGAGGTTCGCGCTCGGGGCGAAGCCGAGTCCGCCGACGAGGCCTGCGCATAAATCACTGACGATGTCGCCGAACATGTTTTCGGCAACGAGCACCGAGTAATCCTGCGGGTTCTTAAACATCCACATGCAGATCGCGTCGATGTTCGCGTCGTCCGCCCGAATATCCGGATAATTTTTCGCCACGTCTTTAAAGCAGCGCATCATCAAACCGCCGGTTTCGCGCAGCACGTTCGGCTTTTCGATCAGCGTGACGCGTTTGCGTCCTGTTTTTTTGGCGAACTCGAACGCTTGTTTGCAAATGTTGGTGCAGCCCTGCACACTCATGATCCGTGTCGAGAGCGCGATGTTTTCGAGTCCGGCTTTATCTTTCCACTTTTTCATTTTCGAATTCGCGCAGAGCGCGGTGTAAACCGGTTCCGGTAACGGGAAAAATTCCACGCCGCCGTACATGCCTTCCGTGTTTTCACGGAAGACAACCTGATCGATCGGCACATCTTCGCCGCTCGGATTGGTGATTTTGTTGCCGCGAAAGTTCAGCGGATTGCCCGGATAACTTTTACACGGCCGCATGTTGGTGTGGAGATTGAACATCTGCCGCAGCCCGACAATTGGAGAAAAGTAAACGAGTCCTTTGTCTTTAAGTTCGGGAGCCAATTCATTCTTGGCTTCCGATTGCGGCTTGCTGGTAATCGCGCCGAAAAGTCCGCAGGTCGTCTCCTTGAGCGCTTTGACTGTGCGATCGGGGAGCGCGTTGCCTTCCTTGCACCAAAACTCCCAGCCGATGTCGCACGGTATGTACTCGGCATCGAGTTTCATTCGATCCAACATGAGTCGCGCCGCTTCCATTACATCGTGTCCGACGCCGTCGCCCGGCATCCAAGCAATTCGGTATTTCGCCATAAGATGTCGATCTTATCGGCAGCGTTGCGACCCGCAAGTAGCGGGCCTGTAAGGTGCGTGGTTTGTTGCCGAGCGATGAACGCAAAGCAAGCCCTGGCGTGGGTCGAAGAATGCGGGATAGCTGTGGAGTCGGCACGCACCAAAGTCCCTAATCTCGTTCAGTTGATAGTGGGAGAACCGGTGAGGGGTAGTTGGTGGGCACACCCCAAGGGAAACGATATCTTGCGACTTTCGCGATCGATCCGCAGTTCTCGCGACATTTTGGTGTGCCGACTGGTGGATGGGAAAATTACTTACATCCATCGGCGACTATGGCCCGCGGTTGTCAGGTTGTCCGGGCGGTTTTCCAAGCAGAGGCTTGCTGCGGTGAAGGAAGTGCACACGCCAACCGGCACGCACAAACTACTCATCACTCCGTATCCCAAGTGGGTGCCGCAAGAAATTCTGCGAGTCGCGCAGAAGCTCACCGAGACAGAGGCCGCTTCACAATTGGCGGTTCTTCTCTAAATCCCAAATAGGTGATTTATTGCGGCTTCGCGCGAAGCCGCGAAGCGACGAGATTTTCTGCGCCGCCGACCACGATCAACTCCTGAGCCGCGGGACTCAATGCCGGAAAAGCGAACGATTTTCCATCGACGGTCAGAACGGACTTCGCATAGTCGATTGTGATTTCCGATCCGACTGTGGTTGGCGCGCGGTCTTTCAAATTTTCGCGCAGATACGTGACCAACTCGGGGCATTCGAACACGACGAAACCGTTGTTAAACGCGTTGCGTTTGTAGGTTTCGGAGAAACTTGCCGCAATTACGCACGGAATCCCTTTGAACTTAAGCGCGGTGGCCGCCTGCTCGCGGCTTGAGCCGCTGCCGAAGTTTAATCCGCCGACCACCACGTCGCCCTGTTGATAAAGCGTGTTGAAGTTTGGATCGTAATTTTCAAACGTAACAGCCGCCATTTCTTCCGGGGTCATGTCGTCGCGATAAGTGTGTTTGCTGCCGTAAATGCCGTCGGTATTCAAATTGTCCTTGTCGATGAAAAGAACGCGACCGCGAACCTGCGGCGGAAAACCTGTCATGATTTCAACCGAACCAGCCGGTTTTGATTTTTTCTGAGCACGGCGAACAGCTGTGCCCGCAGTTTTCTCGGAAAATGTTTGCGGTGCACAAATGAATCCGGCGAGCGCACTGGCTGCGACCACGGCGGGCGAACCGAGATAAACCAGCGCGTCGCGATCGCCCATCCGGCCTTTGAAGTTGCGGTTGGTGGCGCTGATCGCAGTCTCGCCTTTTTGAACCAAACCTTTGCCGAGTCCGATGCACGCGCCGCATCCGGGTGGCAGCGGAATTGCGCCGGCGTCGATCAAAGTTTTCCAATCGCCATTCGATTCCGATTTTGCCTGCACTTCGGCGCTCGCCGGCGCGAGATAAAATTCGACGCCGCTCGCCACATGGCCGCCGCGTGCGCGGATCACTTCCGCGGCGTCATGCAGATCTTCGAAGCGCGCGTTAACGCACGACAGCAAATAGGCTTTCTGGATCGGCACGCGTTTCCGTTCCATTTCCGGAAGCGACACCATCGTCTTCACTTCGTTCGGCCCAGAGACGTGTGGAACGACGCTCGCGAGGTCGAGATCGAGCTCGATGTCGTATTCCGCGTCCGCATCAGCGCTGATTTCGGTCTGATTCTTCCACCAATTGCCGATGTCGATGTTGGTGTAACCCGATCGGCTCTTCGCTCCGCGTTTTCCGGGGCGATTCGGATTGGTGAATTCTGGAACGCGCGAACGCAGGTAGTTCACGGTCACTTCATCAAATGGAAACACGCCGGCAAGCGCGCCCCATTCGGTCGTCATGTTCGCGATCGTCATTCGCTCCGACATCGAAAGCGTTGAAACTCCATCGCCCACGAATTCAACCGCGTGATTGAGCACTTCGTCTTTGTTGAACAAACCGCACAACGCGATGATCACGTCTTTGCCGGTGACGCCGGCCGAAAGTTTTCCTTTGAGCAGGCACTTCGCGACTGGCGGGACTTGCCACCACGTCACGCCCGTGGCCCAAATGCTCGCGGCATCCGTGCGAACCACCGGTGTACCGAGCGCGGCCATTGAGCCGTACAAATTAGAATGTGAATCACTGGCGACGACGAGCGCGCCCGGAGCAACGTAACCTTGCTCGACCATCACTTGATGCGAGATCCCGGTGCCGGCCGGATAAAAATCGATGCCATGGTCGGCGGCGAACGCTTCGATCTTGGCGTACTTCTCCAGATTTTTCGGGGTCGTGTTCTGAATGTCGTGATCGATCGCGAACACGGGTTGCGCCGAATCCGCGATCTTCGTCGCGCCGATCTGTTTGAATTTCGGGATTACCGCGCCGGTGTTGTCGTGCGTCATTACGTGACGCGGCCGAATCGAAATAAAATCCCCCGCGCGAACAACTGCGCCTTTAGGAAGTCCATCCGCGTGACGCGCGGCAATTTTTTCCACCAACGTCAGTCCCATACCCGTTTCGAAAAATTACTTCTTGGCGGCGCGCTTGCCAAGGAGCTTGGCGATATCGAAGTCGACGAAATCGGCGTGATGGAAAATGATCGACTCGATGGAGCGCTCGACTTTGTCGCCTTCGTGACTGTGGGTGGCGATCATGTGCATGACTTCGGCTGGAATGCCATGTTTGTAAGCGAGCGCGACGCCGCTGAACGGATGTCGAAGTTGCTGACCAAATTTTCCCTGAACAATTTTGCCGGAGGCGTCTTTGTCGTACTCCAGCGGTTTGCCGACGTCAGCCAGCAACGATCCGGCGATAAGATGGTCGCGGTTAATCGGAATACTGCAGCGGAAGGAATTCTTCAGCACGTCGGCGATGGCGATGCATTGCCGCGCGCAGGAATTTAAATGCTCGACGAACTTCATATCGATGTCGCCGGCCAGCAGGGTGAATTTCACAGCGCGCAGTTCGGCGAACGTCCACCCTTTACCGCCGCAACCGGTCGTGATCGCCTCGCTCCATACCGCCGCGACTTTTTCACGCAACGACTTCTGCTTGATCCTCATCAAGCTGGGAAAAAGCTTCGCGATTTCTTTTACGCCATAGGTTTTTGGTTGAGTCGTTGTTGTCATGGTGATTGTCGATCTTGCTTAACTTGAAATTTTTCGCGGCGGCGGTCCGTCGTATCCATGCTTGACCGGGTCGATACGCCGCATCGGTTTCTCGCGAGTTTGTTCTTCGATCACGTGTGCAACCAGTCCCGGCGTCCGCGCGATCATGAAAATGCCGTTAAACGCCGCGGGATTCAGTCCGAGATCGGCCAGGATTGCACCGATCGCGCCGTCGACATTGATCGGCAGCGCTTTCTTCGAGTCGGCGAACGATTTCTCAACCGCGCGGGCGGCTTTCATGTGCACGCCGTCCACGCTGGCCTCGCGCGCGAGCTCGAACAATCGCGCCGTGCGCGGGTCCTTGGTATGAACCCGGTGACCGAACCCAGACATTCGTTCGCCGGTTTCGCGCATCTCCGCGAGCGTGCTCGTCGCCGCTTCTTCGATTGAAATCGATTCACGCTTCGCTCGTTCAGCGATTGCCTTGAGTTGGCGTGCGCAATCTTCGATCGCCCCGCCGTGATGACGATTGATCGACATGATGCCGGCGGCAACGGCTGCGCTTAACGACGCGCCAGTCGAAGCGGCAGTTCGCGCCGCCAGCGCGCTCGGCGGCGTCGCGCCGTGATCGATCGACGAAACGAGAATCGCGTCCATCAACTTGGCTACTTTGAGCTTCGGCAATTCGCCGGTCAGAATCAAATAGGCAGCGGCACCAAAGGAAACGTGCCCCATCAGTTCAGCGATGTCGTAGCCGCGGACCGCGACGCGATTTGGTTCAACGCGCGTCACCGCCGTGTTCCAGACCGCGTTCTTGTCGGTTTCGCTCATGAGGCTTTGTCCATTTATTCTCTTCAAAATTTCAACGACCGCGCCCGGCAATTCGCCAAACGAATCGACCACGGTCGCGCCGGCTTCGCGCAAGGCGTTCACTTTTCCGGCATGCGTGCCACGTCCGCCTTCAATAATCGCGCCGGCATGACTGAATCGCGTGCCTTCGCGTGCCGCTTTGCCTCCGATATAAGCAATTACCGACTTGGTCACCTTTTTATCGCGAATCAATTGCGCGAGCTCTTCTTCCTGCGACGAACCGATTTCGCCAAAGATTACGATCGCTTCGGTGAGCGGATCGGCTTCAAACATCAATGCGGCGTCGGGAATTCGAATTCCGAGAACGGCGTCGCCGCCGATGTGGGCAATCGTCGAAATGCGTACGCCCGCCCGGCCCAAATAATAACCGGTGCTCGACGCCATTCCGCCGGAACGGCTGATCACGCCGACACCTTTCGGAATTCCGGGCTTGAACCATTGCCGCGCGCTCTCCGCGCGACCGCCAATCATTCCAACGACAGCTTTGCCCGGACTCAACACGCCGAGCGTATTTGGTCCGACAAACATTGCGTCGTTCGCTCTCGCGACGGCGGCGATTTCCATCGCGTCCCAAACCGGCACGCGATCCGGAACCAAGACTGTGAGCTTGATTCCAGCTTCAATCGCGGAGATCGCGGCCTCTTTCACTCCGGCAGCGGGAACAAACAGCACGGAGATGTCGATCTCGCCCAACGAATTGACCGCGTCCTGTGGCGTGTTGAAAACCGGAACGCCGAGAACATTCTCTCCGCCTTTTCCAGGCGTCACGCCCGCGACCACGTTCGTGCCGTATTCGCGCATCAAGCGTGTGCGCGCGCGTCCTTCGCGTCCGGTAATTCCCTGAACCAGCACACGCTTGGTTTCGTCAATCAAGATTGCCATCTGCGCAAGCCTCCGATCAATTCGTCCAACCCGGGAACGTCGAGTTGCAAAAAGAAGCCTTCCAATCCCGCGAGCCGGCATTCCACTGAGCAGGCGAGTAATTCGGAATCTTTGTTAGCGAATTCCTCGCTCGGCAGCGCCGGTGTCGGTTTGCCGCTACGATCGACAACCAGGCCACTCGAGTGCGTTTCCACAAAGCCGCGAATGTCTGGCCAAGACTCGATGTCGATCCAAACTCGTCCACCTTTGACTTCAAATTTGGTGGCGGTGTCGCCCTTGAGAAACTTCGGCGTGCGCGGAGGGCGCGGTTTCCACTTTTTGCCTTTCGCTTCGGCAACAAGTTCGACAAAGCGATTCGCAATCGTCGCCGGGGCATCGGTCTTGCGATAGCCTTCAATGCGCGTGTTCAACAGTTTCGACATTCGCGCCAGAATTTCGACCGCGCGATCTTCGGTGTTGCCGCCAAGACGAATCACCGCCGGAATGTCGAGATCGAGCTCCCAGAACGCTTTGGCCAAGCCGTAAGCCGACCAATATTGTTCCTGACTCGCAACGCCGGAGCCCGAACCGAAATAGCCGACGAGATCGGGTTGCGCCAAAATGATTCGCGCGGCGCGATAAACTTTTGACGCGGAGGGATTGCCGCTGGTGTCGGTAAAGTTAGCAATGGTGAACCCGGCGTTCACGATCGCGTCCATCGACATCATCGAGCCGCCGCCGCCGGCGCCGTGAAAGCCGGCCAGTCCTTTGGACTCCTTTGGCGCTGAGGTGGCGAGCTGGGCGAAATAAAATGTACCGCGATGATCGTTCTGCTCGACCGCGTAGGCGACGCGCTCGAGCGGAGTCGGCGGATGATCGAACTCGCGGGCGATTTCAATTTTCAATTCGGGATGACGGACGACGGCGTAATCATCAATCGTGATGCGACAATCGGCGGCTAAGAATTCGCCGCCTTTCGTCAGAACAAGCGGGTTAATTTCGAGCGAACGAGCTTCAACACTCTGCGCGGCCGCGAATAGCTTGCGAACTGCGTCAGTCAGTTCTTCGGCTTGTTTCGGTTGAAGATTGCATGAACGAACGGCTTCTTGCAGGGCGGCATCAATCGGTCCAGTTTTCACGTCGCACGGAATCTTTCTCGTCGATGCGGCCCGTTCTTCGATTCCGGTGCCGCCCCCAACCGCAAAAATGATCACCGGCGCGCGCGCGGCGTCGTCGATTGCAAGCGACAGAAAAAATTCGCGGTCGATGTCGATCTTTTCTTCCACGAGAACGGCTTCGACCGGGAACTGTCCCACTTTCATTGAAAGCATTCGGGCAGCGTGACCACGGACGTCAGCCGGTCTCTTGGCGAAAGCAATGCCGCCAATTCCAGCGCGCCCGGTCGTCCAGGCTTGAATTTTGGTTACGACCTGGCCGCCAAGCTCTTTGGCCGCAATCACGGCGTCGTCCGGATTGGAGACAGCGCGGCCGCGCGGAATTCGGAATCCGTTCGCGGCGAGGATCGCTTTGCCTTGATACTCGTGGAGTCGCGCCATGGTGAGTGTTATTGCGGACCAACCTTAAAAGATATAGCACTGTTGAAAAGCCGAGGATTGCATGAGTTCGCTGGATTATTATCGAATCGAAGAACTCCTTACCGACGAAGAACGTGCGCCGCGGGACCGGGCGCGTCGTTTTGTCCAGGAAGAAGCGATGCCCGAGATCGTGCCGTGTCATCGCGCGGGGAAGTTTCCTGACAACCTGATCCCGCGAATGGGGGAGCTGGGATTTTTTGCGCCGTATTTGAGGGAGTACGGCTGCGCAGGCGTGAGTTATACCGCGTTCGGGCTAATGATGCAGGAACTCGAACGCGGCGATTCGGGTCTGCGTTCGCTCGCCTCGGTTCAGGGCGCGCTTGCGATTCACGCGATCCATTCTTTTGGAACACCGGAGCAACACGAGCGTTGGCTCCCGGGATTGGTATCGGGCAAGACGATTGGTTGCTTCGCGCTAACCGAACACGGACATGGCTCAGATCCTGGCGGCATGGAAACGCGCGCGACACGCGACGGAGGTCATTATGTTTTGAACGGCAGCAAATGTTGGATCGGCAACGCGTCGATCGCCGACGTGAAGGTTGTCTGGGCGAAAGGCGACGATGGAAAAGTCGGCGGATTCATTGTTGAGAAAGACGCGCCGGGATTTCGTGCTCAAGACATCGAAGGGAAATTCAGCCTGCGGATGTCGCGCACATCGGAATGCTGGTTCGAAAATTGTCGCATCCCGATTGCAAATCGTTTGCCCAAGGCGTCTGGCCTGCGCGCGCCGCTGTCGTGTTTATCACAAGCGCGGGTGAGCATCACCTGGGGAGTGATCGGCGCTGCGATTGATTGCTACGAGGCCGCGCTGGCTTACGCGAAATCGAGGAAACAATTTGATCGACCGATCGCCGGATTTCAGCTGGTGCAGGAAAAACTGGTTTGGATGGTGAACGAAATCACCAAGGCGCAATTGCTTGCCTTGCGACTCACTCGAATGATGGAAGCGGGCACGGCGCGGCCCGAACAAATCTCGTTGGCCAAACGCAACAACGCCTGGATGGCGCTCGAATGTGCGCGGAAAGCGCGGGACATTTTGGGCGCGGTTGGCATTACCGATCGCTTCTCACCGATTCGACACTTAATGAATCTCGAGACCGTGAACACCTATGAAGGTACATCCGACATTCATTTACTGGTCATCGGCCGCGACGTGACCGGGATTGGCGCATTTGGACCTTAACTCGTGGGCATGACAGGGCGCCGAGATTGGCTAAATTAATTCCATGAGCGAACCAGTTTACATTCTCGGCGCCGCGCGGACCGACTTTAAGCGCAACATGAAAAAGGAGGGAAAGACTATCCGGCATTTGATCGTCGAAGCCGGAAAGAAGGCGCTCGACGATGCAAAGGTCGACCCGGGCGAAATTCAGGCGGGAGCGGTTGGAAATTTCAACGCCGGCCAGTTCACCAAACAATTGCAGCTTGGTGCGTTTATTCCCGAGATCGATCCGAAATTGCGCGGAATTCCGACGATGCACACCGAAGCCGCATGCGCGTCCGGCGCTCTTTCGGTCTTGCTCGGCGCGGAATGGATCATGGGCGGACTTTACGATGCGGTTCTCGTTGTCGGCGCGGAACAACAGAAAACGATGTCGTCGCTCGACGGCTCTGATGTTCTCGGCGCAGCGGCGGATTATCATAACGAGAAACCGGAATACGGCGATTTCATGTTCCCGAAGCTTTTCGGGAAGATCGCGCAGATTTACATCGACAAGTACGGCGCGGAAGAATCCGATCTCGCGACTGTCGCTTGGAAAAATTACGCGCACGCGAAATTGAATCCGCTGGCGCAAATGCGCGACGCCGATTTGACGCTCGATTGCGCGTCGCAGGTGTCGGACAAAAATCCAAGCGTGGCCCCGCCGTTGAAAGTTTCGGATTGCTCGCAGATCACCGATGGTTCGGCGGCGCTAGTTCTCGTGTCCGGGAAATATTTGGAAAAAATCGGCCGGGATAAAAAGAAAACGCCGCGATTGCTCGGGTTTGGTCACGCTACCGACTATTTGCCACTCGATAAAAAAGACGCGCCAACATTTTCGATCGCGCGTAAAGCAGCAGAGCAAGCGTTCGGAATGGCGAATTTGAAACCGCGCGATTTGAATGGCGCCGACGTGCACGATTGTTTCTCGGTGACTGAGATCGTGGTCTACGAAATTCTCGGACTGGCTGAACCGGGCAAAGGTGCCGAACTGGCCAAGAGCGGCGCCACCGCACTGCCGCAAGTTCGGAACGAAAAGATGAAAGGTAAATTCACGTTTGAGCTTCCGGTAAATCCAGGTGGCGGATTAATTGGCGACGGCCATCCGGTCGGGGCGACCGGTGTTCGACAAGTTGTCGAAGCGTATCAGCATCTCACCGAGCAAGCTGGTCAGCGGCAGATTCCAAACGCGAAACGTTATCTCACGTTCAACATGGGTGGCAGTTTGACGACGAGCGTCGCGATGTTGTGGGGTCGCGATTAAGCGGCGTTCTTGATAAGCTGCGCAATTCGTTCGCGCACCGCTGCGCAACGCTTGCGTTCCCGATCTGCGTCTGTTTCGGGTAGGCACTGGTCGTTGTAAGGCGTGCGTACAGGTTGCAAGCAGCCTTCGACGAAGTCGTTCGCCAGCACCACGCTCGCGATTTTCGCGCTAGTGTGAAGCCTTTCTGCTTCGGCGAGCAATTGGTCTCGGACGGCGATGTAGGCGTTGATCTCGGCGATCGAATAGGCGGAGCCGAACGCTGAACTCAGGGTCGGTGTTGGGCGCGGCTTCGGATTCGCTGCCGGCAGAGTCAAGTTGGTGGCCAGAGGCATACATACTAATGAGCATATCCTGTGCTGACCTCGCGCCATGCCCGAGCTGCCGGGCAACTACTACAGAATGAGATAGATCAGCAATAATCCGAACACGAATGCCGCCGCGCCGCACATCATTTCAACGGACCGTTTACGCGCCAGCCACCATTCAATCATTCGCCGATGTCGATCTATACCGAGAATCGGCATTACGATCGCCGCCGTCAAAATAATCAAACCGAGGATGCGCAGAAGCAGTGGCGCTTTCGATTCTGGCGCCGCTGCAAATAACCCCAGAGCCAGCACGGCACGAATCGCCGTCGCGGTCCACATGCCGCTCTTGTTTGCGAAAAGCTGAGTCCACTCGTGAGTCAGCGCCGGCTTCACGATAATGAGCACGCCCATGGCGGCGATGGCGGCGCATAAAATTAATGCCAGCGCAATCATCTTTGGATGCGTTCTCTTTTGGCATGGTGGCAACAGATTTGGAATATGAAAATGAAAGTTCCATTTAAGCTCGGCGTGGTCGGCCATTTCGGCTTGGCTGTGCGCGACCCGAAGAAAAGCGCGGCCTGGTTTCAACGCGTGCTCGGATTACGGAAAGAATTCGAATTCGATAATGGAATCGCTGTCGGTAACGACAATGTGACAATCGCGCTCTTTAAAGGAAGTCCATCGCCAGGAACGCTCGATCACATGTCGTTTCACCTTCCGAATATGTCGATCCTACGTAAGGCGCTGGCGCACTTGAAAAGGCACAAGGTCGACATTGAAGACCCCGGGAACGAGATCGGCCCCGAAGCGCAGGGTTCAAAGAACATGGGACTTTGGTTTCACGATCCCGACGGTTATCGGTGGGAACTCAGCGTGCAGGGACGCCGCTGAGTAGATGGTCAAACGCGCCAGGGTAGCGCGCGAGTTGGCAGGAGCCAACTGAGCGCGCAGGACGGCAGATGACAATGCCCGGAAATTGAACTTTGCAACCGCGAAGCTAGACTAAGAACCGGGATGTTTGCTCTCATTGTGGGTGCTCTAAAATGGGCCGCGGTCGGTTTCATCGTGGCCTTTGTTTTGATGAAACTCTACGAGGGCAGCCACATTCACGACGATGTCCCGCGGCCTGATTTTAAAGTGCGGCAATCTCGCCGCGCCGCGCTGGTGCTTTCGGTATTCGCCGGAATGCTCTCGGGCCTGGTCTGGCTGTTGGTTCAAACGTTGGATTAAAGAAATTCGCAGTGCGCAATTGCTGCGTAAGCTGCGAGTCAATTGTATGACGATAAAAACGAAAGCCTACGCGGCTCAATCGGAGAAATCATCGCTCGCACCATTTTCTTTCACACGGCGTGACGTCCTGCCTGACGACGTAAAGATCGACACCCTCTTCTGTGGTGTTTGCCACTCGGACATTCACACCGTTCGCAACGAATGGGGCGGAACGACTACTTATCCGTGCGTGCCCGGTCACGAGATTGTCGGCCGCGTCGTCGCCGTCGGACGCAACGTGAAAAGATTCAAGGAAGGCGATCACGCGGCGGTTGGGTGCATAGTAGATGCCTGCCGCGATTGCCGGAGTTGTCACGAAAATCTCGAACAGTTCTGCGAAGACGTCGTTTTCACCTACAACAGCCCCGACGAACACACCGGCGGTGTCACTTATGGCGGTTATTCAACCAATATCGTGGTGAATGAAAATTTCGTGCTGCGCGTGCGAAACGATGTCGACCTTGCCGCGAGCGCGCCGCTGTTGTGCGCCGGGATCACGACTTACTCGCCGTTGCGTTATTGGAAAATCGCGAAAGGCCAGAAGGTCGGAATCGTCGGGCTCGGCGGACTTGGACACATGGGAGTCAAGTTCGCCAATGCCTTGGGCGCGGAGGTTGCGCTTTTCACCACGTCGCCCGGGAAGACCGCTGATGCAAAGCGGCTCGGCGCTCATGAGGTCATCATTTCGAAAGATGAAGACGCGATGAAAGCGCACGCGAAGAGTTTCGATTTCCTCCTCGATACGGTTTCGGCCAAACACAATCTCGATTCATATCTCGAACTGTTGAAGCGCGATGGCGTGATGTGTTTGCTCGGCGCGCCGCCCGAACCGACGCCGATCGGCGCATTCAGTTTGATCCGGTGGCGACACCGATTGACCGGATCGCTCATTGGCGGGATCGCCGAGACTCAGGAGATGCTGGACTTCTGCGCCGACCGCGGAATCACCTGCGACATCGAGAGAATCAAGATTGATTACATCAACGAAGCCTACGAGCGGATGCTGCGCAGCGACGTGAAATACCGGTTCGTGATCGACATCGCGTCGCTGAAATAAAACGCACGGGCAATCAGCCCATGTAGAACCCGCCGTTGACGTTCAAAACTTGTCCGGTGATATAACTCGCCATCGGCGACGAAAGAAAAAGCGCGGCATCTACGATCTCGTGCACATCGCCGAGCCGGCCGAGCGGAATCTGTTTCTTGAAATTCTCGGCCACTTCGTCGGGCATGCCTTTGCTCATCCCGACATCGATGAATCCCGGCGCGATCGCGTTCACGGTGATGTTCTGCCGCGCCAGCTCGCGCGCGGAAACTTTCGTGAGCGCAATGATTGCGGCCTTGCTTGACGAATAATTCGCCTGACCGAAAAGACCCATTTGGCCGCTGACGGACGACATGTTGATCACGCGTCCACCATTGCGCAAAATCGGTATCGCTTTCTGCGTGACGTTGAACGTGCCGGTGAGATTTACGCGCACGATGCCTTCGAATTCCTCCAGCGTCATCTTCTTGATCGTACGGTCGCGAATAATCCCGGAGTTGTTCACGAGAATGTCCAGGCCTCCATGTCGATCCTGGATTTGCTTCATCATCGCCTCGGTCTGATCAGGCTTGGTCACGTCGCAATCAATCAACAGCGGCTCCTTCAGCTCTTTCGCGACGGCGTCAGCGTCGGCTCTGTTTTGCCCCTGCGGATCGGTGAAATAATTCACCACGCACTTCGCGCCGCGCTTGCCGAAGGCTGTGATCATCTCCGCGCCGATGCCGCGTGAGCTGCCGGTCACGAGGACAACTTTGTCAGTGAAATCCAGTGGATTATCCATTTAATGATTTAATGGTTTAGCGATTTAGCGATTGCAATCGTTAAATCATTAACTCACTAAATCGTTAAATTCTTCTATGGTTGCGCCCATCCGAGTTTTAACTGCTGTCCCGATATGCGACGGGCACGACAGCGCCATTAACACGATCAATCTCGAGTTTATCCGGCACGGGATCGAAGTGGTTTATCTCGGTTATCATCGGCCGGTCAGCGACATCGTCCGGGCCGCGATCCAGGAAGACGTGCGCGCGATCGGCATATCTAGTTACAATGGCGGCCACATCGAGTTTTTTGCGGAGGTTGTCGATCTTCTCCGCAAGAAAGGAGCGGACGATATCAAGGTTTTCGGCGGCGGCGGTGGCACGATCACGCACGACGACGCAAAAATTATGCGCCGCAAAGGCGTGGACGAAATTTTCTTCGCCGGCACATCACTCGAGGACATGGTGAAGTTCGTTCACCAGCGTTACGGCAAGCCGCGCGCGAGACGGTCGCGAGCGAAATCCGCGGACCAGGAGCTGGCGCATAAGCTGACCGAAATTGAGGACGCTGCGCGGCGAAAACCTCAAGCCTCAAACCCCAAACATCAAACATCAAGGGTCATCGGTTTTACAGGACCTGGTGGCGCTGGGAAGACAACGCTGATCGACGAGTTGGCGCTGCGGTTTCTGAACAAAGATCGACAATCGCGGGTCGCGATTCTGTCGCACGATCCAAGCGTAATCGGGCAAGGAGCATTGCTTGGCGACCGGGCGACCATGATTAATTCCCAAAACGATCGCGTTTTCATGCGCAGCATGGCGACGAGGGGACAAGCCGGCGGACTTTCGCCCGCGACGAAGGATTGTCTCGAGCTGCTGGCGCGATCCGGTTTCGATTACGTTATCATCGAAACGGTCGGCACCGGTCAGGAAGCAATGCCGTTCCAGAAGAACGGAATTGTCGATCAAACCGTGCTAGTGATGAACCCGGATTACGGCAGCCGGTTGCAGCTGCAAAAAATCGTCATGCTCGATCTGGCTGATGTCGTCGTTGTGAACAAGAGCGATTTGCAACGTGCGAAGACGGCGCACACTGAGATCGAGCAGCGGTTGGAGCAAAATCGGCGCAGGCAGCGCCTCGTCGATACGGTCGCGAAACGGCACCGCGACGCTGGCGTGGATCGCTTGTTCGATTTAATTTCAAGCAGCGGCAAATCGAAAGCCGTGAAGGAACGGAGGAAGAAATGAGCAAACTCGGGCAAGTCGTTGAGTCGGTTGATAAGTATAACCAGTTCGTTCTCGATCAGGTGAAGCGCGCGCGGACCGATGAAGCGTTCGGACGCGATTTGATCGGCCGTTGGAACGATGTTAAAGCGAAAATTCCAACAACGCGCACGCCGACTGGAATTCCGTTGCCCCGATTGGCGCTGCCGGAGATCGACGAGCCGGGCGAGATCGCGCGCTACTTGTTTAGCGAAGGCCTTCCTGGCGAATTTCCGTTTTTGAACGGCGCGTATCGCGAAATGTATCTCGAACCGATTCGCGAGGTCGAAAGCTTCGAGAAGAACGGCGAAGCGAAAAAGAGCAAGTCCGGGAAGAAGATTCCACAGACAGAAGAACCGACGCGTTTGTTTTCCGGATTGATGCTGGCAGAAGACACGAATGAGCGTTTTCACTTTCTCACCGCGCAGCAACGAACACATCGTCTGAGCACGGCGTTCGATGGTCCGACGCTTTACGGGATCGACAGCGACGCGGACGGCGTCTTCGGAAAAATCGGCGAGGGCGGCGTGGCGATCGATACTGTCGAAGACATGGTCCGGTTATACGACGGATTTGATCTCGGTTCGCCAGATTTTTCGGCGTCGATGACGATCAGCGGCCCGGCGCCGATCATCATGGCGATGTACATCGCGGCCGCCAAGCGGCGCTTCGGACCGGGCGTTGTTGCGAAACTGCGCGGCACAGTTCAGGCCGACATTTTCAAGGAAGTTCAGGCGCAGAATGAAACCATCTTCCCGATCGAGCCGTCGCTGCGATTTCTGACGGACATGGTGGAATTCACCAGCCGCGAAATGCCGCGTTGGTACCCGATCTCGATCAGCGGCTATCACATCGGCGAAGCCGGCTCGACGCCGGTGCAGCAAGCGGCCTATACGCTTTCAAACGGATTCGCCTACGCGGAAATGTTCGCGGCGCGCGGGATCCCGGTCGATCAATTCGGCCCGCGGCTCTCGTTCTTTCTCGATTGCGGGCTCGACGTCGAGTACATCGCGCTCGCGCGCGTGTCGCGCCGGATCTGGGCGATCGGAATGCGGGACGTGTTTGGTGCTGGACCGAAAGCGCAGCTTTACAAGCTGCATACTCAAACGAGCGGGCGTTCGCTCATCGCGGCGGAATTTAAGAATAATCTTACACGCACGGCGGCCGAACTCATGCTCGCCTACATGAACGCTACGAATTCATGTCACTCAAACAGTGCGGACGAACCGTTCACCACTCCGAGCGAAGAATGGATTCGGCTCGCCGCGCACGGCCAGGCGATCCTGCTCGAGGAATCGGGAATATTTAAACACACCATGAACATGTTGAGCGGCTCGCCCGGAATGAAAGCGGTCGAACGCGCCGTCGAAGCAGCGATCCTCGATGAGTTCCGCGAAATTGAGCGGCTCGGTGGTGTCTTGTCGGCCGTCGAAGAACGTTATCAGCGCAGCCAGATCCAAAACGCGGCGCATCGTTACGAGCAACAAATCTACGACGGAACGCGACCGATCATCGCGCTCAACAAATACCGCAACGGTAGTGACGAAGACACGCCGGAAGTGAAACTCGCGCGCACGCCGCGCAAGAAACAGCAGCTGCAAGTTGATCGACTGACGAAATTCAAAAAGAAGAACGCCGAGAAATCGAAACGCGCGCTTGATAAACTCGCTGCCGTGGCCGAAAGCGGAAAGAATTGTTTCCCTGCGTTGCTCGACGCAGTCGAAGTTTGTTCGTTAGGCCAGATCACCGGCCGATTGCAAGAAGTCGTCGGCCGCTTTCGTCCGATGGTTTAATCAGACGCGCTCAACTTTGCACGAGTAACAACCCGCGCCGGCGTTGTGGAGGTGCAGATAGGCTACCTTTTCGTCGGCGAAGAGTTTCTCGATGTGCGCTCCGATCTCCGACCCTCGGACCACGCTGCCGTCAAGCATCATTGCGTTCTTATCGAAGGCGCGCACCGACATCATCCGAGACGACACAACCTTTGGAATTTCGCCAACGTCAAGATCGACATCGCTTGCATTCTCGCGCACGAAAATCGGTCCGGATGCGCGGTACGGCGAATCGACATCATGATGAACGAACGGCAGAAGAATTACCGTTTCGCTAATCTCTGCGTCCGCAAGGGTCACACGACACGGAAAACCCGGCTTAGCATCGACCCGCATTCGCCGAGCACCGCGGGCGGCAAGTTCCTTCTCCTCTAAGGAGAAAAACGGCGCGAATTGGGCGGCGGACAGTCCAACAATTCGAAAATTTCGTTTCATAGCAACACGATGTCGATCTTATCGGAAATGAACACCCGATTCTTGCGGCTATTTTGCTTCCCAGGTTATCCTGCGCGTCGATGGAGATTGGCCAGATTACAAAAGGGGAAAGCGCGCGCAGTCGAATTGCGTGGCGGCTTCTACCGTTCTTGTTCCTGCTTTACATCGCGAACTACATTGACCGGACGAACATCGCTTACGCGACGCTCGGGATGAAAGGTGATCTCGGCCTCACGGATTCTGTCTTTGG
>Ga0210408_10000936_pt1 | contig 32495 bp, 24 predicted proteins | sample IncBWH4MmetaG_FD_155471 | JGI IMG/M metagenome (GOLD analysis project Ga0210408, IMG submission 155471) | Forest soil microbial communities from Barre Woods Harvard Forest LTER site, Petersham, Massachusetts, United States - Inc-BW-H-4-M | ecosystem: Environmental > Terrestrial > Soil >... | reverse complement strand
TCGGCTTGCGGGATTAAAACGGAACTGGCCATTGCTCCAATGTGCCTAGCGCGCCTGCTTTCGTGGCATCGACGAGGTTTCCAACAATTCCATCGGTTCTATCGAATTACTAGTTTCGATGAATTACGGGCCTTAGTCTTCGGCTTTCGCTGTGTGAACGCCTCAGAATTGGATGGATTCTGGCACAGTTGTGGCACAGTCGACGTGAGTCGCTCTGGAACGAACCTTGTAAATTACGCTAGAATGAAGACTTAGTTCAGTCGGGGCGTAGCGCAGCCTGGTAGCGCGCCTGCCTTGGGCGCAGGAGGTCTGGAGTTCAAATCTCCACGCCCCGACCACTCCTTCCAATAAGTTAGAGCCCTCGGCGCTCATTGCGCTCGCTCTACTGTAGTCCTTCAGCCGATTGCGCTTGCCGCAGTTCGAAGGCGGTTTCGCCTGGGATTCGCTCCCGGTTAGCATTTAGGCGCTCCCCCGGGGGGCGGCTTTTTGTACCGGGTAGAAAAAATTAACTGATTGAAGGGAGAGAGGTTACGGCGAATCCGGTTTGCATCCTTGTACCGGGTAGAGTTTCTGGCGTCGAGGGGGTAGCTCTCTGGTAATACTAACGAGTTATGCCGTCGAATCATGCCGGGCCGATGTTATCACGGAAGTAACTGTGTGTCAAGGAGGAAATAAGTCGTGGCGAATGTTGGGGTTGGGGATGCCCGCCACTGCCGCCCAGCGGGCATGCCTACCTCAGGGGTTGAAACCCTTCAATTGACGCCATTTTTCGGCACGGCTAAACAGCTTGCGGAAAAATGCAGAGAAGCCTTCCCCAGGGGCTGAAGCCCGATGCAAGCAATGCGGTTATGTCGGATCTAAAGCTCCGGCCCTCTAAAAATCTGTGTTTTTCCGCAGCCTGTAAAGCCGCGCCCTGACGGGAAGCTATTTATGATGTGGCTCCAATCTCAACGTCCCCTCCCTCACTGAGTGGTCTGGCCGAGTCTGAATTGAGGATTTGACCACGCGGGGCATCTCCGGCCTTGCGTTTGGCGTCCAACTGGCAATAAGATGGGCAAACGACTCGGTAAGCTGAACTTGAGCAGCGCTGTTCCGGTAGAAATGCGAATGGCGACGCAACGGCCTATGAACTTTCGGTCACATTTGAACGCGGAGCTTCCGGGGAGCACTCTTTCCAAGCGCATTTTTTGCAGAGTGGCAATTCTCGCGCTGCTGTTTGCGGTGGCGGGACTGACTACGGCTGCAAAAAAGAGCTGGTATTCACCGCGCTCGAATCCGACGCATTACCTGTCGATCGCCAGCAAGGCGAAAGTCAGTCACGCGCCGGCGGATCTCAGCAGCCCGCAGTTTCGAGAGCCAATCGCCAGAATTGTGCCGCCCCAACCGGTGCGCCACGTGAATCGCTGGGAGGCGGACGAAGTGCCTCCTGCGCCGCGAATCAGTGTCGTCGTTTCCATGCAACATCGTTCCCCTCCCCAAGCAATCGCCTAACAGAACGCCGTAATTCTCCAAATACAAAAACTTGCAAGAGAATTCAGTCCGGGTCCATTCTCTGACAGGTCGTATATGACAGGTGGGACAGGAACTGGGATGAAAACTAATTCATTGCCACCGGCGCTGCTCGAGCAATTGCGGGGACTGGACGCCTGCACGGTTGCCAACTGCATTGAAACATTCGGATTGCGGGTGCGTAACGCCGGATTTGCAGACGCGACCGTCCGCTGCATGTTTGAAGATTTTCCTGCGCTGGTTGGTTACGCCGCGACGGTCCGCATTCGAAGCTCGGAGCCGCCGATGGAGGGCCAGAGCTATCATGAGCGCACCGACTGGTGGGACCACATCCTGAGCCTTCCCGAGCCGCGCATCATCGTGGCGGAGGACATCGACAAGCGACCGGGGGTCGGGTCGTTCGTCGGAGAAGTGCACGCCAACATTTTTCTCGCCCTGGGATGCGCGGGCTTCGTGACCAACGGAGCTGTGCGCGACCTGCCCGGGGTGCGCTCGGCCGGCTTTCAGCTTTTCGCCGGTTGCGTGTCAGTTTCACATGCCTATGCGCACATCTTTGATTTCGGCGGCCCGGTTGAGGTTGGACACATGAAAGTCCAGCCCGGAGATCTGATTCATGGCGACGTGCACGGAGTACAGACCGTTCCATTCGAGGTGGCCGAAAAGATTCCGGAGACCGCGCAGGGGATTCTGCAAGGAGAGAAGGATTTGATTGCATTCTGCCGCTCCCGTGGGTTTACCGTGGAGCAGTTGCGCCAGAAAGTAGCAGAGTCAAAATCCTGATGGCTGGGAAATGGAATCGCTCGCCCGGAGGCGGGCCGGGAAAATTCATGAACAAAACGAAATCGCGAGTATGGATGGCGGCGCTATTTGTTCCAGCGATTTTGGCGGGCTGCGGAGGCTCTCGGCGCGCTTCGGCGGACGATCCCGCGAATGCGCCGACGGTGGCGGTGGTGAAAGTGGCGCGGCGAGATCTGGCAAATGAGCTGACGATTGCTTCTGAATTGCAGCCTCAGCAGGAAATTGAAGTCTACTCCAAGGTTTCCGGCTTCATTCGCAAGCTGCACGTTGACTGGGGCACGCATGTGCGGGCGGGGCAACTGCTGGCGGAGCTGGAGATTCCGGAACTCCATCAGCAGTTGCAGGAGGATGAAGCTTCGGTGCGCCGCAGCCAGCAGAACTGTTCACGCGCCAGCGAGGAGCTGAAGCGCGCGGAATCCGCCTATACCGTCGCGCACCTGACCTACTCGCGGCTTGCGGACGTGCAAAAATCGCGGCCCGAGCTGGTGGCGCAGCAGGAAGTAGACGTATCGCACGGGAAGGATTTGGAGGCCAACGCAGGAGTGTCCGCCGCGCGGGATTCCCTGGCGGTGGCGGAGCAGGAGGAGGCTACTACCCGGGCGGCGCTCGAAAAAGATCGCGCCATGTACGCGTATTCCAGAATTACGGCGCCCTTCGACGGGGTGGTGACGGAAATTTATGCCTACACCGGCGCGCTGTTGCCGGCCGGAACTTCTTCGAACAAGGGCACTCTCGCGCTTTGCCGGCTGTCGCAAAACAATGTCCTGCGCCTGGTAATTCCCGTACCGGAGAGAGCTGTTGCGGATATTCATCCCGGGCAGACTGTGGCCGTGGAAGTGTCCGGAGCGAAAAAATCGTTTAGTGGAGAAATCGTGCGCACCTCCGGGCAGATCGAAACGCAGACGCGCACGATGCACACGGAAGTGCAGGTGCCGAATGCGAAATACGAGCTGGTGCCGGGCATGTACGCGTCGGTAAAAATTCCGGTGCACTCCGCCAAGAATGTTGTGTGCGTTCCGGTGCAAGCGGTGCAAAGCACCTCCGAGGGCCAGGGCGTTGTGCTGGTGGTGGGCGCAGACAACCGACTGGAAAAGCGCGTGGTGACAATCGGATTACAAACGCCGGGGCGGTTGGAAATCCTTTCCGGCCTCAAAGAGGGCGACATGGTGGTATTCGGGCAACAGGGGCAATACAAGCAAGGTGAAATTGTGAAACCGAAATTGATCGAGCCGGCGGAAGCGGAGTAGGCCGGCCGATGCCGACATTTTCAATCAAACATCCCTACTTCATCATCGTGGTTTGTCTTTTTGTTTGTGTGCTCGGAATTACCAGTCTCGCCCGCATGCCGGTGGACATGTTCCCGCCCATCAATATTCCCGTGGTGCTGGTGGCCACTTTTTATAACGGCATGCCGCCGGAACAAATCGAAGCGGATATCACCGACACGTTTGAGCGTTTCTTCACGCTGGGGAGCGGCATCGACCACATGGAGTCGCGCTCGCTGGCCGGCGTGAGCCTGATAAAAATTTATTTTCAACCGGGGACAGACGCCAACGCGGACGTGACGCAGATCTCGAACCTGGCGATGGCGGACCTGCGCCGGCTGCCGCAAGGCACGCTGCCGCCGGTGGTGATGAAGGTGGACGCGTCGAGTCTTCCGGTGTGCCTGCTGACGGTCGAGGGTGAGGGGCTGAACGAAACGCAACTTCACGACTACCTGCAATACCAGATTCGAAACCAGGTGGCGAGCGTGCCGGGTGCCACGGTTCCTCCTCCGTACGGAGGCCGTTACCGGCAAGTGATGATAAACGTGGACCCGCTGAAATTGCAGGCGCACCAGTTGAGCCCGATGGACGTGGTGCGAGCGGTGGACGAATCCAATTTGATCATGCCGGCCGGCGACGTGCGCATCGGGCCGCTCGATTACAACATTTATACCAATGCCCAGGTGCTGGACCCGAAATCGTTGAACGATGTTCCGCTGAAGACCGAGGGGCAAAGATCCGTATTTGTTTCGGATGTGGGGAATGCGTCGGATAGCGCGGCGTTTCAGTACAACATCGTGCGCGTGGATGGACAAAAGTCCGTGTACGTCCCGATTTTGAAGCAGGGCGGCGATACAAACACCATCGAGGTCGTGGATGGAATCAAGAAGGTCATCAAAACTCTGCGTGATATTCCCGCGCAACTGAAGAGCCACGTGGTCTTTGACCAGTCGCTCTTCGTCAAAGACGCCATTTCCACGGTGTTGCGCGAGGGCGGCCTGGGAATGCTGCTGACGGGAGTGATGATCTGGCTGTTCCTAGGGAACGTGCGCGCGACGGTGGCGGTATTCCTGTCCATCCCGCTCTCCGTGTTCATTACATTTTTCATCTTGCACACCGGCGACAGGACCATTGACACCATGGTGCTCAGCGGGCTGGCCCTGGCGTTTTCGCGATTGATTGACGATTCCGTGGTGGTGCTGGAAAACATCTACCGGCACCTGGAGCTGGGCGAAGAACCGAAGGTGGCGGCGGTGAACGGAGCCAATGAGGTGGCGCTGGCGGTCCTGGCGATCATGCTGGTAGCCATCGTGGTGTTTTTCCCGGTGACCTTTCTGTTTGGCGTCAGCAAGTATCTGTTTTCGGCGCTGGCGTTGGGCGTGGTGCTGGCGCTGTGCGCATCTTACTTTGACGCCGTGACGGTCGTGCCGCTGTTCTGCGCATACTTTCTGAAGCCAATCCAACCGCATGGGTCGCACGTCGACGTAACAAAGCTATCCTGGGGCCAGCGGTTCCATTTCGGGTTCAACGCGAAATTCGAGAAGATGTTGAATTTCTACGAAAAATGGGTGCGCAAAACGCTGGAGAAGCCGCGCGAGTTCCTGGGCGCCTTCGCCGTGTTCTTTGTGGCCAGCATGCTGCTGTATCCCTTTGTCGGCGTGGCGTTTTTCCCGCAGACCGACGCCGGCCAATTTGTAATCAGCGTAAAAGCGCCGACGGGGACGCGCATTGAGTTGACAGAGAACTACACCAAGCGAGTGGAGGATGTGGTTCACAAAGTCGTCCGGCCGGAGGATTTGAACACCATCGTTTCCAATATCGGCGTGACTCCGGACCTTTCCTCATTATTTACGCCCAATTCCGGGATGCACACAGCCATCGTGCAGGTGGGGCTGAAGGAGGAGCACAAAGTCAGCAGCTTCGACTATATGCGCGACGTGCGCCTGCATCTGGCCTCCGAGCTTCCCGAGCTGCGCACCTATTTTCAGTCCGGCGGGCTGGTGGATTCGGTCCTGAATCAGGGGAAGCCCGCGCCGATTGACATCCAGGTCAGCGGCATGGATCTGCGAATGGACGACAGCATAGCGCAGGAAATTGCCCGCCAGGTAAGAGCGCTGCCGGACGTCTCCGACGTTTTCATCCCTCAGGATATGGATTATCCGGCGCTGCAAGTGAACGTGAACCGCGCGCGCGCCAGTCAACTTGGATTGACCCCGAAAGAAGTGCTTAGCAACCTGATCACCGCGCTGACCACCGATGCCATGATTGCGCCGAGTTATTGGGTGGACCCAAAGAGCGGCAACAACTATTTCGTCAGCGTTCAGTATCCCGAAAACCAGGTGAAGTCCATCGAAGAGCTGAAAACCATGCCGCTGCGGTCCCCAGGCATGCGCATGCCCACTTATCTGAGCCAGGTGGCCGACGTGAAACCGATCCTGACGCCGACCGAGGTGGACCACTACCAATTGCAGCGCACCGTGGATGTATACGTCGCGCCCGCGGGAGAGGACGTGGGCAGACCCGCGAAGGAAATCGAGAAGATTATCCAGGCAACCAAGCTCCCGCAGAATATCCGGATAAATTTGCGCGGTCTGATTGTGACCATGCAGGCCTCCTTCCGCAGTTTCGGGTTCGGGCTGTTGCTGGCCATTCTTCTGGTGTACCTGATCCTGGTGGCGCAGTTTGCTTCTTTCATTGATCCGTTCCTGATTGTTCTGGCGGTGCCGACCGGGCTGGTGGGCGTGATTTTCACGTTGGTGTTCACTGGGACAAGCTTGAACATTCAATCGCTGATGGGAGTGGTGATGCTGCAAGGAATGGTCGTTTCCAACAGCATTCTGATCGTGGACTTCGCAAACGTGCTGCGCGGAGAAGGCCACACGGTGAAAGAGGCGGTGGCTCATGCTTGCCGCATCCGATTGCGGCCGATTCTGATGACTTCACTGGCGACCGTCGTCGGGCTGCTGCCGATGGCATTCAAACTTGAGACAGGCAGCGAGGCATTCGCGCCGCTCGCGCGAGTGCTTATTGGCGGGCTGCTGACGTCCATTGTCCTGACGATATTTGTGGTTCCTGCCGCGTACTTGTTGATTTACAAACGCCGTGCCGAATCGAGTGTTCCGATCGTGGCAGAGGAGGCTTACTGATGAAAATCCAGCGGCTGATTGCCGTGGCAACGCTTGCGGGCCTGACGGCGTGCGCAAGTTTTGGGCAAACACAAAGTCAGGCGCCCACGGGCCCAGTGGCGGCTCCGCTTGCTTCCGCGCAAGCGGTTCAGGCGCTTACGCTCGCCGATGCGCAGAAAATTGCGGTGCAAAATCATCCGCAGATTCAGGCGGCGACATTCGAGGCTGCCATCGCCTCGGCAGAAACACAGGCGGCGCGCTCCGCCTATTATCCGCAGGTTTACGGGAGCCTGACTGGTGCTGTGGCTGAACACAACAGCCGCATCGCCGCCGGCGGGCTGAACAATCCGATTGTGTTTGACCGTTTTGCCAGCGGCGTGGCTGTGGGGCAATTGATCACCGATTTCGGCCGCACGCACCAACTGGTGAAGAGCTCCGATCTGCATGCCAGGGCCGAGCAGGAGAATGTGGTCACGACGCGCGCCGACGTGCTGCTGCAAGTGACGCAAGCCTATTTCGGGGTGCTGAAATCGCAGGCGCTGTTGCGGGTGGCGCAAGAAACTGTCAACGCGCGGCAAACTGTGGCGGATCAAATCGGCGCGCTGGCAAAGCAACAGTTGAGGTCCGGCCTCGACGTCAGCTTTGCGAATGTGGATCTGGCACAGGCGCAATTGCTGCTGATTCAGGCGCAAAGCGATGTGCAGGCCACCATGGCGCACTTGTCCGTAGCGCTCGGCTATCCGGAATTGCACGCGTTTCAGCTGGCAGAGGAACCGCTGCCTATTCCGCCACCGGCCGAAGTCGCCCTGCTCCTGCAAGAGGCCAAGCGCGACCGCCCTGAACTTATTCGCCAGCGACTGGAAGTGAACTCCGGCGAAAGCTTCGCCACGGCGGAGCGCGACCTGTGGTTCCCGACCATCGCGGCCGTCGGGGCTGCCGGACTGGTTCCGGTAAATCAAGCGGAACAGTCACCACCACCGCGATACGCCGCCGCGGGGTTCAACGTGAATATTCCGCTCTTCAACGGGCATCTGTTCGGTGCGCTGCATTCGGAAGCCGAAAATCGCGCGCGGGTGCAGGAACGGACGCTGCAGGACCTGGAGAATCGCATCGCTCGCGATGTGCGCACCGCGTGGCTGAACGCCGGCTCAGCATACCAGCGGCTTTCCGTGACGGAACAGTTGCTGGGGCAATCGCGGCAGGCGCTGGATCTGGCTCAGGAGCGCTACAAGCTGGGGCTGAGTTCGATCGTTGAACTCAGCCAGGCGCAACTGAATCTGACACAGGCGGAAATCACCGAGGCGGGCGCGAAATACGATTTTCAGACGCAGTCGATCGTGCTGACGTACGAATTGGGGCATCTGCGCTGAAGGAGGCTGACGAACATGCAAGCTACATTTCGTCTTCAGCTTACTCGCGCGGTGAAAATATCATTCACCGTGACGCTGATTTGGGCCGGGTTGTTTCTGTGCCCTGCCGGACTGTTTGCGCAGGTCTCAATTCCGGTTGGCACGGGCTTGCCCGTCCGGCTCAACAGTTCTCTTTCGTCACGGAAGTGCAAGCCGGGGCAAGTCATCACAGCCCGCCTGATGCAAGACGTGCCTCTTGAGAATGGCAAAAAGCTCCGTGCCGGCTCGAAGGTCATTGGACACATCCTGGAAGTCACTGCGGCAAATAATTCTGGTTCAGCCAAATTGTCATTAAAGTTCGATACGTTGATGGTTTCCGGGCGATCCATTCCCATCACCACCAGCCTCCGGGCGCTGGCTTCTCTGTTGGAAGTAGACGAAGCGGAGATACCAAAGTATGGCAGTGATCGCGGCACGCCGTCCTCTGCCTACCAAACGACTCTAATCGGTGGCGAGATTGTCTACCGGGGCGGCGGTCATGTGGTCGCCGGCGATGAGGTGGTGGGCGAGCCCATATACGGTGGGGTTATGAGCCGGCTGAGGGCCAACGCTTCGGGCTCCTGCCGGGGTGCATTGGATGGGAACGACAAGCCTCAGGCGATGTGGTTGTTTTCTTCCGACGCTTGCGGCGTCTACGGCAACCAGCACATAACAATTTCCAGCGCTGGCCGCACGGATCCCTTTGGCTTAATCACGTTGACGGCGGACTCCGGAGACTTGAATATTCGCAGCGGGAGCGGTGCGCTACTTCGCGTGCTCCGGCCGGCGGCCAACAGTCCGGATGCAAGTTGAATGTTTTTCGAAGTGTGTGAAATTAAAGTCCGCGGATCGACAGTTCAAGTGAGGAGATAAATGAAGCTCGTTCATGCCCTGCTTCCTATCGCATTTCTGTTGGGTACAATCACATTCACAACATCAGCCCACCAGGCTGCAGCTTCGGCCGGTGAATGGCGTGCATCACAGGACACAGATAATCGTGGCACCGTCTACAATCAGTTTTCCCTTACAGGCAAGTTCATCAAAGAGCCGCCGGGCGGCGGTTCGGACCCGCCTACGTTCGTGGTGCGGTGCAAGGCGCCCAAAGGCGGAGGACAAGCCGGGGGAAAATTTCTGTCCGCCTCCATTCGCATTGGCGTCCCTGTGAAGGTCGACTGGGTGGAACCTGAAGTGATTCACGGCACTTCCTATTTTCCGAAGGTCGGGGTCCGCTACCGGTTGGACGAAGCGAAAGAGTATCGAGAGGAATTGTCGCCGGGGAACGAAAAGGGGTCCGCAAGCGTGCCGAAGAATTCCACGAAACAGTTGCTGCGCGCGCGTTCTATTTTAATGACTGTGGTAGACCCGTCCGGCGCGGATATAAAGATTCAGTTCGATATCTCCGACCCGGCGCAGGTGGAGAACGCCTGCAGCCTGGGACACCGCAAGAGATAAATCCGGCGGGAGCGCGCTGCGCGGACCATCGCGACGTGGTGGTTTTTTGCGCCAGAAATGAAAGTGGGAATCAAGCCATCTCATAAATGCTCCGGCTGAGGGTCACGCTGACCTCAGGGGTTGAAACCCCTCATTTGCAGCCGCTTTTCGGCACGGCTAAAGCCGTGCCCTGACGAAAAGCTGTTTATGAGATGACCTCATCTCAGAAGCGGGCCCGGGAACGGATTATTCTGCGAAAAACTTCTCAAGCCCTTCCTTGTCCAGGACGGCGACCTGGGATCCACGGACCTCCACGAGCTGCTTCTTTTTGAAGTCGGCAAAAATCCGCGTGACGGTCTCGCGGGAGGTACCAATCATCTGCGCGATTTCTTCGTAAGTCAGGGTCAGCCTGGCTTTGTCGTCCCCGTCCTTGGTCTCGTGCTGCGCGCACCAGTCCAGAATAAACCGCGCCAGCTTTTCGGCAGCGGAGTGTGACAGCCCGATGGTGCGCATTTCAGAGAGGGCGTGGTAATAGTTTTCGCTCAATTGCTGAGCCACACGGAATGCCACCTCACCGTGCTCGCGCAGGAAATTCAGGAAGTCATTTCGTGGGATGTAATTCGCCTGCGTGGGCTCCAACACATCCGCAGTGGCCTGGTAAGGTTTGCCGGAAACCGTAGCGGCCAGGCCCAGCACTTCACCCACTTCGGAAATGCGCAGAATGAGCGTCTTGCCGTCCGCCGATGAAGTGGAAAGTTTCACCTTGCCATTGCATATGATGAAAACGCCACGCGGCTGTTGCCCTTCGACAAATAGCGTCGCCCCTTTCAGATAAGTGGCCGGGGACGTAATGGTGGAAAGCCGCTGGATGGCCGGTGGGGGAAGGTTGCAGAACAGCCTGTCCTCGTGGTGAGGGCAATTCATGCAACTCTCGATAATTTCCAGACCGTAGGGAGCACGCATGACAACCCCGGCGCGCATTATACCTATCTCGGCCGCTGGAACTACCCACATTCTCTTGGACATACGGGTAACCGGGCTCCACTTCTGCGCCAATGAACCCATTGAACTGTGACCGTGCATCCAAAATGTGGCAGTGACAGGGGTCACCATGACGCGTGATTTTGGTCACAGCACCCGTGACGGCAAGGGGAAGATAATGGTTGGAGCTTGGAGGTGCCATATGGCACACGACGAACGCGATCCTCTGGAAATGCTCAAATTTGAGCTGAACTACCTTGAGAAAGGCGGGTACGGCAGGTCACCGCGAGAACCATGGCGTGCGCATTTCGTGTTCGAAGATTCGCCCACATGCATAAATTATGACCAAAAGGATCACCCTTCCCCCTGCCGGGAATGCTTCCTGATGGAATTTGTGCCGCCCGAGGACCGCAAGCAAGCTGTCCCCTGCCGTCACATTCCTTTGACGGAAAAGGGAGAGACTCTGGATTCGCTCTATCGTTGGAGCGATCAGAACGAAATCGAGAACGCCATGAAGAGATGGCTGCTGGCGACCATTGGCAAGCTTGAAATCGAGCGCGCAATCGCCAAAGTTGAACCCGCACCTGCTGACACCACCACAGCGGCGGTCATCTTCTGAAATTCAGCAGCAAGAAATTCCAGAATGTGGGGGGCAAGCAATGATTGGGCAATGTGCCAATCGGGTATGTTCGCGGCCGTTTGACTGTCTCGCCGGCGGCAAGTTCTTTCGATTTGTCGCCGCATCAGACACGTCCGCGACGATCGAGGACACCATGGACGGCGTGGGGAATTTGCATCACGCGCAGCACTATTGGTTGTGCCGGGATTGCGCCACGGCGTTTATTCTGGTGTACGTGGGGAATGCCGGAGTGGTACTGCAGCCGCGCTTTATGGAATTTCCCATCGCGAAAATCCTCAAGAGAGCTGCAGCCGCGTGACGGGTTCCCGCCAACCGCGCAAATCGTCCGCTCGAGTTCCTGCCGCCGAAACAATTTGAGACTAGTCGCGGCTTGGATGTGTCGAGGCGCTTGTTCCCGATCCTCCGGCGACAAGTGAGTACAAATAAACGAGAATCCCGGCGATCACCAGCCCTCCCCCGATGCCTACAAACACCAGGAACGCCAGGGGCTTCTCCCAGACGAGAGTAACAATTTCCGTCAGCAGGCCGACCAGAATGAGCACCCCGGAAAATTGCATCGCACGCTGAACTCCCATGTGGCTCAATTTCATGGCTGGGGACTCCAGAACTTCATTTTGCCAAGCGTTCCGACGTTGTGGACCACGTCGTGGCAGCCGCTGGTGAGGCAGGACACCTCATTGCTCTTGAGCGAGTCAAGAATGGCGGTATGAATTTCGTTGCTCTGGAATGAACGTGCCCCGAGATGGCAGTGCAGGCATTCGCGATTGTTGTACGGCGAATAAAGCTTGATGCTTTCTGGACTCGGCGGCGTCCCAAGGTATTGGATGTAGATGTGACGCAAGCCGCGGAATTTGGCGCGCACGTCGCCGTAGAGAGCGTAATCGGTGTGGCAGGTAAAACAGGCTTCCTCAACCGGGATGCGGTGATTCTGAAAGTGCTGTGCGGCAAGGTAGTTGCGATCGTCAACAAGGAGACTTCTGCCATAGGGTTCCATGATGTGACAGGTGAGGCAGAAGGCGGTGCGCTTGGAGCGCTCGACGTGTTGGGACGCGGCGAACACGCTGCTGGCAACCGGGAGCACGAAAAAAGCCAGGAATGTAAAAATCTTCCCCTCGCGGCTGGCCGTCAGGGACGGCCGGGCAATCACGATGGCGATGAGGACACAGCAAATTCCGAGGAACATGATGAGCAGAGTTTGCGGAGGCGGTATGTTCACAAGAATTTTCGACCGGTCGGAACTCTCCGTGATCGGGTTGCTCGCGGATGGCGCTCAACGAATTTGCTTACTTCTTTTTGGCCAAGTCGCGTATTACTGCGACCAATTGCTTGATCTGCTCGTCGGTCAGCTTCCCCTTGTAGGCCGGCATCTTTCCCTTGCCGTTGGTGGTGATTTCGGTCAGTTGGGCGTCGGTCTGCTTCTGGACATCGGCAGAACGCAGGTCGCGAATCTTCAGCGTCTTGCCCATGGCCGTGTCGCCGCTGCCATCGGCTCCGTGGCAAGCAGCGCATTTGGTCTTGAACAGCGCCGCGCCGTCCCCTTGAGCGTGCAACGGAGCACCGAGGAGAAGAAGAACCGCCGCGGCCAGGAATCCAGTGCGAAGGATATGAGCGAACCGTTGAATCATTTGTTCCTCCTCAAGGAAATGACGGAAGAGATCACTTTGTGCCGGACGAACTCGCCCCCCGTTTCAGAAGACGTAACGGAGCGAGAAGGTGCCCGTGCTCCCGTTGTAGTCACGCGATCCAAGCGGTGCCAGCGTAGTAGGATCGCTCGGCCCCTTGGTATTGAACCCGTAGTAATTCCACGCCATCTTATAGGACAGCCCTTTGTAGATATCAACTGCAATCAGGCTGTGGGGGTTCAAGTAGTTGAAATCGAGCGTGCCGGTGGGCGACAGGGTGTTGAGCGAAACCTGCCCCAACGCGGGCGCTGGCGCGGCGGCGAATTGCGGCTGATTGAAATACAGCGAAGTCCCGCGAACAAAATTTCCACCGAGCCCCAGTCCCACGGTGACGCGCTTCATCACTTTCCACATCATGTTGGCATATGGATAGTGGCTGGTGCTGCTGTATACGGACTGGGCCCCCAGCGGCACGGGTGAACCGCTGCCGCTCGGGCAGGGCGTGGTAGTCACGCCAGGATTCACCACGCCGCTGGCATAGCAGATGTCGATTTGCGTGTAGTAGTCCCAGTAGTTGTAACCAAAATCAACTGACAGTCGCGGATTCGGTGAAAGGAGGACATTGAAGCTGTAGGTGCGATCGTGTTCCAGGTTGTTCACCGGCGAAGGGCAGGTGAGGGCAGGATCAGCACCTGTCGGGCAACCAACGCTCCCACTGACATTATCGCGGTTTTCATGAATGGTGATCCCGCCGTCAATCGTGGCCCAGGGCTGCGGACGGTAGCTGGCATGAACCTTGTAGCTCTGCACTTGCCGCGGGCTGGTGCGCGTAAAAGAGTTGTCGTTGTAGCCGATGCCGAAATCTCCCGTAATGCGCAGCTTGTCAATCGGACGGGCGGTGATTCCTGCCAGCAGGAGGTTTTCGTTGATGGTAGTCACATTGCGTGCCGTATCGCTAGTGGCGTCCGGCCCGGCTTCGCTAACCGAGCCGTCAGCATTCAGAGTGCAGTTCGGTGGCAGGTTGTTAGGAAGAGGGGCCCCTGCCACCGGGGAGCAATCGGCGCGGGCCGCCAGAAAGTGATTGGCAGCATTGCCGCCGCCGCCGGGGAAATAAGTCTCCAGCACATCGAAGATGGATGTGAAATTGGCGATCTGCCTGTGAGTGTACTGGTAGCCGATCCGACCGCTCAGCCGGTGCGTGAAATCATATTGCACCTGAAATGTATTCGACTTCAGGTCCTGCCCCAGGAAGCGCTGAAAGACTTGGTTCTCGAAGTCGGCCAGCGAGCTGGAGCTGTGCTGCGGGCAGTTGGCCCCGGTAAACGGCGGTGGGCAGGCGGCACCGAAATTTCCAGGCGTCAGCACTATGGTGGATATCGGCAGCAGCATGCCGTTCAAGACCGGCGGAGGCGCGGGGGCAGGTACATTGAACAGGTTGAAAGCCGACTCGTTCCATATCCCGGGAATGCGGAAGTTGTCGAACCGGAAAGTGTCCACCAGGCGCAACTTGTCCGTGAGGGAATAGACCCCCGACCAATCGGCGTTCACAGAAATACGCTTGGCCTTCGCAGGCCCGCTGGTGAGGCTCCCGCGCGCCACGGTGCGGCTGGCGAAGCCGTCCAAGGTCTCGAGATAATCATTGGTGGTGTTATCGCCGCTGCTGTAACCGATCGCGCCGCTCATCTCGAATTTATGGAAGTAGGCGGATTGAAAGCTGACGCGTTCCGTCATCAAGGACACGCGTGGTTTCTGGAAATTCGAATAGCCCGGCAGCGGCGCGCCGTTGAATGTGCCATTGAAATATCCGTTGCAATTGGCTTTCACCGTGGGCGGAGTGGGGGCCGGATTGGTGATCGGCGCGGAGCAGGGACTTGAGCCGGCCCAGACAATACCCAAATCCACCGGTGAAAACGGGCCGCCGGCGGGGCCGATCTGGTAAGCGCCGTTGTTGAAAAGCGGCGAGGCCTGCGGAATCTGATCGAAGGTAAAGGTATCTTGCTTGTTGTACACCAGAAACTGGTCGTAGGAGAGCGTGGTGCGAGGAAGCACGCGGAAATCCACACCGGCCCGGTATGAATTGGAGGTGTATTTGACATTCTGGTTCAGCAACGGCTCGGTTCCGCCATCGAGGGTGGTGAAGGCCGGCCCTTCGTTCACATAGTGGGAGTAGCCCACACGGAAGCGCAGCCGGGATTGCGGAAACAGCGTCAGGTTGTAATCCTGCATGCGGCGGACAAGGTCTAGCGCGTGGGGGGATGCCAGGATGGGCGTGGCAACGGGCGGTGCCGGCACCACCGTGCCTGCTGGGTTGAAGGGATTCGCCAGCAGTCTCCAGTCCCAGTTGTTCTTGTCTCTTCGGAAGAGACCGCGAAAATCGTACCACTTGTTCTTGTTCACCCGCAGGCGAGTCACGTCGTTCGGATCGCCGCCATAGCCGAAGTTGCTGAAGCTCAGGTTGTCGAAGAGGAACCCGTTATGATCGATCGAGCGCGTGTCCAGCGTGTAGTCCAGCAGGCGGAGTCCGCTGGCGTAATTGACAAACGTGTCGTAGGTGGCCTGGTCGCCATTCACCCAGTTCTGGCGGTACCCGGCCTCCACCAACTGCTGCACGTTATATGTGCCCCAGATGACGCCCTTATTCTCATCCTGCGCGCGGCAAACGGGCGCCAGCGAGGCGGTCATCACCACTGCTGCAAAAATCGCGGATCGAATTCCACCGCGGATGCTCATGGCATTTCACCTCTCCGCTCAAAACTGAATTCCTCTTGCGGTTCCCGCTTTCGGCTCCAAGTTATTCGCCAGTCGGCCGAGCAGCTCATTGCGTCCTCTACTTGAAAAAGAACCGATCGAAATTCGAGCCGTGGATTGTGGTGTGACACATGGTGCAGGCTTGGAATTGCGTCGCCTGGTTGTGGAAGGAAGGCGTCCCGGGCGCTGCGCTGAAGCTTGAAGTGGTGTGGCATTGCAGGCAGAGCAGGTTGACGGTGCTCACCTTTAGCATGTGCGGGTTCGGCCCGCCATGCGGCATGTGGCACGACTGGCACCCTTCGGTTTTCACCGGGTCATGCTCGAACACGAACGGTCCCTGTTTGTCCGCGTGACAGGTGAAGCACGGGGCATCCTGCGCCGCCGAACTCCGCACCTGTTGCGGTCGCACTGTGCCGTGCACGTTGTGGCAGTCGCTGCACTGAATCAGGCCCTCGTTGACGCGGTGCCGGAAGGGCATATTGAACTGGGTCTTTTGCTGAAGATGGCAGCCGAAGCAGAGTTCCGGTTGCTTTTGGGAGAGCAGGAATTCCGAGGTCTTGGGGTGGTGCGGCGAGTGGCAGGCGATGCAGCTCACCCCATTCTGAGCATGCAGGGAATTGATGGCCTTCCTGTGCTCTGTCCCACTCTGGTGGCAGGAGAGACAGCGCGAGCTAATCTCTTTGGTGGAGGCATCTTTGAAGGTAAAGATCTTGGTCTTGTCGCCGCCTCCTTCCACGTGCGCGCTTCCCGGCCCGTGGCAGGCCTCGCAGCCGTGCTTGGATTTATCTGCGTGGCTGTCGAGGGTGGTCTTCCAGTGCGGGCTGCTCTCCCAGCCCTTGTAAATATCTTCGTGGCAGGTCTTGCAGGTTTCCGCACCGACGTAAGTGGATTCGGCGCCGCCTGCTGGGGAGGCTTTCTTCTCCTGCCCTGCTGCCGGCAGGGCCAGCGCGCTGGCAATCAACAGCGGAAAAGCAATCCGATGGAACGGAGCCAACCGACGCATTAAAACGCTCCCCATGGGCATCTCCTCCACCCCTGCATCGAGGGACCGCACTTGAACTTGCGTGGAACATTTTCGCGCGGATTATAAATTTCTACTGTTTGCAATTCTGTGCCACTGGTCACAATTCGCTGTAACCAATCTCACGCATGCATCGAAAGGGGGAGTCAACTTCCACGACTGAATGGAAGCGTTTGCTGCATTTCAGGTTCGGGGCCGAGTTCTCATGCTCAAACCCTGTCCTGCAGGCCAGCTCGCTCACTTTCCCATTCTGGAAAATGGCTCGTATGCCTTGAATCTCGCGACGAATCCCGCGCGCTTGTGCACGAACGATGCCATTAAATGAAACGCTGGCCTGTTCACTTTTGAACAGATTCAGACAGACTCCGCGATAAGGCGCACATTCCAAGAGGTCTGTATGTCCTTGACCAGCTTCAAATTCTCCATGTCCCCGCTTTTTCCAGTGCACACTCCCTACACGCACAGGGCGCCATCGGGCGACCCCGGTTTCATCCTGATATTCGGTCGTTCAGATTCGGTGCGACGGTTTTTACGGGCGCGGGCGGACAGGAATATCAATTAGGAAGAGGTGAAGTGCGGGACAGGAGGACTTGCTGCCCACTAGGCGGATTTCAGGCTGAGAGCAGCGTAGAGCACGGTGGGATCGTCGGTTGGCGCCACCGAAAAGCCCACTTTGCGCATCAGCGTCTGCATTTCGACGTTTTCATCGAGGATATAGGCGTGCACCCCGTCCAAATGTTCGTCGCGTGCCACGTCCAGCAGCCGGCGCAGCAGCTCGATGCCCAGCCCACGGCGCTGGAATTTGTCGCTGATCAGCACGGCCACTTCGGCGGTATCGTGCCCGTGCGACTTGCTCATCCGCGCGATGCCCAGAATCTCGCGCCCTTGCGGCTCTGTGGCCACCTCGGCCAGCAGAGCGATATCGCGGTCGTAATCGAGAAAACAGACGCGCGTCAGCCGTTCGTGTGCGATTCGCTGGCTCAGCTTGGCAGCATGAAAATAGCGGAAATAAACGCTGCGCTCGGATAGCGACTGGTGAAATTTCACTAGCGCCGGCTCATCTTCGGGCCGGATGGGCCGGATAGTCGCGGACGTTCCGTCCTTCATCTTCCACGACGAAACGTATTGGACCGGATAGGGCCGGATCGCTGGCCGCGGCAATTCGGAATCAGCGGTTTCCGCGGGATGCAGCACGAAGCGCGCATCGAGGGCCAGGAGTTGCTCCGGGCCGGCCATCAGCGGGTTGATGTCCGCCTCCTTGATCCGCGGATTCTCGATCACCAACCGGCTGAATCGCACCAGCAACGATTCGAGCGCGGCCAAGTCCACTGGCTTTCTTCCGCGCACGCCCTGAAGCGCTTTGTAGATGCGCGTCTGCTCCATCATGCGCTGCGCCAGTGTCGTATTCAGTGGCGGCAGAGCCAGCGCTCGGTCGCGATAGACTTCCACCAGTTCGCCGCCGGTACCGAAAATAATCACCGGACCGAATTGCGCGTCGGTGGTGCTGCCTACAATTAATTCATACCCGCGCGAGATCACCATCGGCTGCACGGTGACGCCCAGAAAATGCTCGGCACCCTTCGCGCGGACACCCGCTTCGATTGCCCGGTACGCGCGCCGCACGGCTTCCGCATCGGCGAGATTCAACTTCACGCCGCCGACATCGGTCTTGTGCGAGATGGTTTCGGAATGCAGCTTCAGCACCACGGGAAACCCGAGGCTGCGCGCCGCCGCCACCGCTTCTTCCTCACTGCCGGCGATCAGCGTTTCCACAATCGGAATGCCGTAGGCGCCCAGCAGCTTTTTCGATTCGAATTCAGTGAGCAAGGTGCGTCCGCTGCCGCTCACCGCGGCGATGAGCTTTCCAGCCTCGCGGCTGAAGACGGCGCTGCCCTGTGCGTCGTCGGCCAGCGCCGGCGTTTCGTAAATGCCGCGCAGGTTGTAGCTGTACCGCCACATCAGCTGGAACACGCGCGCAGCCGTATCCGGATACCCAAATGTGGGAATCCCCGCGCCATTCAGCGCCGCTTCGCCTGCGGCCACTTCCTGCCCGCCCATCCAACTGGCCAGCACGGGTATCGGGCTGTCTTTCGCCTGGGCCTTCACACGTTCGGCCACGCCCCGCGGATCGGTCATGCCCTGCGGCGCCAGCACGATCAGCAACCCGTCGCTGCCGGGATTCGCCAGCGCAATTTCAATCGCGCGGCCGTAGCGCTCCGCATCCGCATCGCCCAGAATGTCGATAGGATTCCCGTGGCTCCAGTGCTCAGGCAACAGTTTGTTTAGCGCCTCCATGGTTTCCGGTGCCAGTGCCGCCAGTTCCCCGCCTCTGCCCATCAACGCGTCCGTCGCTAGCACCGCCGGCCCGCCGGCATTGGTCAGAATCGTCAGCTTCGGCCCGCGCGGCCGCGGCTGTTTGCTCAGCACCTCCGCAGTGTAAAACAAATCTGAAATCGAATCCACGCGCAGCACTCCGATGCGCCGAAACGCCGCCTCCAACACATCGTCGCTGCCCGTCAATGCTCCGGTGTGCGAAGCCGTCGCCTTGGAAGCCGCTTCTGACCGTCCGGCCTTCAGCACAATAATGGGCTTGGTCAGTGATACCTCGCGCGCCGCCGACAAAAACGACCGCGCGTCTCCAATGGCCTCCATGTAAATCAGAATGCTCTTGGTGTGCGCGTCGTCCCCGAAATAATCAATCAAGTTGCCCCAGCCCACATCCAGCATCGAGCCGGTGGAAACAAAGGTGCTGAAGCCCACCTGCTCCTTCAAGCTCCAGCCCAATATCGCCGTCAGCAGCGCTCCGCTCTGGCTCAAAAACGCCACGTTGCCGGGCCGCGCAATGGTCTGCGCAAACGTGGCGTTCATTCCTGTTACGGGGTTCATTACCCCCAGGCAGTTCGGCCCAATCAGCCGCATGTTCCCGCGCCGCAGCTGCGCCGCCAACTGCTTCTCGAGCGCTTCTCCCTGCGGCCCGCGCTCGCGGAATCCCGCGGTGATCACCACCGCCGCGCCCACTCCGGCATCAATACATTCCCCCACCACCGCCGGCACCGTCGTCGCGGGGGTCACAATCACGGCCAGATCCACCGGCTCCGGCACCTGTGCGATCGAGGGATAGCTCGGCACTCCCAGGACTTCCGCGCGCTTGGGATTTACGGCAAAAAGTTTCGCTGGTGAAGTGGGCACGTTCAAATTCCGCAGGACGGTGCGCCCCACGCTGCCTTCGCGGTCCGTGGCTCCGATGACGGCGATGGTGCGCGGCTTGAAGACGGCGTCGAGAGAGGGCGGATCGAAGCGTGGTTCCTGGCTGGAGAGATCTTGTATCGGTTGTTCGCGGCTGCCGGTTTGCATAGGGATACTATCAGCATATTGCGGTTTGGGTTCAAGGGCCGTTCGCAGCCGCCGGGAGAGATTAGTTGCTGGGCTCGGCGCGCGCAGCGGAGGCCCGCGTGGGAATCTCCACCAGCGTGATCACCGCGCCATCAATTCTGCCGTGTTCGATTTCATAGGGGAGAATGCGGAGCAGGAAGTTCGCCCCACTGCGATCCGCCACTTCCCGCTCCAGCATGCGCGCGCGCGCCGTCACCTGCATGACCATCTGCTGAAAATCCGGAATTTCGATGGCGGGATTTATATTTGCCAGCGGCCGGCCTACATCCGCGGGAATCAGCCCCAGCACTTTTTGCGCCTGCGGGGTAATCCGTCGGATCGTCAAATCGCCACCCACCAGCACCACGGCAATCCCGATACTGGCTATCAGGCTGCTCAAATCGGAATTCACATAGGAAATCTCCAGGTTGCGGTCGCGCAGCTCATCGTTCACGGTATTCAATTCTTCGTTGGTGGACTGCAATTCTTCCTTGGCAGTCTCCAGCTCTTCGTTCATGCTTTGCAACTCCTCGTTGCTGGAGAGGATTTCTTCGTTGGCCGATTGCAACTCTTCGTTGGTGGCCTCCTGCGACTCGATCACCGACTCCAGATACTCCTTGGTGGTGGACAACTCCTGCTCCAGCCTGGAGACCCTCTTTGCCGCTCCCTCGGATGCCTTCCCTGTCACCGCCCTCGGCGCCTGTTTCGCTTTCTGCAGGGCGTCCTGAAACACAATCATGTAATAGCCTTCCCTCAGGCCGCCGACGTCCATGGGAGTCACTTCCAGATTCACGGAGCGGGTCAAATCGCCGCCTCGCTTGCCGCCGGTCCCATTTCCCTCCCGGATTCGAACGTTATGTTTGCTGACTGGCACTTTGTCCTTCTTGGCCCGGCCGATGGCGTTGCGCAGGTCCATCAGCAACCCTTCCCGCGCCATTTTCAAAATGTTCAGGCTGGCGCGCCCGGGCGACAACTTTAAGTACCGTGTCACGTTTCCTCGAGAGTGGATGATTTCCAGGTCCGCATTCACCAGGATGGCCGCCGGTGCATGCTGGCTCAGCAGCCGGCGGTCGAATTCCCTCTGCCCTTCCAGGTAATCCCAGTTTGTTTCCGGAGCGCGCGCCGCCAGTTTCCCCGCGCTGTACCCGAGACGCTGCCCTTGGCGGTCCACTGCGAAGGTGACCAGCGGGCGCACCGCGGTGGACTTCTTCGTGAAGATTCGCAGCACGCGGTCTTCGGACTCGAACAGGTTGGTTGAAGTGCCCAAGCCCTCCGACGTTCCCAGCACCAGATAGCCGCCGGGCCTGCTGGCGTAGTGAAACAGGGCAATCAATTTGTTCTGCAGCACGGGTTCGAGAAAGATCAGCAGGTTGCGGCAGCAGATCAGGTTCATCTGCGAAAACGGCGGATCGTTCAGCACGTTGTGCTGCGCAAAAATGCATAGATCGCGAACGGTCTTGCTGATGCGGTAGCCGCCGTCCGCTGCCGTGAAGTAGCGCCTCAATCGCCCCGCGGAAATGTCGCCTTGAATATTCGCCGGGTACATCCCCTCGCGGGCCTTGACGATATTTGCTTCGCTCACGTCCGTCCCGAAAATCTGGATGGCATGCTGGGCCGCCTTGTCGCCCAGGAAATCCAGCAGCGCGATGGCAATCGAGTAGGTCTCTTCCCCGGAGGCGCACGCCGGTGTCCAGATGCGGATGACTCTGTTCGGAGTGGGATCCTTCAGAACTCCGGGGAATACTTTCTTTTTCAATGCTTCGAACACGCGCGGGTTGCGGAAAAAACTGGTTACGCTGATGAGCACGTCCTGGTACAGTGCTTTCACCTCCGCGGGGTTCACCTGCATGTATTTCACATACTCTTCCAGCAAATCGATGTTGTGAACCACCATGCGCCGCCGAATGCGCCTCAGAATGGTGGTCTGCCGGTAATGGGTGAAATCCACGCCCGTTCCCCGGCGCAGCAGTTGGAAGATGATGTTCAGCGCGGCGCTCTCCGTCTGGCCTGGCTCGATTTCTTCCGGGAATTGCCGCGTGGCCACATACGGGTGGCGCGCGATTCGCGCCAGTTCATAGGCGATCCTTTTCGGCGGTAGCACGTAATCCACACAGCCCGCGGCAATCACGCTTCGCGGCATGCCGTCATGCTTGGCCGTGGTTTCGTCTTGCGAAAACGTCACCCCGCCATGCGCCTGAATCTCCGCCAGGCCCAGTGTTCCGTCGGTTCCCGATCCGGAAAGGATTACGCCGATGGCGCGGTGGCCCCGCTGTCGCGCCAGCGCGCGCATAAACAAATCTATGGTCATATGCCCGCCCCGCGACTCTTCGCGCGGCTGCAGCCGCAGTATGTGATCGGAAATGGACATGCTCGCGTTTGGCGGGATCACAAACACCTGATTGGCCGCCACCTTCATCTCGTTTTCCACCTCCACCACTTTCATTCTCGTTTCTCTGGAAAGCAGCTCCGTCAACATGCTGTGGTGCTTGGGATCCATGTGCAGTATGAAGACGAAAGCCATGCCCGTGTCCGGCGGCAGATTCCTGATCAATTCGGAAAATGCCTCGATTCCCCCCGCCGAAGCCCCAATGGCGGCGATCAATAGATCTTCATTCGCGCTGACCGTGCCCGGCCGCGCGATGCGGGTCTTGGGTGTCCGGCCCCGTGGCTTCTTTTTTGCCTTCATATCCTTTCCCTCGCCGCAGTCCAGTCGCTTCGCGTTCATGCCATTCTCGTCCGGGCCGGCCCGCAGCGGGCCGCGGGATGCACTTATGCCGACTGCCGGGCCTGGAGCAATTCAATGAGACTCGCTGCGCTGCGCGCGCTTGGCCGGCCGCCGGACATTCCTGGGACTGGACCGCCGTGTCGAGCCGCTCTGCGCTTCCAGCGGCTCTTCGATTTTCGCCGCATTGTGGTGCCGCGGAATTTGCGCCCGTACCAGGGTCCCCTTTTCATTCGATTCGATCTCCAACCGGCCTCCCAAATCATGTACTCGCTCGCGCATTTTCATCAGCCCGATCCCATGTTGTTCCGTGCCGCGCTCAGGAAATTCCAGCGTGCCGGGATCCATCCCTACGCCGGTGTCCCCGATCTCCAGCGTGATGGTTTTCGCCGTAAATTCCAGGCCCAAGCGCGCCGAGCCGGCCTGCGCATGCCGCTGAATATTGGTCAGGCTTTCCTGTGCAATGCGGAACAGCGCAATCTCCTGGTCGCTCTCCAGCCGCTCGTTATTCTCCGGCAGTTCCATCACCACCTTGATCGCCGCGCGTTCCGCGAAATGCCTGGCATAAGACCGCAGCGCCGGAATCAGTCCCATCATTTCCACCTCCGGCGGGTACAGGTTGTGGGACACTGAGCGCACTTCTTCAATGCACTTCTCCGTCAGGCCCAGGCATTCCTGCAGCTTCTCCCGTATCTCTCCCGGCAATCCACCCGGCTTCGCAACCCCGCCAGGCTGAGTTTCAATCCGGTGAGGTATTGCCCCACGCTGTCGTGCAAATCCCGGCTGATCCGCTTGCGTTCCTGCTCTTGCGTTTGCATCAGTTGCGCGGATAGCTTTCGCGCGGCGCGCTCGTTCATTTGGTCGGTGATGTCCACCATCACGCCGTTCAGCGCCGTTCGCCCCGCCGGGAGCTCGGTTCTCTGCACGTACACGCGAAACCAGTGGACCATCCCTTCCGCGGAGTACATGCGGCAATCAAATTCCCTCTTGTGGCCGTTTGCCGCCGCCCTGGCGCACTCGCTCTGCACCATGATCCAATCATCCGGGTGCACATGGTTCTTCCAGAAGTTGATCTCCGTGCGCCACCTTTCGATCCAGTAGCCCAGCACCTTCTTGGCAGTGGGCATGACGTGGCTGAATTGCAGCGTGATCGGATCGGCGCGCCACAGGATGGCTCCGGCTGCCCCGCACATGTGGTGCAGCAGCGATTCCGTCTCCAAGCGCGCTACCGTGCTGGTGCTCAGCAGCGACACGTCCTCGAACAGGAGCCCAACGCAACTGCCCGGCAGGGCCACCGCCCTGGCCATGTACACCTCCTGCGATCCCGACGGGCTGCGCTTGCGCACCTGTCCCAGCGTCACCGGCCGCCCTCGCAGCATTCCCCGGGCGCACAATTTCGCCAGCTTGACGGTCAGGCTTTGCGAAACGGCATGGGCGAACGGCAGCTCAAGGAGATCAGATACAGAAGAGCCGGCGATGTGCGTGGCGATGGTGTTGCACGCCAGCAATTTCCACGTGCCGGGATCCTGAGTATCTGGCAGATGAATGATGGCCGTTCCCAGCGGCAGCGCGCTCGCTAGTTCGCGGTAAAACCCTTTTGGAGTTCTGTCGGTGCGCAGGGTCAATTCCCCACCTCTGACGCCCGACTGTGCGCATCCAGGAGGACGCACAGGAGGAGCATTAGCTGAATGCTTAATGGTGTTCCAATTTATATTTCGTGTCAACCGATTAGTGTGAGGGAAGCCGCGAGGAGGTGGTGCCGGCGAATTGTCGCCGGCAAATAGGTCATTCCCAAAATGGGAATGGTGCGGTAGGTAACGGTGTGGCTGGGCCCGGCTGCACCCTACGGCTCCTGACCCAAATTGTCACTCGTACCGCAGCGCCACCATGGGATCCACGCGCATGGCCCGCCGCGCCGGCACGAAGCAGGCCACCAGCGCCACGAAGCTCAGCAACAGCGCCACAACAATGAACGTCAACGCATCCGTGCTGGTGACTCCCAGCAGTTGAGACTTCATGAAGCGGGTGACCCCGAAGGATAGCCCCAGCCCCAGCACCAGCCCGATCGCCGTCAGGATCATGCCCCGGCCCAGCACCAGCCGCAGAACGTCCGACCGGGTGGCCCCCAGCGCCACGCGGATGCCGATTTCATGCGTGCGTTGCCGCGTGGTGTACGACGTGACGCCGTAAATTCCCACCGCCGCCAGCACCAGCGCCAGTATTCCGAACGCGCCGACGAATGTTCCGGCGATGCGCAGTCCGATGGTAGAGAGTTGCTCGCGCAATTCCAGAGTGGTGATGTCGAACACTACGATGTCGGCGTTCAAGTCGTGCACCGCTTTTTCCACCAGCTTGCCCATGGCCAGCGGCTCGGCGGTGGTGCGCGCATTAATGATCACCGTCGAGCGGTACACCTGCTCGAGCGGCAGATAGATGAACGGGATAGGCGCTTCGTTCAGTTGGTTGTATTTGGTGTTGCGCGCCACGCCCACCACCGTAAATTTCTCGTGCGTCAAATCCGATTCCACTTGCTTGCCGATGGCTTCCTGCTTCGGCCAGTAGCGCTCCACGAAAGTTTCGTTCACGATGGTCACGCGCTGCGATTGTTTTCCATCCTGCTCCGTGAATTCCCGCCCCTGGTCGATGGGTATCTGCATCATCTGGAAATATTTCGGAGAAATCAGCGCCACCTGCGTTTCCATGGACACATTCGGAGGCGGCACGTAGCCTTCCGGCTTCACCGCCGTGGAGCCGCCGCCGAATCCCAGCGGCACGCGCGAGGTCAGCGCCACCGACTGTATGCCCGGCATGGTCTCCAGCCGTCGCAGCAACTCGCGGTCGAATTCCGTACCGCGCGCGTCGTCATATCCCGCGGTGAACAAATCGTAGGAGGCAATCAAGACATTATGGGAGTTGTATCCCGTGGTAATTTGCTGCGCGCTGATGAAGCTGCGGATGAACAGCCCGGCGCAGATCAGCAGCAGGAGCGAAAGCGATATCTGCGCCACCACCAGCCCGCTGGTCAGCCGCGCTTTGCCCCGCCCGCCCCCGGCGGCCCCGGCATCTTCCTTCAACACCGCCACCGGCGCTTCGCCCGAAGCGCGCAGCGCCGGCAGAATTCCGAATATGATTCCGGTCAAAAGCGAAATGCCCAGCGTGGCCAGCAGCACGGTGCGGTCCGTTTGGATAGGCAGAAAAAATGGAAAATCCGTTTGCGGCACAAACCGCATCATCGAACCCGCGGTCCACACCGTAATCACCAGCGCGACGGCCCCGCCCGCCAGCGCCAGCACGATGCTTTCCACCAGCAGTTGCCGCACCAGCCGCCAGCGGCTGGCCCCCAGCGACATGCGAATGGCGATCTCCCGCCGCCGCGCCACGCTGCGCACCAGCATCAGGTTGGCCACGTTGGCGCAGGCCAGCAGCAGCACCAGCCCGGAAATGATCATCAGCATCGGCAGAAACGTGGAAAAAAATCCGTTGGCGCCAAATGGCGCGCGCCACAGCGGATACACCGTCACGCTGTCGTGCCCGCGGTGTTCTTCCGGAAAATCCTTCACTTCCGGCTTCAGCCGCACGGTCATTTCTTCCTGCGCCTGCTGCGTCGTCACACCGGGCTTCAACCGCCCCAGCACACTGACCCAGAAATAATGATGGTCATGGATCAAGTCGCCCTGCGACAGCACCAGCGATTCCATCATGATGGGCATGAACAAATCCGAGCGCAGTCCCGTCTGGCTGCCCTGAAAAATCGCCGGTGTCACGCCAATGACTGTGTAGGAATGCTCGTTCAGCGCCATGGTCTGCCCGATGATGTCCGCCCGCCCCCCGAAATGCGTCTGCCATAGCCGGTAGCTGATCACCACCACCGGCGCGCCTCCCGGCTTGGTGTCCTCTTCCGGCAGAAACGCGCGACCCATGATGGGCCGCACGCCCAGCACGTCAAAATAGTTCGCCGACACTACCAGTCCCCAGACGCGATGCGGCTTGCCCTTGCCGGTCATGCTCATGGCCGTCATGCCTACGCCGGTCAGCCCGGTGAAACTTTGCTGCCCGTTGCGCACCGCGTCCAGGTCCGGATAGGTGAATGGAAAGGGATTCTCCGCGCCGGTGGCCAGCGACAGCGCCACCACTTCACTCGGGCTGGCCAGCCCAGGGATGGGATTCAGCAGCGTCCCGTTAATCCAGCTGAAAATGGTGGTGTTGGCGCCGATTCCCAGCGCTAGCGTGAGGATAGTTATGGCCGCATAGCTGGGAGATTTGGCGATCATCCGCAGCGCATACCGCACGTCTTGCCAGAAAGTCGTCATCCGCACACCTCGGGGGACAATTCTGAATGAATCAGTGCATGTCCCCGCCCATCGACAATTGAGGTTAAGTCCCTACAGCAGTTTGATTTACGATTCATCTTTGTCTGCCTGAGCGCCCTGATTGTCCGGTCTTGGGACGCCCCGCCGCAAGACCGGACATCGCCCCTCACTATCTCCCTACGAGCAATACACCGAAAGTGTTCCCTTTCATCGGCGGCCGGTGCTCGCCAGGCGCCGCCTTGGCCTCGAATTCAGCAATGGGCAGAAAAATATTGTGCGTCTTCAAGTCCACAGCCATCGTGCGCGCGTACTTCTGCGTCGGCACATCTTCGACGACGGTGAACTTGTCCGGCGAGTCCTCGTGAATCACCGTCAGTGTCCCCGAGCCGCCATTTGAGCTGAAGGCATACTGCGTCGCGGGATCAAATCCCGCCGCGTCCGGCCCCTCGCCGATGGGCGGCGTGGCCACAATCTTTCCGTTGTCGGCGTTGACGATGACAATCATCTTGTTGTCGCACACCGCGAACAATCGCCGGTGCGCGGCGTCAAATGCCAGACCGGAAGGCTCGACGCACGGCTTCAGCGGCCAGCGATGCAGCACCGCCAATTTTTCCGCGTCAATTTCCAGCAGCTCGGATTTGTCCTCGATGTTGACGAAGATGCGCCCCCTCCCTTCTCCCACCGCGAATTCCGGCTTCCCTCCCACTTCCAACGTCCCGGCCACTTTTCCGTCCGCGGCGTTGATTGCGGCGGCGTTGCCGCTGCGCCCGTTGAACGCGAAAACTCGCTTCGTCGCCGCATCGTAATAAATCGCGTCGGGATTCTTTCCGCCGGTCGGCACCGTCGAGATGGTGGCCAGCGTCTTCATGTCGAAGATGGTCACGTTGTCCGCGCGCCCGTTGCTCACGAACCCGCGGCCCAGCTCCGGCGCCAGCGCCACGCCGTGCACTCCCTGCGTGTCCGGGATGTCGCCAACCTTCGCGCCCGAATCCGCGTCCAGCACCACCACGTGCGTGGCATGGGAAACGTACACCCGCCGCGCGTCGCTGTCCGTCGTGACGTAGTCCCAGCCGCCGTCGCCGCCAATCGCAATGGTCTTCACCACGTGGTACCCCGAAGCCCCCGCCGCCGCTGCAATCCCCGCCAGAATCAATGCCCCTGCCAGTATCGCTGTCTTTTTATTGCGCGTCATAATTGTGCACCCTCCTCAGTCAATGAACTTCTCCTCCGCTCCCGCGAGCGCACCGGAATATATACCGCCTTCCTGAAAATTAGATGAATCCGCGATTGCATTCTGGAGGTCGAGAGTGGAACGGACAATCCTGTCTGTGAACACAGTTGCAGTTTCTTCGCCCCTGTTCACACAGCGTGTCATCCCGAGCGAGGACGCCAGCATCATCGGCGGACGACGAGGCCTGCCTACCGGCAGGCGCCAGGCAGAGACCTGCTGTTGCCTTCCTTTCGGCTCTTGGGCACACTCTTTGTCAGCACAGACGAAAGGAGAAACACGATGCCCGAAGCAGGAAAAGCCGGTGTCACGGAGCAAACAGAGAAAGTCTTGCAGCATCACCTGAAAGCGTTCAGTGCCGGCGACGTTGCCGCCATTCTGGTGGACTATGCCGATGACGCGCTGATCATCACCGCCAACGAAACGTTCAAGGGGCTTGCAGAGATCCGCCGCTGCTTCACGCACCTCTTTGCCGACGTGTTTCCCCCCGGCCGCTCCGCGCTCAAGCTGTCCAAGCAAGTCGTCGAAGGCGAAGTGGCCTTCATCCTCTGGTCGGGAACCGCGCCGAATTTGAATGTCCCGTTCGCCACCGACACCTTCCTACTCCGCGACGGAAAAATTGTCGTCCAAACCTTCGCCGCCCAAATGGAAACAAAGTAGTTCTTCGCGCTGTCACTCGTATGGAGTGCGGAGGCTTGACGCCGCTTTGTTAAGGCGAGGCTGGACTCGCCGGGCTGTTCCTGGAACTTAGGAAGAAGATGACGAGTACGGCCTATGGTCCAGTTATCGCACGCCCTGTCCTTTGGTATAGGCGCATTCGAGCGTGAATCGGTAAAACGATCCGGTTAGAATCGAGGTTCGCTCCACGTTTCCCACGTGCTCTGATATCACAACACGATCACATAAATATTCGCGCCCTTCCACATTCCCATCTTCACTTCGTCCTTGATTCCTTGCCAGGCGATTTTCAAGTTGCCTCCAGAAGCGTCGTAGGCCAACAGACATGCATAGTCGTATTCCCAGGCCGCGTGACGCCCAGTAGCGGGCACCCTGGGCAGACCCAGATAAAAGAAGCATTGATAAATATCTCTAATCAGCTCGTGCTTAGCAAACGCGGAACTGCCGTGTCTGAAATATTTTCCCTCGAAGACCACCTTGTATGGACAAGGCAGCCCGATTGCCAAGTCCGGACAGCTTTGACATATAGCCGAGCCTTCGCCGTCTTTCCACCATCGAGTCACAATTGAATCCAGATCTTCGCCCACGCTCTTCGTGAATGGGTGGCGCTCTTTGCTTGCTGGTGAATTTGAAGCAAATTTTGGTTGATGTCTGTATGACTCCGACAAGAGGGCAATGCGAGCGCTCTCCTTCGTTAGATTGAGACGGTTAACCAAAAACTCGTGAATCAGCGGAGCTGCGTAGTGATTAAGAAACGCACCTTCGGGGAACGCGAGATGGCGCTCCGTAGTGGACGCTTTTGCCCGCCGGGCAATGTCGTCGATAGCCGCTTTGACCTCGCTGCTTGGCCCGATTTTCTCCTTCAGGAATCCTTCGAGTGTTGCGAGGAATTTTCTGGCTTCTTCTTTTCGAGCTACATGCGATTCGTAGTCTGGTGTCGCTTTCTTCATTCTATCTCCCCTTGCCGGTTCGCTGGTGTGGAAGATAGTCGGGTCGTTCCGGCGCCCATTCCGAAACCGACAGAATTCGTCAGACGCGCTCGATAATCGTGACGATAACCTTGCCGACGCCAATGCACATGGTGCAGAGGGCGCAGCGAGGCCTCATAGCGTGCAATTGATAGAGTGCCGTGGTGATCAGGCTGTTGCCGACTGAGCCGCTTCAAAATCATCTGGACGCGGTTTGTCCACCGCCGTGCTAGTCCAATCGAATGCAAAAACCCGCGCCCGCTCTTCCAAGTATTGTGCTGGTGACAGCGCGTCTGGTGCGCCGTAACTCGGGAAACCCACTCCTTCTCCCTGTCCTAATACGGCGATTGTGTTCAGCAATGGATAACGCTTGCGCTTGCAGTATCGATTTATCATACCAAGTGCCTCGCCCTGTCCTACGGCCGCAATCCCCGTGAAACCTGCAATGGCTCCATACGTGAGGACTCGTTGCATTTGCGCAGCTTGTGCCAGCACTGGCCAGATTAGCATCGCCTGTTCGCGGTTCGTCATGTGGTTCGTACCTCCGGGCACCGGATTTTAGCATTTATTCGTCAAGTGCCCCACTTTTCGCCGGGTTAGCGAGAGGTGGGAAGGTTTTACTCTAACTCGATCCTGTAACGGATTGTCCGCCACTGAATAACGACCTGTCCCTTCGGACAGGTGTACTATAACTGGACCAAATCAATCCTCGCTCTGTACCTATTCTGTCCCTCGCCGCGCTTCCATTCGTGCTAACTATCGAGCATGTGTATCGCGCCAAAACACGGTTTCTGCATCCCCAAAAATTTCCCTCTCCAGAGCCCGCACCTGCAATCAACCTTCACAAATCACTACTCCCCAATCACGAATCCCGGTCATTCTAATCGCAACAGTGCGGAAACCGGATTCCCCGTAACTCTCTCAAAACAAACGACGGTGGTACTTTCTAATCGCAACAAAAAGCCACCCCCCGGGGGAGTAGCAACCTGGTCATCCCATCGCCCGGTACTCTGCATTTCTACCCGGTGCACCGTGAAAGTAGAATTCGCCGTAAACCCTTCCCGGTCAACAACATGATTTTTTCTACCCGGTACAAAAAGCCCTCCCCCCGGGGGGTTACTACATTGCAACCAAACCCCGCGCCACCGGCCCGGGATTTGGCGAGGCGAATTTGGGCGCGGGCGTGTCCCGAGGAAGGCACCCGGGACGCACGAATCGCGTCTGAGACCCGCCCCTACGGAGCGAAGAGAAAACGCGCGGTCAGACCCGTTCAATGATCGTGGCGATGCCCTGGCCGACGCCGATGCACATGGTGCAGAGCGCATACCGAGATTTGGTGGCGTGCAATTGGTAGAGGGCGGTGGTGACCAGGCGCGCGCCGCTGGCGCCGAGCGGGTGGCCGATGGCGATGGCCCCGCCGTTGGGGTTGACGTGCGCGGCATCGTCCGGGAGGCCCAGGTCGCGCGTGACGGCGAGAGCCTGGGCGGCGAAGGCTTCGTTCAGCTCGATCACGTCCATTTGCGCGAGCATGAGGCCGGTCTTGGCCAGGATTTTGCGCGTCGCCGGCGCGGGCGCAAATCCCATGATGCGCGGAGCCACTCCGACGACGGCCGTCGCGACGATGCGCGCGCGGGGGGTGAGCCGGTATTTTTTCGCGGCGGCTTCCGAGGCAATGAGCAGCGCGCAGGCGCCGTCATTGATGCCCGAAGCGTTTCCTGCGGTGACAGTGCCATCGGGCTTGACGATGGGCTTGAGTTTCGCGAGGCCTTCGAGAATCGTGTCCGGGCGGGGATGCTCGTCGGTGTCGAAAATTTTCGGATCGCCCTTCGGCTGCGGGATGGGAACCGGCACGATTTCGCATTTGAAAAAACCGGCGGCGTGGGCTCGCGCCCAGCGCTGCTGGGTGCGGAAGGCGAAGGCGTCCTGATCCTGGCGGCTGACGTGGAAATCCTCCGCCACATTTTCGGCGGTTTCCGGCATGGAGTCCACGCCGTAGCGGCTTTTCATCGCCGGGTTGACGAAGCGCCAACCAATCGTCGTATCGAAAGTCTGCGGCGTGCGGCTGAAGGCGCTGTCGGCTTTCGCGGTGACGAAGGGCGCGCGAGTCATGCTTTCGACGCCGCCAGCGATGGCCAGTTCCGCTTCGCCGCATTTGATGGCGCGCGCGGCGGCGCTGGCGGCTTCCATGCTCGAGCCGCACAGGCGGTTGACGGTCGCGCCGGGAACCTCCTGCGGCAGCCCGGCAAGGAGCAGCGCCATGCGCGCGACGTTACGGTTGTCTTCGCCGGCCTGGTTGGCGCAGCCGAAGATGACGTCGTCGAGCGCTGCCCAGTCAACAGAGGGATTGCGCTGCACGAGCGCGCGCAGCGGGATGGCCGCCAGGTCGTCCGCGCGGACGGCGGCCAGCGCGCCGCCGTAGCGGCCGAACGGCGTGCGAATAGCATCGCAGATGAAGGCTTCGTTCACGCTCGACTCCCTCTCTCGTCAGGGCATGGCGATACAGCTTGCGAGCAAGCGGAGAAGAACTTTCCTCAGGGGCTAAAGCCCAATCAGAGTGGAGCCTTTAGGTCGGAGCTAAAGCTCCGACCCCCTAAAGAGAAGCGTGCCCTGACGGACGTCGCATCACAATGATATATTCGGCGGCTATGAAGAACAAAAAAGAAACTCTGAAGCGCAAGTCTCGAAGCAG
>Ga0210408_10000934_pt1 | contig 32534 bp, 26 predicted proteins | sample IncBWH4MmetaG_FD_155471 | JGI IMG/M metagenome (GOLD analysis project Ga0210408, IMG submission 155471) | Forest soil microbial communities from Barre Woods Harvard Forest LTER site, Petersham, Massachusetts, United States - Inc-BW-H-4-M | ecosystem: Environmental > Terrestrial > Soil >... | reverse complement strand
AGCCGTATGTGGTCGCGTCCGGACATACCCTGGAAAACGGCGATTTTCTTCTCATCGGCGAAGATCTGGTCTTGTTGGAGGAAATGGATGCGGTGCTGATCCGCTCCTTCGGCGTGAGCATTGCCGCCACCGTGCTGATCGCCCTGGTGTGCGGATTGTTGATCAGTCGAAACGTCCTGCGGCGTGTGGCGTCGGTCAGCGCAACCAGCCGCTCCATAATCGCGGGCGACATGTCCACGCGGATTCCACTGCGCGGGGTGGACGATGAATTCGATCATCTTGCGAAAAGCGTCAACGATATGCTCGAGCGCATCGAGGATTTGATGCAGCACACGCAGCAAGTCGCGAATGATATCGCGCATGATTTGCGGACGCCGCTGACGCGCCTCCGCCAACGGCTCGATCGAGCGCGGCGGCGAGATCCGGCCGATGGTGCGCATCACGAGGTGCTCGACCGCTCGATCGGGGAGGTCGACGCGATTCTCAACACATTTACGGCGCTGTTGCGAATTGCTCAAATCCAGGCAGGCGGTACGGTGTCGTCGACCAATCCGGTCGATCTGTCGCAGCTGCTCGAAAGCATCAGCGAGGATTTCGTGCCCGCCGCCCGAGACGGGGGCCGTAGCATGCATGCTCGGATCGCGCCCCATTTGACGGTGAATGGCGATCGAGAATTGTTGACCCAAATGGTCGTCAATCTTCTGGACAATGCGATTCTGCACACCACCCCGGGTTCCCAAATCACGGTGACGGCGCAGCAAATCGCCGGCGCGCCGCAAATCGTCATTGCCGATACGGGTCAAGGCATCCCTCGAGAGGAGCGCGCCAAGGTTTTCCGGCCTTTCTATCGCATTGAACCGAGCCGGCAGGCCGAGGGCAGTGGGCTCGGCTTGAGTTTGGTGGCGGCCATCGTCAATCAGCATCGCGCGTCGATCAGGCTGGAAGACAATCTTCCGGGTTTGCGCGTCGTCGTGGCGTTTCCGTCGTGAAGATGCATTGGCGCAAGGGCCGGTACGCGATTGAACCCGGCGCGCAATTGGGTGGCGCGCTCCGGCGCCGGGTACATTGGGCGGCGCGCTCCGGCGCCGGGTACATTGGGATCATTTAATTTGACGTTCCATTTTTGCATCTGTAATTTTTTGGCGCCCGATTCTCCTGTACGCACGGCAAGGAAATCATTCATGAATCTAGCGCGCACGCTCGTTTGCTTGCTACCCGTGGTACTGACGCTGCAGGGCGCCGCAGCGGCGCAGCCGGCGGCTCCGGAAATCAAGATTATTGCGACCATACCCGCGGCCGACGGCTACTGGGATTACGCGTCTTTCGACGCTGCCGCGCGGCGCGTTTACGTGGGGCGCGAAGACGGCGTCATGTCCATCGATGTGGACACGAACAAGGTTACCCCGCAATTATTGAAGGGCGAGCGGGTACACTCCATCGTGCCGCTGCCCGGGGGGCTCGCCCTCAGCACCAATGGTCTCAGTAATCAGGCAACCCTGTTCGAGCAGTCGACGGGCAAGGTGCTGGCGCAAATCCCGACCGGAAAGAAACCGGACGCGGCGTTGTTCGATGCGGCGAGCAAGCTGGTGCTCGTGATGGATGGCGACGACAATGATACGACTCTCATTGACCCCGACACCCGCAAGGCGGTCGGACACATCGCGTTGGGCGGCTCCCCCGAGTCCGCGGCGGCGGACGGTCAAGGCCGTGTGTTCGTAAATCTCTCGGACCAAAGCGCCATCGCGGTGATCGACGTCGCGGCCCGAAAAGTCATCGCTCGCTACAAACTGCCCGGCTGCGAGGACGCCTCAGGACTGGGCATGGATCCCAAGACAAACACATTGGTGGCGACCTGCGCAAACATGAAGGCTATTGCGGTCGATGCGAAGGACGGCCGCGTGTTGGGCTCGCTTGCAATCGGCAAGTATCCTGACGCCATCGTGTTCGACCCTGGCCGGCGGCTGTTTTTCGTTCCCTGCGCATCGCCTGGGACGCTGGTGGTGATTGCGGAGCGCGCCGGTGCCGCGCCGGAGGTCATTGCAAATATCCCGGTCGCAATGGGCGCGCACACCGTGGCGCTCGACGCTCAGCGTGGGCGACTTTATCTTCCCGCCGGCGAATTTCGCATGCCCACGACAGCCGGTGGCCGCCCGACGGTGGTTCCGGGGACTGTCAAGGTGCAAGTTCTGAGCGTGGTGCCCTGATTCAAGTCCGTTCACCGGAAACGGCACCGTCACCGGTTAAATTTTCCCAACCTGGCCAACTTCCATTGCGAAGGACACAGGCCATGTGACTATCATCCGCCGAGCACGAGAGCCGGTGTCGGAACTCGTGAACGGCGGATAAAACACAATGGATTCGGGGGGGGATCTCATGACGTTCATAGCGAAACGCAGATTTCGTCGTCGTCCAACGCCTTCGATCATCCGTCGCGTGTGCATGCTGAGCTGTGGCGCCTTGCTGGGTGTGTTTACCCATGCCGACGCCCAATCCTCGGGCGACGCCGCGGAAACGCCGGAAACATCGGGCGTCGGCAGACTGGACACCATCGTGGTCACCGCCGAGCGACGCGAGACGAAACTCCAGGACACACCGATCGCGGTATCGTATTTGTCGGCCGGCGCCATCGAAAACAATCGAATTACCGACCTCGGCGATGTGGCCTTGCGAACCCCGAATGTCAATTACGTGCAGTTCAGCACCCAAGAGTCCTACTTTTCCATCCGCGGAACCCTGATCAACAACAATGCCGCGGGTTGGGACGATGCCGTATCGACTTTCATCGACGATGTGCCCGCCACCGGGCTCGGGGACAACGATCCCGATCTGTTCGACCTGCAAAGCATAGAAGTATTGCGGGGGCCTCAGGGTACGTTGTTCGGCCGCAATGTGACCGGCGGTGCAGTCGTCATTCGCACCTTGCAGCCGAGTTTCGATCCATTGAGCAAAATTCAGCTGACCTATGGCTCCGACAATTTGACGGAGCTTCGAGCGTTGGCGACAGGTCCGCTGCATGACGACGCGGTGGCGGGAAAAATATCCCTGAGCATTCGTCGGCGCGACGATTTTGTCGACAATATCGCATTGGGAGGCAAGACCGCGGGCATCAAGCAAGGGGATATCCGCGGCCAATTGCTCTGGAAGGCCGGTGAGGGTCTGGAGGTGTTGTTCGGCGCAGATTTTTTGCGCGAGGAGTCATCCGGTTACGCAACCAGGCTGAAGGGCGATTTTGTACCTGATCCCTTCCCGACGCTGTCCTACAGTCCCGATATCACCAATCAGGGATACAATGGTTCGAACAACAGGAAAATCGGCGGATTTGAAGTTCGGGTCAACTGGCAAAACTCGCTGGGCACGTTGACAGCGATCAGCGGCTATCGATCCGTCAACGACGATTTTCCGAACAGCGTCATAGGCGACCCGGCGAATCAAGTGCTGGCAGTAGGCCTCGTGAAGGACAGCCAGTTCTCTCAAGAAGTGCGCTTCGCATCCGCCGATCACTCGCGCTTCAACTGGATCGTCGGTCTGTTCGGGTTGCATTCCAACAAACGGGAAGCAAATCCGCTGTTTTTCGCTTTCAGCCCGCTGACTTTGGCGGGGATATTCTCGCCCGTGACAAAGTACGATGAGGATGCCGATCAGCGAGTCGGGTCGGACGATTACGCGATTTTTGGCGAAGGCACGTATGCGTTGCTCGATACCCTGAAAATCACCGTGGGCGGGCGCGAGAGCTACGAAAGAAAATCGGGTACGTCGCTCATCGCCTATACGGTCAACGATCCCACGTTGCCGCCCGGCTCGGCAAGCTACGCGCACACTTGGAATTCGTTTACGCCAAAAATGACCGTGGCGTTTCAGCCGAATCGTGATTTCATGCTGTACGGCACCATTGCGAAGGGATTCAAGAGCGGCGGCTACGATTTGTCGGGGGCCAATGGTGCGAGTTCGGCCGAAGTGTCCAGGCTGCTCGCGACACCATTCGCTCCGGAGACGGTGTGGAGCTACGAATTGGGCGAAAAAGCCACCGGTTTCGATGGTCGCCTGATCCTCGATCTGGCGGCATTCACGGCAAGGTACAAAGATTTGCAGACTTCGCAGTTGATTCCGTCAACCGCAAACGCCGGAGTGCCGATTGCGGTAACGACCAATGCGGGCGGTGCAACGGTCAACGGCGTCGAATTCGAATCCCAGGCCGCGCCCGTATCGTGGCTGACCGTGGGGCTGAACTACGCCTACATGGACGCGCATTTCACCGATCTCGTTCAATCGTCGGTGCAACCCCCTGTGCTGCTCACCGGAAATCGAATTCCGTACGCACCCCGAAACCAGGTGCACGTTTCGGCGGCGGGCCGGTGGCCGCTCGGCGCCGCCCATAGCATCCTGGAAGTCGGAGCCGACGAGACGTATCGGAGCCGCATATTCTTCGACAACGCGAACACCGCGCCAGGTTATCTGCAGGACGCCAGCGTGTGGAAAGGCATTCTGAACGTTCACGTCAATCTTGAGCGCGACGACTCGAAATGGAAGGTATCGTTGTGGGCCAAGAATGCCACCGACCGTCGGCCGGTGCTGCATGGCGCAAACGTGACCGCGCTCCTGGAAGACCTCAATGATCTGGGCAATCATCCCAACGGCACGATTTTTCTCGCCAAGTACTATCCGGAACGCATCTTGGGGGTCACCGTCACCCGGCAGTTCTAGGCGTCTTCGAATCCGGTCAACACGTTCACCACGTTGACGCCGATCTCACCAACGGCATAGCCGCCCTCGAGAACGAACAGCGTCGGTAGGGCGCAGGCCCCGATCATTCGGCCGTAGGTGACGAAATCCGCGGATTGCAGGCGGAAAAAACTGATGGGATCATCCATGAAGGTATCGACTCCCAGCGATACGACCAACGCATCCGCGCGGAAACTTCCGATGCGCGACAGAGCGGCCTGCAGCGCCTCGCCCCAAGCGCTGAATTCCGTGCCCTTGGGCAGAGGAAAATTTACATTGAAACCGGTACCGGGCCCGCTCCCCGTTTCGTCGGCATACCCTGAAAAGTACGGAAACGCGTCGGCCGGGTCGCCATGCAGCGAGACGTAGAGCACGTCCGGGCGGTCATAAAAAATATCCTGCGTCCCATTGCCGTGATGAAAATCGACATCGAGCACCGCGACGCGCGCGGCTCCCGCGTCGCGAAGGTATTGGGCGGCGATCGCCGCGTTATTCAGAAAACAGTAGCCCCCGTATAGATCGCGGGCCGCGTGATGGCCCGGAGGCCGGCACAGCGCAAAGGCGGCGCGTGCGCCTTCCTTGATCCGGGAGGCGGCGGTCAGCGCGACGTCGGCGGCCGCGCGCGCCGCCTCCCAGGTGCCGTGGCTGATCGTCGTCTCGCCGGCCATGGCGTAGTACCCGAGCCTCCCCATGATGCTTCTCGGGGGGCGCTGCCACATGCGCCGGGCGGGCCAGCAATCCGGGATGGCTTCGCCGCGGTGGCCGGCGGAGACCCAGTCAGCCCAGGCCTGCTGCAAAAATTCGACGTAACCCTGATCGTGAACGCGCAGCAGTGGAGCAGTGCCAAAACTCGCGGGGCCGATGACCCGGCCGAGGCGCTGCGTTTGGACCCGTTCGAGCACGATTTGCGCCCGCTCCGGCGACTCGTGGGGGCGAACCAATTCGCCGCCGTAAAGTTCGGTGCGCGGACTGCGCAGCAGATGATCCGTCGAGAAAACCGTGATCATTCACCAGTCCTTAATCATCCGGAAACTGCCCACCATCATCCGGAAATCGTCCGCCCGGGCGCCGGCCGAAGATTGAAGGGAATGTCGCTCCCAAGTCAAGGCGGCACGGGCATCGCTGCGCCGGCGCTCAATTTCTGCGATTTGTTGCCGACACACCCGGGTGGAGGTGCAACGTGGGCAAGGTCGATTTGACTGCGGAAGGGCTGGTCGCAAATATCAAGGATCTCGTCACGCTACCCGAAGTGGCGCTGCGCATTGCCGGTATGGTCGATGACCCGAATTCGTCGGCGACCGACATCGGCCGCGAGATCAGTCTTGATGCCGCGCTCACGGCGCGGCTTCTGCGCATCGCCAACAGTCCGGCTTTCGGTCAACACGGCAAGATCGCCACCATCAGCCGCGCGATCACGGTGCTCGGCGTTCGGCAAGTGCGCGATCTGACGGTCGGTCTCACCGCCATCCGGACCTTCAACGGCATCGGCAACGAACTGGTCACGATGGAGTCGTTCTGGCGACATAGCGTCCTGTGTGCGGTGGCCGCCGGTCAAATCGCCGGCCGCCGCGAACGCGGCCGCGACGATACTCCCTTCGTCGCGGGGCTGCTGCACGATATCGGACAACTGGTGCTGTTTAGCCGCGTGCCCGAGCTCGCGCGGACGGCGCTGTTGATGTCGGTGGATTCGGCCGAGGATCGCGGCCTGTCCCTGTGCGAGCGCGAAGTCATAGGGTTCGATCACGCTGCCGTCGGGCTCGCGCTCGCGAAGAATTGGGCCATGCCGCGCTCGCTGCAGGAATGCATCGAATTTCACCATCAGCCCGAACTCGCGCAGGAATATCCCCTCGAGGTCGCAACCGTTCATATCGCCAACAGCGTGGCGGTGCTGGCGGAAATCGACAGTTGCGATCCGGGCGACGCGCCGGCGATTTCTGCGGCGGCCCTGCGGGCGGTCAAATTGGACTTCGCGGCCGTGCGGGAAATCGTCGTGCAAACCCAAAAATCGGCGGCGGAGGTGCTGCCGCTCCTGGCTGCCGCCTGACCCGCCCGCGGCGATTCTGGTGCAAGGAATGTGACGAGGTTCGCAAGAATTGCGGTGCCCGCACGGCGTTTCTGATGGGCCCTTCGGATTCGTCAAGTTTCACCGATGTTTGACGATATTCCTGCAGATGAGCACGCGCTGCTTTTGCGATGGGCTTGGCCGAGCGGAGACAGGTTGAAATGGCGAAAAAAATACTTGCGGTCGACGACTCGGCATCGATGCGGCAGATGGTGCTGTTCACGCTGCAGGGCGCCGGATATGAAGTGATGCAGGCCTGCGACGGGGTCGAGGCGCTCGAATTGGCGCGCACGTCCGCGGTCGACCTGGTATTGACCGACGTGCACATGCCGCGCATGGACGGCATCACATTGGTGCGTGAGCTGCGCGCGCTGGTCAATTACAAGTTGGTCCCGATGCTCATACTCACGACCGAGTCGAGCCTGGAAAAGAAAATGGACGGCAAGCGCGCCGGCGCCACCGGCTGGATCGTCAAGCCGTTCAATCCGCCGCAGCTGCTCGCCACCGTCGCCCGCGTCATTTGAGCCGCACCCGCAACGGATATCGAAGAACATGTGCCGAAGGAATCGAACATGACCATTGATCTGGAAATGGCGGAAATCGCCAAGGTCTTCTTCCAGGAGAGCCGGGAGGGACTCGACGTGATGGAGTCGGGGCTTCTGAGCCTCGGTGCCACCGTGGACAGCGAAAGCATCAACACGATTTTCCGGGCCGCTCATTCCATCAAAGGCGGCTCGGCCACTTTTGGCTTCGCCGAGGTCGCGGCCTTCACGCACGGAGTGGAGACTCTGCTCGATGAGATGCGCAACCGCGTCCGGCCGATCACGTCCGAAGCCGTTCAGACATTGCTGCAAGCATGCGATTGCCTGCGAGAAATGATCGCGGCGACCGAGGCTGAAAAACCGCTCGATCAAGGCCGTATCGCCAGCCTCAATGGCGACATCAGGCACATACTTGGCGAACCGGCGGCCGAAGCGCCCGGGGCGGCCCCGAGCGCGAGCACCGCCGCCGCTGCCACTGCCGCCGCCACCACCGCCACTGCCGCCGCCGCGGCGAGCGCCGTTGCCCCCGCCTCGGGTGCCGCCGCCGGGAACGAGCCCCGCGGCTGGCGCATTGTCTTTGAACCCGTCGCCGATCTATTGCGCCTGCGCAACGAACCGACGCGGATGTTCGCGGAACTCGGGCGCCTGGGCAGCTTCGCCGCCACCGCCGACGTTTCCCGTTTGCCGGCGCTCGATGCGCTCGATCCAGAGTCTTGTTATCTCTCCTGGAACCTCGAAATGGCAGGCGAGATTCCCCGCCCCAAACTGGACGAGGTTTTCGACTGGGTTGATTCCCACTGCCGGCTCGAGTTCACCGCCACCGGCGACCCCGCGCCCGCGGCCGTTGTGCCTGCGGCTGTCGCACCCGCGCCTGCGATCGTTGCGGCCCGCGCGCCGGCGGCGGCGCAACCGCCGGTCGCCAACGCCGCACCGGCCGCCGAAGCGAAGTCCGCCAAACTCGCCGAAGCCGAGCGCATCCCGGCGCCGGTCGGCGCTCCGGTGCACAAAACCGCCGGAGAGTCGGGTTCCATCCGGGTCGCGACCGAGAAAGTCGATGACATCATCAACTTGGTCGGCGAACTGCTCATCACGCAATCGATGCTCTGCGGGTTTGCCGACGGCATCGACCCCAACGACCTGGACCGGCTGCGCCAGGGGCTCTCACAGCTCGCGCGCAATACGCGCGAGTTGCAGGAAAGCGTGATGCAGATTCGCATGTTGCCGATCAGCTTTGCCTTCAACCGCTTTCCGCGCATCGTGCACGATCTGTCGCGCAAGCTCGACAAGAAAGTCGAGCTCAAACTCATCGGCGAAGGCACCGAACTGGACAAGAACGTGCTCGAGAAAATCAGCGATCCGCTGGTGCATCTGGTGCGCAACGCGCTCGATCACGGTCTCGAGACTCCGGAACGGCGCCGCGCCGCCGGCAAGTCGGAGACCGGCACACTGGAGCTCGCGGCATTTCACGAGGGCGGCAACATCATCATCGAAGTGCGCGACGATGGCGCCGGCCTCAACAAAGCCCGGATTCTGCAGAAGGCCCGCGAGCGCGCGCTCGTCGCCCCGGATCAGGATCTGACCGACGAGCAGATCGACAATCTGATATTCATGCCCGGCTTTTCGACCGCCGAACAGATCAGCGACGTGTCGGGCCGCGGCGTCGGCATGGACGTCGTGCGCCGGAATATCAACGATTTGGGCGGCAACGTGCAGATCTCCTCCAAAGAAGGTCTGGGCAGCACCATTCGCATCCGTCTGCCGCTCACGCTCGCCATCCTGGATGGACAGCTGGTGCGTGTCGGCAGCGAGGTCTACATCATTTCGCTGCTGGCGATCGTCGAGACCATTCAGGTCGCGCGGGAGCGCGTCAACACCCTGGCCGGCCGCACCGAGGTATTTCGCCTGCGGGATGAATATCTGCCCGTCGTCAAGCTTTGCGATCAGTTTGGCGTCGAGCCCGACAGCAGGAGCGCCGAGGACGGCTTGCTGGTCGTTGTCGAAGCGGACGGCAAGCGCGCGGGAGTTCTGGTGGACGACCTTCTCGCGCAGCAACAGGTTGTCATCAAGAGCCTCGAGTCCAATTTTAAATCGGTACCGGGAATCGCCGGTGCGACCATCCTGGGCGACGGCACGGTGGCTCTGATCATCGATGTCCCCGGACTCATCCGCTCGGTCGCCAAGCAGGGCGGCGGCGCGGTCACGGCGCAGGCAGCGTGAGCGCCCAAGCGGTCGGTGTTGGCGTGAGCGGGACGGATTTTATTGCGGCAGTTACGGAGGAATTGAAAACATGAGTACGGCAAAGGCTACGGCGGGCGCGGACAGGTCGGCTGCGAAGACCAGCGAACAATACTTGACCTTCATGCTCGCCGGCGAGGAATACGGCGTGGACATCCTGCGCGTTCAGGAAATCAAGGGGTGGGACAAGGTGACCCGCATACCGCATACCCCCAGCTACGTCTTGGGCGTGATCAATTTGCGCGGCGCCGTGGTGCCGATTCTCGATCTGAGGCGCAGGTTTGGCCTCGAGACCATTGATTTCGGACCGACCACGGTGGTCATCGTCGTGCGCGCCTCCTGCGGACGCGACGATCGCACGGTCGGCGTGGTCGTGGACGCGGTCTCCGAGGTCTACAACGTGGATGCGTCCGATACCAAGCCGCCTCCCGACGTGTGCGGCGGCGTCGACACGGTTTTTGTCAAAGCGCTGGCGACCATCGAGGAAAAGATGCTCATCCTGCTCGACATCGATCGTCTCATCGGCAGCAGCATCAGCGACGAACTCTTGCCGGCGGTCGCAGCAGCGTGAGCAAGAAGAAGCCGCCCACTCGCGCGAAGTCGAAGCGCGCGGCGCAACCCGCGCGCATCGAGCTCGCCAGTCGACTGACGATCGTGCAGGCCGTGGATCTGCATCGCACGCTGCTGGCGCGCCTTGCGGCCGGCCGGCCCATGGTAATCGACGGAAGCCGGGTCGAAGAGATCGACACGGCGATCCTGCAATTGCTCACCAGTCTGTGGCGCACCGGCAAGGCGCGCGGGATTCTCTGCACGTGGCATGGCGTTTCGGAAAAATTGCGCAGTACCGCGGCCCTGGTCGGCGTGGCCGGCATGCTGCAATTCCCGGATGTCGAGCCCGCGCGGAACCTCGGTCATGCCGCAGCCTGAATTTCAGTCCGGCCGCCTGGGCGCGACCGACGATTTGACCCCGGCGCCGGGCGGATCGGCGCGTGCCGCCGTGGGAGACTGCCGTGTATGGCTGAATTGGGCGGCCGCCCAGATCGACGCGTGCCTGGCGAACGACAATCTGGCCAGCGCTCAATTGTTCGGCTTGCTCGCCGATCTGCTGGGGCGGGTGCAGCCGCGCTTCGAGACGGCGTCCGCGCCGGCCAGCGATGCCGTCGGCGGGCAAATGTCGGCCGTCATCATTGCGGCACAGTCCCACGACCGCGTCATGCAAGGACTCGCCCACGTGGCGCAATCCCTGCGCGCGCTGCATGAACAGCTGGGGGATGAACGGCGCGCGGAATCGGCGGAATCCTGGCGGCTGCTGCGTGAAAATCAGTTTCGCGCGTTCACCATGGCCGAGGAACGCGAACTCTTCGCGCGCCTGGTGGCGCGCGAGCACGAAGGCACGCGCGAAATCGCCGCGAATCGGGCCGACACGGTCGAGTTGTTCACGTCCGTCCACGGCCGCCATGAGCCATGAGTACGCAACAGGTCGAACACGAATTCGAACTCACCGACTCGGAGTTCAAACGCCTGCGCGACCTGGTGCACGCGCGTACGGGAATCGCGCTGTCGGATGCCAAGCGTGAACTGGTTTATGGCCGTCTCGCGCGGCGCCTGCGCAAGCTCAAGCTGGCGTCGTTTGCGCAGTATTGCGAGTTGGTCGAAAGCGGAGAATCCGCGGAGCTGCAGGAGCTCACGAATGCGATCACGACGAATCTGACCTCCTTCTTCCGCGAGAATTATCACTTCGAGCAGCTCGCGGCGGAAGCGCTGCCCCAGGTCGAATCCAAGCGCTGCGCCGCGCGGCGCATTCGGCTGTGGTCGGCCGGCTGCTCGACCGGCGAGGAGCCTTATTCGCTGGCGATCGTCATGCGCGAGGCGCTCGCGCACCTGCCCGGTTGGGACGTCAAGCTTCTCGCCACGGATATCGACTCGAAGGTGGTCGCGACCGCAGCCGAGGGCGAGTACGCGCAGGAGCGCTTCAAGGACGTTCCCGCCGAACGGGTCAGGAACTGGTTCCGGAATGTCCCTGGACGGCCGGGCTTTTGCGCGGCATCCGCCGAACTCAAGGCGCTCATCACCTTCCGGCAGCTGAACCTGCTCGATCCCTGGCCGATGAAAGGCCCGTTCGACATCATCTTTTGCCGCAACGTCGTGATCTATTTCGACAAAGCCACGCAGCGCGGGCTGTTCGATCGCATGGCGGACCTGCAGGAGCCGGGCGGCTGGCTGTTCATCGGTCACTCGGAAAATCTGCTCAATGTCACGCGCCGCTACAAGCTCGTGGGACGCACCGTGTATCGGCGGGTGGAATGAGCGTACTGGAGCCAACGCTGAGGATGGAGGTCGGGCTGCCGCTGCCGCCGGCGTTGCCCCAGTTCGGGCACATCCGCCGGACCTGGGACGCCGATCTGGGCATTCCGGTCGCCAAATTGCTGCCGGGCGATTATTACGTCACACGCCACAACGAGGCCATCTTCACCGTGCTCGGTTCTTGTGTGTCCGCCTGCGTGCGCGAGCGCAAACTGGGGATCGGCGGCATGAATCACTTCATGCTGCCGCTCGACCGGTCGGGCGGCACCAGCGCCTGGGCGGAAAATCTCGTGAGCTCCTCGACGCGCTACGGCAACGTCGCCATGGAACGGCTGATCAACGACATCATGACGCTCGGCGGCCAAAGGGCGAATCTCGAGTTCAAGGTGATCGGCGGCGGCAAGGTGCTGGATATGGCGCTCGACGTGGGCGGCCGTAATGCGCAGTTCGTGCGTGAATACCTCAAGACCGAGGGGTTTTTCATCAGCGCCGAGGATCTCGGCGACTGTTTTGCGCGCAAGGTCTACTACAGCCCGGCGACCGGCAAGGTGCGCGTGAAGCGCCTCACCTCGACGGTGAACCGCGCGGTATTCGAGCGCGAACGGGAATTCGCGCCGACGACCGCTCAGGTCGAGTCCGGATCCGTGGAACTGTTCTGACATGGAAGCGCGAACCATGAACAAGAAAATTCGCGTTCTGGTGGTCGACGACTCCGCGGTCATGCGCCAGCTGTTGACCGATATTCTGAGTTCCGATCCGGATATCGAAGTCGTGGGAACGGCGCCGGACCCTTATGTCGCGCGCGAAAAAATAAAATTGCTCAACCCCGACGTGCTCACGCTCGATGTTGAAATGCCCCGCATGGATGGCCTCGCATTCCTGCGCAACCTCATGCGGCTGCGCCCCATGCCGGTCGTCATGTGCTCCTCGCTCACGCAGCATGGCGCGGCCGTGGCGTTCGACGCGCTGAGCCTGGGTGCAATCGATTTTGTGGCAAAACCCATGATTGACGTGGCGCACGGCATCAGGGAGGCCGCCTCCGAGATCATCTCCAAGGTGAAAATGGCGGCGCACGCCCAGGTGCGGCCGCTGGTCGACGTTCCCACATTGATCGTCAAGGACCGCCACGACGCCGGCGCGGTGCTGCCGAAGCGCAGCGCGCCAACGCACTTCGCGACAACCGACCGGATCATCGCCATCGGGGCATCGACCGGCGGCACGGAAGCCATCAAGCAGGTCCTCGCACAGCTGCCGTCGGACATTCCGGGAATCGTCATCACGCAGCATATTCCGAAGGCTTTCAGCGGTCCGTTCGCTCAGCGGATGGACGCGAGTTCGCTGCTCAATGTGTGCGAAGCGCGCGACGGTCAACCCATCCTGGCCGGTCACGTCTACATCGCGCCGGGCGATGCGCACCTGCTCGTGGTCCGCGACGGGGCACGCTACCAGTGCCGTTTGAACGACGGAGAGCTGGTCAATCGGCATCGCCCTTCCGTCGATGTGCTGTTTCGCTCCGTCGCGCAGAGCGCCGGCCGCAATTCGATTGGAGTCATGCTCACCGGCATGGGCCGCGACGGCGCGGAAGGGCTGAAGGAAATGCGGGAAGCCGGAGCATCGACCATAGCCCAGGACGAAGCCTCCAGCGTGGTGTGGGGCATGCCGGGCGCCGCCTGGCAAATCGGCGCGGTGCAGTCGCTGCATGCTCTGCATCACATTGCCGCTCGCATCGTCGATCTTGCGAGTGCACGCGTGGAAACGCTGCAGCGCAACAGTCAATCGGGCTAGCCCCTTAGGATCTTTCGGTTCGATGTTCAAGAACGCCCGGCTACGGCCGATTAATGAATGAGCCATCACAATCGCCGCGCTACCCCAGGCGCAGTTGGAGCTTAAGAGATGAAAATTTTGATCGTCGACGATTCCACCGCCATGCGCATGATCGTCAAAAAAACTCTGCGGCTGGCCGGATTTGAAGGCCACGAGATCACCGAGGTCGACGATGGCGCCAAGGCGTTGGCGGCGATCAAGGCATCGAAGCCGGACCTCGTGCTCTCCGACTGGAACATGCCGAATATGACGGGATTGCAGCTGTTGGAGTCGCTTGCGGGCGACGGGGTCAAGCTGACCTTCGGTTTCATCACCACTGAAGCGACCCCGGATATGCGCGCCAAGGCCATGGGGGCGGGTGCGAAATTTCTCATTTCCAAGCCCTTCACGCCGGAATCGTTCAAAGAACATCTCGGCGCCCATATTCGCTGAAGCGTCATGGCGACCGCCTATCCCCTGCCCGATGCCCCGAAGATAACCGAGATGTTGGGTCTGCTGTTCGACGGACTCGATGTCAAGGTCGGCGGCACCTTCGATCAAACGCCCGCCGGCGGCGCCTGGTTCGGCGTGTTCGTCGCCGACAGCGGCGAACCGGTGGCGCTGTGCGGTGCGGACGCGAATCTCGCGGCGACCTGGGGCTGCGCCTTTTCCATGTTGCCGGTCGGGGTGGCCAAGGATGCCGCCAAGTCGCGCGAACTCACCGACGTCATGATCGGCAATATGCGGGAGATCATGAACATCTGCACCCGCCTGGTCATGGACGCCTCATCGCCGCACTTGAAGCTGGATCAGATCTATCAGACCAAATCGCTTCCCGCCCCGGCGACGGCATTGCTGGGCGCGCCGAAAAGCCGCCGCGAATTTCAAGTGCAGCTGCCGAAATACGGCGGCGGAGTGCTCACTTTCTTGGTTTGACCGGTAGCCGCGCTAGAAGGAAATACACCCAGGTGACCCTATGGAGCTTGTCATGAACCATCGAAATTCCGTGGGCGCGCGCGTGATGCTCGGCATTACCCCCCTCGACGCGAAATATCCGTCAAGTATTTCGGTGAAACGACGATATACGAGTGGGATGCGGCAATGCACGCTCACGGTCCCGCGAACGAATGGACTTTGGAGATTGGTATGAATTATCGAAATTCGGTAGGCGCACGCCTGATGCTCGGCTTTGCCGGCGTGATCATTGTGTTTGGCGCCGCCATTGCCCTGAGCATCAGCCGGCTGGCCGCTTTCAACGCCGCCCTGAGTGATATCACGGGCCACCAGTTCGCCAAGGTGGCGACGGCCAATGCCTGGGCGATCACTGATTCCGAATCCATGCGCCACGCGCGCGATATGCTGCTGACGGATGACAAGGCCAGGGTTGGCGAAGAAATCGTCAAGACCCGCGAGCTCATCCAAAAGAGAAAGCAGCTTGCGGACACCATGAGTACCCTGGTGCAATCGGCAACGGGCAAGGCCATGCTGCAGACGGCACTCGACGCCAAGGCAGTCATCGAGCCGCTCGATGAGGAGTACCTCCGGCTGATCGGAGCCGGCGATACCAAGGCCGCAAAAGAGCTACTGGTGGAACGTTCGCGCCCCGCCCAGGCGGCATTCTTTTCCGCCCTCGAGAAGCTTGGGGATCACGAGAAAGAGCACATCAAGGGGGTGGCGGACGATATTGAGGCTAGCTACCAGCGCACCCGCACGCTGCTGATCCTGCTGTCGCTCGGTGCGGTGGCGGTCGGCTGCGTGCTAGCCTTCCTGATTACTCGCGCGTTCCGCAATCCGTTGAACCATGCGGTGGCGGTACTCGGGGAGATCGAGAAGGGCAATTACACGAACAAGGTCACGATCAGCTCAAAGGACGAGATCGGCCAGACGCTTCAGGGGCTGGAGCGCATGCAAATTGCCTTGCGCGAACGCACCGAGAAGGAGCATGCCGCGGCGACGGAGAATGCGCGGATTCGTACGGCGCTGGATCGGGTCTCGGTCGGCGCCATGCTCGGCGACACCGACGGCAAGATCATTTACATGAACGATGCCCTGCAGGCGCTGTTCCGTCATCAGGCGGGCGAGATCCGCAAGCAGGTGCCCGGGTTCAATGCGGAGCAGCTGATCGGCGGCTCATTCGATATGTTTCATCAGATTCCCTCGCTGCAGCGGACTGTACTGGCGTCCTTGAGCAGCGCCCATACGGCCGATGTGAAAATGGGCGAAGCGAGTCTGCGCATTGTGGCCAATCCGGTGGTCGACGGCGCCGGCAAGCGCGTCGGCACGGTGGTGCAATGGATGGACCGGACCCAGGAGGTGGCGACGGAAGAGGAAGTGCAGGCGACCGTCGCCAAGGCGATCGACGGGGATTTGACGGTGCGCATTCGCGAGGAGGGCAAGGAGGCGTTCTTCAAGACCCTCGCGGGCGGCATGAACCGCCTGTTGACGAACATGGCCGACGTGGTGCGCAGCATGGCGCGAGCGGCGGCCGAGGTGCGCACCGGATCCGAGGAGATTTCGCGCGGCAATGCGGATTTGAGCCAGCGAACCGAGGAGCAGGCCTCGAGCCTGGAGGAGACGGCTTCCTCGATGGAGCAGATGACCTCCACGGTGAAGAACAATGCCGACAACGCCGCCCAGGCCAATCAGCTCGCCGCGGCGGCGCGCGAGCAAGCCGAGCGGGGCGGTTCGGTGGTCGGTGCGGCGGTGACCGCGATGGGCGAGATCAACGCCTCCTCGAAGCGCATTGCCGACATCATCAGCGTCATCGACGAGATCGCGTTCCAGACCAACCTGCTCGCGCTCAACGCGGCGGTGGAGGCGGCGCGGGCCGGTGAGCAGGGCCGCGGCTTTGCGGTGGTCGCCTCGGAGGTCAGAAACCTGGCCTCGCGCAGTGCCCAGGCCGCCAAAGAGATCAAGACCTTGATCCAAGATTCGGTGGGCAAGGTGACGGAGGGCACCAAGCTGGTGGACGAATCCGGCAAGGCGCTCGGGGAGATCGTGGTGCGGGTCAAAAAGGTCACCGATGTGATGGCCGAGATCGCGAGCTCGAGCCGCGAGCAGGCCTCGGGGATCGAGCAGGTGAACAAGGCGATCACGATGATGGACGATGTCACGCAGCAGAACGCCGCGCTGGTCGAAGAGGCTTCTGCGGCCGCGCAGGCGCTCAGCGAACAGGCCTCGAACTTGACGCAGCTGATTTCCCGCTATCGGGTGGGAGAGGGCGCGGCAGCGGATCAACCGCGCGCGGCGCTGCGGCCGGCACCCGCCCCCGCCGCGGCACCGGCCGTGGAGCGTCGTGCGGCGAACCGCCCCATGACCGGCAAAAAGCGCCCCGTCGCGGCCCCCACGGCCGCAGCTCCAGCCCGCGGCACCGCCGCGGCTGCCGAGGAATGGAAGGACTTCTAGGGCAAAGGACACCGCGTAATGGGCTCTCTCGCTGAGTGAGCCCCGCGATTATACGTGCTGCGTGGCAGCATTTTCCTTGACACTCGTGCGCCCGGTTCCTACAATCGCCGGCCTTTGTCTCCGGGCACGAGTGCGGGGCGGTACGCCCGTTAATTTTAAGTTTCTGCATCGGGCCGCTATTTTCGAATTGCGGCTCCAAAGGTATTTATGGCGACGACGACCCAATTAATTCGCACCGGCCGAAATGAGCCTGCCTGGAAGTCCAAGGTTCCGGCACTGGCTGCTTCGCCGCAGAAGCGCGGAGTGTGCACCCGGGTGTACACGACCACGCCGAAAAAGCCGAACTCCGCCTTGCGCAAGGTGTGCCGTGTGCGGCTGACCAACGGGTATGAAGTCTCGAGCTACATCGGCGGCGAAGGCCACAATTTACAGGAACACTCGGTGGTGTTGATCCGCGGCGGCCGCGTCAAGGACCTGCCCGGAGTGCGCTACCACACGGTGCGCGGCGCGCTCGATTGCGCCGGCGTCAGCGATCGTCGGCAAGGCCGTTCCAAGTACGGCGCCAAACGTCCCAAGAAATAAGGTCTTCCATGTCCCGCAGAGCAGCAGCCCCTCACCGCACCATTCTTCCGGACCCTAAGTTCGGCAACGACATGTTGGCCAAATTCATCAACATGGTCATGGAGCGCGGCAAGAAGTCCGCGGCCGAGAAGATCGTTTATGGCGCCATCGATCGCATCGGCGACAAAAGCGGTCGAGCCGGCGGTGAAGCAATTGCTGTGTTGCAGCAAGCGCTGGACAACGTCAAACCCGTGGTCGAGGTCAAGTCCCGCCGTGTCGGCGGCGCCACTTACCAGGTGCCCGTCGAAGTGCGGGCCAATCGCCGTCAAACGCTGGCGATGCGCTGGGTCATCGAAGCGGCCACTGCCCGAAGCGAGAAGTCCATGGCGCATCGCCTTGCCGCCGAACTGATGGAGGCTGCCGAGAACCGCGGCGCCGCGGTTCGCAAGCGCGAAGATACTCACCGCATGGCCGAAGCCAACAAGGCCTTCGCCCACTATCGCTGGTAGCGCGGACCGGCCGGCCGGCCCGCTGGAATTGCGCCGACTCGACCATATACAGAGGACGGGGTCGTTTCGACCCCGTTAATAGTTGCGCGAAGCGCATGGCAACACGCGAAGCGCCTAGATAAGCGCGAAGCGCCTGGAAAGTAACCAATGGCACGCAGTACGCCCATCGAGCGATACCGGAACATCGGTATTTCCGCTCATATCGACGCGGGGAAGACCACCGCGACGGAGCGTATTTTGTTCTATACGGGCGTGTCGCACAAAATCGGCGAGGTCCACGACGGCGCCGCCGTGATGGACTACATGGAACAAGAACAGGAGCGGGGTATCACCATCACCGCCGCCGCGACGACCTGTTTCTGGAAGGGAATGGACAAGGGCTTTCCCGAACACCGCATCAACATCATCGATACCCCGGGGCACGTCGATTTTACCATTGAAGTGGAGCGCAGCCTGCGAGTGCTCGATTCCGCGGTGGCCGTCTATTGCGCCGTGTCGGGAGTGCAGCCGCAGTCGGAAACCGTATGGCGCCAGATGAACAAGTACGGCGTGCCGCGCATTGCGTTCGTCAACAAGATGGATCGCGCCGGCGCGAATTTCCTGCGTTGCGTCGAACAGATTCAGACGCGCCTGCGCGGCAACCCGGTCCCGATTCAATTGCCCATTGGCGCCGAAGACGGCTTCGTGGGTGTGGTCGACCTCGTCAAGATGAAGTCGATTTGGTGGGACGACGAGACTCAGGGCATGAAGTTCGAATATCGCGAAATCCCGCCCGGCATGTTGAAAGAGTGCGAGGAGTGGCGCGCCAAGATGATCGAGGCCGCCGCCGAGGGCAACGAGACTCTGCTCACCAAGTATCTGGAGACCGGCGAACTTTCCGACACCGAGATCAAGCAGGGTCTGCGCGCGCGCGCCCTCAAAAACGACGTATGTCTGGTGACCTGCGGTTCGGCCTTCAAGAACAAGGGCGTGCAGGCCGTGCTCGACGCCATCGTCGAATACATGCCATCTCCAACGGAAGTGCCGTCTGTCAAAGGTCAAAGCGAGCACGGCGAGCCCATGACCCGCAAGGCCGACGACAGCCAACCGTTCTCGGCTCTCGCCTTCAAGATTCTGAACGATCCGTTCGTGGGCAATCTCACGTTCTTCCGCGTCTATTCGGGCACTTTGAATTCGGGCGATCAAGTGTTCGTGCCGAATCGGAACCGCAACGAACGCATCGGGCGCCTGTTGCAGATGCATGCCAGCGAGCGCTCTGAAATCAAAGAAGTGCGCGCCGGCGATATCGCCGCCGCGGTGGGCCTCAAGGACGTGACCACCGGCGACACGCTGTCGGATCCGGGCAAGGTCATCATCCTGGAAAAAATGGAATTCCCCGAGCCCGTGATTTCGGTGGCCGTGGAACCGAAGACCAAGGTCGATCAAGAGAAAATGGGTCTTGCCCTGCAGCGCTTGGCGAAGGAGGATCCGTCGTTTCGCGTGCATACGGACCAGGAATCCGGCCAGACCATCATTTCAGGCATGGGCGAACTGCACCTCGAAATCATCGTCGACCGAATGAAGCGCGAATTCAAAGTGGAAGCCAATGTTGGCAAGCCGCAGGTCGCCTATCGTGAAACGATTCGCGGTACCGTGGAATCGGAAGGTAAATTCGTGCGCCAATCCGGTGGCCGGGGCCAGTACGGCCACGTGTGGCTGAAGATCGAGCCGCAGCCGGCCGGCAAGGGCTACCTGTTCGTCAACGGCATCGTCGGCGGCGCCGTGCCGCGCGAGTTCATTCCAGCGGTGGATAAGGGCATACAAGAAGCCGTGCAAACCGGTGTGATCGCGGGCTATCCCATTGTCGACGTGAAGGTCACGATTTTCGACGGCTCGTACCATGACGTCGACTCGAACGAAATGGCCTTCAAAATCGCCGGCTCGATGGGCTTCAAAGAGGGATTTCGCAAGGCGAAACCGGTGCTGCTCGAACCCATCATGAAGGTTGAAGTGGTGACTCCGGAAGATTACTACGGCGACATCGTCGGCGACCTGAATCGCCGCCGGGGCCAGATCGTCGGGATGGAGGATTCTCCCTCCGGCAAGGTCGTGACCGCGGATGTGCCGCTGGCCGAAATGTTCCAGTACTCGACGGCGATGCGCTCGATGAGTCAGGGCCGGGCGAACTACACGATGGAGTTCGCGAAGTACATGGAAGTGCCGAGCAATGTGGCCGACGCCGTCATGAAGAAGGCTTCTTAAGTTCATCCAATCGTTTTCACCTAATTTGGAGAGATATCGTGTCGAAGGGGAAGTTTGAGCGAACGAAGCCGCACGTGAACGTGGGGACGATTGGGCATGTGGACCATGGCAAGACGACCTTGACGGCGGCCTTGACGAAGGTGATGGCGGAGAAGTTTGGCGGGGAATTCAAGGCCTACGACCAGATTGACAAGGCGCCGGAGGAGCGCGCGCGAGGGATCACGATTGCCACGGCGCACGTGGAGTACCAGAGCGAGGCGCGCCACTACGCGCACGTGGACTGTCCTGGGCATGCCGATTACGTGAAGAACATGATCACGGGGGCGGCGCAGATGGACGGGGCGGTGCTGGTGGTCTCCGCGGCGGACGGGCCGATGCCGCAGACGCGGGAGCACATCTTGCTGGCGCGCCAGGTGGGGGTGCCGTACATCGTGGTGTATTTGAACAAAGCGGACATGGTGGATGACGCGGAGCTGTTGGAGCTGGTGGAGCTGGAGGTGCGGGACCTGTTGACGCTGTACAAGTTTCCCGGGGACAAGACGCCGATCATCACGGGCTCGGCGTTGAAGGCGCTGGAGGGGGACACGAGCGAGATTGGGGTGCCCTCGGTGATCAAGCTGGTGAAGGCGCTCGATGAGTACATTCCGGTGCCGAAGCGGGCGGTGGAGGGGGCGTTTTTGATGCCGGTGGAGGATGTCTGTTCGATAGCGGGGCGCGGCACGGTGGTGACGGGGCGCATTGAGCGCGGCGTGGTGAAGGTGAACGACGAAGTGGAGATTGTGGGGATTCGACCGACGCAGAAGACCACCTGCACGGGGGTGGAGATGTTTCGCAAGCTCCTGGATGAGGGGCAGGCGGGGGACAACGTGGGGGTGCTGCTGCGGGGCACGAAGCGCGAGGAGGTGGAGCGTGGGCAGGTGTTGTGCAAGCCCGGGAGCATCAATCCGCACACCAAGTTTGAGGCCGAGGTGTACGTGCTGACGAAGGAGGAGGGGGGGCGGCACACGCCGTTCTTCAAGGGGTATCGGCCGCAGTTCTACTTTCGCACCACGGATGTGACGGGGGCGGTGGAGTTGCCGGAGGGCACCGAGATGGTAATGCCCGGGGACAACATCAAGATTGTGGTGGAGCTGATCGCGCCGATCGCGATGGAGCAGGGCCTGCGCTTTGCCATCCGCGAGGGCGGCAAGACCGTGGGTGCAGGGGTCGTGGCGAAGGTTATTGCTTGAGGAATGATTTTATCGGGCGGGGCCGCATCGGCCCCGTAGATTCGGCGCGAGAGCGCCTGGACCAGACTAGGGCAGTAGCTCAATTGGCAGAGCGGCGGTCTCCAAAACCGCAGGTTGGGGGTTCGATTCCCTCCTGCCCTGCCAGCCGTCGCTCGAGCCTGTAGGTTGCTTAAGTAAACATGGCAGAAGTGCAAACACCCGCGGGCGCGTCGGCAAAAGATACCGCGCTCATGATGCTCTCCGCCGTCGTGCTGTTCGCGGGCATCGTCGCGTTCTATTGGTTCGACGAGCAAGCGCTGCTCGTGCGGATCGCGATGGTCATCGCCGGAGTCGCGGCGGCGGCCGGCCTGATGTGGTTCAGCTGGTACGGCCGCGAGTTCTGGCAGTTCGTGCTCGCCGCGCGCGTCGAGCTGCGCAAAGTGGTATGGCCGGAGCGCGAAGAGACGATCAAAACCACGTATGTGGTGTTTTTTTTCGCCATCGTGATGGGCGTGTTTTTTTGGCTGCTTGATATGGTTCTCACCTATCTGACTCGGTTGCTGGGCGGTCAAACGGGCTGATGAATTCGGAGCTGTCTATGTCCCTGCGATGGTATGTGGTTCACGCGTATTCGAACTTCGAGCACAAGGTCTCCGAGTCGCTCAAGGAGCGGGTCAAGCGCGCCGGTCTGGAGGCCAAGTTCGGCGAGATTCTGGTGCCCACCGAAGAGGTGGTGGAAATGCGCGACGGACAGAAGCGCAAGTCCGACCGCAAATTCTTCCCGGGCTATGTGCTCGTGCAGATGGAGATGGACGAAGACACCTGGCACTTGGTCAAAGAGGTGCCGAAAGTGCTGGGGTTCATCGGCGGGACCAGCGACAAGCCGGCCGCCATCACCGACAAGGAAGCGATGTCGATTCTGCGCCGCGTCGAAGAGGGCGTGGACAAGCCCAAGCCGAAGGTGCTGTTCGAGCCCGGCGAAGTGGTGCGAGTGACCGACGGTCCGTTCAACGATTTCAACGGCGTCGTGGAGTCCGTGAATTACGAAAAGAACCGGCTGCAGGTGGCGGTGCAGATCCTGGGGCGCTCGACGCCCGTGGAATTGGATTTCTCGCAAGTCGAGAAAGGTTAATTGTTCAAGGGCGGGGCCGCATCGGCCCCGTTGAAAGGTGGCGCGTAAGCGCCTAGACGAGTGCATTGACAAGGTCGCTTTCCGGAGTGGAGAGCGACTTGAACAAGGGGAGCTTTCCATAAAAGGAGAGCGCTTGTACCCACAGGAGTAAGCGACATGGCAAAGAAAGTTACCGGGTATATCAAGCTGCAGATCCCTGCGGGCCAGGCGAACCCCAGTCCGCCGGTGGGCCCCGCGTTGGGTCAGCAGGGTGTGAACATCATGGAGTTCTGCAAGGCATTCAATGCGCAGACTCAGGCCTTGGAAAAGGGGTTGCCGACCCCGGTAGTGATCACGGTGTACAGCGACCGCAGCTTCACCTTCATCATGAAGACGCCGCCGGCGTCGGTGCTCATCGCCAAGGCGCTCGGCATCCCGAAGGGCAGCGCCACGCCGAACACCGCCAAGGTGGGCAAGATTTCGCGCAAGCAGCTCGAGGATATCGCCAAGGTGAAAATGCCGGATTTGACCGCCAGCAATCTGGATGCGGCCGTGCGCACCATCGCGGGCAGCGCTCGCAGCATGGGCGTCGACGCGGAGGGGGTGTGACATGTCAGCCGCAGTGAAACGCACCAAGACTTGGAAAGAGAAGCTGCCGCCGGGCAAGTCCTATCCAATCGATGACGCGCTCAAGCTCGTCAAAGAATTCGCGACGGCGAAGTTCAACGAATCCGTGGACGTATCCGTGAATTTGGGCGTCGACGCAACCAAATCGGACCAGCAGGTGCGCGGCTCCACGGTCATGCCGCACGGCACCGGGAAGACGGTCCGCGTGGCCGTGTTCACCCAGGGCAAGAATGCCGATGCCGCCAAAGCAGCCGGCGCCGACATCGTCGGCTTCGAGGATCTGGCCGAGAAGGTCAAGGCGGGTCAGATCGATTTCGACGTGGTCATTGCGAGTCCCGATGCCATGCGCATCGTCGGACAGTTGGGCCAGATCTTGGGTCCCCGCGGCCTGATGCCGAATCCCAAGGTGGGAACGGTGACGCCGAACGTGGCCGAAGCCGTGAAGAACGCCAAGTCCGGACAGGTTCGGTACCGGACCGACAAGGCGGGCATCATTCACGCGCAAATCGGCCGCGCCAATTTCGAGACGGCCGCGCTGAAGGAAAACCTCCTTGCGCTGGTGACCGATCTGCAGAAGATCAAACCGGCGACATCGAAGGGCGTCTACTTAAAGAAGTTGACCGTGTCCTCGACCATGGGTCCGGGTGTCGCAGTCGACCAGGCCAGTCTGGGCCTGGGTTAACGCGAGTTATTTTAGATTGATGGAGGTCTGCGCGAGACCGGCAAGGTCGAACGCAACCACCGTCGAAGACCGCAGGCGAGCCGCGGAATCCGCCAAAGGGTTCCAAAGGGCTCTTAAAGGGAGCCTGCGCAGATGGTGGGACTGGAATCAGGAATTTCCTGGTGAAGGTCGCACCAAGGAGTACGGCGGCGTACTCCAAAGGGTGGGTGGAACGGCGGCGTTCTACCTTGTGTGTGACGCTTCTGACCGGGAAACCTATATGGCACTCAAGTTAGAAGAGAAGAAAGTCGTGGTGGCAGAAGTCAACGCGGTCGCGGCGAAAGCCCTGTCCGTGGTGGGCGCAGAGAACCGTGGCTTGACCGTGACGCAGATGACCGACCTGCGCGCCAAGGCGCGCAAGGAAGGGGTGTATTTGCGGATCGTCAAGAATACGCTCGCGCGCAAGGCCGTTGCCGGCACCGCTTTCGAGTGCATTTCTCCGGCGCTGAAAGGACCCATTGTCCTCGCATTCTCCAATGATGATCCGGGCGCTGCCGCGCGGATCGTCAAGGCGTTTTCGAAGGACAACGACAAACTGGTAACGACACTCGTGTCTCTGGGCGGGCAGCTGCTCAAGGCCGATGCTCTCGAGCGCGTGGCTTCACTGCCCACGCGCGCGCAGGCGCTGTCGCAGTTGTTGGGTGTGCTCAAGGCGCCGATCGCAAAGTTCGTTGGTACGTTGGCTGCCCCCAACTCTAAGTTGGTACGGACGCTGGCTGCTGTTCTTGAAGCCAAGAAGAGCGGCGCGGCGCAGGCAGCGGCGAATTAATCCTGATTCGGGTCGTAAAGGCCCCATAGATATGTGGAGACGATAATGGCTGTTACTAAAGACGAAATCCTCGATTCCATTTCCAAGATGACCGTTATGGAAGTGGTCGAGCTGATTGCCGACATGGAGAAGAAGTTCAACGTTACGGCGGCTGCTCCGGTTGCGGCGGCCGCGGCGGGTGCGGGCGCCGCTGCTGCTCCGGCGGCGGAGGCGCAGACCGAGTTCACCGTGACGATGACCGAGTTCGGCGCCAACAAAGTGGGCGTCATCAAGGTCATCCGCGAAATCACGGGTCTGGGGCTCAAAGAGGCGAAGGACCTGGTCGAAGGCGCTCCTTCGACCGTCAAGGAAGGTATTCCGAAGGCGGATGCCGAGACGATCAAGAAGAAGCTCGAGGACGCTGGAGCGAAGGCTGCTATCAAGTAGTGATTATTGTCGATATGCGCAGTTCGATGGTTGCCGCGAAATTCGCGGCTGCCGTCGGCTGCGTTTTTGATTCGTTCTTGTTTCATTCGGCGCGCTAGCGCCTGGGAAGGTCGTCAATGGCTTATTCTTTCACCGAAAAGAAGCGCATTCGTAAGAACTTCGGCAAGCGTCCGAGCATTCTCGGCACGCCGTATCTGCTGGCGATCCAATTGGATTCGTACCGGCGATTCCTGCAAGCGGATGTCGCGGAGTCCAAGCGCGACGAAATCGGCTTGCATGCCGCCTTCGACAGCGTGTTCCCGATTTCCAGCTATTCCGGCAACGCGACGCTGGAGTACGTGAGCTATCGCCTCGGGGAACCGGTATTCGACGTCAAGGAATGCCAGCTGCGCGGACTGACCTACGCGGCCCCGCTGCGCGTCAAAGTGCGCCTCGTGGTGCTCGACAAGGAGGCCAGCGGCGCCAAGAAGCCCGTCAAGGACGTGCGCGAACAAGAAGTGTACCTGGGCGAATTGCCGCTCATGACCGACAACGGCACTTTCATCATCAACGGCACGGAACGCGTCATCGTGTCACAGCTGCATCGCAGCCCGGGCGTGTTCTTCGATCACGATCGCGGCAAGACGCACTCATCGGGCAAATTACTGTTCTCCGCCCGCATCATTCCGTATCGCGGTTCGTGGCTGGACTTCGAGTTCGACCCGAAGGACTGCGTGTTCGCGCGCATCGACCGCCGCCGCAAACTGCCGGTGACCATCATCCTGCGCGCCCTCGGCTACACCGAGGAGCAGGTGCTGGATATCTTCTTCGAGAAGAACGTATTCCACCTGTCGAAGAAGGAAATTGAATTCGAGGTGATCCCGCAGCGCCTGCGCGGCGAGACCGCAGCGTTCGAAATTCGCGTGGGCAAGAAAGTCATCGTGGAAGAAGGCCGCCGCATCACCGCGCGCCATGTCCGCGAGCTCGAGGAGGCCCAGATCAAGCGCCTGCCGGTGCCCACGGAATACATGCAGGGCAAGGTGCTGGCGCACGACATCGTCAACACCGAGACCGGCGAGATTCTGGCCAAGGCCAATGAAATCCTCACCGTTCCGACGGTGGGCAAGTTGATTGAAAGCGGCATTACGGAAATCCGCACGCTGTACGTCAACGATCTGGACCGCGGTCCGTATATTTCGGACACCCTGCGCATCGATCCGACCAAGACGCGCCTCGAGGCGCTGGTCGAAATCTATCGCATGATGCGTCCCGGCGAGCCGCCGACCAAGGACGCCGCCGAGAACCTCTTCCAGAATCTGTTCTTCAACGGCGAGCGCTACGACCTGTCGCCGGTCGGCCGCATGAAGTTCAACCGCCGCGTGGGCCGCGAGGAAATCACGGGATCGGGGGTCTTGAGCAAAGAAGACATCATCGAGGTCATGAAGACCTTGATCGACATCCGCAACGGCAACGGCCACGTGGACGACATCGACCACCTGGGCAATCGCCGCGTGCGCAGCGTGGGCGAGATGGCGGAGAACGCGTTCCGCATCGGCTTGGTGCGCGTCGAGCGCGCCGTGAAGGAACGCCTGACCATCGCCGAGAGCGAGCCGATCATGCCCCAGGAGATGATCAACGCGAAGCCGGTGGCGGCCGCGGTGAAGGAGTTCTTCGGGTCTTCGCAGCTCTCGCAGTTCATGGACCAGAACAATCCGCTGTCGGAAGTCACGCACAAGCGCCGCGTCTCGGCGCTCGGCCCGGGCGGCCTGACGCGCGAGCGCGCCGGTTTCGAAGTACGCGACGTGCATCCGACTCACTACGGCCGGGTATGCCCGATCGAAACTCCGGAAGGTCCGAACATCGGTTTGATCAACTCGCTGGCCGTGTATGCGCGCACCAACGACTACGGGTTCTTGGAGACCCCGTACCGCCGCGTCGCGAAAGGCAAGGTCACCGATCAGATCGATTACCTGTCGGCCATCGAGGAGGGTCAATACGTGATCGCTCAGGCGAATGCGACTCTCAACGACAAGGGCGAATTCACCGATGATCTGATTTCCTGCCGCACGCAGAACGAGTTCACCTTGTCGGGCCCCGACAAGATCGACTTCATGGACGTTTCACCTAAGCAGATCGTCTCGGTCGCGGCGTCGTTGATTCCGTTCCTGGAGCATGACGACGCGAACCGCGCGCTCATGGGATCGAACATGCAGCGCCAGGCGGTGCCGACCTTGAGGTCGGAAACGCCGCTGGTGGGCACGGGCATGGAACGGGCGGTCGCCATCGACTCCGGCGTGACCGTGGTGGCGCGGCGCGGCGGCAGCGTGGATTCCGTCGATGCCTCGCGCATCGTGGTGCGGGTGAACGACGATGAAACGACCGCCGGCGAGCCCGGCGTCGACATCTATTCGCTCACCAAGTACACGCGCTCCAATCAGAACACTTGCATCAATCAGCGCCCACTGGTGAAGGCGGGCGATGCAATCAAGCGCGGCGACGTGCTGGCCGACGGCCCGTCGACCGATTTGGGCGAGCTTGCGCTCGGTCAGAATCTGCTGGTCGCGTTCATGCCGTGGAACGGCTACAACTTCGAGGACTCGATCCTGATCTCCGAGCGTGTGGTCGAGGAAGATCGCTTCACGACCATTCACATCGAAGAGCTGACCTGCGTGGCGCGCGACACCAAGCTGGGTCCCGAAGAAATCACCGCCGACATTCCCAATGTGGGCGATTCGGCCCTGGCGAAGCTCGACGAAGCGGGCATCGCCTTCATCGGCGCCGAAGTGCGCGCCGGCGACATTCTGGTGGGCAAGGTCACGCCGAAGGGCGAGACGCAGTTGACGCCGGAAGAGAAGCTGCTGCGGGCGATTTTCGGCGAGAAGGCTTCCGACGTGAAAGACACGTCGCTGCGGGTGCCTCCCGGCATGGACGGCACGGTGATCGACGTGCGCGTGTTTACTCGCGACGGAGTCGAGAAGGATTCGCGCGCCCTGGCGATCGAGAAGTCGGAGCTCGAGCGGGTACGCAAGGATCTCGCCGATCAGCAGCGTATTCTGGAAGACGACTTGTTCCAGCGCGTACGCGGCATGATCGAGGGCAAGGCCGCCGAAGCGGGCCCCAAGAAGATCAAAGCCGGCACGCAGATCGATGACGCATATCTGGCCGATCTGCCACGCGAGCAGTGGTTCGAGATTCGCTTCAAGGAAGAGGAGACCAATTCGCAGCTGGAGACGGTGTCCGAGCGTTTGAAGGGTCAGCGCAAGGCGTTCGAGAAGCGCTTTGAAGAGAAGAAGGCCAAGATCACCGCGGGCGACGACCTCGCTCCGGGCGTGCTCAAGATGGTCAAGGTGTATCTGGCGGTGAAGCGCCGCGTACAGCCCGGCGACAAGATGGCCGGACGCCACGGCAACAAGGGCGTGATCTCCTCCATCGTTCCGGTCGAGGACATGCCGTACATGGCCGACGGGACTCCGGTGGACATCGTGTTGAACCCATTGGGCGTTCCTTCGCGCATGAACATCGGTCAAATCCTGGAAACTCACCTGGGTTGGGCCGCCAAGGGCCTGGGCGCCAAGATCGGCAAGATGCTGGAAGCGCAGCATGCCATCGTCGAACTGCGCAAGTTCCTGGGTCAGGTCTACAACGAGACCGGCGGCCAAAAAGAAGACATCAAGTCCATGAGCGACGCCGAAGTCATCGAGCTCGCGAGCAACCTGAAGAAGGGCGTGCCGATGGCGACTCCGGTGTTCGACGGCGCCAGCGAGGAGGAAATCAAGAATCTTCTCGCTCTCGCCGATCTGCCCGCATCCGGCCAGACCACCCTGCACGACGGGCGCACCGGCGAGCAGTTTGAGCGGCCGGTCACCGTGGGCTACATGTACATGCTGAAGCTCAACCATTTGGTCGACGACAAGATGCATGCGCGTTCCACCGGGCCGTACAGCCTGGTCACCCAGCAGCCGTTGGGCGGCAAGGCGCAGTTCGGCGGTCAGCGTTTCGGCGAAATGGAAGTGTGGGCGCTCGAGGCGTATGGCGCCGCGTACACCCTGCAGGAAATGCTCACCGTCAAATCGGACGACGTCAACGGACGCACGCAGATGTACAAAGCGATCGTCGACGGCAACCACGAAATGAAAGCCGGCATGCCGGAATCGTTCAATGTGCTGGTGAAGGAGATCCGCTCCTTGGCCATCAACATCGAACTCGAGAGCGAGGCCTAATCAATGAAAGACTTACTCAAGTTGTTCAAGCAGCAAGTGCCGGTCGAGAATTTCGATTCGATCAAGATCGGGCTTGCCTCTCCGGACATGATCCGCTCCTGGTCGTACGGCGAAGTGAAGAAGCCGGAGACCATCAACTACCGCACCTTCAAGCCGGAGCGCGACGGCCTGTTCTGCGCCAAGATCTTCGGGCCCGTGAAGGACTACGAATGCCTGTGCGGCAAGTACAAGCGCCTGAAGCATCGCGGCGTGGTGTGCGAGAAGTGCGGCGTCGAGGTGACCCAGTCGAAGGTGCGCCGCGAGCGTATGGGTCACATTGAACTCGCGAGCCCGACCGCGCACATCTGGTTCTTGAAGTCTCTGCCGTCCCGCATCGGCCTCATGCTCGACATGACGTTGCGCGAGATCGAGCGTGTCCTGTACTTCGAGGCCTTCGTGGTGGTCGATCCGGGCATGACGTCTCTGCAGCGCGGCCAGCTTCTCACCGACGAGATGTATCTCGAGTCGATCGAGGAGCACGGCGATGAGTTCGACGCGCGCATGGGCGCCGAGGCGGTGCACGAGCTGCTGAAGTCGATGGATCTGCCCTCCGAGGTCGTGAAGGTCCGCGAGGACATGGCGAACACGAATTCGGAGACGAAAATCAAGCGCTTGTCGAAGCGCCTGAAGCTCATCGAGGCGTTCATGGAGTCCGGCAACAAGCCGGAGTGGATGGTGCTCACGGTATTGCCGGTGCTGCCGCCCGACCTGCGGCCCTTGGTGCCGCTCGACGGGGGCCGCTTTGCGACCTCGGACCTGAACGATCTGTATCGCCGCGTCATCAACCGCAACAACCGTCTGCGCCGCCTGTTGGAATTGAATGCGCCGGACATCATCGTGCGCAACGAAAAGCGCATGCTGCAGGAAGCGGTGGATGCGCTGCTCGACAACGGCCGACGCGGCCGCGCGATCACGGGCACCAACAAGCGCCCCTTGAAGTCCTTGGCCGACATGATCAAGGGCAAGCAGGGACGGTTCCGCCAGAACCTCCTGGGCAAGCGCGTCGACTACTCGGGCCGCTCGGTCATCGTCGTGGGTCCGACGCTGCGCCTGCATCAGTGCGGATTGCCGAAGAAAATGGCGTTGGAATTGTTCAAGCCGTTCATCTTCTCGAAGCTGCAGCTGCGCGGCGAAGCCTCGACCATCAAGGCGGCGAAGCGCTTGGTGGAGCGCGAGGGGCCGGAGGTGTGGGACATCCTCGAAGAGGTGATCCGCGAACATCCGGTGCTCTTGAACCGCGCGCCGACCCTGCACCGCTTAGGGATCCAGGCGTTCGAGCCGGTTTTGATCGAGGGCAAGGCGATCCAGCTGCACCCCTTGGTTTGCACCGCGTTCAACGCCGACTTCGACGGCGACCAAATGGCCGTTCACGTGCCCCTGTCCATCGAGGCGCAGCTCGAAGCGCGCGCCCTGATGATGTCGTCGAACAACATTCTCTCGCCCGCCAACGGCGATCCCATCATCGTTCCGTCGCAGGACGTGGTGCTCGGGCTTTACTACATGACCCGCGAACGCGTGGGTGCGAAAGGTGAGGGGATGGCGTTCAGCGACGTGGCTGAAGTGCATCGTGCCTACGAGAGCCGCAATATCGATTTGCAGGCCAAGGTCAAGGTGCGCCTGTCCGAATACATCCGCGATCCGTCGGGCAATCTGCTGCAGAACGTTCGCATCGTCGACACGACGGCAGGCCGCGCGCTTCTGTCCGAGATTCTGCCGCATGGACTCTCGTTCGACGCCATCAACCAGGATATGACCAAGAAGACGATTTCCGGAACGATCAACGCGTGCTACCGCACCGTGGGTCTCAAGGAAACGGTCGTGTTCGCGGACCAGTTGATGTACACCGGCTTCCACTACGCGACCCGCGCCGGCGTGTCGATCGGCGTTGACGACATGGTGGTGCCGCTGCAGAAGACGAAGATTCTGGCGACCGCCGAGAAAGAGGTGAAGGAAATCCAGGAGCAATACTCATCGGGTCTCGTCACCAACGGTGAACGCTACAACAAGGTGGTCGACATCTGGTCGCGCACCAACGACCAGGTGGCCAAGGCCATGATGGAGAAGTTGGGCACCGACGAAGTGACCGACACCAAGGGCAACAAGGTCCGTCAGAAGTCGTTCAATTCGATCTTCATGATGGCCGACTCGGGCGCTCGAGGTTCCGCCGCGCAGATTCGCCAGCTCGCCGGCATGCGCGGCCTGATGGCGAAACCGGACGGCTCGATCATCGAAACGCCGATCACGGCGAATTTCCGCGAAGGCCTGAACGTGCTGCAGTACTTCATCTCGACGCACGGCGCGCGCAAAGGCTTGGCCGACACCGCCTTGAAGACGGCCAACTCCGGGTATTTGACCCGCCGCCTGGTCGACGTGGCGCAGGACCTGGTGGTCACCGAGATCGATTGCGGCACCGCCAACGGTCTGTCGATCACTCCCATCGTCGAAGGCGGCGACGTGGTCGAAGGCTTGGGCGAGCGCGTACTGGGCCGCGTGGTCTCCGAAGATGTGGTGGTGGCGGCCAGCGGCGAGGTGCTGGTCAAGGCCGGTGTATTGATCGACGAGAAGCTGGTCAAACTGCTGGAAAAGATGGGTATCGACCAGGTCATGGTGCGTTCACCCATTACATGCGAGACGCGCTACGGGGTCTGCGCCCAGTGCTACGGCCGCGACTTGGGCAGAGGTCATCGCATCAACATCGGCGAAGCGGTCGGCGTCATCGCGGCGCAATCGATCGGCGAGCCGGGCACTCAGCTCACCATGCGCACCTTCCACGTCGGCGGCGCGGCCTCGCGGGCGGCGGCGGCCAACGGCGTCGAAGTCAAGTCGAAGGGCACGATACGATTGCACAACATCAAGACCGTGCGCCACGAGAAGGGGCATCTGGTCGCGGTGTCGCGTTCCGGTGAGTTGGGCGTGGTGGACGAGTACGGCCGCGAGCGCGAGCGCTACAAGATCCCGTACGGCGCCACCATCACGGTGAACGATGCCGATATCGTGACGGCGGGTCAGTCGGTCGCGAATTGGGATCCGCATACTCACCCGGTGGTCACCGA
>Ga0210408_10000933_pt1 | contig 32540 bp, 26 predicted proteins | sample IncBWH4MmetaG_FD_155471 | JGI IMG/M metagenome (GOLD analysis project Ga0210408, IMG submission 155471) | Forest soil microbial communities from Barre Woods Harvard Forest LTER site, Petersham, Massachusetts, United States - Inc-BW-H-4-M | ecosystem: Environmental > Terrestrial > Soil >... | reverse complement strand
CGGGCAGCGCCGTCAGCACGAAACCAACGTCAACATCACCGATGTGATTGCAGATCACGAGCACCGGTCCCCGCACATGGCGCAGGTTCTCGCGACCTTCAACGCGGGGCCATCCCAACAGGAACACTGCGGGACGCAGCAAAAGATAATGCGTGAGCAGTCGAATCCAGGTCACCGGCCACTGCTGCACCCAACGTGGATAGTGATATTGCGTCCGGGCTGGAACTTTGCCATGCAACATGCTGTCGAGATCAGCCACGGTCTTCACCGCAGCGAATCGTGTCTCGCTAAGGTCAATCTGATAGCGGTCTTCGAGTGCGCCCAGTAGCTCAACCCGATCGAGCGAACTCAGATTCAAATCACTCTCGAGGTCGGCGTCAGGAGTGAGTGCACCTGGCCTTCCGGTGATCCGTGCAATCAATTCTCCGAGCGGGCTTGAGGTGGTCGAGTTTGCGCCCTTCTGGCCGAGTTGGTTCAGTACGACTTGTTGGATTACATTGGTGCGCGGCTTTTGTGTAGATGTTCGCGGAAAGTCCTCGTCGGGCCACACAAACCAGTTGCGCATGCGCTGGTATTCCGCAAGCGTTTCATTGGCACGCTTGATTAACGCCTCCGGATCGAGCTGATCTTCGCGCAGAATCATGACTGCGCAAGGCGCGGCATTTCCGTCGCGAGGCAATCCGATTACGACGCAGTCCTTAACTTCGGGTTGGCGGCGCAAGGCGACTTCAAGGTCTTCGGGATAAATGTTCATGCCGGCGGGGGTGACGATAACGTCCTTCTTTCGCCCCTTGAAGTAGAGATTGCCCTCGCTGTCGAGGCCTCCGATGTCGCCGGTGCCGTACCACCCCTCTTCCGAGGCGACCGGCTGGAGTGCCTTCCCGGTCCAATATCCGGAGGCTACGCCGCTACCACGGACCATAATCTCTCCGTCAGGCGCCAGTTTGACTTCGCGTCCCGGAAGCACTTTTCCAATCGAACCTTTGCCGAGACGGAAAGGATGGTTCAGGCTGACGATCGAAGTAGTTTCTGTGAGCCCGTAGCCTTGGATTACGGCATAGCCCAGGCGTCCCCAGAACTCTTCGGTATCGCGATCAAGCGCGGCGCCGCCGGAAATAAAGGCCCAGAACTTCCATCCAAACTGGCGATGAATGCGGCGGAAGATCCACCAGCGGCGCAGGAAATGCTTGCCTTCAGCGGAGCGAAATCGTTTTCGAAACTTTTCCAGTCCGCCTTCGTCAGCGAGGTCACGTTCGATTTTTTCCTTTAGCGCTTGCAGCATCCGTGGCACGGCTACCAGCACGGAAACACGCTCGCGCAGGATAGTGGCAATGACTTCGGCAGGCTTGAGCGCATCCTGGAAAATTACTGTGCCTCCCAAGAGTTGTGGCAAAAAGATCCCCAGAAACTGGCCGAAGACGTGGCTGAGCGGCAGCAGATTCAAGAAGCGAACTGGATGCACGAAGCGCTCATACTTAAGGTATTTGTGAATTTCAGTTTCAAGGGGCGCGACATTGGCAAGAACGTTGCCGTGTGTGATCACAACGCCTTTGGGCTCGGCCGTGGTGCCAGAGGTAAATACGATCTCCAGCGTGTCGTTTGGTTCGATTGCAGCCGCTTGATAGCGAGCGGCCGAAAAATGCGCCAAGGTTTCTTGCAGGTCTTCCAACACTAGCGTAGGTATGGAGGGCCGGGCGTATTTACGCGAACAAAGCAGGAGTTTGGCGCTGACTTGCTCATAGACTCGGAGGGCAAAATCGGGGGCGGAAGCGTCGTCGATAGGGACCACGATTACGCCCCGGAGAGCGCAGCCCAAAAATGCCCCGACCCACTCCGCCGAATTCGCACCCCAAATTAGAATCCGGTCGCCTTTGTTAATGTCACGCCTTGCCAGTTCACTGGCAAACTGGAATGCAGTCTCGGCAACTTGACGGTAGCACCAGCGCGCGGTGCGATATCCGCTGCGTTGCACATAGGCGCATTCCTGGTCCCTGCGGAGAAAGTCGTCGAGGTATCCGACCAGGGAGTTGCGGCCCATCAAGCAAGCTTAACGCGTCGAGGCATTGCAGTGCCGAGGGCAGTCGGTTTGATTACGCTTGCCGGAAGATTCCGACCCAACCCGCGTAATACAATTCCGTTATTGGCAAGCCGGGCGGCTTCAATGTAGGTTGGCTGTCGCAGAATTCGGCGGCCAAAAATCTCGACAGAGGCTCCCGTTCTTCCTATGACCTGGATTCGCACCATACCCCTCACAGAAGCCGACGACAAATTGCGGCAAGCCATGGAGGACCAAAGATCTCTTTATCCCATCGAGTATGCCACCCCGGTGCACCCGACTGAGGGAGGCGGAGCGCAAATCGTCGAATCTCATAGTCTGATTCCCGACGCGCTGTACCACGCCTTTGCCACCTTTGGGGCGCTCATGTCCCCCGATTTACCGCTCAGCCGGCGGCAGCATGAGATGATCACCACAGTAGTATCGGTGACCAACCGGTGCGTCTATTGAATCGAGTCCCACGCAGAGTTTCTGCGCCGCGTGACCTTGGATAAGGACCTGGTCGAGGCCCTGGAGAGGGATTACGCGACTGCTCCCATCACCGCACAGGAGTGCACGATGCTGGATTACGTTGTGAAGCTGACCCGCGATGCCACCAAAGTATCGAAGGATGATCACGTACGCCTGCGAGCCTCAGGCTTCGACGACAAAGCGATACTGCAGATCACACTGATTGCTTCCTGGTTCAACTACATCAACCGTGTTGCCGACGCGCTCGGCGTTGGAAGGCAATAGACTCGCAGTAGCGATCACTGTTGATCTTTCTCTGGCTCATGGCTCCGGACGAATCTCAGCAACGCCCCTGCGGCGCCATCCTGCTGCTCCGCCACCCATTCCCAGGCCCGCCGTCCGCCTCCATTCGTTGAGCATCTTGCTTCCGCATAGTCCACGAGCCGATTAAGCACAGTCGTCACCGAGGCGATCGGATCTTTGTGACGTTCGATCAACTCCGGGAATCTTCGCCGTAGTTGATCGCAAACCTGACGGGTGCCGAGTGGAACACCCGACTCCATCAACACCAGCCGGCAAGCCCGGGTGAAACCGGGCTGTCGGCTGGCTGGTCTGCGATCGAGGAAAGTGAGCAACTCGTCACTGAGCACCGAGTCGCCGAAGATGTTCGCCAATCCCACCAGCGTTTGCTTAATGGTGCCGATTCGCTTCATCAGTTCGGACCGGCGCTGCACCAGTTCGTAGAGTTCCCGCTCCGCAGAACGGATCACCTGCTGGACATGCAGATCTGCCACCTGCAAATCGGTTGCTTGTGCGTTACCATTGCTTCCATTCTCGCTGGTGTTCATCGCTAATCTCCATGAACGCAATCTAATACGGCCTTACGGCTGAGTTCCCGCTGCTACCGTTTCCTTCGGGCCGCTTGCCATGGACGTTCTGGATCTTGATTTCCCGAGCTCATAGCCATGATCTTCGTCTTGCCTCCACACCTGCGCCAGCACATGTTGACCGCCGTAGCCATCAAATTTCAGCTTGGTTGACGCAGGCTTCCCCTTGGACTCAACCCTGTTGGCCAGGACCGTTGTGAGCACGCGTCCTCGCGCATCCCGCAGCGCCACAAAACGCGAGGCGTCGATGGCAATGGAGTATTCTCCCGCGGGAAAAGCCTGCCGTCCGACTGTGAATTCGAATGGAATCTTTACCCTGATGATCTGGTCTGCCTGTTGTGCCTTGGCCATCCCCGCAAATAACGCAACTGCGAGTGAAATTACACTAATAGCTCGTCCCATCTTGTACGTCATGCGACCCCCCTTTTGGTTTGTGCCCGACACCTTGAAAGTGAGAATGAGCATCTGAAAACCAGCTTGTCCCAAGCTCATCCTCGCCGCTATCCGCTTCTTGCCTCCAAAGCGTTTTCTTGACACCTGCGGATTAGACACACGGGCCTAATCATGAGAATTATTGTTTGTTTTCATCGTCTGAATGAATTAAGCTCATGCCATGGATGCTCGGCTCGAGATTCGTCACCTCAAACTGCTGGCTGCGATAGCAGAGGAAGGCAGCGTCACCGAAGCCGGCAAGCGGCTCCATCTCACGCAATCGGCATTAAGCCATCAACTACGCGACGCTGAGGAAAAGCTGGGAGCGCCGCTATTTCTGCGTCTGGGAAAAAAGATGGTTTTGACCCCGGCGGGAGAAAAGTTACTGGTTTGCGCGCGCCGTGTGCTCGAGGATCTCGGAAACGCGGAGGCACAAGTCGAAGGATTGAATGGTGGAGCTCGCGGAGTGATTCGGCTGAGCACGGAATGCTACACCTGTTACCACTGGTTGCCTCCGTTGCTCAAGAAGTTCCACAATAAGTTTTCTAAGGTCGAGGTAAACATCGATGCCGGCGCCACCGCGTATCCGGCCGCGGCTCTGCTCGAAGGCAAGCTGGACGTCGCCATTATGAGCTGTCCGCCGCGCAACAAAAGTCTTCGCGCCACCCCAATGTTCGAAGACGAACTGGTCATTGTGATGGCTCCGGCTCACCGCCTCGCGTCTTCCAGCCAGATACAGCCCCGCGATCTGGCGCAGGAAACCGTCCTCGTCTATCCCCCACGGGAAGAAAGTACCCTCATTCAGAAGATTCTGAAGCCTTCCGGAGTCACGCCGTACCGGGTGATCGAGGTCCCACTGACTGAGGCCATCATCGAGCTGGCCTCCGCCGGCACCGGAATCGGCTTTCTGGCGCGGTGGGCAGTCGCGCCTAGCGCGGAAGCAGGCAGAGTCGCGGTCCGCCCATTGAGCGGTAGCGGCTTCCGGCGGCAGTGGTACGCCGTCACTTTACGAAATCAGCCCGCACCCCCGCATCTGACCGAGTTCCTCGGCCTACTCGCCGGATTCTGCCCCAAGCAGGCCCGCCGCATGTCAGCCTAGGGTGATGTGTAATCGGCTACACTTGACCAGTCTTTCCAGGCATGTCACGTGTGTTGCGCCACGATCGTAGGTTCCATTGCCCGTCACCCGCCAGCTGCCCGCCGCGAGGCCCCGAAGCCGCGTGCTTGTCCGAATCATGAAGTCTCCTAGTTTTTGCCGCGACCGTTTCAACTCCTTTCGGAGCACCGTCTCGTCTTTCTGAGGTCTTCCTGAAGGTCTTCGCGCCGTGGGTATCGCCGGAGCGCTCGAATCCGTCCAGCAACAGCTAAGGTAGCTGCCATTCCAACGCGTAGATCTCATAACTGCTGATATCACGCAGAGCCAGCGGAGAATCATCGGGAGCCAGACCCGTCCAAGCGCCGAAACTTGCCGTGTTTGGACGCTTAATGTTGGCCAAGCTGGCCACGCGGTCTACCCTATGATTCTTGATTTGCAGGCGATAGAACGCAGGTTCACCTTCGGCGGTAGAGTTGAAGTACACATATCTGCCATCATGCGACCAGTTTAGCGGAATGACGCAAGTCAGACAGCCGTTCGTTATCGAAATCGGTTGGGTGAGCTCGGTCCATTTCTGGGTCTTCCACTCAAACAGTGCGAGATGGTTAGCCTTTGAAAGAGCGGCAATGAAGGCGCCGTCCGGCGAGAGTCTGGGAAACGAAGTCCCGGCAGAGCCGCTGAGCGTGGTGAGTTGGCCGGACTTCACATCGAGTAGATAGATAGCGGTCGGAGCCGACCCCTCCAATTCAGATGGCGTGTTTCCGAAGATCAACGAATTGCCATCCGGCGACCAATTGGGGAAGACTTCATCGCGTTTCCCTTTCGTCAATTCCTTGGGAGCTCCTCCGTCCGCCGCCACGGTGTAAATATGGTTTGGCTTGCCCGGCACATAGGCGGTGAATGCAATCTCCTTTCCGTCGGGCGCCCATTCAGGCTGAAGCGGGACCATGGGGGGAGAACTGAGCTGCAGCCGTTCCGTGCCGTCCACCCTGCTGCGCCACAAAGTCGCATCGGGATAGCTCAGATACGCGACCCATTGCCCATCCTTTGAAAATGCTAGTTGGATGGCCGATATACCGGAAAGAAAGGGCAAGAATTGCTGAGACTTTGTGTCATACCGGACAAGCTCGCCAAGGGGCGCGCCTCCGATCACAAAAAGTCTCTTTCCGTCCCGACTTGGCGCCGGGGCATGCATCATTGTCGGGCCGGTGGTCAACTGTATTGGCTCCGAACGGCTCCTGTGGAAAAATCCGCTGTTGTCTCGAATAGCCCAAAGGTTACTCGTGTTTGCCACTCTCTCGGATCGAAAAACAAAGTAGTTCCCGTCGGGAGTCCAGTTTCCGCAGCACTCTGAAGGCGGATTGCTCCACCCGGGAAGCAGAGGGTGTAAGCGAGTTCCATCAGACATCACTTCCCACAATGAGCTTGAACTGGTCTTCTCGTCGCTTACGGTGAACCGTAAAACCCTTCCGTCCGGGGACCAGTGAGGGGAGTAAGCCGGCCCTGGAAGCGCAGCAAGCAGGCGGGATTCGCTTCCGTCAGGTTTGGCTATATGCAATTCATTCCCGCGCGCATAGACAATTTGTTCTCCCGTGGGCGACCAGCCGGCATCGTGCGCGAGAATGTCTCCTACGCGACGGGGCAAGCCGGCTGGCAGGGGCAAGGTGTAAACGGGCCCGTCGGAGCTTTGCTCATGAGATTGACTAATCAGCAGCTCAGACCCATTGGGAGAGATATCGTCCAGCCAAATATCCTCTAAGTGTGACGAAATCGTCGCTGTTTCTCCACCCGATGTAGAGACTTCGGCGAGAGTCCATCCGGCCTTCTTCGGCATCATGAAGTAAAGCCTCGTTCCATCCGTAACCAAGGGAGAAAACTTCCGCTCCCGATCACTGGTTAGCGGCGTAAAGCTCAACACCTTCGGTGCTGGCAGGGGTGATTGTCGCCAAAACGCGACCGCGACAATCCCCACGGTTGCAAGCGCGCCCAGACCGAGCCACCGCGGGTGCGGCCAGCGGTGTTGCGTGTCTGAAAGTACTGCCTTCGGAATAGCGAGCGAACGGTGCGACGCGCTTTGGCGCCTCAGTCGCTTCAGGTCGGCGCGCATCTCGACTGCGCTCTGGTACCGCGTTTCGCGATCTTTGTCGAGGGCCTTGTCGATGATCTCGGCAAGTTTATCTGGCAGCTCGGAGTTCAGGTGCTGCGGAGACGTCGGCGTCCGGTTCAGGATAGCGTCAAAAATCACCGCAGAACTATTGCCCACAAATGGAGGTGTGCCAGTAGCCATTTCATACAGGACAGCTCCAAAAGAGAACACGTCGGTTCGAGCATCGAGTTCTTCGGCTCGTGCCTGTTCGGGAGACATGTAGGCCACGGTACCCATGGCCATGCCTGGACCGGTGAGGCTTTCCTCGGCAACGCTCGCGGTGAGCGCGGCTGCCGGGGCTGCGGCAGCGATCCTCGCCGAAGTTTTCTTCGCGAGGCCAAAATCAAGAATCTTCACTTGGCCTCGAGCCAACAAAAAGATGTTGGAAGGCTTTATGTCGCGATGAATGACACCCTTCGTGTGTGCAGCGTCGAGTCCGTCAGCAATCTGAATCGCTAGTTCTAAAAGTTCTTCATTGTCAACGGGCTTTCTCGCAATGCGGTGCTGCAGCGTTTGTCCCTCCAGCAGTTCCATCGCAATAAAAGGCTGTCTTTGGTATTCATCAACTTCGTAAATCGTGCATATATTCGGATGATTGAGCGTGGAAGCCGCCCTAGCTTCCCGGCGAAGGCGCTCCAGCGACTGCGGATCCTGGGCAGCATCCGCGGGCAGGAACTTGAGGGCGACGAAGCGTCCCAGCGATGTATCCTCGGCCCGGTAGACCACACCCATGCCCCCCCGGCCTAACTTTTCCAGCACTCGAAAATGAGAGATCACCGAGCCGACTGCCACCGGATCAGTTTTAGCGCGATAAGAATGATCATGAGCCATCAGCCGTGCCGCCATGTCGAATGCCGGTGCTGCAATAAAGTCCGCCTCGGCCCCTTCATGCTCCAGCAGCGATTCCACTTCGCGGCGAAGTTCCTCATCGTTTCCACAAGCATCTTGCAGAAACGCAGCCCGCTGGGCCCCGGCAACCTTCAACGAGGCGTGACACAACTCCTCGACGCGATGCCAGCGTTCAGGATCCATGCTGTTTGGCTCCGCTCAGATCACGTAACAGCCACAACTTCGCCAATTTCCAGTCCCGCGCCACGGTCTCGCTGGACACCTTCAGCAGGTCCGCAGTCTCCTTGACATCCAGACCGCCAAAGAATCGCAACTCAACCACGCGGCTCTTTCTTTCATCAACCAGAGCAAGACGCTTCAATGCGTCATCGAGCGCGATCAGGTCGCTGTCCGGCTGTGAGCCGACCACGAATGCATCATCTAAAGCCATGGGAGCGGCACCCCCGCCTCGTTTCTGATAGCGGCGAGAGCGTGCGAAATCCGTCAAAATCCTCCGCATCAACTGCGCGCAAACGGCAAAAAAATGAGCGCGGTTTTGCCAATCCATGCGCCGGGCATCGATCAGCCGCAGATAAACTTCGTTGATGAGTGCGGTTGCCTGGAGAGTATGGCCGGTCCGTTCCCCGGCCATGTAGTGTCGTGCCGCCCGGTGCAATTCCCGGTACACCAGCGGAGTCAGTTTTTGCAGCGCCTCTTCGTTTCCCGCGCTCCATGCCTGGAGCAGTCCGGTAACTTCGTGCGATTGAGGCGCATCCATATAAGCCTCTTAGATTGCTTAGTTTAGCCCTTGGCGCGCAGCGTATCACAGGTGGTCGGGCTTTTCCACACGGCTAATTCTTGACGAATGAAAACGTTTCTTTGCAGTTTCTCGCTGCAATTCCCGCTTTACAGAGTGTACGGCGTTTTGATTTCAAGCATGCGACCGGCGCTAAGCCGTTCGCCCAATTAAGGAGCGCGTATGAAAACACAAGGCTACACCCTGCGTAAGGTGATCCTGGGCACCTTCATAGTGGCGGCGGTCGCCATGGCGCATGCCCAAAGCGGCGATGTGCTCAAGGTGACAATCCCGTTCAACTTCAGCGTTGGGACGAAGACATTTCTGGCCGGCGAATACAGTCTCAAACCGCTGCTTCCGCATGCGATGGCGCTTCGGAATCAGGCAGGCCAGGTTCTAACCAGCATAGGCACCCATTCTGTCGAATCCCGCGAAGCTGAGCGATCGTCGAAGTTAGTCTTCAACGGATACAACGGTCAATATTTCCTCACCCAGATCTGGGAAGCGGGGGACGATATCGGGCGGGAACTTGCTAAGTCGCGGGCCGAGGCTGAAATAGCGACAAAGTATTCACCCGGAGAGCAGATTGCACTGCGGATTGTTGTCCGTCGCTAAAGGTAGTCTCTTATAACACATTCAACCGGACTGCCCGTCCCAGAGGGTAGAACACGACCGGAATCCGAACAATTCTATCTTCGGATTTCGGTCAATCTTCAATTGAAGATCTTCGTGATAGCTTGATTCCAGACCGAGCCCTCCTCAAGATGGCCCGCTGTCAATGGATACATGCCTTACCATTTGCGTCGAGTGTGGATTGACTAAACTCGACATTCGGGTAGGAGCGACGCCGATAACTTCCCGATTGTCGGCAAACGGGGAGTTGGGAACTCCGACTTGGCTGCTCTGTGTCCGGCGACTCCTGCGATCTGTAAATTCATCCCTCTCGGCGCGAGTACTCCCGAAAAATCGCCATGACCTTCTTAATCTCATCGTTGCTCTCAAAGTCGTACGAACTGCCCAGCTTGCCGATGGCGGCACTCATCGCCGCCCAGGGAACTCGCTCCATCAGTCGCGTCCACTCGTCGGCCACAGCTTGGCGCTGCGCTGCGTCGGCGTCTTTGCAGAACTGTCGCGTGGCAGCCTCGGCCGAGCCGTACTCGTCCAACAAGTCTTGATGAAAATAGCCCCGCAAAAAATCTCGCAGCGCCGGAAATTCGGCGGCAGAAATCTCAGGAGTCTTGGCGTGATCGGGATGCTTGTGGCTCATCAGCGGCACTCCGGGTAGCTAGTCAGAACGTAATAGTCGCCCAGTCCGGCCCATTTCAATACAACTACTGCATGTGAACAGGGCGTTGTCTGGTCCTCGCCACGCCGCAACGTCCGGCCAACCGGGTGAGCGGGGTCTCCGTCGTAATCCAACACCAGGTTGGAATGTCCGCCTTCGCGGTCCAGCCAGCGCCGAATCTTCGGTTCCTCGTGTTGCAGCGCTGCGCCCACAACTCGCTCGGCTGTCTCTCGGTCGGTGTAGGTCGATGCCGCAGAGATTCCCCGCTCGCGTTCCAGACGCTGCCGAAGTTGCTCGTCGGTGCGGCCTATGTGTTTCTTCAGGGTGTGACCCCCGGATTTCTCGTCTTGCGAGAGATCGTGCGGAGGACCCAAGGTGCGCTCAACACCGCCCGGGACGGTGGTCTTGTCAGGCTCCTGTGGAGGTGCCTGGCAGGCGCTGGTCACCAGAAGCGACAGCCCCAAAATCGATAAACACGCCCTAACTATTTTTTTATAATGTCCCATTTATCCGAGGTTCCACGTGGAACACTTCGCGCGCGCCAAACAGCCGGAAGTATCGCACAGAGACTCCTAATGACGTGGGGGCAAGCCCTGCTATCCGAAAGGGCCTGCCCTCCGCCATTGACTCATCAGTTTCGCTGGTAACCCACTCGTACACTCCCTTTCGGTAACCCTTAGTAACCATACGAATCTAGGTAACCAGCCTTACAATTGCCCTTGTCCGAAAGACCATCCCTCGGGTAACTGGCAAAATAGCCGATGGAATGGGCAACTTACCGGTGACACCTCCGAGGAATGTGGCTTTCTGACAGGAGACAACCGGAACCGGAGTTCGCACTCATATGGCGTTTGGTTTTGGTTTCAACAAGCAGAAGGTTCTGAGCACTGCGGAGAAATTCGTCCAGCAGGGCAAGCTGCCCAACGCGATCGCTGAGTACGAAAAGATCCTCAAGGCTGATCCCAAGGACCTCACCGTGAACAACACCGTGGGAGACTTGCACGCACGGCTCGGCCAAAATGACAAGGCCATTGAATGCTTCAAGAGTGTAGGCGATGCCTATGCCACCCAGGGCTTCACGGTCAAAGCCATCGCCATGTACAAGAAGCTGACCAAGCTAAAACCCACCCTGGAAGGGGTGCTGAGGCTGGCTGAGCTGTACACCCAGCAGGGCTTGTTCAATGACGCGCGGGCGCAATACCTGCAGGTCGCGGAAGAGTTTCTGCGAGCCGGCGAACTGGAACAGGCGGTCCGAATCTTCCAGAAGACGCTGGAGATGGATCCGGAAAACGTGGCCATGCGCGTGCGGTTAGCCGAAGTTTACCTCCGGCTCAACAAAAAGATTGAAGCCTGGCAAATTTTCGCTTCCGCCGCCGATAGCCTGCGGGCACGAGGCCAATTGGGACCGGCTGAAGAAATTCTGCAGCGCATGCTCACGCTCGATCCGGGCAACAGCCACGCGCTTCTGCAGCGCGGGCGAAATGCGTTTGACTCTGGCGACATGGCGGGGGCCATTGCGAACCTGGAGAAGGTCGCCGACCTGGATACGCATCCCGGCGGACTGCGCGCTTTGATGCAGGCTTATCTGCAAAGCGGGCGCTTGGACGAGGCAGGAACCCTCGCGGGGAAATTGTTTACGGTCCACAACGACAGCGCAGCCATCACCAGCTATGCCGAAGCCTTGATGGCGGCTGGACGTTTCGAGGATCTTCTACTGGTCTATCAGCAGTATTCCGATCGGCTATTGGCGACGGAGTCGGCGAATGTTCTGGAAAGTCTGCATGCCATGATCGGGCATGTGCGCGAGAACGCGCCGCTTCTGGAAACGCTGCTCGAGCTACTTCAGAAAGCCGGAGACACCAGTCACACCACTGAAGTTTATGAACTGCTGGGACATGCCTACGTACACTCGGGCGAACTGGAAAAGGCGCGCGATTACTATCTGAAGCTCACCCAACTCGAACCCCAGAACCAGCTGCACACCCGCAATTATCAGCAGATTGTCGCGCGATTGGGAGGCGGAATCACTTCCCGGTTGATTACGGCGGAAGAAGGCGCGGTGCTGGTCGAGGAGTTGGAAGCTACCGCCCCGTTTATCGATCAACGCTACCCTGACGATGTGGCTCTGACCGTCCGCGCGGCCCTGACTGATGCCGAGCTTTTCGTTTCCTATAACATGCCCGCCAAAGCCTTGGGGCCGTTGCTGTCCGCCCTGCCTAAGGCGCCAAAAGATTTGCGTTTGAACCAGCGTTTGGCCGCCCTGCACACCCGAGCCGGTCGTTTTGCTGAGGCGGCGGTTTGCTGCCGCGTGCTGGAAAGTATCTATCACGACGCGGGGTACCCAGAGGAGGCCACTCGTTACGGCGAGTTGGCCGACAAGTACGAGGAACGCACCTCGGCGAGTACGGTCGAGACCGAAAAGGTGGTCGCGAAGGAATGGCAGGCAGAGCCGCAAGTTGCTTCTCCTGCCGGAGATCCAGTTCATCCGACCGTAGCTGCGAAGCACGCTGCGGCGGCAACGGGACTTTTCTTCCATGCGCCAGGCGTAGCCCCGATGGGAGAATCGGCGGCAGAAGCGGCCGAGTTCGAGGTCCATTCTGGGTCGGCTGCGGAGAAAGAAATCGACATCTCTGCGGAGTGGGAGGGAGAGCTCTCCGGAGAGCCACCAGCAGTTTCACTTCGAGAAGAAGTCACCACCGAAGCCTTGGTGTCCCCGCCGGCAGCGCCTCCGCAGCATCAAGCGATCGAGGAAACAATCGAGGAAATCCGCTTCTATTTGACGCATTCCATGGCGGAACAGGCACGAATGGCTTTCGCCAAGTTGGAGCGCCTCAAGCCGGATGCTGCGATGCTTTCGGCCATCGACGCGGAGATCGAAGCGGCCAGCGCGCAAACGCCGGCTGAGCCTGAAGTGGTCGAAGAAATGTCGGTGGAAGAAATCGGCGCCGCTCCAGTCGAGGAAGTGACTGTACCTCCGCCAAACTCAGGATCCGGCGCACTCAGGGAATTTGTGTCCGAACTCGACACCTCGCTGGGGGACAGCTTCCTGCCCAAGACCGTCACTCGCGAAGTGGAGCGCATTTCAAATCCGGTCATGCCGGAACATGCCGTGGCGAGTACAGCTCCTACGCCAGCTGGAATGTTGAGTGACTTCGTCTCCGACCTGGAAGCCTCGCTGGGTGACACCTTTCTGCCGCAAGCGCCAGTACCGCAACCCGAGGTCGAAGCTGAACCGAAGCCGCAGCCAGCCACCAAAAAAGCCAGCAAGAGTAAGGGGGGCAGCGTACAGGGACCTCAGTTCGCGGCTCCCATGGCTACGGCAGGGGTGGCGACGGCACCAGCGTTGGAGCCGGTGACGGCATCTCCGACTTTCACCTATCAGCCTTCGAAAATGCGGCCCCTGGCTCCCGAGGCACAGCGTCCGGTACCGATGTCGGCAGGCAGTGCTGGAATAGACCTGGCTGACATGTTCGGCGAACTAAAGCACGAGTTGGAAGAGGACACCGCGACCGCCGACGAGGATCCCGAAACGCATTACAACCTTGGGGTGGCATTCCGCGAGATGGGATTGTTGGACGAAGCCATTGGTGAACTGCAGAAGGTATGCCTGGCGGTGGACCGCGGGCACACGTTCCCGCAACTCATGCAGACTTACACCTGGCTCGCCCAATGTTTCCTTGATAAGGGAGTGCCTGAGGCAGCAATTCGCTGGTACGAACGCGCTCTCAAATTATCTGGTATTGACGGGGAAACCCGCACCGCGCTGCACTACGAGCTGGCTTCCGCCTATCAGGCTGCAGGAAATAGGCCCGAAGCTCTCAATCATTTCACCGAGGTGTACGGCAGTAACATTGACTACCGCGATGTCGCTGAGCGCATAAAGGCCCTGAAGTCGTAGAATGTGTCGATGGGCTTTTTCTTAAACCTGCGGGTGTGCGCTGGAATATCCTGGAAAATCGCTCCGACCAGATGGGGAGCGCGAATTGACTCCTGATCCAGATACTCCCACCCAGGAGATTCCACCCAGTTCCGTGCGAAGCGAGCTGCCATCCTCGGATGGAGGGGGTGACTCTGCCACGACATTGCAGCCGGAGGGGTCTGGGGCGAATCGGCTCAGCGGCGTGAACCTTTGGCTACATCGGCTTTTGGTGCTGCTGTTCGTGTTTCTTTGCGCGGGGGCTGGAGTGCTGCTGGTTGTGGTGCCCTGGACACCACAGTGGAACGACAACTATCTGTTGTTGCGCTGGCCGGGACTGCGGACATTCGTATCCAGTGGTTTTGTCCGCGGTTTGTGCAGCGGGTTGGGAGTGCTCGATATCTGGATCGGTTTCCGGGAAGCAGTCCATTACCGCGAGTTGAAGGCATCCTGAAATAGTTGGCAGGGCGCAATTCAATCCTTCTGGTCGATTTGAACGCCTTGAAAAAAATCACGGAAAAGATAGCAATCATGAGTGAAAGTCCAATCAAATCTGCGCCACTGGCGTACCAGAACGAACGTTTTCTCGACAGCCCGGATGGGCGAATCCTGCGCATCCTATCGGAGTACAGTGAGCCGCTTTCGCGCTTCCGCCGCGAGCAGATCCAGGACACCGTGGTGTTCTTTGGTTCGGCACGCTTCCACAGCCGTTCGCACGCTGAAGGCATTCTTAGCGAAGCGCAAAATAAAGGAGGCGGAGCTTCACCTGACGCGCACAAACAGGCGCTCGCCAAGGTAGAGATGGCCCGCTATTACGAGGATGCCCGACGCTTGGCGCATCTGCTTACCCGATGGTCGGTGCAGATTCCGGCACGCAGACGGCGATTTGTGGTCACCACGGGCGGTGGTCCAGGCATTATGGAAGCGGCAAATCTGGGCGCGCACGAAGCCGGCGGCAAAACTATCGGCCTGAACATCAATCTGCCCTTTGAGCAAAGTCCCAATCCCTACATCACACCGGCGCTGAACTTTGAGTTTCATTACTTTTTCATGCGCAAGTTCTGGTTCGCCTATCTCGCCAAAGCGCTGGTGATTTTCCCCGGCGGCTTCGGCACGCTTGACGAATTATTCGAAATCCTGACTCTGGCGCAAACCCAGAAGCTGGCTAAGAAAATTCTGGTTGTCATCTATGGCAGCGAGTATTGGAATCGTCTGATCAATTTTCAGACCATGGCGGACGCAGGCACCATCTCGCCCCCTGATCTGGATCTCTTCCGCATGGTGGACTCGCCCGAAGAAGGTTTTGAATTTTTGCGGGATGGCCTGACCAAGTACCATCTGGGAACGGAGCAACCAAAGCGAGTGGCTGAGGCCGTGCCGGAGATCGCCAAGACCAATCCATAGCTGGGCAAATTAGATATCAAAACTGCACGTCGTGAGCTACAATCCTGTCGCTCGCCAAGGGCCCACGCTAGCTCATTGAAATTCAGCCTTGAGGTTCCGCCCATGATCACTCCTGAGCGTCATTCCCTCTTGTTGACGATCTTTGCAGCGGCCACCGTATGTTGCGCGTGGCCGACTCTTTTCGCCGCGGCTCAAAGCACAATCCCCGATCGATCGCCAACCGTTTCCGGTGATGCCCAGGGAGAAAATCCTGCTAACGCTTCCGGAGTGGTCTCCCCCACTTCGCTGGATTTCGGCCAGGTATTGCTGGATCAAACAAGTCCACAAAAGCGAGTAAGGCTGGCGAATACTGGAGATTCGGAACTCACCGTATCCAACATTTCAATCACTGGGCCTTTCGAGCTTCCTGTCAACCACTGCGCCAACGGCGTGAAACCAGGCACCCACTGTGACGTTTACGTTACCGTCACACCTCCTAGTCTTGGACCGCAGGCGGGCACCCTGACCTTCACGGATAATGCATCGAACAGCCCGCAAAAGGTCTCGCTCACGGGTGTGGGAGCCACGACGGTTTCGACGTCAACGCGGCTTATGGCGTCGCCGACCTCATTTCTTGCGGGCCAGCCAGTTGCTCTGCAGGCTACGGTTACATCTCTAGGCGGAGGGGTTATCCCTGACGGAGACCAAGTGGCTTTTTCGTGGAAAGGCGGGTCTCTCGGAAATGGTACGTTGCAAAAGGGGGTTGCGACGATCACCACTTCGGCAATCTATTACGTTGGTGAGACTGAGAGCCTCGTAGCCCAGTATCTCGGAGATGTGAGCTTTTATCCAAGCAAAGGTACCACTGGCGTGCGGGTATCTCGGTACGGTTCAACCGTTACGCTCACGTCAGCCCCCAATCCTTCCATCTATCGTGAGCCCGTTACAGTGACCGGGACCGTCAGTTCCGGCAGCCCCGAGATAGGCGGATACATGTTTATTGGGGGTTTGTGCGGCGACATCGAATTCAGAGTCCCGGCCACCGAATTCTGCAAAACTGTGGCAAAAAATGTGGGTACCTATCAGCTATACGCGACCTACAAAGGTGACGGCTACAACGCAGGCGGGTATGCCTTCTCAACTCAGGTCATCAATCCCACGAACACCACGACCGGCATTGCATCTTCAAAGAATCCGTCTAACCAAGGTCAGACGGTCAAGTTTAGCGTTATCGTCCGCGCGCCGTATGCGCATCCCGTCATTGGTTCTGTTACTTTGACGTCGGGAGCGGACATCCTGGGTACTGTGCAGCTCGTTTCCTCCGGGGGAAGCATAACCGTATCGTCACTTCCGGTCGGCAAAAACACGATTACAGCAACGTACAATCCGGGCAGCGATACTGATTTCCTGGGCAGCTCCGCTTCGCTGGTGCAGGTCGTGAAATAGCAAGGATTCGCCTGAACCTGAACCGATATTCATGCCGGCACTGCCGCTTTTACGCTGTGGAGGCGCCGGGACCGTGTAGTAGGCTGAGGGCTGATGCCCGCCGGGTGTCTGCTCTACTACATTACCGACCGCAGTCAGTTTCCCGGCGGCGAACCGCAGCGTCGCCGTGCGCTGCTCGCCAAAATCGCCGAAGCTGCCCTCTGTGGCGTAGACCACATCCAGCTTCGCGAAAAAGGCCTCAGCACTCGTGAACTCGAAGAGCTCGCCGGTGAGGCAATCCGACTCATTCGTGAAGAGCGAGCGGCTAACGACCAACGAACATCGACTTGCCTCCTGATCAATTCCCGCACTGACGTCGCGCTTGCTGTCGGCGCAGACGGCGTTCATTTGCGGTCCGACGATATCTCGGCGTCCGAGGTCCGGAATGTTTGGAAACAGGCGGAGCGCAGTGGCGCACCGGTCGTCGGCGTCTCGTGCCACAGTTCTGAAGAAGTGCACCGCGCTGCTTCTGAGGGCGCGGATTTTGTGGTCTTTGGACCCGTGTTCGAAAAGAACAAGATTAAAGGAAGCGCGCCAACCGGTGTCGAGGCGCTTCGTCACGCTTGTCGGGAGAAGATTCCTGTCCTGGGATTGGGCGGCGTCACCCTCGAAAATGCTAAAGCTTGCATGGAGGCAGGAGCGGCTGGGATTGCCGGTATCCGGTTATTTCAGGAAGGCAAGGTCGGCCGAGTAGTTGAAATTTTGCGAGGCTTAACCGCACGCTGAAGGTCATGGAGAATGGTCCTCAAAGTTATCGCGGGCGAGATCCGGCTTCACGGCCGGTGCGGCGAGCTGGATTCTTATGCCCCCACCGGGCTAAACCACAATCGATCAGCGTTTCCGAGTTGTGACATACTTAACGATTCGCTTCCTCCCGTGACGGCGGTGACGCTGTCCTTAGATTTCCAAGGAGAATGGTCTTGGCTCTGCCGCAAGACGGGCTTTGGTATAAAGACGCGGTCATCTATCAGGTCCACGTTCGCGCCTTCCACGACAGCAATGGCGACGGCATCGGAGATTTTCTTGGCCTCGCCCAGAAATTAGATTATGTGCAGGACCTCGGTGTTACCGCGCTGTGGTTGATGCCGTTCTTCCCTTCGCCCCTGCGCGACGATGGCTATGATATTTCGGACTATCAGTCGGTCCATCCCCACTACGGAACGCTCGATGAGTTCAAGCTATTTCTAAACGCAGCACATGAGCGCGGGATTCGAGTCATCATCGAAATGGTGCTGAACCATACCTCGGACCAGCATCCCTGGTTCCAGGAATCGCGCAGCTCACCCAGCAATCCGCGGCGGGGCTGGTACGTTTGGAGCGACACTGACACGCGCTATCGCGGAGCGCGCATCATTTTTATCGACACCGAGCTTTCTAATTGGGCCTGGGACCCGGTTTCGAAGGCGTATTACTGGCACCGCTTTTTCAGCCATCAGCCCGACCTGAACTACGACAATCCAGCGGTTCGGGAAGAGATGTGGAACATGATGAAGTTCTGGCTGGACATGGGTATCGACGGGTTTCGGCTCGATGCGGTTCCCTACCTGGTCGAACGTGACGGAACGAACTGCGAAAACCTTCCCGAGACACATGCGGTTATCAAAGACTACCGCGCGCGCATTGATCAGCAGTTTCCTGGACGCATGCTCTTGGCCGAAGCCAACCAGTGGCCGGCCGATCTTCGTCCTTATTTCGGCGATGGCGATGAGTTTCAGATGGCCTTTCATTTTCCGCTTATGCCCAGAATGTTCATGGGCCTGAAGCTGGAAGACCGCAAACCGATCACGGAAATTCTGCAGCAGACGCCGGCGATTCCCGAAAATTGCCAGTGGTGCCTGTTCCTCCGCAATCACGACGAGCTCACCTTAGAAATGGTTACGGACATGGAACGGGACTACATGTATGACGAGTACGCGCACGACAAGAGCATGCGTTTGAATCTTGGTATTCGGCGCCGGCTCGCTCCCCTGCTGGACAATGACCGCAGGCGCATTGAGCTGATGAACGGTATGCTGATGTCGCTGCCTGGAACTCCGATCATCTACTACGGCGATGAAATCGGAATGGGCGATAACGTAAAACTGGGTGACCGCAATGGGGTAAGGACGCCGATGCAATGGAACGGGGGTTGGAACGGCGGCTTTTCCGTAGCCGACCCGGAGAGCCTTTACTCGCCGCTCCTGCTGAATCCGGTGTACGGATTCCAGGCGGTGAATGTACAGTCGCAAAAGCGATTTGAGCACTCGCTCTTCTCGTGGACGAAGCACCTCATCAACGTTCGCAAATCGATGCCGGTTTTTGGCCGCGGATCGATTGAGTTCCTTTATCCTGCGAATCACAGGGTGCTAGCCTATGTGCGGCAATCGGGGAAGGACAGCATTCTGGTGGTGAATAATCTTTCGAGTTCCGCCCAAGCAGTGGAACTCGATCTTCGGCGCTACAAAGGCAATATTCTGATCGAGATGTTTGGCAGGAACATTTTTCCGCGGGTTGGGGATCTGCCGTATCTGTTGACTATGGGACCTTATCAGTTTTACTGGTTTCGGTTGCGAAAGATTTGACAGAAACGAGAACACCACGGGTTCTAATGGAGGATTGGTTTGGCGGAAGAAAGCATTCTGACGGATGATTTCCTTCGCGAGCTGATCAACGTTGGAGAAGTGGACATTCTTATTGGAGTGCCCACCTACAACGACGCCGAGACTGTGGGGCAGGTATTGCAAGCTCTTCGCGCCGGGCTGCTGCAATACTTCCCCCGTCTGAGAGCCGTCATTATCAATGCGGACGGGGGGTCGAAAGATGCCACCCAGGACCTGGTCCGTGCCGCCTCAATCAGTGACTTGCAACATGGTTCGGATCTCCGCGCCTTGCGTACGCTGCACTGTATCAGCACGCAGTATCCCGGCGGAGCATCGAAGGGAACCGCCTTGCACACCATTCTTGCGGCTGCGGATTTGTTGCGCGCGACTGGCTGCGCCATCATTTCGGCAGACTCGGCAAATTTCCAGCCGGAATGGGTTGAGTCGCTGCTTCGACCGGTTTGCCATGACAACTTCGATCTGGTTACGCCGGTCTACCGGCGGCACAAGTTTGATGGGCTTTTGGTGCGGAATTTGCTATATCCCATGACTCGCGCTATCTACTCCCGCCGCATAAGAGAACCGTATCCCGCGGAATTTGCTTTCTCCGGACGTCTTGCTGGGTACTTTCTAGGACAGGATATCTGGTCACAAGATGTGGGTCGCGCGGGTGCGGAATTTTATCTCACCATATCGACGATTGCCGGAGGCTTTCGTCTGGCACAGAGCTTCCTGGGGACCAGGCCACACTCGGAGCGTGCGGCACCGGATCTGGTTCCGGCTATGCGGATGACGGCGGGCGTGCTGTTTTGGTCTATGGAACAGAACTTTTCCGCCTGGAGCGCAAGCATGGGTTCACAACCTGTACCCACTATTGGACCGGAGCACGAAATAAGCCTGGAGCCGCTGCGGGTGAGTCGCAAGCGGCTGCATCAAATGTTTGTGCGTGGCGTGGCCGAGCTAGCGCCAGTCCTCAAGACCATCCTGTCGGCTCAGACTCTTTCCGAACTGGAACAAGCCGCAGCGGTTCCGGAAGAGGAGTTTTGCTATTCGAACGAATCATGGGTCCGAACGGTATATGAGTTTGCTGCCGCATATCACAAGACCGTAATTAGTCGCGACCACATCGTCCAGGCGCTGGTGCCTTTGTACCGTGGAAGAGCGCATACCTTTCTGGTCGAAAACCGTGACGCCTCAGCAGACGAGGTTGAGTCGAATATTGAAACTCTCTGCCTGACGTTTGAGCGGATGAAACCAAACCTGCTAGGAATGTGGGACGGAGGAAAGTGAGGTTCAAAATGTGGGACACGATTGTCGGCGAGTTGATCCAGGCTACCCGTGACACCTGGCATAACGTTTTGCATTTCTTGCCTCGATTGATGGGCATGCTGGTGGTTGTGCTCCTAGGCTGGTTGCTGGCCTATATTCTGAAATCGATCCTGCGCAGCATCCTGCGGCTGGCCCGGTTTGACAGGCTGTCTGAACACTGGGGCGCTACGGAATTGCTTAACAAAGCGGCTTTACCCTCCTCCAGCGAATTGTTGAGTCGCTTCGTGTTCTGGATCGCCTGGCTAGGCTTCATCCTGGTGGGGGTCCGTGCACTGGAAATCGTTGGCCTGCAGGAACCGATCGCCAAGTTTTTTGGCTTCCTGCCCAGACTGTTCGCAGCACTGTTTGTCTTTTTCTTCGGACTGCTGGCGGCGAGCTTTTTCTCGCGAGCGGCATTGCTGGCGGCGGTGAACGCAGACCTGCCCTCGCCGCGTCTGGTGAGTTCCGTCATCCGAACACTGATTATTATTTTCGCTTTGTCGGTGGGCTTCGAGGAACTTGGGCTGGGCGAGCACACTGTGCTCGTGGCCTTCGCCATCGTGTTCGGCGCTCTGATGCTGGGTCTGGCCTTGGCGTTCGGATTGGGTGGCCGCGACCTAGCCCGTCAATACTTGGAAAGAAGATTTGTGCGCGGGCACAAGGAAGAGAAGGAGGATGAGCTCTCGCCATTGTGATTTCTCCGTGCGGGGGTCGCAGGAAATACGGCTAAGTAGGGAAGCGGGAGAATTTGTAAACCCTTTCTCCTTAATATGATTGAGGCTAACTGGCTTTCGCGACGATTCAATTGCACAGTTACGAAGGGCATTATTTTGCCGAAGCTGCGCGCGTGAAATCGGCATCGAAAGAGATATACTGGAGAGACTTCACCAGGAAGTGACCTCCCTTCGGAGAAGACCAAAACCCGATGTCAATGAAGACAAAAGCTGCAATTCTTATTTCCTCTGTCGTGGTATTGCTTTTCATGCTGGTAGGTGGCCTGGACGGCGTTCGGGCCTCCAGCAACGACGGGGCGTACCGCCAGCTGCAGGTATACAGCGAAGTGCTGGCGCGAGTGCGCAGCGAATATGTTGAAGAGCCGAATATCCCCGCTGTGACCGATGGGGCTCTGCACGGACTACTGGAGTCGCTGGATGCCAACTCCAGCTATTTGAGCCCGGCCGAGTACAAGGAATATAAGTCACACCGGACTGAGGCGAAGGGCGAAATCGGCGCGACTGTGTCCAAGCGGTTCGGGTACGCTGCCGTTGTTTCTGTCATTCCCGGGGGGCCGGCCGACAAGGCTGGGATCGAGGCAACGGACATTATTGAAGCCATCGAGGGCAAGAGCACGCGCGAGATGTCGTTGGCTGAGGTCCACAATCTGCTCGAAGGTCAGCCCGGTTCGAATGTGAGCGTATCGGTGGTGCGCGCTCGTCGGGCGGAGCCGCAGAAGATCGTCATCACTCGCGATCTGGTGACCATTCCTCCCGTAGCCGATAAGATGGTTGAAGATGGCATAGGCTATATCCGGGTGGATGGCTTCCCCAAGGGCAAGACGCAGGAAATTGCGAACAAGATTAAAGCCCTGCAAAAGTCAGGGGCAAAGAAGCTGATCCTCGATCTGCGGAATTGCGCTGAAGGTGACGAATCGGAAGGCATCTCCTCTGCCAATCTATTCCTCAGTCACGGCACAATTACCTACCTGCAGGGTCAGAAGTATCCTCGGCAAGCCTTTAATGCCGATCCGTCGAAAGCCATCACGACCCTGCCACTGGTAGTGATGGTGAACAAGAGCACGGCGGGACCGGCCGAAGTAGTGGCGGCTGCGGTTCTGGAAAATGCACGCGGCGACGTGGTGGGAGATAAGACTTTCGGCGATGGTTCGGTGCAGAAAGTGATCGAATTACCGGATGGCTCCGCACTTATCCTCTCCGTCGCCAAGTATTACTCGCCGGGCGGGAAGGCGATTCAGGACACAGCGGTGACTCCAAATATTCTGGCGGCCGACGCCGACGATGGGGCGGCACTTCCTGATGACGAACAAGAGGCAGCTCCGCCGGATGATACGACGAAGAAGCAGCCTCCGCAGCAGGATGACCAGCTCCGCAAGGCCATTCAAGTGCTGAAAAGCCGGCCCAGTTAGTCGGTCATCTTAATTCTTATCGGTCTTGATCGCGCGTCTTCGGGCGCGCGATTTTTGTTTCTGGGGCCTGCCAGCTTTGCGCGCCTTGCGGAGGAAACCGTCCGCAGGGCAATACGGCGGCGCGGCTCGAAACCTCTACTGCTATGCTAAAGACAATTTCCTATGGGATACCTTTTTCAGGAACAGGCGCCGGTGGAAACCACCAACCGGAAGCTGGTCGGCCGGGTGCTCATCGGGTTGCTGGTGCTGGCTTCCGCCCTGGTGGGCGCGCTTGCAGGACTTCTGCTGGTTTACTCCACCGACCTGCCTCAGGTGCAGGAACTGGAACACTATCGCCCTAGCGCCATCACGGAACTCTACGATGACCACGGACGCATAATCGGCTCCTTCGCGCTACAGCGCCGGGTGGTTGCCACCTACGAAGACTATCCTCAGGTCTTGCGAGAAGCTCTGATTTCGATCGAAGACAAGGATTTCTACCGTCACTCGGGCATTAATCTCTGGCGCATCGCAGGCGCGGCTTACCGTGACATCGAATCGGCTGGAAGGGTGCAGGGCGGGTCCACGCTCACCATGCAACTTGCGCGCAATCTGTTTTTATCGCCCGACCGCTCATTTCATCGCAAAATCCAGGAGACGCTGCTCGCCGTGCAGATCGAGCGCCGCTTCACCAAGCCTCAGATATTCACCCTTTACGCCAATCAGATCTATCTGGGTCACGGAGTGTACGGATTCGAAGCCGCTTCGGAGTTTTACTTCAGGAGGCCCGCCAAGCAGTTGGCTCTCGACGAAGCCTGCCTGCTAGCCGGTTTGCCCAAATCGCCCTCCTACTATTCTCCAATCCTTCATCCGGACCGCGCGCTGAAGCGCCGCAATCTGGTCATCAATTCGATGCTTGAGGATGGAAAGCTTACCGCAGAACAAGCCAGCGCTGCCCGCAATCGGCCAGTCGAGCTAAAGCTGCAGCGTGATCCCAATCCGCCGGCGCCCTATTTTGTCGAGGAAATCCGGCGTTATCTGGAAACCAAATATGGAAGCGATCAAGTCCATCAGGGGGGTTTGCGGGTCTACACTTCGCTCGACATGGACCTGCAACGCGCCGCGAACCAGTCCGTGCTCGATGGCCTGGCCAGCTATGAGCGCCGCCATGGCTGGAAAGGCAGGCTAGAAAATGTATTGACCAAAGAGGTGACGCTCGCGAACTACCACCACCCTGATTGGGATGACGAACCTGAGGTGAACGGCTACGAGCACGCTTTGGTGACTGGGGTTTCAGCGGGTTCCGCGATGATCAAGTTTGGCAGCCACACTTCGTCCCTCGCGCCGGCTGATGCGGCATGGACACACCGTAAGCTTCACGAAATTCTCAGGCCCGGCGATATCGTCTATGTGAAAATCCTCGCGCTCGCACCTGATGGCAAGGCACGGGTCAGCCTGGAGCGGGACTCTGGCGCGCAAGGGGCCTTGCTCGCGATTGACAACCCTAGTGGTGGCATCAAGGCGATGGTGGGCGGACGAGACTTCAATGAGTCCAAATTCAATCGCGCGACGCAAGCGTTGCGCCAGGTAGGATCGTCTTTCAAGCCATACGTCTACACCGCCGCCATCGATCAAGGCGCCAAGCCGGATGACACCATTCTGGATGCGCCAGTGACATTCCAGACCGCCTCTGGCCCCTACACTCCGCATAATTACGACGAGAAGTTTGAGGGCACGATCACCCTGCGGCGTGCGCTGGCGCAGTCCCGCAACATTCCCGCCCTGAAGCTGGCGGATAGTCTCGGGATCAAGACCGTCATCGACTATGCCCATCGTTTTGGAATTACATCGAACTTGCGTCCTTACCTGCCGGTGGCACTGGGGGCCGCGGAGGTCACGCCGCTGGAGCAAACTTCCGCCTTCAGCGTTTTTCCCAATGACGGCGTACGTATCACGCCACGATACATCACCAAAGTGACTGACTATCAAGGACGCGTGCTGGAAGAAGATTTCCCCGATGTGAAAGATGCGATCAGCGCTCGAACAGCCCGTATCATGACTTCCATGCTGCAGGAAGTCGTGCAGCATGGAACCGCGATTGCAGCCGCCGCGATGCAATATCCGCTGGGGGGAAAAACCGGCACGACCAACGACTTCACAGATGCGTGGTTTGTGGGCTTCTCGCCTACGCTGACTTGTGGAGTCTGGATGGGATACGACGAGAAAAAATCACTGGGTGCGAAGGAAACCGGCGGCCACGCAGCCTTGCCCATCTGGATGGACTTTATGAAGGTCGCCTTGGCGGGAAAAGATGCGGGCATATTCCAGCCACTGCCGGAATTGCCGTCGAATGCAGTAGCGCAAAAGATCGATACGCCGGATACGGCGCCAGCGGAGGATGAGGCGCACTAGAAGGTGTTTTGCTGGAAGTCCACGGACACTCTGAAATAGGGTAAAGCCCGCGTCATTTGCGGATCTGACGGCACGGCTGAAGCCATGCCCTTCCTTACAACTCGATTATAATCTCCTCGCAATGAAGGCCTTCTTCCGCCTGGTTCTGCTGGCGCTGATTCTGCTGGTGGTGGCGCTGGTTTCGGCGCTCACAACGATGCGTCTGGCTATCCATGGACGCGAAGTTGCTGTGCCCGATCTAGTGGGCAAGACTCCCACCGAGGCCCAGAGGATTGCTGAGCAAAGCGAACTGCAAGTCGAAGTGGAACAGCAGTATTACAGCCCCAACGTGCCGGAGGGAAGAGTCTTGTCGCAGCTTCCGCCGGCGGGCACGCAGGTGCGCCGAGGCTGGCAGATTCGTCTGGCGCAGAGTCTGGGACCCCAACGGGTGGAGATTCCGAACGTGCTCGGCCAGAGCGAGCGCGCAGCCGATATCAACATTCGACGACACGGGCTGGACGTCGGTGCCATCGCGCAACTGCGGCTACCCGGCACTCCGGGCGATCAAGTTGTGTCCCAGGCCCCGCCGCCGAGCGCTAGTGGTGTTTCGGCGCCGAAGATCAGCTTACTGGTAACTAGTCCTCCGCAGCTTCAGGCTTTCATTATGCCTAACTTTGTCGGTCAACCCCTCGGCAGCGTGACCCTCGCTCTACAAGATGCCGGGATGCGCATGGGTGCTGTTACCGTTGCAGGAATCCCCCCTGAGACCGCCATGCCCCAGGCATCTCCAGCCAGCGTGATCGTAGCGCAAACCCCGATGCCAGGAGAAAAAGTGACGGCGGGGACAGCGGTGAATTTTCAAGTGCAGTAAAAAATCAGTCGTCCCTTCCGCGTGAATCCGCGAAATCCGCGACTAACTCTTTTGAAGAATTGCCGCGAAGAAACCATCACATGGGTGCACACCGGGAATCGTTCCCAAATAAGGCCCGCTAGTGAGTGAATCGAGATCATTCCAGACCAGTTCGCCTGAAGAGCGGAGATGCTCCAGTTCCTGGCGACAGTCGTGCACGTGGAACGACGAGTCTGCAGCGATTGCTTTCTCCACGACTTGTGAATTTTCCTCGGGCTCCAAAGAACAGGTCGAATAGACAAGCCTTCCGCCGACCGCGACGTGTTGCATCGCTGCTTGCAGAATGGCCAATTGGCGGGTTTGTAAGTCAGCTAGATCCTCTAGTCTTAGCCGCCACTTGATCTCGGGATTGCGGCCGAGCGTACCGGTGCCGGAACAGGGCACATCGGCTAGGACTCGATCGAAGCGAGTGCTAACCGGAAGCTCACGCACATCAGCGTTGATTACTTGAACGTTCTTGGCGGTGACTAGCGCTCGCAAAAGCCGCGATCGATGCGGGTGCAGGTCGACGGCCACGATGTCCGCATCGGGATTGCGCTCTGCAATTATCCGCGTTTTCCCGCCGGGCGCCGCGCAGCAGTCCAGCATGTTTGTTCCTTTGCCGACCAGTAACGCGACCAGTTGGGAGGCTTCGTCCTGGATGACGATGCGACCGTCCAGAAATGCCCTGGTATGGGTCACGTCGCCGGATTGAACTCGGCTTGCTGATGCGAGCAGCTTGCCCTTCGCAAGTTGGATCCCGCTCTTCTTTAGTTCGTTGTCGAGCTCGCGATCGAGTACGGACTGGCCGAGATGAATTGCGGTTTCGGGCGTGCGTTGATCATATGCACAGATCTGCTGGGCGGCGTGATAACCGAGTTCGTCGACCCACCGTTTGACCAGCCATTCTGGATGGGCAGAGCGCTCCGACAATTCCACAACTGATGTGGCATCGGCGATCGCGGCAGCGTCGCGATTGCCGCTGGTCTGATTAGTTAACTTGCGCAAAACCGCGTTGGCAAAGGGTACGGCAGAACGCTTCCGCGCCCGCTTTACTAATTCGACGCTCTCATGGACGGCTGCACGTTGCGGAACCCGGTCCAGAAAAATGATCTGATACGCGGCGAGACGTAGCGCAAGCAGGACTTCGCGATCGAGCCTTTCCAGCTTCTGCGAGGAAGCCCGGCTGATGTCACGGTCCAGCAAAGGTCGCCAGCGGAGCACTCCCATCACCAGTTCGGTTGTGAGACCGTGGTCCGCTGACGAGAGTTTCGCGTACTGTCTGGAGTGCAAGAGTTCTGAGGCGTAAGCATCGTGTTGGTCAACCCGAAGCAGGATGTCGAAAGCTGCGACGCGAGCAGGGGAGACAGGCATCAGTGTTTAGTTGTAATCCTGAGGCTGGCGGATTCGCTCAGCTTGAAGGATGGTTGAAGCAAGCTCATGTTCCCAGCCGCCCGCCGGTGCGCGGACGAAACCCGTGAACGAAGTCCCGGGCAGGCATGCGTTTCTTGCCTTCTGGTTGTACCTCCAGCAACTCCAACACCGTTCCAGTTCCACAACCCACGAACAATCGGTCGGCCTCAACGAGAAGTTCGCCTACCGGGAGCGCGCGCTGCAAACTCACCGCATTCCAAACCTGCAGATTCTTGCCCCGAAGAGTAGTGAAGGCACCGGGCCACGGCTGAAATCCACGCAAGCGATTGAGAATCTCTGCTGCAGGACGCCGGAAATCAATTTGGCCATCTTCCTTTTTGAGAATGGGCGCCATCGTCGCCTTTGCATGGTCCTGTGGCCGCGGATGAATCGTTCTGGCTTGCAGTCCGCGCAACGTCTCCACCATCAGATCAGCGCCCACGGCAGCAAGACGAGGGGCCAGCGTCTCGGCCGTGTCTAAAGGCACGATGGATATTTCTTTCTGCAATAGAATGTCGCCAGTGTCCAGCCCAGCGTCGATTCGCATTGTAGTCACGCCGGTCTGGGTCTCTCCGTTGGCGATGACCCACTGAATGGGTGCGGCCCCGCGGTATTTCGGCAGCAGGGACGCGTGCAGATTGAGATTGCCGAGCGGCGGAAGGTCGATCATCCACTGCGGGATCAGGCGCCCGTAGCCCACCACGATAATTGCCTGTGGCTTGAGGGCAGAAAGCCGGGTCCGAAACTCGTCATTACTCTTGATCTTGTCCGGTTGCAGGATTGGCAGGCCCAATTCGAGCGCGCGGTGCTTTACCGGAGACCAAGTGACTTGCATGCCGCGACCACGCGGCTTGTCTGGCTGGGTAACGACTAAGTTCATGGTGAAGCCGGCGTCAACCAGCTTTTCGAGCGTGGGCACAGCGAACGCTGGTGTGCCGCAAAAAACGAGATTGGGGGATTGGGGCATCAGACTTCGGGCTTCAGACCTCAGCTCGAATCCCTCCTCTTCCGGAGACAAACTCTGACGTCTGACGCCTGAGGTCCGAGGTTCTTACCACTCGCCCGCCTTCACCAGCTTGCGAATCTTGCGTTTGATGAGATCGCGCTTCAGCGCGCTGATGTGGCTGATGTAGAGCTTGCCGTTCAGGTGGTCGGTCTCGTGCAGGAACGCGCGGGCCAGCAGTTCTTCCCCAGTCTTCTCGAACCATTTTCCATGCACATCCTGGGCGCGAACTGTAACCTTGCGGGCGCGAGTCACCGGCTCACGAAACTCGGGAATGCTGAGGCAGCCTTCGTTCTGCCGCAGCCGCCCTTCGGTGTGAATAATCTCGGGATTGGCCAGAACCACGCGGGCGGTGGGATCTTCTTTAGATGTGATGTCGATGACTGCAAGCCGCTTAGAGATCCCTATCTGTGGCGCCGCCAGACCCACACCGCGAGCGGCGTACATCGATTCGAACATATCCTCGACCAGCTTTTTCAATTCAGCGTCAAAAACGGTGACCGGCTCCGCGGGCTTTTCCAGAACCGGGTTCCCAAATTTCACGATGGGATAGATCATTCAGTAGTTCTTCAGTTGCTGACGATAGCCTTCAAAATTGCGCAGAGTCTCAAGCATGGAATCGCCGCCAAATTTCTCCAGCGCGCAACGGGCCAAAGTTAATGCGACCATAGCTTCCCCGGCCACGCCCGCAGCCGGAACCACGCATACATCGGAACGTTCATAGGCGGCCTTCACGGTCTCGCGGGTGGCAAAATCCACCGATTGCAAGGGCCGCCGCAGGGTGGAAATAGGTTTCAGGTAGCCACGTACCCGGATATCTTCGCCGTTCGAAACTCCACCTTCAATACCGCCGGCGTTGTTTCGGCTCCGAGTAAAGCCGCTGAAGCCTGCCGCTTTTTCGTATCCTATCTCATCATGCACTGCGGAACCGGGTGAAGAGGCGGCGGTGACGCCCACGCCAATCTCGACCGCTTTGACCGCCTGCAAGGACATGACCGCGCCCGCCAGCAGTGCGTCAAGACGCTCGTCCCATTGACCGTACGTGCCCAGGCCAGGACAGACGTTGTGGGCCACGACTTCGAAAATACCGCCGACGGAATCCCCCGTCTTGAGTACTTTATCTACCTCTTCTTTCATGCGCTGCTCGGACTCGGCATCGGCGCAGTTCAGCAGCACTTCGCCTCGACCATGTAAGGCGCAGATCTGCTCCCAGGAAATTTCTTTCTCGAGAGTTGCACCGCCGACGGAAACCACATGGCTGAGGACTTCGATCCCCAAAGCACGAAGAAATAGTTTGGCCAGACCACCGATGGAGACCCGAGCCGCTGATTCCCGCGCCGAGGCGCGTTCCAGCACGTACCGAGCTTCCGAAAAGTTGTATTTAAGTGCTCCCGCGAGATCGGCATGCCCAGGACGGGGGGAAGCCACACGTTTATGCTTGGCGGAATCACCCGCCGCGACTGGAAGAGACTCCTGCCAGTTCTTCCAATCCTTGTTTTCCAGCAGAATGGAAATTGGCGAACCGATCGTCATACCGTGTCGAACGCCCGAGAGAATGCGGGCAGTGTCGCGCTCGATCTTCATGCGTCCGCCGCGTCCGTAACCCTGCTGGCGCCGCCACAGTTCGCGATCGAGAAACGCCTGGTCAACTTTCAATCCAGCAGGCATGCCGGAGAGGAAAGCCACCAAAGCTTCCCCGTGAGATTCTCCGGCGGTGAAATAACGCAGCATCGACTTTGGATTGTATCCGATGGGGGATTGTTCAAAACGGTCAACGCCGTGGTTGGCGGCCCGGGAGCAATCCGCGCCTGAACTAGCGCGGATTGCTGTTTCAATCGGCTTTGTATTTCAGGGCGTCGTAAGCTCCATCAGTCTAGTGTGCACTTACCTAGACAATATCAGGTTTTGGATGAAGCTCGTCAAGGCGTGCCATACTCCATGCTTACGAGATCGCTGAAGATGATAACCAGAGCGCCCCGTCGTTCCTCAGCCAGAGAGCACGATCATCATGTCGGAACGACTAACACCATCGGACTCTCCGGAAATCCAGCCATATTCCCCACCCTCATAGGACTGGCAATTGGATTTGCAGCCCTTATACGAATTGAACATCTGGGCACAAAGAGTATTTGGTCAGATGAGGCGTTCAGCATTGTCGTGGCGAAACTGCCGTGGACCGACTTCTGGCACGTGGTAACGACCGGCGAGGCTAACATGTCGTTCTACTACTTGCTCCTTCGCCCTTGGGTTCGCTTCGGCGATGATGCAGCGTACGTAAGGCTTCTCTCCGTGCTGGCCGGCGTTGCGGTAATTCCCGTCGTTTACTGGATTGGAAGAGAGGTTCTTTCACGTCAAGCTGGAATCTTCGCTGCTTTACTGCTTTCGGTGAATGTATTTCACATTAGGTATTCCCAGGAGGCTCGCAGCTACAGTCTGGTTGTTCTGTTAGTTGCAGTTTCGTTCCTGTCGTTCTTCCGTTGTATCAAGGAACAAGAACATTTCTGGGGCGCGTGCCATGTGCTGTCCTCCGTACTCGCTTTATATGCCCACCTTTTTGCGGCGTTGGCTCTGTTCGCCCAGATCGTTTCATTAGTGTTTCTCCCGAGACAGGGGCAACTTATCCGTAAGCAGGTTCAGCCCTTCTGCATCATCGCTGTTCTGGGGGCACCTCTGGTCTGGTTCGTCCTGTTTAGAAACCATGGACAACTCGACTGGGTACACCGTCCCACTGCAAGGGACCTATACCATCTCTTCCTCTATATGACCGGCAGTGGCCTGAAATTCGGCATTGCCCTGGTGGCCTTCATCGTTGCTTTGAAGGTGTGGGTCTCCAAGCGGCGGAAGCAATGGAACCTCCAGACATGGTCGTTCCTCGTCTTGGTGCTCTGGTTGTTCCTGCCGATATGTATTGCGTTCCTGCTGTCTTTTTGGAAGCCAATCTTTTTGGCTCGCTTTCTGATCGTCTGTTTTCCTGCGGCCTTACTCTTGATAGCCTGTGGTCTAGCGGAAATTGCCCAACTGTGGATTCGATATGGGCTCGTCATTCTGATGCTTCTAAGCGCAGTCGCTCCGATCAGCTCATACTACGCTGAGCCAGGGCCACAAGATTGGAAGAGTGCTGTCGGCTATCTCGCGCTCAAATCGGGTGCCGGTGATATCGCAATCTTGCCGAATGGATACTGCGAAATGCCTGTCCGTTACTACATCGACCATGCGGGTAAGATTCCGAGCTTTCCCGCAATTCTCTCAGCCCCCAACGGGATGCGAAGGACAGGATATATCTGGATGATTTCGTGCACCACAGCCGGGGAACCGGGCGGATCCAAGGTGATCCCCGGTTACCGGATTCAAGAAATTAAGCAATTCAAAGGTATCCAGGTAGTCGAACTCATTGATTTCACGGCTGGACAGCTGCTCCCGTAGTTGCTGATTCTCGTTCAGTGGCTCAATCCGCCAGGAATTCCGCGAGCTGGTCGACACCAGCGCCGCTTGCTGTGTAGTATCGGCTGAAATGTGTGTTGCCTTCCGACCAGACTCTCACGCTAACTCAGTCCTTCTCGCTCCCGCGCGCAGCTATCCGGCAGCACTGTTTGTCTCGGTAGTCACGATCGGCTTATGTCTCCGATTTTATTGGGCGATATCGAAGTACTCCGTCAATCTTTTTTTCTTCGATGAGTGGGATCTTTATCGTCCCTTTTCGAGCATGCGCAATGGTGGCGAATTTTTTTCGCGCAGCATGGCCCTCATCGCGAGGGCGTAGGAGTCGTGTCAGCTGGCTCCTCGGGCTCACCCATTGGAACAGCAGGGTCCAAGTCTTTGCGATTGGTACGGCCATTGTGCTTGCGATGGTCCTGGCGATCGGTCTCAAAGTGCGAGTCTTCGGCCAGCTGATCATTTCTGACGCGATAATCCCTGCAATGTTCCTGGGCCTCGGACAGTGGGAGGTCCTTGTGAGCGCACCCGGCCCCTCTGCTCAAGCCTTTCCTTTGTTGTTGATCGTAGCTTACTGCCAAGCTTGGGTTCAGAAGCGCCTTTTCTTCCGGTATGTGCTAGTGATTGTCATTAATTTTCTGCT